>ERZ1106954.3274-NODE-3274-length-10658-cov-8.006036_pt1 | contig 10658 bp, 7 predicted proteins | sample MGYA00403678_ERZ1106954 | MGnify/ENA primary metagenome ERZ1106954 (study PRJEB35170, sample SAMEA104062445) | human gut metagenome | biome: human gut; feature: human-associated habitat; material: faeces | place: Denmark | collected 2012-08-20 ... | reverse complement strand
TACGACGCTTTTTACACGCCCGTGGATATTGAGCCTGGCCGCTGCCCTGTGGTGATGGAAAGCGGCAGCCTGTTTGGCACCTTCCTGCAGCACTTTGTGGCGGAAATGTATGTTTCCGGCGCGTCGCTGCTCAGCGGCAAGCTGGGGCAGAAGGTGTTCTCGGACAATCTCTCCCTTCGAAACGACATGAACCCCGCGACGAACCCCGGCGCTCGCTTCTTTGACGAGGAGGGCTGCGTCGCGCCCGGTCTGCGTCCCGCGCTGATCGAGAAGGGCACGCTGACCGGCCTGCTGACCACCAAAAAGTCGGCGGAGCAGTTCGGCCTGTCCAACCTCGGCACGGCGGCGGCCGCCTACGACGGCGTGCCTTCGCTGGGCTTCAACCAGTTTTATGTGGATCCGACCGTGCAGACGCTTCGCGAGCTGGCGCCCGGCAGGGCGGTGTACGTCGTGATGGCCTCCGGCGGCGACGCTACGCCCGACGGCCATTTCGCCACGCCCGTACAGATGGCCTACCTGATGGAGGATGGCGAGCTGGTCGGCCGGCTGCCCGACCTGAACGTCAGCGGCAGCTTCTACGACATGCTGGGGAAGGATTATCTCGGCGCCGTCCGCAGAGGACTGAAGCCGGGCTATCTGCAGTGCGCCGTGACCATGGACGTGACCAGATAACGCGGAACCTTGCCTGAAGCCGCGCTTCGGAGAGGAGACGTTTCCCTGCGGGATGCATGCGTCATCCCGCGGGGATTTTTTATTCTGCGCCAAGAAGCTGTCAGTATCTGGACGTTTTCTGTTAAGTGTTGAAATAGAGATGAAAATATGACGCCGAAACTGTCAAATTGCAAATTGAGTTGAATGTTCCGAAAATCCCTTGATTTTGGAAGTTTGCTGGATATAATACAAATAAACGATGCTGCGAGGAGGATGCATATGGCCATTCAACCGGCGGTAAAAAAGGAAACCGTGCGCATTGCGTGGGGCACGCTGGCGTGCTTTGCGCTGGTCTGCGCCGTGGCGCTGCTTACCGGAACGTTTGATTACACGATCGTCCTTGGCGGGCTGCTGGGCGGCTTTGTATGCTTCCTGCTGCAATTCATATGGGGGCTGCGCCTGCCCATACTTCCCATGCTGCTGGTGGGTATTATCTGCGGAGGAGTAGGGCAGATAGGCGACCTGTTTGCGTCCGTCATAAAACGCTGGGCAGGGGCAAAGGATTACGGCAACATATTTCCCAGCCATGGCGGGGTGATAGACAGGCTGGACAGCGTGCTCATGTGCGCACCGGTGGTGCTGTGTTACGTATGGCTCAGTATGCTGGGCTAAAGGAATGTAATAATGAAGAATATAGCTGTTTTGGGCTGCACAGGCTCCATAGGCAGGCAGACCCTTGACGTTATCAGGGCTAATCCGGATAAATTCCGGGCGGCCGTGCTTTGCGCGGGCAGAGATGCAGACGCCATGTTTAAAGCGGCGGAGGAATTCCGCCCGGATTATATTGCCATGGCGGACGAGGCTGCGGCGGATAAGCTCAGGCAAAGCGGAATAAAGGCAAAAATAGCCGGCGGTGAACAGGCGGTGCTGGAAGCGGCGGCCTATGAGGGCGCCGACATAATATTAAACGGCATAAGCGGCTTTTCAGGAATGAAGCCGCTGCTTGCAGCGCTGGAAGCGGGCAAAACCGTTGCCCTTGCCAACAAAGAAAGCATCGTCTGTGCCCACGACCTGGTAAATGCCGCGCTGAAAAAGGGCGGTGCCATAATACCGGTGGACAGCGAACAGAGCGCCATATTCCAGTGCATGGCGGCGGGAAACCACGGCGAGATACAAAGGCTCATACTTACGGCCTCCGGCGGTCCCTTCAGGGAATATACAAAGGAACAGCTCAAAACCGTCACGCCGGAGCAGGCAGGGCATCACCCAACCTGGAAAATGGGCAGAAAGATCACTATAGACTCCGCCTCCTTTTTCAACAAGGGCCTCGAGATAATGGAGGCGAGCTATCTTTTCGGCATACCCGGGGAAAGGATAAGCGTATTGGTACACCCGGAGTCCATAGTGCATTCCATGGTGGAATACACGGACGGATGCAATATGGCACAATTATCCAGGCCCGATATGCGGCTTGCAATACAATATGCGCTGACATACCCGGAGAGGACTCCCGGCGAGTTTGGAAGGCTTCGCCTTGAGGACATGGGCAAAATAACCTTCTATGTGCCTGATACCGATAAGTTCCCGGCAATACCCATGGCGTATGAGGCGCTGCGCGAAGGAAGAAACCTGCCCATAGTGTATAATGGCGCAAACGAGGCGGCGGTGGATATGTTCATACGGGGCAAGATACGCTTTGACGAGATAGCCGACGTGGTCGGATACGCCATGAGCAGGGCGGACAGGGGGAATATACTCTCCCTTGAGGACATAATAAAAACAGACAGGCAGGCGAGAAGGCTTGCATTTGAGAAAGGAAACGCATAAATGACGCTGTTGTCAATTGTTGGCGCGCTGCTGGTGCTTACGGTGCTGGTATTCGTACACGAACTTGGGCATTTTTACGCGGGCAAAAAGCTTGGCTTCAGAATAGACGAGTTCGCCATAGGAATGGGTCCTGTGGTGTGCAGCAAGGAGAAAAACGGTACCCGCTTCGCGATCCGGGCGCTGCCCATAGGCGGCCTATGTGCCTTTCACGGTGAGGATGAAGGTGTATCCGATCCCGAGTGCTTCAATGCGCAGCCGGTATGGAAGCGCATGATAGTGGTGCTGGCCGGCCCGTTTATGAATATACTTCTGGCAGTGGTGCTGGCCGTGATCATACTTATGACCTACGGCGAGTATATGCCAAAGATAACCGGCTTTACCGGGGAGAACACCCCGGCGGAGGCCGCGGGCATACAGGAGGGCGACATAATAATCGCCATAGACGGCAAGAGCATAACCTACTATGCGGAATGCACGGATTACATAAGGCAGGCGGATCACGCCGGCATAGAGGTAACGGTAAGGCGCGGCGGCAGCGACGTGACACTCACCGCCCGCGACATATACGACCCCGAAAGCGGCAGCAACAGGCTGGGCATATACATCTCCCCCGAAAGGCTGCGCTACGGCCTGCTTGAGGCTGCGACAAATTCGGTACGTTACACCTGCTATATTGTAAAAGAGATGTTCAAGGTGCTGGGCGGCCTGTTTACGGGAAGCGTTACCTCGGACGACGTCGCCGGGCCGGTGGGAACCATAAGCATAATAGGTCAGGCGGTGAGAGCCGGCTTTGAGGTGGTGCTGCGTCTCGGAGTGCTTATCAGCATCAACCTTGGCATAATGAACATACTGCCAATTCCGGCGCTGGACGGCGGAAGGTTTTTGTTCATGGTGATAGAGGCGGTTCGCGGCAAGCCCATACCTCCCGAGAAGGAGGGAATGATACATATGGCGGGGCTGGTGCTGCTCTTCAGCCTTATGATACTGCTTACGGTAATGGACGTAAGAAAGCTGTTTTAGCCGCATAGCGGCAGACCGATTTGTGGGGGAAGGATGAAAAAAACAAGAAAAGTTATGGCAGGGGCGGTGCAGATAGGCGGCGGCGCCCCCGTCACCATACAGTCTATGACCAATACAGACACGGCGGACGCAATAGCCACCGCCGATCAGATATTGGCCCTTGAGGAGGCGGGCTGCGAGGTAGTCCGCTCTTCCGTGTACAATGAAGCATGTGCAAAGGCAATACCCGAGATAAAGAGCAGGATACACATACCACTCGTCGCGGATATACATTTTGATTGGAGGCTCGCCATAGCCGCCATGGAAAACGGCGTGGACAAGCTGCGCTTCAATCCCGGCAACATAGGCGGAGAGGAAAACGTAAAAAGGCTGGTGGATTGCGCCAAGGCCCATCATGTTCCCATGCGCATAGGGGTAAACGGCGGCTCTGCGGAAAAGGAGCTTCTCCGAAAGTACGGAGGCCCAAAGCCGGAAGCGCTGGTTGAGAGCGCGCTGAAGCACGTCCGCATGCTGGAAAAACAGAGCTATTATGACATGGTCATATCTATTAAATCCTCCAACGTGCCGAATACAATTGAGGCTTACAGGCTTATGAGCAGGGAGTGCGATTACCCCCTGCATATAGGTGTTACGGAAGCTGGCGGCGGTGAAATGGCCCTTGTAAAGGCTGCGGCCGCCATGGGCGCCCTTCTTGTGGACGGCATAGGGGATACCATGCGCGTATCCATGACCGGCGACCCTGTACAGGAGGTTTACGCAGCGAAGGAGATACTGAAGGCCATGGGCCTCAGAAAAGAAGGAGTGGAAATAGTCAGCTGCCCAACCTGCGGCAGAACCTGCACCGATCTTCTCAGCGCCGCCAACAGGGTGGAGCATGAGCTTTCCAGCCTGATACCCAAGGGAAAGTACCTTAAAGTTGCCGTGATGGGCTGTATTGTAAACGGCCCCGGCGAAGCGGCTGAAGCCGATATAGGCGTGGCCTTCGGCAAGGGCGGCTGCGCCCTGTTCAAGGGCGGCAAGCTCTTCAGGACGGTGCCGCTGGAAACCGCTGTAGACGAGCTGATAGCCGAGGCGAAGGCTATGATGGAATAGACTATGGAACAGAAGCTTTTGACTATATTTGAAAAATACGGCCTTGGAGACGGCGAGATAACAGATGCCGGACTGAACAAGCGTGAAAATCTGCTGACCGTTACCGTGCGGTGCGGCCATATAACCAGCGCCGAAAACATAGCCTGTCTTGAGAGGGAGCTTTGCGCCCTCATGCCGGGCTGCCGCACAAAGGTAATAATCAGGTGCGGCGGGCTTTCGGCGCTGCTGTCCGCCTGCGACGAGGATACGCTGAACATACTCAAAAAGACATGGTGCGACATACTTCCGGTATGCCGCCCCGCGATACACAGCTCCGTCTGGGATTATGAGAGCGGCACGATCAAGGTAAAGATACCCGGGCAGGTGTTCGAGCTGGTCTCGGATCCGAGACATAGGGAAACGGTAAAGTCATATTACCTCGATCGGTACGGCATAGAGACTGACATAGAGCTTACAGCGGACGATACCATGGAGCTGACGCTGCCCAAGGAAGAGGAACGGCCCACCTGGCAGCCTAAAAAGGCTGCGGAGGCCAAGAAAAAGGCACTCCCCGACAGGGCGGATGTGATATATGGCAAGCCCATAAAAAAGACCGCCATAATCCAGCAGCGCGACGTGGACGAGACTATGTGCTACGTCACAATAAAGGGCGAGATACTAACCCTGGAGACTACAAAGCAGAAAAACGGCAGGACTATACTGACATTTGCCATAAGCGACCATACAAACACGATTCCCTGCAAGATGTTTCTCGAGGAGGGCGAGAATGGCATCGTCGATACCATAGCCGGCATACAGAAAAAGAAGGATATACTTATCGTCGCCGGAAAGTATATGATGGATCAGTGGCTCAGGCGAATGTGCGTATTCCCGCGGGACGTGGGCTGGGAGCCAAGAGCGGTTCGCACGGACAAGTCCGAGGAGAAGCGCGTAGAGCTGCATCTTCATACCAAGATGTCCAGCATGGACGGCCTGACAGACGTTAAGGAAGCCATAAAGACCGCAGCCCGCTGGGGCCATAAGGCAATAGCAATAACGGATCACGGCGTGGTACACGCCTTCCCGGATGCGGTGGCACAGGCAGACAAGCTGAAAAAGGACGGCAAGGACATAAAAATACTGCTGGGCGTCGAGGGATACCTCATGCCCGACAGCGAGCTTATAAAGCGGCCGGAGCAATACGTGGCGATAGGAGTGGTAGCATATCCCGGCGTAAAGGAGGACGACGTATTCGAGATAGCCGCGCTGCGCTTTGACGAGAGCGGCGAAAAGGAAGGCTTATCCATAATAGTCAACAGCGGCGCGGCGCTGACCGATGCCATGGCCGAGGAGACAGGGCTTACACGCGAAATGATAAACGGCGGCGTGAGCCTGAAGGACGGGCTGAAGCAGCTGTATGACTTTATAGGCGATGGAGTGAAGGTGATACACGACCCGCTGGAGCTGAACAACCTCAGGCAGCACGGCCTGCGCTTTGATATGGAGCTGGACGCGCACTGCGTAAGCACCTCCATGCTGTTTCATTACCTGCACAGGGAAAGCAAGCAGACGGATATGAGGACTGCGGCGGAGGCGCTGGGCGTGGAGCATTGCGGCGGCAGAGCTATGGAAAGGGCGAGGACTGCGGCAAAGATAATGAACGCCGTACTGTCCGAGATGACCGCAAAGGACATAGAAAAGCTGCCGCTCATAGACGCGGTTCCCAAGGAAAAGGGAAAGGGCCGCAGGCTCACCTACCATATAATCATAATGGCCAGGAACCACGAGGGCCTTATGAACCTTTACCGCCTCGTGTCATATGCTCACCTCGAGCACCTGCGCAAGGTACCGCAGATACCCAGAAGCCTTCTCAATATGCACCGCGAGGGCCTTATAATAGGCTCCGCCTGCGAGGCAGGAGAGCTGTTCCGGGCGGTGCTCAGGGGGGAGAGCGAGGAAAAGCTCATGTCCATAGCGGACATGTACGACTATCTCGAGATACAGCCCATAGGCAACAACGCCTTCCTTATGCGAAACGGCACAGTGGACACGGAGGAAGGGCTTCGCGATCTCAACCGCAGGATAGTAGCCCTGGGCGACAAGATGGGCAAGCCTGTGGTGGCCACGGGGGACGTACACTTTCTTGAGCCGGACGACGCGCTTTTCCGCAGCATAATAATGCACGCAAGAGGCTTTGACGACGCGGAGCAGCAGGCCCCCCTATACTTCAAGACCACGGATGAGATGCTGGAGGAATTCTCCTATCTGGGCGAGGAAAAGGCGAGGGAGGTAGTAATAACCAACCCCAACATGATAGCCGACAGCTGCGAGAGAATGAAGGCATTCCTGTCAGAAAAGGGTACCTATGCCCCCACGTTCCCCGGCGCAAACGACGAGCTGAGGAATATGGCGCTGAAGAAGGCTCACGAGATATACGGGGACGAATTGCCGGAGGTGGTGCAGAAGCGCCTTGATAAGGAACTGAATTCCATCATAGGCAACGGCTATTCCTCGCTGTACCTTATGGCACAGCGCCTTGTACACAAGTCAAACAGCGACGGGTATCTCGTCGGTTCCCGAGGCTCGGTAGGCTCTTCCTTCGTGGCTAACATGGCGGGCATAACCGAGGTAAACGCATTGCAGCCCCACTATGTCTGCCCCAACTGCCGGCACAGCGACTTCGACATAGACCGTACCAAGTATGCCTGCGGCGTGGACATGCCGGATAAGGACTGCCCCGTCTGCGGCGCAAAATACAAAAAGCTCGGCTACGAGATACCCTTCGAGGTGTTCCTGGGCTTCAAGGGCGACAAGACCCCGGATATAGACCTTAACTTCTCAGGGGATTATCAGCCTGTAGCGCATAAGTACGTTGAGGTGATGTTCGGGGAGGGCCACGCCTTCCGGGCCGGCACCATATCCGGCGTAAAGGACAAGATAGCCTACGGCTACGTCCGCTCCTACTGTGAGGCAAACGGCATAAACGCCGGAAAGGACGAGATGGACCGCATGGTGCAGGGCTGCACAGGAGTTAAGAAGACTACCGGCCAGCATCCCGGCGGCATAGTCATAGTGCCAAAGGAAAACGATATAATGGAGTTCACCCCGGTGCAGTACCCGGCGGACCGCAGCGAGGGCGATACCATAACCACCCACTTCGACTTTCACGCCATGGACGACAGGCTGGTAAAGCTGGATATACTGGGCCACGATGATCCGACGGTGCTTAGAATGCTGAAGGATATTACCGGCTTGGATCCCCAGACAATACCCCTTGACGATCCTGAAACCATGAAGATATTCCGCACCAGCGAGCCTCTGGGCGTGACGCTGGACGAGCTGGACTGCGACGTGGGCAGCATAGCAATACCCGAGTTCGGCACCACCTTCGTGCGGCAGATGCTCAAGGATACGCGCCCGACTACAATGGAGGAATTGCTCAGGATCTCCGGACTTTCCCACGGTACCGACGTTTGGCTGGGCAACGCTCAGGAGCTGGTATTGAGCGGCACCGCGACACTGTCGCAGGTAATATGCACCCGAGACGACATAATGAACTACCTTATACTCAGAGGCGGCGACCCATCCATGTCCTTCAAAACCATGGAGAGCGTCCGCAAGGGCAGAGGCCTTACCCCTGAGATGGAGGAGCATATGCGCTCCATAGATACGCCTCAGTGGTTCATAGACTCCTGCAAAAAGATAAAGTACATGTTCCCCCGCGCCCACGCAGCGGCCTACGTCATGATGGCCTTCCGAGTGGCCTACTACAAGGTGCATATGCCACTCGCCTTCTATTCCGTTTACTATACCGTCCGGGCGGACGCCTTTGACATAGCCCAGGCGGAGGGCGGCGCCCAGAAGGTGCTTGCCAACATAAACGCCATAAAGAAAAAAGGCAACGATGCGGATAAAAAGGAAGAAGACCTGCTGACGATACTGGAGGTGGTCTTTGAAATGAACAAGCGCGGCATAGAACTGCTGCCTGTGGACCTGTATAAATCCAAGGCCAGCCAGTTCATAATAGAAGACGGCAAGATACGGCCGCCCTTCTCATCGGTGGCGGGCGTGGGAGCCAACGCCGCCATAGGCATAGCCGAAGGCGCAAAGGGTGGCGAGTATACCTCCATAGAAAATTTTCAGGCCCGCACCGGCGCCAACTCCGCAGTGATAAAAGCGCTTGCGGAAGCCGGCTGCCTGAACGGGCTGCCCGAGACGGATCAGCTCTGCCTGTTTTAAAGAAGCCGGTATGTGCGGCGCTTTGATGCGAAATAATATGCTTGCATTATAGTGCCGCATATGGTACAATTTTGCTGTTGGTATATGGCAAGTTTGCTGTATTTTAGTTTTCAAGTAAGAGTGGGCGCGTCCTGCTCTTTTGTTTTGAATAGCGGAGGAATATAATGAAAACCACCCAAACAGTGGAAGCTCTTCTCCGGCCGGTAGTTACAGGCATGGGCTACGAGCTGGATGAGGTAGAGTTTCAGAAGGAGCAGGGTAATTGGGTGCTCACCCTGTACATAGAGCATCAGGACGGAAGAAGCGCCACTATAGACGACTGCGAGGCGGTGAGCCGGGCCGTAGACCCCATATTGGACGAAGCAGACCCCATAGAGCAGGCATACTACCTCAGCGTGTCCTCAATAGGCATCGACAGGCCGCTCAGGAAGGAAAGGGACTATCAGCGCAGCCTCGGCAGCCCCATTACGGTAAAGCTTTACGCTCCACTCAAGGGCAAAAAGGAGTATACGGGCGAGCTTTTGTCATATACGCCCGATTCCTTCACCATAAGCGTAAAGGGCGAGGAGATGACCTTCCAGAAAAAGGACGCTTCAAAGGTGCAGCCCTATATAGACTTCAAGGCTCTGGAAAAGGACCTTGACGAATTAGAAGCAGATTTTGAAAATATAGAGACAGAAGAGGAGAATTGACAATGAATGCCGAATTCATAGAGGCACTGAATGCCATAGAGAAAGAGCGTGGGATAAGCAAGGATATACTGATAGACGCATTTGAATCCGCATTGATAGCGGCATACAAGCGCAACTACGGCGCAGTGGGAAACGTCCGCGCCACAGTGGATAGGGATACGGGAGAGGTGCAGATATTCGCCTCCAAGACCGTCACCGAAACGGTGGAGAACCCCTATGCGGAGATATCTCTTGCCGAGGCGAAGAAGATCAATTCCCTCTATGAAGTAGGCGACGTTCTGGAGGAGGAGGTAGACCCCCGCAAGTTCGGCCGCATAGCGGCCCAGACCGCCAAGCAGGTGGTGGTTCAGCGCATTCGCGAGGCCGAGCGCGGCGTCATATTCGATGAATTCGTAGAGAAGGAAAACGAGGTGCTTACCGCCATAGTCCAGCGGGTAGAGAAGAACGGCATCTATGTAGAGCTGGGCAAGACCGACGGCTTCCTTGCCGCCTCCGAGACCATAGCGGGGGAGACTTATAACACCAGCGACAGGCTGAAGGTTTACGTCCTTGAGGTGCGTAAGACCAACAAGGGCCCGCAGGTAATAGTTTCCCGTACCCACCCCGGCCTTGTTAAGAGGCTTTTCGAGCTGGAGGTTCCCGAGATACAGACCGGCATAGTCCAGATAAAGTCCATAGCGCGGGAGGCGGGCTTCCGCACCAAGGTGGCCGTTTATTCTTCCGACCCTCAGGTGGACGCCGTGGGCGCCTGCGTGGGCCAGAAGGGGATAAGGGTAGAGCGCATAGTAAACGAGCTGCATAACGAAAAGATAGATATAATAGAATGGGATCCCGATCCGGCAGTATATATTGCCAAGTCCCTTAGTCCTGCCCGTGTTATGATGGTATACATCAACGAGGCGGAAAAGGCCGCGAAGGTGATAGTGCCAGACAATCAGCTTTCCCTTGCTATCGGCAAGGAAGGCCAGAACGTCCGCCTTGCCGCCAAGCTCACAGGCTGGAAGATAGACATAAAGAGCCAGAGCCAGGCCGAGGAGGACATGGATATAGCGGACGCCGACAGCGAGGCGGACGGCGGCTTCGAGGAATAGTTTTGGAGGATCAGCAATGCCTGCTAAGAAGGTGCCTATGAGAATGTGCGTGGGCTGCCGCGAGATG
>ERZ1106954.3270-NODE-3270-length-10669-cov-3.482382_pt1 | contig 10669 bp, 8 predicted proteins | sample MGYA00403678_ERZ1106954 | MGnify/ENA primary metagenome ERZ1106954 (study PRJEB35170, sample SAMEA104062445) | human gut metagenome | biome: human gut; feature: human-associated habitat; material: faeces | place: Denmark | collected 2012-08-20 ... | reverse complement strand
GCTGGATTTAAGAAATATGGCAGAGTTATTGCCGATATTGATACCAGTGAAATAGTGAAACTTATGGATTCGTATGATATGCCTGAAGATGTTGTATATGTTGCAGGTGATGAAAAGCTTGAAAATACACAGATTCATAAGGTAATGGAAGAGAGTATATATGGTGGATGTCCTGTACAGACAGGGTATTGTAATGGACATAACCAGAAACTTAATGCACTGGAATATCACAGAAGTTCAGAAGTTAATATTGCGGCAACAGATATGATTCTGCTGCTTGGCAAGAGAGAAGATGTGAAAGACGATTTTACATATGAGACATCTAAGGTTGAAGGATTTTTTGTGCCTGAGGGAACTGCTATTGAGGTGTATGCAACAACTCTTCATTATGCACCATGCGGTGTGGATGGACAGGGCTTTAAGTGCGTAGTTGTACTTCCAAAGGGAACTAATCTTGATGTAGTTAATACTCATGCAACAGCAGAAGATAAGCTGCTTGCGGCATCTAATAAATGGCTGATAGCCCATGAAGATGCTCATATAGATGGAGCATTTAACGGCTTAAGGGGAGAGAATATAACAGTATAGGTTAAAGGAGATAAGTTATGAATAATACACCAGTTATGAAAATCGGTATTGTTGCAGTTTCAAGAGACTGCTTTCCAGAATCACTTTCAGTTACAAGAAGACAGAATCTTGTAAAGGCATATGAAGCAAAGTATGGCAAGGGGGATATCTATGAATGTCCGGTATGTATCGTTGAGAGTGAGATACATATGATGCAGGCACTTGAGGATATTAAGGATGCAGGATGTAATGCACTCTGTGTATATCTTGGTAATTTCGGACCTGAGATTGCTGAGACAATGCTTGCTAAGAATTTTGACGGACCTAAGATGTTCATTGCGGCAGCAGAGGAGACATCAGCTAATGGAGGTCTTGTTCAGGGACGAGGCGATGCTTATTGTGGAATGCTTAACGCAAGCTATAATCTTAAGCTTCGTGGAGTAAAAGCATATATTCCAGAATATCCTGTTGGAACAGCAGAAGAATGTGCAGATATGATTCATGAATTCATACCTGTAGCAAAGGCGATATACGCATTAAGCAATCTTAAGATTATCAGCTTTGGTCCAAGACCTAACAATTTCCTTGCATGTAATGCACCAATCGCAGGTCTATATAATCTTGGTGTTGAGATTGAGGAAAATTCAGAGCTTGATTTATTCGAGAGCTTTAATAAGCATGCAGGAGATGAAAGAATTCCTGATGTTGTAAGGGATATGGAAAAAGAGCTTGGTACAGGAAATAAAAAGCCTGAAATCTTAAGCAGACTCGCACAGTATGAGCTTACATTAACTGACTGGGTTGAATCACATAAGGGCTCAAGAGAATATGTTGCAGTAGCAGGTAAATGCTGGCCGGCATTCCAGACACAGTTCGGATGTGTTCCTTGTTATGTCAACTCAAGACTTACTTCAAGAGGAATACCTGTATCATGCGAGGTTGATATATATGGTGCATTGAGTGAATTTATCGGAGAAGTTGTAAGTGACGATATTGTTACACTTCTTGATATTAATAATACAGTTCCAGCAGATATCTACAATGAGGATATCGCAGGCAGATATGCATATACACAGAAGGATACATTTATGGGATTCCATTGTGGCAACACTGCATCAAGCAAATTGTCATTCTGCGAGATGAGAAACCAGATGATTATGGCACGTTCACTTCCTGAAGAAGTTACTAATGGTACACTTGAAGGGGATATCGTTCCGGGAGATATCACATTTTTCAGACTTCAGAATTCATCAGATAACAAGCTTTCCGCTTACATAGCACAGGGTGAAGTTCTTCCGGTAAGAACACGTTCATTTGGTGCAATAGGTATATTTGCTATTCCAGAGATGGGAAGATTCTACAGACATGTGCTTATTGAAGGCAATTTTCCACATCATGGTGCAGTTGCATTCGGACATTTTGGAAAGACACTTTTTGATGTGTTTAAATATATTGGCGTTGAGGATGTGTCATTCAACCAGCCTAAGGGCATGCTTTACAAGAGTGAGAACCCATTTGCATAAACAGGTGCGGTTATAGATATATGATTGTGGAAAGGAGTCTGGCATGAATTATATAGGAATTGACCTTGGAACTTCGTCGGTCAAGCTTGTTCTTATGGATACAGCAGGATATATTATTGCAAATGTTTCAAAGAGTTATCCGATTGATTACCCTAAGACCGGCTGGTCAGAGCAGAATCCTTATGACTGGTATGATGCCTGTATAGAAGGCATGAAGGAGCTGCTTGACGGACAGGATGAATCAACAGTTGGTGGTATCAGCTTTGGTGGACAGATGCATGGACTTGTTATTCTTGATAAGAATGATGAGGTTATTAGACCGGCTATTTTATGGAATGACGGAAGAACAACGAAGCAGTGTGAGTACCTGAATGAAGTGATAGGCAGGGATAAGTTATCAGAATATACAGCAAATATTGCATTTGCAGGTTTCACAGCACCTAAGATATTGTGGGTGAAGGAGAATGAACCGGATAATTTTGCTAAGATAGACAAGATAATGCTTCCAAAGGATTATATTGCGTATCGTCTTACAGGTGTGCATTGTACAGATGTTTCAGATGCTTCGGGCATGCTGCTGTTTGATGTGAAGAATAGGCGTTGGTCGCGCCAGATGCTTGATATATGTGGCGTGACAGAAGCACAGATGCCACGCATCTTTGAAAGCAGTGAGTGCGTTGGCACTGTAAAGAAGGATATTGCTGATGAGCTTGGAATAGGATATGAAGTAATTGTTGCAGCCGGTGCAGGTGATAATGCAGCTGCTGCAGTAGGCACTGGTACTGTTGGTGACGGACATTGTAATGTTTCTTTGGGAACAAGCGGTACAATATTCATTTCAAGCAAGGAATTCGGAGTGGATTCCAATAATGCACTTCATTCTTTCGCACATGCAGATGGAAAATATCATCTTATGGGCTGTATATTAAGTGCAGCTTCAGCTAATGGCTGGTGGATGGACAAGATACTCGGAACTAATGATTATTCAGGTGAACAGTCGCAGATAACAGATAATGACCTTGGCAATAATAATGTGTATTTCCTTCCGTATCTGATGGGCGAGAGGTCACCGCATAATGACGAATTTGCAAGAGGCACATTTACCGGAATGACAATGGATACTGAGCGTAAGGATATGACACAGGCAGTTCTGGAAGGCGTTGCATTTGCAATAAGGGACTGCTTCGAGGTTGCTAAGAGTCTCAGTATTAAGGTGGAGTCAACCCGTATGTGCGGTGGTGGCGCTAAGTCAGAACTGTGGTGCAAGATTATGGCTAATGTACTTGGAATTCCTGTGGAACTGTTAGAGTCAGAGGAAGGTCCTGCTATGGGTGCGGCAATGCTTGCCATGGTTGCAGCCGGGGAGTATAATTGCGTTGAAGATGCGTCTAATGCTCTCGTTAAAGTACGAAAGACAATAAGGCCGGACGAGAAGATAATAGAAAGATACGAGGATAAGTACAATAAGTTCAGATGTATCTATCCTGCAATGAAGAATGTATTCAGAACAATTAATGAGTGATTAACAAGGAGAATTTTATTATGAAGTTTTTTATTGATACTGCAAATGTTGAGGATATCCGTAAGGCTAATGACATGGGAGTTATCTGTGGAGTAACCACTAATCCATCCCTTATCGCCAAAGAAGGAAGAGATTTCAAGGAGGTTATCAAGGAGATTACTTCTATTGTTGACGGACCTATAAGCGGCGAGGTTAAGGCTACTACTGAGGATGCAGAAGGAATGATCAAAGAAGGAAGAGAGATTGCAGCAATCCACCCTAACATGGTTGTTAAGATTCCTATGACAGTTGAAGGCCTTAAGGCTACTAAGGTGTTATCATCTGAGGGAATAAAGGTTAATGTTACATTAATATTCTCAGCTAATCAGGCACTTTTAGCTGCAAGAGCAGGTGCAGCATATGTGTCCCCTTTCCTTGGAAGACTTGATGATATATCACAGCCGGGCATTAATCTTATTCAGGATATTGCAGATATATTTGCTAACTATGATCTTAAGACAGAGATTATCTGTGCAAGTGTAAGAAATCCAATACATATTACAGACTGCGCACTTGCTGGAGCTGATATTGCAACAGTACCATATAAGGTAATTGAGCAGATGGTTCATCATCCGCTTACAGATGCAGGAATTGAGAAGTTCAAGAAAGATTATATTGCTGTATTTGGCGAATAATGTAACTGACACACAAGTTAACCGGGATTAAGCGAGAGGTAATGGATGGATTCATCACAGAAACTAACGAACACGGATGTAAAAAAACTTAATAAAAACCGTATATTCAGACTGATATATAATTCGGATAAGATATCAAGGCAGGAGATAGCAGACCAGTTAGGTCTGTCTCTGCCGACAGTAAATCAGAATCTTAAGATGCTCATGGAAGATGGACTTATAGAATATGTTGGCAATTTCACTTCAACGGGTGGAAGAAGGGCACAGGCAATTACTATTGATAATAATGCAAGAAAAGCTATCAGCGTGAATATTAAAGCTGACTATATTAATGTAGATGTAGTCGGACTTAAAGGCCAGATTATATACAGTATGGCTGTTAAAGCACATTTTAGCAAAAGCAGAGCATATATTGAGAAGCTTACAGATGCGGTAAGACATGCAGTGGATTATGTTGGAGCAGACGCAGATGACATTCTGGGAGTTGGCGTTACAGTTCCGGGAATACTTGATGATGAAAAGCAGATTCTTATCTCAGCACCACCATTAAAAGCTAAGAACTATGATTTTACAAGGCTTATATCAGCTATTGATTATCCGGTCGTAGTGATGAACGATGCGAGGGCAGAGGCATACGCAGACCACTGGTTTAATGGAAAGCCTGAAGATGAAAAAATATATATTATGCTTGGTGAAGGTGTCGGAGGTGCATATATTAACGCTTCCGCAATCAGAAATGGTGTTCATAACCGTGGTGGCGAATTCGGACATATGGTTATTCACCCTGGAGGAAAGCAGTGCCTGTGTGGTAAGAAGGGCTGTTTTGAAGCATATGTTTCAGAAAAGGTATTATCATCAGAGCTTGATATGACACTTGACAATTTCTTTGAACTGGCAGCGCAGGGAAATAAGAATAATTGCAATGTGTTAGATGAATATATGGACAATCTGGCTCTTGGAATTAATAACATATACACAATGATGGACTGTGATATTGTTCTTGGCGGAACAGTTGCACCATATCTTAAGCAATATGATAATAGTATTAAAGAACGTCTTGTTAATGATTATTCCTTTGATACTGATGCGGATTATTTAAGAATATCAGATGGCGGTGGCAGAAAATCAGGGCTTGGTGCAGCATTAAGCTTTGTTGCCAGATTTATTGATGGTGTGGAATAATGAAAATACCTGTAAGGAGGCTATATGACTTCTTACAGGTATTTTTGTTCTTTGTTCGAATCTACTTATTCTTCTCTTGCTCCTGATAAGTCCTCTCGCTGATAATAAACCTGGGTCTATTCTTGACCTCCATATATATCTTCCCGATGTATTCCCCGATAACTCCGAGGCACATAAGCTGTATTCCGCCCATGAAGCATACGATACATACTGTACTTGCCCAGCCGGTTACTGTGTTGCCGAGCAGGTTGTCAACGACAGCCCATATAACACCGATGAAGCTGAGGATTGAAACGATAATACCAAGTGACATAACAAGACGGAGTGGTTTTACACTAAGGCTTGTTATGCCGTTTAATGCAAGGTTAAGCATTTTGCTGAAAGGATAGTGCGACTTTCCGGCAAGTCGTTCGCTTCTTGAATAATATACGCTTGTACTTTTAAAACCGACAAGCGGGATAAGCCCACGAAGGTACAGATTAGTTTCTTTGAATTGTGCCAGTTCATTAATCACACGCTTTGATAAAAGCCTGTAATCAGCATGGTTATATACAGTTTCTGCGCCAAGCTTTGCCATGATTTTATAGAAGCCTTTGGCTGTGTTTCTTTTAAAAAATGTATCTGTTGAACGGTCATTTCTTACACCATAGACGATATCACAACCATCGTGGTAAGCGTCAACCATATCTTCCATTGCATGAATATCATCCTGTCCATCACAATCTATAGATATAGTAATATCAGCATACTGGGAAGCCTCTATAAGACCGGCAAGCACACTGCTCTGGTGTCCGCGGTTACGGCTTTGGCTTATTCCTATGAAATGTTCATCTTTCTTTGATAAATCCGTAATTATATCCCATGTACTGTCAGAACTTCCATCATTGACAAACATTATCCTACTGCCAGAACTGATTTTGCCGGCTTTGATAAGATGGTTAAGTTCATCAAGAAACATGCCTGAGGTAACAGGCAGAACCTGTTCTTCGTTGTAGCATGGAATTACAATATATAAACAATTTTTCTTATTTTCACTCATATAACCCCCAGATGTATAATCAGTTATCAGTTTCAGTTATTTCACCAGATTCAACTTTTATAGTATAATCCTTATATTCTTTATAACTTTTATTGTCATGGTTAATTATTATAAAGTGGTTAAATATGATTGTGACTAATATAAGGACTATTAAGCCAGCTGCACAATGATATATGTTTTTCTTTGAAAAATCTATAAAGACTTTCGCCATATAGAAAAATCCAATAATGCTCAAAGGAAGCAGCAATACAAAATAAGGAAGTGTGTATTGGCATTTTCCTTCCCAGAATATATGGAATATGAAACCACCTATAAATGTTAGTGGTAGTACGGTTGAAGCTGGAGCTGAATTAAAGAACAGAGCATAAACAGCATATAGCGTACTTCCAAATAAAATTATACTTTGCAGTATATTAAGATAATTCATAAAAGGTATGCCCCCTTTTAATGATAAAATATCTGTAATAAAACCACTTTGCGTGATACTGCTGTTTCTGACATTAGTTATCCAGAAACACTGAAAACCAGGGTTATTCCACTGGGATGCAATCTTCTTTGAAAGGAAAGATGTAAATGCATTAGGATCGCTTTTATAGTTGTTTATGTAACCTTTAATATCTGCTTTGGCTGCCAGGGCTTCCTTTTTTGAATCATAATTATTTCTTTCATAAAGAGATGCAATTCTGGAATTATACCATCCGTCGGCATATACAGTTGCGGTTGTCGAGTGGAGTCCCATATCTATCCATGTCCATGATGAAGCTCCATTATCCAGATTATATCCAGATATTTTCTCTATGATTAATTTAGGAAAAACTGCCTGTATGGCAAATCCTGCAGCTATGGCACATGTAACAAGAATAATCTGTATGTTCTTATGTCTTAATGTTTCGGCAATTGTATATAAAATAAGAGCAATCATAAATATAAGATAATTACTTTTAACCATGACGCTCATCATCATAGCAGCTCCAGTGACCGCAATATATGAGATATGTATGGAATTGTCTGTATTGGATGCGCCAACAAAAAGCATTGTATATTTAAATGCCATGACAGCAAAAAATAAGCCTGCTATATTGCCGTATATAAATACGCTGTAAAGTGTCCATGGGAAAAACAGTATACCAAGGACAAGGAATAAGACAGATGCAAGTCGTGGCAATTTCCATATTGAGAATAAATCTGCCAGCATTTTGTAAGTGAATACTATCATTATGACATTTAAAAGCTGCCAGAATATGTAGTTATAGTCACCAACAACGAAACCAATAATGTATTCAATGAATAAAAGCCCAATCTGGTTAGTGTATTTGGCTATATATCCATCACGCATAAACATTGTATAGTCATGGCTTCTAAGGCCAGCAGCGGCATCAAGCACATAATACTGGTCAGCACCCGCATGCGACTGTGTAAGAATAACCCAGACTGCCCCTGTGATTCCAATGATTATCAGACAAATGTTACGCACTTTTCTGAAGGCTTTATCGTTATCAGTCAGGTATCTGTTAAGAATGGTAAATAATTTTTTCTTTACGAGAATATAGGTAAGGACTGCAATACAGGCAAGTACTATAAGGTGAACCCACACATAATCTCCTGTGTAATATGTATATTCACTTGCATCAGTAGTCATTTTACTGGTGCTGAAAATGCTAAGCAGAAACAGCCATATGTTTATAACGAGAAACAATCCTAAAACAATATATCTGTATATTGAATAAAGAACTTTAGACATGATATTCATCCCCCAGATTATAAATTTGAAACTATTATAAATAATAGCATATGATTGAATCTATTGAAAGTTGTAAAATCAAATGATTTTGATTATAATGTAGTCATATTTTTTTTGGAGGATATAAACAATGATAGCTGATTCAATGGTTTCTTTAGTAAAAAACAGTTCAGTAATCCGTGCAATGTTCGAGGAAGGCAACAGACTTGCCAAGTTATACGGAGCAGAAAATGTGTATGATTTCTCACTTGGTAATCCTAATGTTCCAGCACCTGCAGAGGTTAATGAAGTGGTTAAGGATATAGTAGATAATGAAGAATCAACATTTATACATGGATATATGAGTAATGCAGGATATGAGGATGTGAGACAGACTATAGCTGAGTCACTTAATAGAAGATTCGGAACACATTTTAACCATACTAATATTGTAATGACTGTTGGAGCAGCAGGCGGGCTTAATACAATATTCAAGACATTACTTAATCCGGGCGAAGAGGTTATGACATTTGCGCCATTCTTTGGTGAATACAGGAATTATGTAAGCAATTTTGGCGGAAAATTAGTGGTTGTTTCACCTAATACTGTGGATTTCCAGCCTAAGCTTGACGAGTTTGAAGCAAAGATAACACCTAAGACAAGAGCTGTTATCGTTAATAATCCTAATAACCCGACAGGTGTTGTATATTCAGAGGATACTATAAAGAAGATGGCTGCTATTATGGATAAGAAGCAGAAGGAGTACGGAACAGAGATTTACTTAATAGCAGATGAACCATACAGAGAGTTAGCTTATGACGGTGTTGATGTTCCATATCTTACTAAATATTACGACAATACTATTGTTGGTTATTCATACAGTAAGTCGCTTTCACTTCCAGGTGAGCGAATCGGATATCTTGTTATTCCTGATGAGGTTACAGATTCAGAAGATGTTAAGTCAGCAGCTTCTGTAGCTACAAGAATTTTAGGATTCGTTAATGCACCTTCACTTATGCAGAGAGTTGTTGCAAAATGTGTTGATGCACAGGTTAATCTTGAGGCATATGACAAGAACAGAAAGGCAATATACGAAGGACTCACAAAGTTAGGCTTTGAATGTGTAAAGCCAGAGGGAGCTTTCTATCTTTTTGTAAAGTCACCTGTTGAAGATGAAACTGTTTTCTGTGAGGCAGCCAAGAAACATAATATTCTTATGGTTCCTGCGTCATCATTCGGATGCCCTGGATATGTTAGAATTGCATACTGTGTATCTTATGAGACAATTGTTAATTCATTACCACATTTTGCAGAAGTTGCTAAAGAGATGGGATTATAATTATTCGTGAAAGAAGAGGACTTATATATGAAGACATGGGAGAAGAATATTAGAAGAGTTGAGCCATATGTGCCGGGAGAGCAGCCTAAGGTTAAAGATGTTGTAAAGCTTAATACCAACGAGAATCCATATCCTCCAACACCTAAGGTGCTTGAGGCAGCAGAGAGAATGAATATCAGTGATTTAAGGCTTTACCCGGACCCTGAGGTTACAGACCTTGTTCATGCAATTGCAGCTTATTATGGAATGAATGATAATCAGGTGTTCGTAGGAGTTGGTTCTGATGATGTATTGTCAATGTGTTTCCTGACATTCTTTAATTCAGACAAGCCAATACTGTTTCCTAATATTTCATATTCTTTCTACAGTGTATGGGCTGACCTTTACAGAATTCCATATGAGAAGCAGCCGCTTGATAAGGATTTTAATATAATTCCAGAAGATTATTACAAGGAGAATGGCGGAGTGGTATTCCCTAACCCTAATGCTCCTACAGCACTTTATATGGAACTTGATAAGGTTGAAGATATTATAAAACATAATCAGGATGTAGTTGTTATTGTTGATGAGGCTTATATTGATTTTGGCGGAAAGTCAGCAATGGAGCTTGTCAATAAGTATGAAAATGTGTTGGTTGTACAGACATTTTCTAAATCACGTTCAATGGCTGGTATGAGAATAGGTTACTGTTTCGGTAATCCTGAGCTTATAAAGGCACTTAATGATGTCAAATTCTCATTCAATTCGTACACAATGAACAGAACTTCAATAAGCTATGGCATTGAGTCTGTCAATGATAAGGAATACTTTGAAGAGTGCGTGGGTAAGATAGTTAAGACCAGAGAGAATGCTAAGGAAAGACTTTCACAGTTAGGCTTCTCATTCCCGGACTCTAAGGCTAACTTTATATTTGCAAAGCATAAGGAAGCAAAGGGAGCATATATATTTGAGGAGCTTAAGAAACGCAATATATATGTAAGGTATTTTAACAAGCCGCGGATTGACAATTATTTAAGAATTTCCATCGGAACCGATGCGCAGATGCAGGCACTGTATGCCGCATTAAAAGAAATCGTAAATGCATAGGGCAGAGGGAAAAAGAA
>ERZ1106954.3265-NODE-3265-length-10675-cov-4.580885_pt1 | contig 10675 bp, 8 predicted proteins | sample MGYA00403678_ERZ1106954 | MGnify/ENA primary metagenome ERZ1106954 (study PRJEB35170, sample SAMEA104062445) | human gut metagenome | biome: human gut; feature: human-associated habitat; material: faeces | place: Denmark | collected 2012-08-20 ... | reverse complement strand
TGGTGATCTCGCCGGCATAGGTGACCTGGGGCAGATGCAGCTTCTCAGCGATCTGGGGGCCGACCTGTGCGGTATCGCCGTCGATGGCCTGACGGCCGGCCAGGATGACGTCATCCTTGTCGATGCCGTAGGTGTCGATGGCAGCGGCGATGATCTGGGAGGTAGCGTAGGTATCGGAGCCGCCGAACTCGCGGGCGGTGACCAGCACGCCTTCGTCCACGCCCATGGCCATCAGCTCACGCAGCATACCTTCTGCGGGAGGGGGGCCCATGGTGAACGCCACGACCTTGCAGCCCAGCTCGTCCTTCAGAGCCAGAGCGGCCTCCACGGCGTTCATGTCATCGGGGTTGATGATGGTCTGCATGGACGCACGGTCCAGAGTGCCATCGGGGTTCACGGCCACCTTACCGGAGGTATCGGGAACCTGCTTCACAGTAACGATGATTTTCATTTTACCTTTTACCTCCTCAATTACTTAACGCCCAGATTGCTGGCGATGACCATGCGCTGGACCTCGGAAGTGCCCTCGTAGATCTCAGTGATCTTGGCATCGCGCATCATGCGCTCCATGGGGAAGTCCTTCGTGTAGCCGTAGCCGCCGAACATTTGCAGTGCCTTGGTGGTGGTCTTCATGGCGTGCTCGGAGCAGAACAGCTTCGCCATAGCCGCCAGCTTGGTGTACCGCCTGCCCTCGCCCTTGGCGACGGCGGCCTGGTATATGAGCAGACGCCCCGCCTCGCAGCCCAGCTCCATGTCCGCCAGCGTGAACTGGGTGTTCTGGAACTTGCTGATGGGCTTGCCGAACTGGACGCGGCTCTTGGTGTAGGCAACGGCCTCCGCCAGCGCGCCCTCGGCGATACCCAGGGACTGTGCGGCGATACCGATGCGCCCACCGTCCAGCGTAGCCATGGCGATGGAGAAGCCCTTGCCCTCCACGCCCAGCAGGTTCTCCTTGGGAACGATGCAGTCCTGGAACACGATCTCGGCAGTGGGGCTGCCGTGGAGACCCAGCTTTTCCTCGTGCTTTCCCACGGAGAAGCCGTGGAAGCCGCTCTCCACGATGAAGGCGGAAATGCCCTTGGTACCGCGGGTCTTGTCGGTCATGGCGAACACCACGAACACGTCGGCCACATAGCCGTTGGTGATGAATATCTTGCTGCCGTTCATCACATAGTGGTCGCCCTCCAGCTTCGCCTCGGTCTGGCCCTTGGAGGCGTCGGAGCCGGCGTTGGGCTTGACTTCCTTTTCGGTAAACTCCGCCATCATCTTGCGGATCAGCTGATGCTCACGGCTCAGATTGAAATCCATGTTGTTTCTCCTATATTTTTACTCTGTTTCAGAACGGTTCTCATAAAGGCATCCAGCTGCCGCTGGCGGTGGCCAGCAGCTTGCCGGTGGCGGCATCGGTCAGCTCCGCCCGCTGGCGGATGAGGCTGCGCCCCGCCTTGACGATGTAGACGGTGAGGTATACCTCCATGCCGTAGTCCACGCTCCGGAGGAAGGATACCGTCATATCCGTGGTGGTGGCTTCGTTGTCCCCGGCGGTGAAGTTCGCCACCACGCCGAAGGCGGTGTCGAACATCCCCGCGATGGCGCCGCCGTGGATGCCGCCTTTCTCGTTGATCTGCCAGTCCTGGGTGGGGAAGGCGTAGGTGACAGTCTGCGCCTCGTAATCGCAGTCCACCAGACGCGCCCGCATTTTTTCGTCAAAGCCGCCGTCGTGCAGATTCAGATAGTGCTCGGACTTTTCCCGTACCAGCTGGAGCCATGCTTGCTTCTTATCCATGCCGCCCTCTCACTTCTGGATACCGGCAATGTTCTTTGCCAGCTTTTTCTTCTCCTGAATATTCCCCTGACGGGCGATCATGATGCGCTGCGCCTGGGGAGAGCCTGCGCCGTGCATGGACTCCGTGCGGTAGCCCACAGCGGCAGCACCCAGACACATATTTTCCAGGAAGCGCATGATCCGCTGGCGATCCTCCGTGCTGACGCCCTCGTGGGTGGCGAAATACTTATTGCAGATCTCGCCGATGGTCTCTCCCTCGCGTCCCACCACCGTGGCGGACTTGAAGTCCGTCTCGCTGGGCATGGTGACCATCAGCCCGCCGGCGATGTCCTCCGCCAGACGCACGATCTCATAGGGGAACCGGGTGACGTTCTGCTTACAGACGTTCGCCAGCAGCAGGTCGATCTGGTAGTTGCCCGCCTTGGTGGGGCAGCCCTCGCAGGAGCAGGCGATGCCGCAGGAGTACAGGGTCTCGTTGAGATGGGTCATCTCGATGAGCTTGTCCTTCACGGCGCTGGCCTTCTCCACGCCGTTGTACTCGGCGGCCAGCGCCGCCGCGCCGATGACCACGTCGCCCACGCCTACCTTGCAGCCGCCGTAGCTCTGGCGGTGGTAGCCGGCGAAGCGCTCCACGATCATGCCGGCGAACTCGTACTCGCCGTTGAGGAAAATGTACTCATTGGGGATAAACACATGGTCGAGAACCACCAGCGCCTCCTGCCCGCCGAATTTGGCGTTGCCCACGTCGATGCAGCCGTCCTCCATCTTGCGGGTATCGCAGGACTGGCGGCCGTAGATCATATACAGCCCCTCGGCGTCGGTGGGGCAGGCGAAGGACACGGCATAGTCCTTATCGGCCTCGCCCATGGCGATGGTGGGCATGAAGATGTGCCAGTGGCTGTTGATGGAGCCGGTCTGGTGGCACTTCGCGCCGCAGACCACAATGCCGTCGGGGCGGCGCTCCACCACATGGACGTACATATCCGGGTCGGCCTGCTCGTGAGGCGCCTTGGAGCGGTCGCCCTTGGGATCGGTCATAGCGCCGTCCACCGTCAGGTCGTTGTCCTGCACGTAGATGAGGAACTTCTTGAAGTTCTCGTGGTAGTGGGTGCCGTACTTCTCGTCGATCTCGTAGGTGGAGGAATAGACGGCGTTGAAGGCGTCCATGCCCACGCAGCGCTGGAAGCAGCTGGCGGTCTTCTGCCCCAGCAGACGCTGCATCTTCACCTTCTTCACCAGATCGTCCGCGGACTGGTGGAGATGGGTGAAGCGGTTGATCTTCCGGCCCGTCAGGCTGGAGGTAGCGGTCATGAGATCGGCGTACTGGGGATCCTGGGCCAGCGCGTAGGTCATGGCCACGCAGTTGATGGAGGGACGGATCATGGGGTGATCCACCCAGTTGTCGAGTTTCTCGCCGAACATGTACACGCGGGTGTTCAGCCTGCGCAGGGAGTCGATGTACTCTTTCGCGGTCATCAATGCCATTCTTGTTCCTCCTTAATTGTTGTCGGCCAGACCCATCTTCTCCTCGCGGAAGATGCGGCTGTCCATCAGCTTCAGGTCGGGGGCGATCTTGGGCATGAACTCCATCTGATCCAGAACCTGGGTCTGGAGGTCAATGCCGGGGGCGATCTCCACCAGCGTCACGCCCTCGGGCCGCAGCTCGAACACGGCGCGTTCGGTGATGTACAGAACGGGCTGGTGCACCTTGTTGGCGTAATCGCCGGAGAAGGTGATCTGCTCTACCTTGTTGACGAACTTCTTCTTGGCACCCTCCTGGGTGATGACCAGCTTGCCGTCCTTGCACTCGGTCTTGAGGCCCTTGGCGGTAAAGGTGCCGCAGTAAACGACCTTCTTGGCGTTCTGGGTGATATCGATGAAGCCGCCGGCGCCGGCCAGACGGGTGCCGAACTTGGAAACGTTCAGGTCGCCGTTCGGAGCAGTCTCAGCCAGGCCGAGGAATGCAACGTCAAGGCCGCCGCCCTGATAGAAGTCGAACTGTACGTTGTGCGGGATGATGCACATTGCGTTTGCAGCAGCGCCGAACTGAGTGCCGCCGTAGGGAACGCCTGCGATAGAACCTGCCTCAACGGTCAGGGTCATGTTGTCGGAAATGCCTTCCTCAGCTGCAACGTTAGCGATCTTCTCCGGTGCGCCGGTGCCGAGGTTGACGATAGCGTCCTTCGGCAGCTCCATAGCAGCACGGCGGGCGATGATCTTCTTAGCGTCCATCGGGATCGGCGGGATAGCGTCGACCGGAATGCGGAACTCGCCGGTCAGAGCGCCGTCATACGGCATGCCGAGGCACTGCATGTTCTCCTCTTCGGTACCTACGACGACAGAGTCAACGTAGATGCCCGGGATAGCAACGAGCTTCGGATCCAGAGAGCCGCCCTGAACGATCTTCTCGACCTGAACGATTACCTTGCCGCCGGAGTTCTTGCAGGCCTGAGCCATTGCAGTTACGTCCAGAGGACCGATCTCGCGATGTACGGTGCAGTTGCCGTACTCGTCGCAGTAGGAAGCGCGCAGGAATACAACGTTGATCGGGAAGCCCTTGTAGAGCAGGCGCTCCTGGCCTTCGATGTTGACAACCTTTACGAGGTCTTCCTTGGTAACGTCGTTGAGCTTGCCGCCGCCGTTGCGCGGGTCAGCAAAGGTCTTCAGGCCGACGTGGGTGATGGTGCCGATGTTGTGAGCGGCAATATCACGGTACATATGAGAAATGACGCCCTGCGGCAGGTTGTAAGCCTCGATCTTGTTGTTCAGAGCGAGCTCGCCCAGACGGGGAGCACGGTCCCAGTGACCGCCGATAACGCGCTTGACCATGCCTTCGTGACCGTAGTGGTCGCCGCCGGTGCCGTCCCGGTGGCCCTGACCGGCTGCAAAGAACAGAGTCAGGTCGCGGGGATGGCCGGTTTCCACAAAACGGTTTTCCAGAGCCTTGGTCAGCGCCTCGGGGCAGGCGCAGCTAACGAAGCCGCCGGTGGAGACGGTGTCACCGTCCTTGACCATCAGGGCCGCTTCCTCAGCGGTAATGACACGTACTTTTTTCATGCTGTAAATTCCTCTTTTGTCAGAAATTTTTTAAGCGATGGATACGGAGTCTAACTTACTTGTTCTGGAAGTGCTTTTCCTTGCGCTTTTCAACGAAGGCGCTCATGCCTTCCTTCTGGTCGGCGGTGGCGAAGCACATGGCGAACAGCTCGTTCTCCAGAGCGATGCCGTCGTCAATGTCCATCTGCATGCCGCGGTCGATACAGGCCTTGGAATACTTCACGGCGATGGGAGCGTTGGCGGTGAAGGACTTGGCCATGGCGATGGCACCGGGGATCAGCTCCTCGGGAGCATACACGGCGTTGACCAGGCCAATTTTCTCAGCCTCAGCGGCGCCGATGACCTTGCCGGAGAAGATCAGCTCCTTGGCCTTGGCGATGCCCACGCGGCGGGGCAGGCGCTGGGTGCCGGAGAAGCCGGGGGTGATGCCCAGGCCAACCTCGGGCTGGCCGAACTTGGCGCCGCCCTTGCCCTCAGCGTTGGGGCCGGCAGCCAGGATGATGTCGCAGCTCATGGCCAGCTCGCAGCCGCCGCCCAGAGCGAAGCCGTTGACAGCAGCGATGGTGGGGATCTCCAGCTTCTCAATGCGGCGCATCAGGGCGCTGCCCCGCTGGCCCCACTTGCGGCCGCCGGCCACATCCAGGGGGAGCTGCTCGCCGATGTCGGCACCGGCCACAAAGGAACGGCCCTCGCCGGTGATGATGAGAGCGCCCAGCTCGGCGTCCTTCTCCACCTCGGTGATGGCCTGCTCCAGGTCGCCGATGACGGTGGAGTTCAGTGCGTTCAGCGCCTCGGGACGGTTGATGGTGAGAATGCCGATGTTTTCCTGCTTTTCATAACGAAGGGTCTGATACATAAGTAGATTCCTCCTCAAAAATAATATGTAAGCGTCTGTGCTGACGGAGATGTGGGTCCAGCTGCACCCGTCAGCCTATCCATGGTTGTACAGTAAGTAATATAGCAATTTATGTGCCAAGATTGGCAAGATGTTTTTCACAAAAATGGAGCATTCAACTGTGCGGGTTTGACAAAAAAATCGGGGGATTTCGGCGGTGTTTTCCTTTTTTCAGCGACCTCATTCGGGAACTATTCAAAAATGAATAGGCTGGATGCGCATATATCTTTCCCTGCGCAGGACATCCTTTCGGCAAGAACCACGAAAGCCGGCGGTTATTTTTTTACAAAAGATACAGAAGAAACTTGGCACTGGCCCTTTCTATTCGTTTTTGAATATGCTATAATCAAAAATGAATAGATCACACGCGGGAGGTACTCTCATGGCGCATACACCCGACCTTCCTCATTTCTTTGAGGAAAATATCAATCTGGAGGGACTTTTCGACATCCTCAGCCCCAAAAACAATCTGGTCCTGGCAGACGATATGATGCTCTCTGACGCAGACGGCATCATTCTCCGGGTCAGTGAGAACTATGAGCGGAACTTTGGCTTTACCCACGATTCCATCGTGGGTAAGTCGGCTTTTGATCTGGAAGCGAACGGGACCTTCCGGCCCTGTATCACTGCGGAGGTCATCCGGCAGAAGAAAAAGATCACCGCCACCCAGACCATCAACCACACCCATAAAAATGTCATGACGGTGGGAATTCCGCTGTTTGACCAAAACGGTGTGCTGAAATATGCCGTGTGCTTCAACACGGTGTCCATGGAGCAGATCAACACCATTCAGCAGAACTACCGGCATTTACAGGACTCCTTGCAGCAGTATACGCAGGAGATCGCGGAACTGCGGCTCCGGGCCACCGCCACGGATCTGGTGGTGAAGAGCCCTGCCATGCAGCGGTTGTGGACACTGATCCTGAATACCGCCAACACGAAGGCCAATATTCTCATCACCGGGGAGACCGGCGTGGGCAAAAGCGCAGTGGCCAAGGCCATCCACGCCATCAGCAACCGGGCCAACGGCCCCTTTATCGAGGTCAACTGCGCGGTGCTCCATGAAAACCTCATTGAATCCGAGCTGTTCGGCTATGAAAAGGGAGCCTTTACCGGCGCGGCCTCTGCCGGTAAGATTGGTAAGATCGAGCTGGCCAACCACGGCACCCTGTTTCTGGATGAGATCGGAGAGCTGCCACCTCATATTCAATCCAAGCTGCTGCAGCTCATTCAGGAAAAGACCATCGAGCGGGTGTCCGGCACCAAGCGCATTGAGTTGGATTTCCGTCTGCTGGTGGCCACTAACCGCAATCTGGAGGAGGAGGTGCAGCGGGGGCTGTTCCGTTCGGACCTTTTCTACCGGCTGAACGTCATCCGGGTCCACATCCCTCCCTTGCGGCAACGTCCAGAGGATATCCTGCCTATGGCGCACCAGTTTTTGGAGCGGTTCTGCAAGGAATACGGCAAGCAGCTGGCGTTAAGCCCCCGGTTTGTGGCCTTTCTGGAGCAATATCCCTGGCCCGGCAATGTGCGTCAGTTGGAAAACCTGATGGAACGGCTGGTCATCACCGCCCAGAATCCGATTTTGGACATTACGGCCCTGCCGCTGGAATACAACAGCGGCGGCAGCGCACCGGACCTCCCCTCTCAGGAGGGGACTCTGGCGGAGCGGATGGATGCCTTCGAGGGACAGATCATCCGGGATTCCTACCGCCGCTGCGGCACCACGGTGGCCGTGGCGAAGGAACTGGGCATCTCTCAGGCCACCGCTGTCCGGAAAATCGCCAAATATGTGAAGGACCGGAAGGAATGAAGCTGTTATGAATCTCATTTCTTTAAAAACAGAACTGCGGCAGGAGCTGAAGCTGACGCCGCAGCTACTGCAATCCATGGAAGTCTTGCAGATGAATTCTCAGGAGCTGCTGGACTATCTGGGAAAGATCTCCGAGGAGAACCCCACCTTGGAGCTTTCGGAGGCCTCAGAGCTTCGCTCTGCCTACGCGGAGCTGCGTCAGAAAGCCAGTTGGCTGGACGCGGGGACCTTTGGGACCTCCTTTGCCCATGAGGAGGATGCCCCACCGGAGCCGGGAGCGACTGATAAGGAGCTGGACAGCCTGTCTGCGTTTCTCTGCGATCAGTTGGAACGGAAACGACTGCCGAAGCCCATGCTGGCCCTGTGTAAATATATGGCGGAGCTGGTGGACGAGGACGGATATCTGACGCAGGAGGATCTGGACGGCCTGACAGAAATGAAGATCCCCCAGACGATGGTAGATCAGGCACTGGATACGATTCAGTCCTTGGAGCCTGCCGGTGTGGGCGCCCGGGACCTGTCGGAGTGCCTGGTGCTTCAGTTGAGCCGCCGGAAGGACAACGTCCCCTACGCCATGGACATTGCCGCACGGTTCCTCACGGAACTGAGCCGCAGCCACTATGGACCCATCACCAAGGCACTTGGGGCCAGCATCTCTGAAATTCAGGCGGCGGAGAAGGCCATCGCTGCCTTGGATCCTCACCCCGGTCAGGCGTTTCAGCCGGCAGAACCAACCCTCTACGTCCGGCCGGACGTGTTCGTGGTGGAGCTGGAAGGGAAATTGCAGGTACTGCTGAACGAATACTATCTTCCAAAGGTCACTGTGAATCCTTATTACAGCAGTATGGCCAAGGAGAGTGACGATCCGGAGGCCCGCACTTATTTAAAGGAGAAGCTGCGGCAGACCAAATGGCTGCTGGACAGCCTGGAACGCCGGGGCAGCACCCTGCGCCGCTGCGCGCAGGCCATCCTGGACGCGCAGAGATCCTTCTTTTCCGGACAGACTGTGGAACTGTCACCCATGAAGCTGTCCTCGCTGGCGGAGACACTGGATCTGCACCCTTCCACCGTTTCCCGGGCCGTGCGGGATAAATACCTGCAATGCCGTCAGGGAATCTATCCGCTGCGATACTTTTTCAGTCGGGCGGTGGGACAGCAGGGACTGTCCCGTCAGGCGGTGAAGCAGCGGATGCTGCTTCGCTTCAAGGATGAGGATTCCAGCCATCCTCTCAGCGATCAGGCACTTTGCGACCTGCTGGCGGCGGAGGGGGTTTTCCTGGCTCGCCGCACTGTGGCAAAATATCGGATCGAGCTGGGAATCGGTTCCTCTACGGCGCGCCGGGCCCGGAACCGTGGAAAATAAGGCATGATGAGTTAAGATCAAAAGACGGAAGGCCCTGAGTGGCTTCTACTGATACCCATTTAAATTTAGAGGTATGCCCGGCAAGACAGCCTATGGGGCTGGGCACGTTTTATAAGAGCCGTGTAAAACGGGAATTGAAATGGATTCGTGTTGCGTAAAGTGACGTAAAAATTTTGTAAAAACTAAAAACTTTTCTTGCAATCAAGGTTGTCAGTTTGTATAATAGGCGTATAAATAAAGAGGTGAGCTTTATGGACAATGACGGATTGACCCAGTATATGCGAATCGCAATCTCTGTGGCGGAGCGGATCGCCGCCGGGGAGCTGCGGGAAGGAGAGAAGATCTCCGGACGGTCAAAGCTCTCCTCGGAATATGAGGTGTCGCCGGAGACCATCCGGCGGGCCATCCAGCTTCTCAGTGATATGCGGGTGGTGGCGGTGAAGGAGCAGAGCGGCGTATATGTGCTCTCTGTGGACAATGCCAAGCGCTATCTGCAAAACTTTGAGAACAGGGCAGATCTGATGAGCAAACGCCGGAAACTGCGGGAACTGATCGAGGAAAAGGAAGCGCTGAACCGCCGCATGGGGGAACTGTGCCAGAGTATTCTGGAGGATACCCTTTATCCTGTTCAACCGGCGGAGACGCTGCCTACGTTTAGCTGCCGGGTGCCGGAGGGCTGGTACGGCATCGGAAAAAATTTGGGTGACCTGCGATTCTGGCAGGCGACCGGCGCTACGGTGGCTGCCATCCGTCGGGGCACCACGGATATTCTTTCCCCCGGCCCCTACGCGGAGCTGTACGCCGGGGATACCGTTATTTTTGTGGGCGAAAAGAAAGCGAAGGAGGCGGTGGAACGCTTCCTGAACACGGAGCAGAAAACCGGATCCGGTATGGGTCCCTGATCGGAAAGGAGCAGCCTATGGTTCACAATCAACTTCACGCAATCGACCTCATCATCATCGCAGCCTACCTGATTTCCATGGTTTTGATCGGCGTGGTGGTGGTCAAGAAAGTTCAGAGCATGGATGACTACTATCTGGGCGGCCGGTCCTTCGGTCCACTGGTGCTGATGGCTACCGTGTGCGCCACCATCATTGGCGGCAGCGGCCTTATGGGCCGGGCGGGCGTGGCCTATTCCAGCGGCTTCAAGGCCATTATGACGGCACTGCCCTATCTTCTGGGTATGTTTATTTTCTCCGGCTTTGCCGGGCGGATCTCCGCAGTGGGCACTACGTTCCATGTGACCTCAATCCCGGACCTTTTTGAGCAGCGCTTCGGCAAGACCACCAAGGTGATTTTAGGCGGCCTGATCGCCTTTACCATGATGGGCACTGTGGCCTCGCAGGTGACGGCCACCGCCACCATCATCAATATGCTGGGCAATGAGATCGGAATTTCCTACGAGATGGGCGCACTCATCGCCTGTGTCGTGTTTATAGTCTATACGGCCACCTCCGGCCTGTTCGGCGTGATCTATACGGATGTATTCCAGTTTGTCATGCTGATCCTGTTTGTCTACATTCTGATCCCCTCGGCATCTCTGGTTAAGCTGGGTGGCTTGTCCGTTTTTTTGGAGGGACTTGCTCCGGAATTGGCAAAGCCCTATCTGGATGGCGGCATCGTGGGCGACATCATCACCTATTTCGTCTTTACTCTGGCGGGAGCGGAAATGTGGCAGCGGGCCTTCGCTGCCAAGAGCCAGAAGGCGGCCAAGGAGGGGCTGTTCCTCGGGACGCTGGCCTACGGACTGACGATCCCGCT
>ERZ1106954.3263-NODE-3263-length-10682-cov-4.268373_pt1 | contig 10682 bp, 9 predicted proteins | sample MGYA00403678_ERZ1106954 | MGnify/ENA primary metagenome ERZ1106954 (study PRJEB35170, sample SAMEA104062445) | human gut metagenome | biome: human gut; feature: human-associated habitat; material: faeces | place: Denmark | collected 2012-08-20 ... | reverse complement strand
TCCGTCTCTTCTTCAACTGGAACAAGACGAAGACTTTGGAGCAGAACCTGGAGATTTTGAATGCTTTCGACCGCATACAGATAGAGTATATTGACGGTACATTGTTGGTGAAATAAGATAGGAGGATATATTTATGAGAGATTTTTGGAAACCAATGCCCGTTAGCGGCAAGCTTATCAGAGAGCTTCTTCTTCTCTTCCTGTTGCTTTTGGTTCAGCAGTCTTATGCCCAGCGCATCACCCGACAATATAATAATGTGTCGTTCTCGGCGGCGTTGAAGGATTTGAACGCCCGCCAGCATAAGTACACCATCAACTTCGTGTATGATGAGCTGGAGGATTTCAGGGTGACCAAGAGCATCCGAAACCAGAGCGTTCCCGATGCCATCATGCAGCTGATAGGATTCTATCCCATCAGAATGACGCAGGTGGAGGATAATATTATGGTGGAGTGTACGCAGAAGACTCCCACCAAGATGATAGGCCGTATCATCGACAATAAGAATCGCCCTGTAGATTTCGCCAATGTAGCCCTGCTGAATGTTAGTGATTCTTCATTGATAAATGGTGGCGTGACGAATGAGAACGGCCAGTTCGTGATTCCCTGCGAGGCGAGAAAGGCGATAGTAAGGGTAAGTTGCGTGGGCTATATTACGACAAACAATACATATAATATAGGTAAGATAGGGACAATAACTCTGAAAGAGGCAACAATGAACCTGCAGAAAATTGTAGTGAAAGGACATCGACAGCCTTTCAGAATGACTTCTGAAGGATTGGTGGCTCAGGTAGAAGGTACATCCTTGGAGAAAATGGGCTCGGCAGAAGATGTTTTGAAACATCTTCCGAGAGTGATGCAGAAGAACGGTGATATAGAAGTCTTGGGCAAAGGTAAACCTTTGATTTATATCGATAACAAGAAAATCAAGGGAATCGTTGATCTCGACAGATTGAGTTCTTCTGACATCAAACATGTAGAGGTGATAACCGAGCCGGGTGCAGAATACGATGCAACCTATCAGTCTGTCATCAGAATCAAGACGACAAGAAAGAAGGGAGAAGGTTTGGGATTGACTTATCGGCAAGTCTATCAGCGCAATCATCAGAACAATCATCGTGAAGTCCTAGATTTGAATTATCGTTATCGGGGATTGGATATCTTCTCCAATTTGTATGGCGGTTTGTCTCAGGGCTATCAGGATCAGCATAATGATAACAGACTCTACGGCAAGACGCTCATGAGCATTGACGAAAATTTGATTATCAAAAACAAGAGTTACTATACCAGTGGAAGTCTTGGTTTTAATTATGTTTTTAATGATAAGCATTCTGTGGGTGCCACTTACGAGGTGAACATCAATCCTTATAGTCGGGGTGGATGGAATTCGCTGATGGATGTCTGGAAGAATGGCTCCAAGACAGAAAGCTATACAAATGATATGTATTGTCGTTTCAAAAGCCGACCTACGCAGGATATTACGGCTTATTATGCCGGACAGATAGGAAAGGTGAGCATAGAATGGAATGGGGAAATATATCTTCGTAAAACAGGACAGACACAATATTCTGAAGAAACAGGAATTGAGGGCGGAGATTCTCGTACGATAGAATCTGATTTCACGGCTGATAGTTGGATGCATGCATCTAAGCTGGTACTGAGCTTTCCGGTATGGAAAGGTACTCTGAAGGTTGGTAATGAGTTTACCGAAAGTTGCCGTGCCAATCTTTACACTATAGATGAACAGGGAACTGACTTGCCAGGCAAGACGGACGACCAGGTGAAGGAAAGTAATCTTGCAGCCTTTGTTTCTTATGGATTGAGACTAAACAAGGTAGAACTGAATGCTGGCCTCAGATACGAACATGTTTCTTCCAATTACTATAATACAGGTGGTGATTATTGGAGCGAGGAAAATAAGGATTATTTCGTACCCGACCAGAGTCGTAAGTACGACCATTTCTTTCCGAATGTGTCCTTGACCTTTCCTATCGGGAATGTGAAAATGAATATGGTTTATAAGGTGACGGTGAGTCGTCCTTCCTATAGTCAGTTAAGTAGTAATGTGCAATATAATAGTCGCTATTATTATCAGGGTGGAAATCCATTACTCACGTCAACCTTCGAACATGGCATAGGGATTAATCTGGGATATAAATGGTTCCAGTTTTTTGCTAACTGGCGTTATCTTGTAGATCCTTGCTTTCAGGTGATAGAACCGTATCATGACAATGAGTTAATCAGTATGTACACCTTTCGTAATTTGAATCATACTCAGGTTTGTTACGTGGGACTGACGGCATCGCCAACGATAGGATGGTGGCATCCTACGTTGGACGCTGGTATGAGAAAGCAGTTCCTGACCATTGGTGGTAAGGCATACAGCAAACCGATATTCATGGGCTCTTTCAATAATGCGTTTTCACTACCATGCGGTTGGACGCTTAATCTTGATATGAGTTGGAACACGCAGGGCCATTCTGCGCTTCCGCTTTATATGGCACAAGGAGGAGTGGACGTCTCTTTGCGTAGAAGTTTTCTTCACGACCGCCTGACTGTCATTTTGGCGGGCAATGACCTCTTTGCGACGATGCGCAATTCCACAAGATTGGTATATGGTACCAGCGATATCTATACCAGAAAATATACGGATACCCGAATGTTCATGTGCTCATTCAGCTATAAGTTTAATGTTAGTAGAAGTAAGTATAAGGGTACGGGTGCCGGTAATACAGAAAAGAGCAGATTATAGTTCTTGCCAGGAAGAAACTCTCTTAATACAACAATGAATATATGACAATCGGTCAAGCGAAGGCAGAACCATATTGGCTTGCTCTTTGCTTGACCGATGTTTTTATTTTTCTTCAGTTAGATACTCCTTTATTTGTTGCTCTAATATCGGAAGGTCGTTTGTAATCACATCCCAAACAACGTTGTTATCAACTTGGAAATATTCATGAACGATATAGTTCCTCATGCCGTTCACTTGTTTCCAAGGAGTCTTAGGATGCGCTTGTCGAAATTCTTCAGTTAGCATATTCGATGCTTCTCCAAGAATTTCGATGTTCTTGACTACTGCGTAATACATCATGTCGTCTGCGATAAAATCCTCAAAGTTTTTACCTTTTGTATATCGGCAGATTCTTTCTATCGCCTGGAGCATGTGCTCTAGGCGGTTTTTATCTCTACTTCGTTCTCTCATAAACTAAGATTTTATCACGTTCTACTGATTCCTGTGCAAAAGGGAGTAAGGTTCCTTCTGATACCAAATCAACTTTTCTACCTAAGAGTTCTTCCAAATCACTCCACATGCCGAAGAATTTTAAACCAATAGGTTTGCTCTTGTCCAAAGAAACCATAATATCGACATCGCTATCTTTCGTTTCTTCCCCTCTGGAGAAAGAACCGAACAGCCAGGCTTTCAGTACGGGTTGGGTGCTGAAATAATGGCGTAAAGCTTCTATGATGGCTCGTTTACCCATAATATAATGATGTTGTTTCTTGGTGCAAAGATACACTTTTTATTCGAAAGAGTAAGCTTTTATCTAGTTTTTTATTACCTTTGCATCGGTTTTTCCAAAAAAAATAGAAGATTTCTTCATTTTAGGGGTAATTGATTTCAGGAAAGCTTGTATATAAGAGTAGAAACAAAAAGAAAATGACGTGATGACAGAAGAAAATGAACAGCGGATGGAACGGCTGTTCCACGACCATTACGAGCAGATGTATCGCTTCGCCTTTGCCTTGCTCCATGATAATGAGGAGGCGAGGGATGTGGTGAGTGATGTGTTCTCCAGATTGTGGGATAAACAGCTGGTTCCAGACCGGGCTTACCTGATGCGGAGCGTGAAGAATGCCTGCATCAATCTCATAGCCAGAAAGAAGAGAGATGAAAGACTGAAACGGCTTCTCCCTCTCTCGGAAGAGAAATTGACGGAGGAAGAACCTTCTCGTCTGGAAGAGCGATGGCAGGCTGCCGTGGATTGCATCGACCACGACCTGACCGACCAGACTGCTTCCGTCATCCGATTGTGCTATCGGGAAGGAATGTCGTATAAGGATACGGCGAAGGAACTGGGCATCAGCGTCTCGGCAGTGAACAAGCATATCGTGAAAGGTTTGCGAACGCTCAGAGAAAAGTTGAAAGGAAAACAATAACCCTAAAATGAAGAAAGGAAATGAAAATGAAACATGAATTATCTGACATAAATCCTCAGAAGATGGATTCTCAGAAATGGGATATGCTCCTCGATCTCCTGGAGCATCCCGAAAAGTATTCCGAAACCCAAAAGGATGAACTTCTGGGCGATGAGGAAGTGAACGAATTCTATCTGCAGTTGGTAGAGACCCGACAGTCTCTGGATTTCGCCAAGTCGAAGGAAAAGATGAAGATGCCTTCGATTGATGCAGAATGGGAGAAGCTGAAAGACGAGATGAAGCTGAAAGAAGAAAAGCAGCAGAAAGAAGAGATGAGTCAGGATGCAGAAACCCAGCAAACTGCCAAGTTGTTTCCTCTCTGGAGTCCGATGAGAAAGGTGGCTGCCGTTGCAGCCGTCCTTGTCGTCTCCGGTATCACCTTTGCTGCCATTCATCTGGTAACCCGTTCTCATCAGCCATCAGATAACAGCAATACTGAACTCGTGGCATCCCAAAAGGATTCTATCCAGCAGGTTTCTGCTCCTCAGAAATCCAACATAGAAGAAAAGACAGATTCTGCAAGTCTTGCCCAGCTCCCATTGGTTTACGAAAACGCTGAGCTTCAGAATATCCTTACTCCTATTGCCGGGCATTTCCATCTCCAGGTAACTTATCAGAACGAGTCGGCTCGCCATATCCGTCTCTTCCTGCAACTGGAGAAGAACATGAGTCTGGATGATATCATCGAACTGTTGAATCATTTCGAGAAAGTGAATATTCGTCATGAAGGTCAAACTTTAATCGTGGAATAAGATGAAAAGATTAAGATATATCATGCTGCTGGCAGGTTTGATGAGCCTTTCTCTTCAGACCATCTATGCCCAACGCATCACCCGCAGCTTCCGCAACACTTCTATGTCAGAAGCACTCACCATCCTTGCCAAGAGCACCAAGGATTATCGTATCAACTTTATGTATGATGAACTGGAAGATTTCACGGTTACCACAAGTATCGTGAAGCGAACAGCTCCGGATGCCATCCGCCAGATCATGGGCTTCTATCCGATGAAGATGACGATAGATGGCGAAAACATCTTTGTGGAGTGTACGCAGAAGACTCCCACCAAGATGATAGGTCGCATTGTAGATGCGCATCATCGCCCTGTAGATTTCGCCAATGTAGCCCTGCTGAATGTTCGTGATTCTTCATTGATAAATGGTGGCGTGACGAATGAGAACGGCCAGTTCGTGATTCCCTGCGAGGCGAGAAAGGCGATAGTAAGGGTAAGTTGCGTGGGCTATATTACGACAAACAATACATATAATATAGGTAAGATAGGGACAATAACTCTGAAAGAGGCAACAATGAACCTGCAGAAAATTGTAGTGAAAGGACATCGACAGCCTTTCAGAATGACTTCTGAAGGATTGGTGGCTCAGGTAGAAGGTACATCCTTGGAGAAAATGGGCTCGGCAGAAGATGTTTTGAAACATCTTCCGAGAGTGATGCAGAAGAACGGTGATATAGAAGTCTTGGGCAAAGGTAAACCTTTGATTTATATCGATAACAAGAAAATCAAGGGAATCGTTGATCTCGACAGATTGAGTTCTTCTGACATCAAACATGTAGAGGTGATAACCGAGCCGGGTGCAGAATACGATGCAACCTATCAGTCTGTCATCAGAATCAAGACGACAAGAAAGAAGGGAGAAGGTTTGGGATTGACTTATCGGCAAGTCTATCAGCGCAATCATCAGAACAATCATCGTGAAGTCCTAGATTTGAATTATCGTTATCGGGGATTGGATATCTTCTCCAATTTGTATGGCGGTTTGTCTCAGGGCTATCAGGATCAGCATAATGATAACAGACTCTACGGCAAGACGCTCATGAGCATTGACGAAAATTTGATTATCAAAAACAAGAGTTACTATACCAGTGGAAGTCTTGGTTTTAATTATGTTTTTAATGATAAGCATTCTGTGGGTGCCACTTACGAGGTGAACATCAATCCTTATAGTCGGGGTGGATGGAATTCGCTGATGGATGTCTGGAAGAATGGCTCCAAGACAGAAAGCTATACAAATGATATGTATTGTCGTTTCAAAAGCCGACCTACGCAGGATATTACGGCTTATTATGCCGGACAGATAGGAAAGGTGAGCATAGAATGGAATGGGGAAATATATCTTCGTAAAACAGGACAGACACAATATTCTGAAGAAACAGGAATTGAGGGCGGAGATTCTCGTACGATAGAATCTGATTTCACGGCTGATAGTTGGATGCATGCATCTAAGCTGGTACTGAGCTTTCCGGTATGGAAAGGTACTCTGAAGGTTGGTAATGAGTTTACCGAAAGTTGCCGTGCCAATCTTTACACTATAGATGAACAGGGAACTGACTTGCCAGGCAAGACGGACGACCAGGTGAAGGAAAGTAATCTTGCAGCCTTTGTTTCTTATGGATTGAGACTAAACAAGGTAGAACTGAATGCTGGCCTCAGATACGAACATGTTTCTTCCAATTACTATAATACAGGTGGTGATTATTGGAGCGAGGAAAATAAGGATTATTTCGTACCCGACCAGAGTCGTAAGTACGACCATTTCTTTCCGAATGTGTCCTTGACCTTTCCTATCGGGAATGTGAAAATGAATATGGTTTATAAGGTGACGGTGAGTCGTCCTTCCTATAGTCAGTTAAGTAGTAATGTGCAATATAATAGTCGCTATTATTATCAGGGTGGAAATCCATTACTCACGTCAACCTTCGAACATGGCATAGGGATTAATCTGGGATATAAATGGTTCCAGTTTTTTGCTAACTGGCGTTATCTTGTAGATCCTTGCTTTCAGGTGATAGAACCGTATCATGACAATGAGTTAATCAGTATGTACACCTTTCGTAATTTGAATCATACTCAGGTTTGTTACGTGGGACTGACGGCATCGCCAACGATAGGATGGTGGCATCCTACGTTGGACGCTGGTATGAGAAAGCAGTTCCTGACCATTGGTGGTAAGGCATACAGCAAACCGATATTCATGGGCTCTTTCAATAATGCGTTTTCACTACCATGCGGTTGGACGCTTAATCTTGATATGAGTTGGAACACGCAGGGCCATTCTGCGCTTCCGCTTTATATGGCACAAGGAGGAGTGGACGTCTCTTTGCGTAGAAGTTTTCTTCACGACCGCCTGACTGTCATTTTGGCGGGCAATGACCTCTTTGCGACGATGCGCAATTCCACAAGATTGGTATATGGTACCAGCGATATCTATACCAGAAAATATACGGATACCCGAATGTTCATGTGCTCATTCAGCTATAAGTTTAATGTTAGTAGAAGTAAGTATAAGGGTACGGGTGCCGGTAATACAGAAAAGAGCAGATTATAGTTCTTGCCAGGAAGAAACTCTCTTAATACAACAATGAATATATGACAATCGGTCAAGCGAAGGCAGAACCATATTGGCTTGCTCTTTGCTTGACCGATGTTTTTATTTTTCTTCAGTTAGATACTCCTTTATTTGTTGCTCTAATATCGGAAGGTCGTTTGTAATCACATCCCAAACAACGTTGTTATCAACTTGGAAATATTCATGAACGATATAGTTCCTCATGCCGTTCACTTGTTTCCAAGGAGTCTTAGGATGCGCTTGTCGAAATTCTTCAGTTAGCATATTCGATGCTTCTCCAAGAATTTCGATGTTCTTGACTACTGCGTAATACATCATGTCGTCTGCGATAAAATCCTCAAAGTTTTTACCTTTTGTATATCGGCAGATTCTTTCTATCGCCTGGAGCATGTGCTCTAGGCGGTTTTTATCTCTACTTCGTTCTCTCATAAACTAAGATTTTATCACGTTCTACTGATTCCTGTGCAAAAGGGAGTAAGGTTCCTTCTGATACCAAATCAACTTTTCTACCTAAGAGTTCTTCCAAATCACTCCACATGCCGAAGAATTTTAAACCAATAGGTTTGCTCTTGTCCAAAGAAACCATAATATCGACATCGCTATCTTTCGTTTCTTCCCCTCTGGAGAAAGAACCGAACAGCCAGGCTTTCAGTACGGGTTGGGTGCTGAAATAATGGCGTAAAGCTTCTATGATGGCTCGTTTACCCATAATATAATGATGTTGTTTCTTGGTGCAAAGATACACTTTTTATTCGAAAGAGTAAGCTTTTATCTAGTTTTTTATTACCTTTGCATCGGTTTTTCCAAAAAAAATAGAAGATTTCTTCATTTTAGGGGTAATTGATTTCAGGAAAGCTTGTATATAAGAGTAGAAACAAAAAGAAAATGACGTGATGACAGAAGAAAATGAACAGCGGATGGAACGGCTGTTCCACGACCATTACGAGCAGATGTATCGCTTCGCCTTTGCCTTGCTCCATGATAATGAGGAGGCGAGGGATGTGGTGAGTGATGTGTTCTCCAGATTGTGGGATAAACAGCTGGTTCCAGACCGGGCTTACCTGATGCGGAGCGTGAAGAATGCCTGCATCAATCTCATAGCCAGAAAGAAGAGAGATGAAAGACTGAAACGGCTTCTCCCTCTCTCGGAAGAGAAATTGACGGAGGAAGAACCTTCTCGTCTGGAAGAGCGATGGCAGGCTGCCGTGGATTGCATCGACCACGACCTGACCGACCAGACTGCTTCCGTCATCCGATTGTGCTATCGGGAAGGAATGTCGTATAAGGATACGGCGAAGGAACTGGGCATCAGCGTCTCGGCAGTGAACAAGCATATCGTGAAAGGTTTGCGAACGCTCAGAGAAAAGTTGAAAGGAAAACAATAACCCTAAAATGAAGAAAGGAAATGAAAATGAAACATGAATTATCTGACATAAATCCTCAGAAGATGGATTCTCAGAAATGGGATATGCTCCTCGATCTCCTGGAGCATCCCGAAAAGTATTCCGAAACCCAAAAGGATGAACTTCTGGGCGATGAGGAAGTGAACGAATTCTATCTGCAGTTGGTAGAGACCCGACAGTCTCTGGATTTCGCCAAGTCGAAGGAAAAGATGAAGATGCCTTCGATTGATGCAGAATGGGAGAAGCTGAAAGACGAGATGAAGCTGAAAGAAGAAAAGCAGCAGAAAGAAGAGATGAGTCAGGATGCAGTTAAGAGGTTTTATAAGGAAGACGGTCACTACAGACTTCAGCCGGAGAATGACTTTATGGATCCGATTATCGTAGACAATGTTGAGATTGTTGGCAAGGTTATAGGACTTATAAGGCTCCATATCTCATAATTTTATAAGAATGCGTAAAAGGCAGGCCAGTGAGTAGTTTCACTAGTCTGCCTTTGATTTTAATGTATTGGAATTACCGCAGATGTTTATCAGATTTCATCAGCGTCTATTGCTGTTCCGTCTCTCCAGATTCTTTCAAGATCATAGAACAGTCGGTCTTCTTTTGAAAATACATGGATTATAATATCATTGTAGTCCATAAGAACCCATGAAGAGCCCTGTGAGCCTTCAATCTTATCTGTTGTATATCCTGCTTCGGCCAGTTTTTCATCGACATTATCTACGAGAGCCTGAACCTGATTAGGGTTATTGCCGCTTACGATAATAAAATAGTCAGCAATTACGCTTACTTTGCTGATATCAATAACACGGATATCTTCACCCTTTTTGTCTCTCAGTGCTTCGATTGCGATTCGTGCCATTTCCCTTGAATTATTCTCTGCCATGTTGTCACCTCACTGTTGATCGGCTGTGCCGGCAATATTGCCATTAACGGCCTTACTGTAATATTCAAATGTATCTGCTGTCATGTTGTCAATTGCTTCACCGGAATTCTCAATGTATTTAAGTGTTGCTTCTGCGATAGTCATAACACCCATATCAAGATTTTCAAAGCATACATTGCGTATTCTGTCAAGATCAGGGGCTTTATTGCGGTTAGGTTCAATATAATCGGCAACGAAAATGATTTTTTCAAGTTTGGTCATTGCCGGTCTTCCTGTAGTATGGTACCTTATTGCACTGCATATCTGTTCATCATGTATGTCGTATTTGTTCCATGCGTACCATGCACCAAGTTTGGCATGCAGAAGTGACGGATTGGCATATTCACTTGGGCTGATTTCGATGCCATTCTGTTCACATTTTTTGATTTTCTCTTCATCAGATATGCATTTGGCACAATCATGCAGAAGTCCTGCAATATAGGCCTTCTCCATGTCTTCACCAAAACGCATTGCCATGCATGCAGCTGTGTATGCCACCCCCATAGTATGTGTGAAGCGCCCGGGGGTAAGCTTCTTTTTAAGCTTTTCTGTAATATATTCTATATCTTCTGATCTCATGTTAATCTCCATTATTCGGGAATATCAGAGCCTGAATACAGATGGTGTTCTTTTATATACTGTGCAACCGGGGCGCTGACCATGCCATCAACAGGCATACCGGACATGATACGCCTGCGTATGTCACTTGAGCTTATAGGAACATCATTCATGTGTATAAGCTTTATTCTGGCATTGTAACGCTGCTCCAGGCTGCTTACGGCTGCCTCAAGTTCAGT
>ERZ1106954.3262-NODE-3262-length-10683-cov-3.999906_pt1 | contig 10683 bp, 7 predicted proteins | sample MGYA00403678_ERZ1106954 | MGnify/ENA primary metagenome ERZ1106954 (study PRJEB35170, sample SAMEA104062445) | human gut metagenome | biome: human gut; feature: human-associated habitat; material: faeces | place: Denmark | collected 2012-08-20 ... | reverse complement strand
GGAAGACGCCAACAATAAGGCTAAGGCCGCCGTCGAAACATTTGCTCAGTTTGCTCTGCTTCACTCCGTCTTGTTTTTGCCGCGCCTGCGTTTCACCGCAATAACCGCCGCAAAGGCCGCAGTCAGTATAATCGCACCGCATACGATCATGATATAGGGCGTACGGTCTTTTTTTATGACTTTTTCAATGGCAAAAATACCATTGTTGTTCAGCTCAAACACAATGTATTTACCGTCACGCTCGAATTCGCGCTCAGTCCAACCGGCATCGGTCAATACGCTCAGCTTGCAATCCTCTTCCGAGAGACAGCGCACGGTGTATGTGCTTTCGCCGGCCTCCGCGCCGAAAACGCAAATGTGGAAAGCAGCTGTCGGAACTCCTTCGCCAAACCCGTTTTTTAACGCAAACTCCGCCGCATCTTCGGCAACGACATAAGCTTCATCGTCAAAAATGCCCTCAACAAGGATTTGGGGAATCTCTTCGTTTGTTGCAATTGTTGTTATCATTCGGTGCCACTCCCCGCTCACGGTTTGACTGAACGTTACGCAATCCGCTCCGAAATCATCCCACCGCCAATACTTGCCCTGTTCGTTCCCGACTTGCGGAAGATCCGTGATTCTGCCGCCGCAGGGAACCTCGAAAACCTCTGTGATTTTGCCGTCTATGCTGAATTTGACCGTTACCTTTTTGAACAAATTCGGTGTTTTTGCTTTTTCGGCAAGTTCGTTAAGACTCACCGCATACGCAATGCCTGCATAGCTTATGCCGTCAATGCCGCCCAAGCCGCGCACCGAATCGAACGAGTCATTAAACTTAGATGTGTCTGCAAAGATATTGTTTCTGCACTCCTCCGTCAGTTCTCCCGCAATTGCGCCGATATAGGCTCCGTCGGCAAAGCTTGATTTTCCGGCAAACAGCATTGTCGGTACCGCCGCACAGTCAATCACCGATTTCGCACTTCCCGCAATGCCGCCGACATAAGCTTTGCCGTCGAGTGCAGTAATGCTGCCGCATTCACGAATTGTTCCTGAAAGTCTTCCTGCAACACCGCCTGCGTATTCCCTTCCCGCCTTAACGCTGCCGCCGCTTTCGCAGCCAAGCAAAAAGCCGCGGCTGCCGTAACCGAGAATTCCCCCTGCATTATCATACTTTGCCGAAATCACCGCATCATTTGAACACATGAAAACGGTTGCCCTGATAAAAAGAGTCGTATCGGTGAAAAGAACATCATCGATTGACGGAATGTCTATCTCCTCCAAGTCGGATGGAAGTTCTTTTGAAAGGTTCCCGATAATTCCGCCTATACCGTAGTCGCCGGAAACATCGCCGAAATTTCTGCACTTTGCGGCCATTCCGCCTGCTTGATTTTCAGCATCACGTTCCGCATTTTCGGAAATATCTTTAATGTTCCCGCCGTTTCCGTTCAATACGTTGCGTATGTTTTCGCGGAGGAGCCGCATTGACTCCACACATTTTTGAACACTGTTTTCCAGTCTGTTACCGTCTGCTTTAACCAGTTCAAGGTATTCGCTTGCTGTTTTTGTGAGTTCATCAAGTTTTTGTTCGGCATTTTTAATAAGCTTGCAGCAATCCTCCGCCGCCTGCCGCAAACCGCTGATTGACACGGACAACAGTCCGTTCAGTGCCTCCGCAAGTGCCTTCAATGCAGGAGCGGCCGAAGCAATATCGCCAAGCAGGATGCGCAGCTGCTCAATCTTTGCCTCCAATTCCTGAAGCAGTTCAACCCACTCGGACGGCTCTGCATTCCGCAGTTCTCTGATTATCAATTCAATTTCGGCAATCAGCTGAGTTACTTCCGCTGAATCCGCAAATGCTTTCCACAAAGTTTCAAGGTTTTGTTCAATGGTGTCCAAATACTTTTCCGCATCGGCAAGCCATGCGGCATCACCCGCAATGATATCAAGATCGGCAGACAACCCTTCTCTAAGCTCTTCCGCTTCCTCAAGCACTTTGCGAAGCCCTTCTCCACCGTCCTGCACAGCCTGTCGAAGGTTCGATATAGTTTCATCCAATGCGTCCGAAAAGCCCAGTATGCTTTCATTCAATATTTCAAGCGTATTCTTCCCGTATTCAACTTTGTAAAACGGTTCGGACTGACCGATGATTCCGCCTATATCGCGTCTTCCGCGAACATTTCCGTTGTTAATACAGTCGCCTGTAAAGCCACTGTTGAGCCCCGCAATGCCGCCGACATTATAACCCGTGTGCAGATATCCGATTTCGGCACTGTTCATGCAGCCCGTCACCGTTCCTGTGTTCGTCCCCGCAATGCCGCCGATATTTCTTGACCGTTCGTTTGCCGAAAGATTAACCCCGCCGGTATTCGTGCACTCATGGATTTCTCCCGCATTCACACCGACAATGCCGCCGATTTTGTACGTTCCCGAAAGCTCCGCCGAAGAACTGCATTCGATTATTTTCCCGCTTTGTTCGTTTATGCCTGCGATTCCTCCGACAGCGCTGTATGCATCCAGTCTGCCCGCTGCAGCGCAATTGCGAATCGTGCCGCGATTCACGCCGCAAATCATCCCCGCCGTTCCGGATTGTCCGGTTACAGTCACGGAACCGCTGACATTCAACTCACATACAGTTGCATCCTTTTCGATAATTCGAAACAACCCTGTTCTTTCCGCATCCGTATTCGGCTTCATTCCGCTCACAGTATGTCCGCCGCCGTCAAAGTTTCCGAAAAACACGGGAACGGCATAATCCGTCTCTCCGCTCAAATCGATATCCGCAGTCAGGTTTACCGAAAGACCCTTTGAAAACGAATCCAAACGGCAGTTCTCTTTAAACTCCAGCCATTCCGCTTTTGTTGCAATGCGCACCGTGTTTATGCTCGCCGCAACTGAGTGTATCGGCACGAACAGGCAGCAAAACAGGGTTGCAGCCAGAAGCATTCCGCAAGCAAACAACCGCAGTTTAAAGCGGAGTTTTTGATTAACACCACACCCGGAGCAAGCCGGGCAGTCGCCCGTCATCGTCTTTTTTTCACTTTGTTTCATCGAGCTTTTCCTGTTCATCCGCGCCGCCTCCGAGCAATTTTTTAAAATCAATCATTGTTTTTTCAATCAGTTTATTTCCAACCAAAAGCACCTGCGGCAAAACCGTGAGCACAAGTATCACCGAAATCAATGCACCGCGTCCAAGCGTCAGCCCGATTGAGCTGATGTAGAGATCGGTGGTCCGCAAAGCAATAATAAATCCTGCCGCCGTCATAATTGTTCCGGAAGTCAGTATTGTTGAAAAGCTTTCGTTAACGGCAATTGCCATCGCCTGTTTCGGCGCATAATCCTGTTTTCTGAGCTGAAACCTGTTATACAAAACAATTGCATAGTCGATCGTCGCACCCATCTGTATCGCACTTACGATAAGATAAGTAACGAAGAAAAGGTTCGTCCCCGTGATATACGGGAAAGAGAAGTTAAGCCAAATACTGCTCTGAATCACAAGAATCAGCAGCACGGCCGCACCGAGCGAGCGGAATGTGAACAGCAGCACAACAAAAACAAATGCAATCGTCAAAAAAGACACACGATTGTTGTCCATTCTGAATGAATTCTCCAGATCCTTTGCGCTGGTTATGTCCCCGATTACGATTATCGCATCTTCCGAAAGCTCCGTTTTCCCGTTTTCGGAATATAATTTGCGTGCAGCCGATTCAATGTTTTTAATCAGAGCAACACTTTCCTCTCCTTCAACCGGCACGGCGGCATTGAATACGATTCGTGAATAATGCTCGCCGCGCAGCTGCACAAGCGCATCATCCAGCGTTCCGCGCATGGATTCAATCATTTGCTCCTTGTCGTCATCAAGAGTTATCATTCCCCTGTCCTTTGCTTCAAAAAGAAACTCAAGCATGTCAATAAGCGGCACGGCAAACGCATCGCTGTCGCCGAGAATGGGCTGAAAGCTGTCATGTTCATAGCCGTACAGCGCATACAGAAGCTTTGCGGTTTCAATATCAACACCCAGAAGCTCGGAAGCGGCGCGGGCGGTGTACGGATCCGTCAGCACACGCCCCTCCTCAATCTCTATGCTTGCAAGCCCGAGTGCCGAACGTATCCCCGGAAGACCGTTAACCTCCGAAATAAGTGCCTTCTCCTTTGTATAATCTCCGACAGGAACGAGTACCGCTATCATATTTGTTTCATCAAACGTGTTGTAGATATGGGCTTTTATTCTGTCCTGCTCCGAAAGCGTAATCCTGTCCGTTTCGGAATCCGAAAATGTGTATTCGCATTTTGCCGAAAACACGATTGCAGCCGGCAGCAAAAACGCGAATATAATCAGGAACACGGGAATTTTTTTTGAAAGCAGCCTTCCCCAACCCATTATATTCGGAACAAGATTCTTATGGCGGGTTTTAAGCAAAGCCTTGTGGAACAGCATAATGAGTCCCGGCATAAGCAAAAACACCGTGAGCATGCTGCATATGATGCCTTTCGTCAGAACGAGACCCAAATCATAACCAAGGCGGAACTGCATCAGCATCAGAGCAACAAGTCCCGAAATCGTTGTCAGGCTTGATGACGATATTTCAATTATTGAATATGCAAGTGAATCCGTAAGCGCGCTTTTAACATTGCGCTGCCTGTCATATTCATCCTGAAAACGATGGCAGAAAATAATCGCATAATCTATTGCAAGCGCAAGCTGAAGAATGATTGCAATGGAATTCGTTACTGACGAAATCTCCCGAAGCCAATAATTTGTACCCATGTTCAGCACCGCCGCCACTGCAAAAACAATGAAAAGGATTATAACCTCAAAATAGCTTTTCGACGTAAACAAAAGCACTGCCGCAATTACAATGAGTGCAAGAATAAGAACCTGCGTTATTTCCCCCGCAATCTGCTTCACGTAATCCTGTCCGACAGTTGTTGAAACGCTTACTTCATAATCCGAAAGGCTGTCCTTAATCTGTTCAAGTGCATCGATCGCATGCTCGTCTTCACTTTCGGCAGAAAATGCAACCGTGAACAGCGCGGATGAGGACGCATAATGTTCCGATGAATCGTCAACCGAAACAGTTGCAACATTTTCAATTTCACGCAGGTTCTCGGCAAGTTCTGCGGCTTTCTCATATGTAATGTTAGAAACCATGACATTTGCCGAAGCAAAAGCCGTGAACTCATTTTCCATGACGGTAAGGCCCCGCCTCGTCGCCGTTTTCGGCGGCAGCAGCGCCGTTATATCTTCATTCACGCGGACCTTGCTTATTGAAAGCGCGCTGTATATAACGAGTACAACGAACAGAAGCATAATAATTATATGCTTTTCAACGATAAATTTCGCAATTTTGCGCATGATGCTGTTACTCATTCGTTTTCACCTCGGGCTTTGTGCTTTTTTCGGTGTTTGTATACTTTTCTGCATTTTTGTTCCTCAACCGAGGCTGAAACCGTTCAGTCAAAGTAACCGTCCTTTTTCAAAAGCTCATGCAGTTTTTGTTCCGTCTTTAAAACTTCGAGCGTATCCTCAGCCGTTTTTAATGCGCTGCGGCGGGTACGTTCGGGCAAGTTCGTTTTTTTTGCGCGAAGCAAAAGGTTCTTCGGCGTGTGCGAAAGGTCAACAAATTCCATCAATCCCGTCCTGTATCCGCATGCAGTCAGAAGCTTTTGCCTTATCGAGTCCGTTATCAATGCCGAAACACGCTCCCGCAGTATCCCGTTATCGTCAAATATAGGCATTGCAGCATAATCAGCCTTCCCCGCCAATTCATGCTGGCAGCAAGGCACCGAAAGAATGTACTTTGCGCCTCGCTTCACTGCATTATACAGTGCATAATCCGTCGCTGTGTCACATGCGTGAAGCGTTATCACCATATCGATTGTCTCATCCGCAGCGCAGTCCGCTATATCTCCCGCTTGAAAATGCAAATTTGAATAACCGTATTTCTCTGCAAGCTTTGTGCAGAAGTCAATAACATCCTCCTTTAAATCGACTCCTGTCATTTGTACGGGGATTTTGCGAATAAAAGTGAAATAATAATACACGATGAACGTGAGGTATGATTTTCCGCACCCGAAATCGATAATTCTCATCGGTTTCTTCTCCGCGTCATTATTTTCTCCGTCAACAGCCTCATCTTTTACAATTTCGTCGATGAATTCCAAAAATCTGTTTATCTGTTTAAACTTGTCGTACATGGCCTTGTGTACCGCACCGTTACTTGTCATAACGCCCATGTCCGCCAGCGGGGGGATGACAGTGCCCTCTGCAAGGATGTATTTTTTCTTTCGGTTTTGCGATTCAACCGCCTTCGGAGCTGCAGTGCAGGCGCGGCTGCCGGTCAGCAGATTGCCCTTTTTTGTCAGCTTTGCCGTAAATTCGCGCTCGCCGTTCCACGCATTAACCTGCGTATATCCCTCAAAATCGGAACATATGCGCATCGCAGCCTCGTTTTTTTCGCAATACTCATGGAACGCCTGCTTCTCTGTCAGCCTTTCAATGAAATATTGGCCGTTTACAAGTGAAAACGTGCTCTTCTTGTATCGTTTTTCCCCGCGCGGACCGCTGAGCACGATCCTGTGCGCACCGCAGGAAATAATTTGTTCCGCAAATTCACTGATACTTTCCATATTTTCCTCGTCAAAAGTCGCATTTTCAAGAGGTGCCCCTGCGTGTTTCACGCATGGCATGAATTTTCCTCTCATTATAATACTTTATCATCTTACGCCGAAAATCGCAAGTGGCAGACGCATTATTCTGAGACAAACTCTGCGCATACCGTCCTTTTTACTGAAAAAGCGACTGATGCTGTTGACATTCAGTACATAATCTGTTATTATAATTCTCGGAAATAGAGTGTGAACTAATTTCGAATTATTCTCAACTCTACAAAAGTTTTTGTTTGTTTGTTTAAAAGGGTTTATCATGACAAGACGCTACGACAGTCAGGAAGTAAGGCGGCGGACCATTTCCGCGGGAATAAAGCTTTTTATTGAAAAAGGCTACCATAAAACAACCGTATCGGATATTTGCAGGCTTGCGAATGTTTCAAACGGTTCCTTTTTCAACGTTTTTCGAACAAAGAACGGCTTATTGATGGAGCTTGTTGTTAATATGTTCAACGGACAGTTTGATGCCGCGGATTCCCTCCTCCCCGCCGATTCCGAGCCGCATATGCTTTATGTTTTTGAAACTGCAATTCAGCTTGCCATTGCCGAAACAAGCGAGAACCTGCGGGATATCTACGTCGAAGCATACACCAACCGCGAAACGCTCTGTTATATACATGACAGAACGGCGGCAAGACTGTTTGAGCTGTTCCGTCCGTTCAATCCCGATTGGAGTGAAAGCCGCTGCTTTGAAACCGAAATCGGTACTGCTGCGGTAATGAGCGGATATATGCGTTACCCCTGCAATCGCTATTTCACTTTTGAGCAAAAGTTGGAACGTTTTCTTGATATTGCATTAAAGGCCTACAATGTTCCCGAAGCCATGCGTTCCGATGCCGTCGAACGCATTAAAGCTGTTGACATTCGAAATTATGCCGTTCGTGTCATACGTAAGCTTGCGGAATCGGTCGGGTTTGAGCACGACCTTTCATTAAACGGCGAGTCGGTTTGAACGGGTTCAACCGAGTAACGATCAACAACGGCTGATAATGATATCAAAGAGCAATACATACTCTCTGATATATTTAATTTGCAGGAGGAAAAAATGAAAAAAAGCGACTGAACAAAATCATCGTCATTCTTCTTGCGGTGCTGATGCTTGCAGCCATGCTGCCTGTTTCTGCAATTGCGGAAAGCTACTCCGCCGCAAGAGATCTGCGCATTTTGAACAAAGCGCATCAGGAAGTTGAAAAAGACCTGCTTGCTGTTGATTCCGAGCAATACAAAGCAGGAAAAGCTCCCGAGGAAACAGTTGCCGAGCTTATCGGAATGCTTGAAAGCGATCCGCGCATTGCATCCGTAAAACGCGACAGCGCAACAACTTTTACCTACAAACTCCATTCAGGGCTTACCGCCGTGTATGACTACAACATCATCCACGGTCGCCCTCAAGGCAAATTGCCCGAACCGAGCAGTCTTGAACAGATGCTTCCGATGAAACAGCCAATCAAACCTCACATACGAAAAGCCGCATCCGAGTCAAACCCGGGTGCGGCTTTTCAATTCACGCTGAAATTCAGCCGAAAGTCATGTTGCAAGGCGCATCAATTTGCTGCTTTTTCGGCCAGTTCATCCAGCTTTTTGTTTCTGAAATAGAGTGCAACGTCGATTAAAATCTCAACAAAATTCAGAATATAGAAGAAGAAGCTGAGGAAGAACATAAATCCGCTGCTTCCGTCAACCATCTGCATTATCTTGCGCGCAATTCCGCAAGCATAGCCGAGCAGCAGGAAAAGCTCAAAAAACAAACTTTTTCCCTTTGCCGTGCGTGACACAATGGATTTGCGAATCGATATCGGCCATGAAAGACCAAAACAGAATATTGTTGCTGCCTCCAAAAAATCCAACATAGTTTTTCCCTTTCTTTCCGCGATGCGGATGTTATATTCATATTGACGGCGGACGTTATTCTCCGTCCGCCGCATGGTTTTGTGTTCAACAATACCGCATTATTTTCTGCGGTAATCGGGAAGCAGTTTCGGAGAGACCGCTTCTGTCTCTATGCCTGCCGCCTTAAGCTGCGATTCAAACTCTGCAACATGGTTCAACGTCAGCTTTGCAGGCACTGTTTCGGCTGCACGATGAGCCGCATTTCTGCCCGCACTCCTGCCGAATACGATAATGTCAAGCAGCGAGTTGCCCATCAAACGATTTCTGCCGTGGATGCCGCCGACAGCTTCACCGGCAACATAGAGGTTTGGAACATTGGGGGTCATGCCGTCAACATTGATATCAAGTCCTCCGTTCTGATAATGCAGCGTCGGGAAAACAAGAATGGGTTCGCGGCGTATATCGATGCCGTGATTCATAAACATTCGGAGCATTGCCGGAATCCTTGCTTCGATTGTACCCTCGCCTCCGATACGCTCTATCATGGGGGTATCCAGCCAAACGGCCTTGCCGCTGCCTGTGTCAACTCCCTTGTTCCTGTCGGTGCATTCACGAATTATCGATGCAGCCGCAACATCACGGGTTTCAAGCGGATGCATGAACACTTTACCGTCGCAATTCACGAGCTTCGCACCGAGAGAGCGAACTTTTTCGGTAACGAGCGCACCGAAAATCTGCTGCGGGAACGCTGCGCCCGTGGGGTGATATTGGAGCGTGTCCGCATACAGAAGCTTTGCGCCCGCACGATAGCCGAGAACAAGACCGTCAGCCGTTGCACCGTAGTGATTGGAAGTCGGGAATCCCTGATAGTGCATTCTGCCTGCACCGCCCGTTGCAATAATCACGGTTTTTGCACGCGCAACAAGCTTTTCACCTGTCTCCATGTTAAGGAGTACCGCACCTGCCGCATTTCCGTTTTCATCAAGAATAAGCTCGATTGCGGAGGTGAAATCCACAACCGGGATGCCGAGGTTAAGAACCTCATCCCGCAGCGTGCGCATTATCTCCGCACCGGAATAATCCTTTGCCGCATGCATTCTTTTGCGGGATGTTCCTCCTCCGTGAGTCGTTATCATAGTTCCGTCCGGAGCCTTGTCGAACTCAACGCCGAGTTCGTTCAGCCACTGAATCGCACCCGGAGCATCACATACCAGCTTTTGGAGCAGTTCGCGCTTTGCTGCAAAATGCCCTCCGCCGTATGCATCAAGAAAATGAATCGCGGGAGAATCATTCGGCTTGTCCGCCGCCTGAATGCCGCCCTCCGCCATCATCGTGTTCGCGTCGCCGATGCGCAGCTTGGTCACGATCATGACCTTCGCGCCGGCGTTATCGGCCTCGATGGCCGCGGAAGCGCCCGCTCCGCCGCCGCCGATGATGAGCACGTCGGTGTCGTAATCGGGGTTGGAAAGATCAATCTCCTCCGGATTGATGCGGCTCCTGCCCTGAAGCAGAGCGCCCAGCTCCTTGGGAACCTTGTCACCCTTGTTGGGGCCGATGGCGAGGTTGACAAACTCCGCGCCCTCTTTGTAATCCGGGTGATACGCCTTGAGCAGCGCGTCCTTTTCCTCAGCGGTCATTCTTCTGGGTTCGAGCGCGGCATTTGCCTCACGGTTGGCCTCCACCTTTTTGATGGATTCCAGCATTTCCTTCGTATACATCAGCGCTTCCCTCCCTTATTTCTCAATGTCTCTGTGGTTGTAAAGCTCCTGCATTTCCTCGATGGGCTTCTGCATCAGCTTTTCAATCAGCTCGTTGAAGGTGCCGTCCTTGATCTCCTGCACGCGGTCTTCCAGGTGCTGGGACTTGGGGGCGAGGTATTTGCCGTTCAGGCGGCGAGCCAGCATGGCCACTTGCGGATGGGAGATGCCGGCAGGGCAGCGGGAGGAACAGACGCCGCACATCACGCAGTCAAAGGAGAGCTCCGCGCACTTGGCGAAGTCGCCGCGCTGCGCGTAGGCGATGTACTGCATCACGTCCAGGCTCTGCGTGCAGCTCTTGGTGCAGGCGTTGCAGCCGACGCAGGCGTAGATTTCCGGGTACAGCTGCATCATGATCTGCTGATCGGGCTTCGCCTTTTCGATGTCGTAGCCTTCCTTCACCAGCGGGAAGAAGGGCAGCGTCGCCACGTACATATTGTCTTCCACCTTG
>ERZ1106954.3258-NODE-3258-length-10689-cov-3.037239_pt1 | contig 10689 bp, 5 predicted proteins | sample MGYA00403678_ERZ1106954 | MGnify/ENA primary metagenome ERZ1106954 (study PRJEB35170, sample SAMEA104062445) | human gut metagenome | biome: human gut; feature: human-associated habitat; material: faeces | place: Denmark | collected 2012-08-20 ... | reverse complement strand
CTTGAGCTGCCGACAGATCTTGCCGCCGACAGCCTGAAAATAGTAGAGCTGCTAACTGGTGAATTTATGCCCGGCGAGCAGCAGAACTGGATCAATATCATCGTGAAAAAGGGCGAGAGCTTCAAAGCGCCCTCTGCCGAGGGACTGCCCCGCCCGGACGGCATTTCGGCAGATGCACAGCTGTGGTGGGTAGACGAAAATTCAAACTTCTACAAGCCCGGCGATACCGTTCCCGCAGATGTTTCGGCACTTACCGCTTTATGGGGCGGCTTCGGTCTGTTTTTGGATCGCGGCGACGGCGAGGTCGAGGTCACACCGGACAATTATACCGATATTTTCGGCGACGGGACTGCCTCCTTTGTTCTGCCTAAGGGCAAGAACTTTAGTACACTTAGGGATTCAGTGGATCTGACAGGCAAGGATATTTTGGAAATTTATTCGACCGGCAGGCTTGAAAGGTACGGCAGTGTTTTCCCGAATCTGAAGCTCAAGAATGCCGACCTGACCTCTGTGAGGCTGAGCGAAGAGTATATCGGACAGAGCAGCCCGCTCTTTATCACGCTGGACGGAAAGAATACCGTCGGAAGCCTGACCGGAATTATCGAGAGCAGTAACACCCTTTCCGTTATCGGTGGCGGCTCGCTGACGCTGAACGGCGCACTGACGCTTATCCATTACACCCAGTATGGCGGCGGTAGCGTCACCATGACTGACGGGCTGACAGCGAAATATATTACCGTAGACAGCGGTTCACTTACCGTAACGGGCGATACGGAGGCTATTACGCTGTTGAATCAAGCTATCGCCCATCTGTATATGGGCGACGGTGTGCGGCTGTTTACGGGCTCTTCGGCGCAGGATGCGGCAGAGGAGCCAACCGTGGTGCTGACCGGTGGGTTTGCCCGTAACGAAGTATTTAAAATTGAATCCATGTCGGGGACGCTTCCTGAAATCATGGTATATCTTGTGAATATGCAGGAGCAGTACGAGAGTGTCTACGGAAAGGAGATCTGGCAGAAGGATCTGAACGGAACGACGATGTCAGAAAGCGTGAAGGATACCGTGCTTGCCAATCTGGCCCAGGTAAAGGCAATGAATCTTCTGGCGCAGAAGCATAATGTGACACTTGATGAGATGGAGAAGCAGTTTGCCAAAGAGGCGGCGGAGGAATATTATGAGAGCCTGAATGAGACAGAAATTGCCGTGATGCAGGTTAACGAAGAAATTCTCACACAGATGTATGAGGAATATGCCCTTGCGAACAAGGTATATGAATATATTATCAAGGACATCAATCCGGAAATCAGTGATGATGAGGCAAGAACCATTACCGTGGATTACATTCTGATTAAGACCTATACAACCGACGGTACGGGGGCGAAGATTGAGTATTCCGAGGAAGATAAGGACGAAGCCAGGAGCCTCGCTGAGGACATTTTACGTCAGGCGAAGGAAGAGGGGAGCGACTTTAAGGAACTGGTTTTAAAGTACAGTGAGGGCGATAAGGGAACCTATTCCTTCGGCAAAGGCGAAACGGAAGAAGCCTTTGAACAGGCAGCCTTTAACCTTGCAACCGGGGAGATCAGTAGTCTGGTGGAGACACCGTCCGGCTTTTATATCATCAAATGCTTAAGCACCTTTGACAAGGATCAGACGAGCGCCAATAAGGTGAAGATCGTGGAAGAAAAGCGGGAAGAGGTTTTTGGCGAAGAATACGATGCTTTTGCACAGGGACTTACGCGCGACATCAATGAAAAGCTCTGGAAATCGATTTCACTTGTGGATGACGGGAATGTTTCTACCCAACAGTTTTTCGATATCTATCATGATTATTTTGGTTGACATAACATGATACAAGAACAGCAGAAGATGGATAAATATTGATTTTTTAAATTTGTTAGCACTCATTCTTGATGAGTGCTAAATTTTTCTTGACTTTTTCTGGAAATGGACTTACACTTACTGTTATAAGAAAAACAGTAACTGTTCCATAGATTTACAGTTACAAAAAGGAGTGATTATTGTGGCAGAAAAACACGGTAGTTTATCAATTAATAGTGAGAATATATTCCCCATTATCAAGAAATGGTTATATTCCGACCATGATATCTTCTTCAGAGAGCTGATATCCAATGGCTGTGATGCCATTACGAAGCTGAAAAAGCTGGATATGATGGGTGAATATACGTTACCCGAAGATTACAAGGGTAAGATTGAGGTTATTGTCAATCCGGAAGAGAAGACCCTGAAGTTTATCGATAATGGTATTGGTATGACCGCGGATGAAGTGGAAGAATACATCAATCAGATTGCATTTTCCGGTGCGACCGATTTCATTGAGAAGTACAAGGATAAGACGAACGAGGATCAGATCATCGGTCATTTTGGTCTTGGCTTTTACTCTGCATTTATGGTAGCAAACGAGGTACATATCGATACCCTTTCCTGGCAGAAGGATGCAAAGCCGGTTCACTGGGAATGTGACGGTGGTACGGAATTTGATATGACCGAAGGAACGAAAACCGATATCGGAACGATCATTACACTTTTCCTTAATGAAGATGTACTGGAGTTCTGTAATGAGTATCGTGCAAGGGAAGTCATTAAGAAATACTGTTCCTTCATGCCGACCGAGATTTATCTTTCCAGGGAGAATACCACAGAGACACAGACCATCAAGGCATCTGAGAAGCTGGATACCGATGTGGTTGTCGAGGAGATCAAGCCGGAGAAGGAAGAGGACGAGCTGAAGCTGAAGATACGGAAGCGTCCGGAGCTGTTAAATGAAACACAGCCCCTGTGGATGAAGCATCCGAATGAATGTACGAAGGAAGAATATCTGGAATTCTACCGTAAGGTATTTCAGGATTACAAGGAGCCTCTGTTCTGGATTCACCTGAACATGGATTATCCGTTTAACTTAAAGGGTATCCTGTACTTCCCGAAGATCAACATGGAATATGAATCAATCGAAGGTGTGATCAAGCTTTATAACAATCAGGTCTTCATTGCAGATAATATTAAGGAAGTTATTCCGGAGTTCCTGATGCTGTTAAAGGGTGTTATCGACTGTCCGGATCTGCCGTTAAATGTATCCAGAAGTGCGCTGCAGAACGATGGTTTTGTAAAGAAGATTTCCGATTATATTACGAAAAAGGTTGCAGACAAGCTTTCCGGTATGTGTAAGACCGAGAAGGAAGAATACGACAAATACTGGGATGACATCAGTCCGTTCATCAAGTTCGGCTGCTTAAAGGATGATAAATTCTGTGAGAAGATGACCGATTACATTCTCTTTAAGAACCTGGACGGCAAGTATCTGACATTGCCGGAATGCCTTGAGGTTAATAAAACCGATCCTGATGAGGCCGGGGAAAATGAGACAGAAGAGAAAGCCTCCGATACGGAAGTCGTAGATGAGAACGGCAATGTAGTAAGTGAAGAGAAGCCGGATTCGGAAGAAAATGCAGAAGAAGAAAAGAAAGAGAAGATCATTTATTATGTAACGGATGAAAAGCAGCAGGCACAGTACATCAATATGTTTAAGGCTGCCAAAATGGATGCGGTAATCCTGACACATAATATTGACCAGCCGTTTATCTCCCAGCTTGAAGCCAAGAATGAAGGAATCAAATTCATGCGTATCGATGCCGATCTTACCGATACCTTTAAGGCAAAGACAAGCAAGAAGGCAGAGAAGGAGCTTTCCGATGCAGCAGAAGCAATCAGTAAGGTGATGAAGAAGGTCTTAAAGAAAGACAAGATCGCTGTTAAGGTGGAAAAGCTGAAAAACAGAAAGATCGCTTCCATGGTAACCCTTTCCGAGGAGAGCCGCAGAATGCAGGATATGATGAAGATGTATTCCATGCCCGGAATGGATATGGGTGAATTCGGAAAAGAGGGCGAAACACTGATTCTCAATGCAAATCATCCTCTGGTAGAGTATGTGATGCAGAATACCGATGGAAAGAATGTCGATATGATCTGTGAACAGCTGTATGACCTGGCTCTGTTACAGCATGCACCTCTTGAACCGGAGGCTATGGCGAAGTTTGTTCAGAGAAGCAACGATATCATGATGCTGTTAACCAAATAATCGTTATAGTTCAGCCATGGACATTCATAAGTTGCCGGATTGTACAGATTGGCTAACAAATATACGTGCTTTCCGGCAACTTATTTCATGTCGGGCGTCCGCCCTATAGAAATGATTGTATAAGCTGCCCTTAGTGAGCAAGCTCCCACGGTCATCTTGCACAATCATTTCTGCATGGCTGAACTGTTACGTTACAGGATCTTAATGCATCGATCCATTATGGAAAATGAATAGATCATAAGCAGGACCTCTGCATAAAATATACTAAGTATATCTTATGCAGAGGTTTTTTATGCCTGAAAAGGAGAATGAAGCAGGAAGAGCCGCCGTGGGAGAGTCCGGCCGGCTGCGGATTATGGTGACTTCTTCCATTGGAATGATTCCGGTGCAGAATGCACGGATTACCATTTCCTATAAAGGAGTACCTGAGGTAACCGTAGTGCAGCTTGATACGGATAATTCCGGACAGACGGAGACAATTGATCTGCCGTCCCCTCCAATTGACTACAGCATGGAGCCGGGGCGGCTGGAACAGCCCTATTCCGAATATAATGTCCGGGTGGAGGCCGAGGGCTATGAACCGGTAGAGGTCTCGGGAACAGAGATCCTTCCGGAGGTGACGGCATGGCAGAATGTGGAGATGAATCCGTCAGAAACCTCCGAAGAAGACAATGAAATCATTGTGATTCCGGATCATACACTTTACGGGGAGTATCCGCCCAAGATTGAAGAGGATGAAATCAAGCCTGTTGAGGAAGGTGAGATTGTATTAAGCCGGGTAGTTATTCCGGAATATATCGTGGTACATGACGGTGTACCGGATGATTCCACTGCCAGAAATTATTATGTGCGTTACCGGGACTATATCAAGAATGTAGCGTCCTCCGAAATCTATGCGACCTGGCCGGAGAGTACGATCTATGCCAATGTTCTTGCAATTATGTCCTTTACCTTAAACCGCGTGTATACGGAGTGGTATCGCAATAAGGGATACAATTTTACGATCACATCTTCCACAGCATACGATCAGAAATGGATCTACGGACGCAATATCTATTCCAATATCAGTCTGATTGTGGACACGATTTTTGCAAACTATCTGTCAAGGCCGGGGGTGCGGCAGCCGATCTTTACCTCTTACTGCGATGGGCAGCGTACGACTTGCAGAGGGTTGAGCCAGTGGGGCTCCAAGTATCTTGGCGATCAGGGGTATACGCCAATTGAAATTATCCGTTATTATTATGGAAGCGATATGTATATCAATTCCGCAGTGAGTGTATCGGGAGTTCCGGCATCCTGGCCGGGCTACAACCTGAGCATCGGCGCTTCCGGGGAGCATGTGCGCACGATCCAGCGGCAGCTGAACCGTATTGCACAGAATTATCCGGCAATTCCGGTAATTTCAGTTGATGGCATTTACGGACAGGGAACCGCAAATGCCGTTAAGACATTTCAGAGAATCTTCGGACTTCCGCAGTCCGGTATTGTGGATTTTCCGACCTGGTACAGCATTTCGAATATTTATGTGGCGGTATCGAGAATTGCAGAGCCAGGGTGAATCGGGCCATATTTCAGAAACACAGGAGGGTGATTATCCTCCTGTGTAAAGCACATAATGAATGCAAGTTGAAGATGAAGCATGAGGTACGAGTGAACAGCAGCGGGCATAAATTTAGGTGTCTTGAAGGAGTTGCGAAGTTGCAGCAAAAAATGGTATACTAATTACGTATATGCAGATACACATTTTACCGGAGGGATAAGTGGCGTGAGGGAAGTTGTCGACCGGATACTGGAAGGAAATTTTAATAATGATGTACATTCCTTGAGCTTTTCAAGTCCATTGATTGAATTGAAGTTAGAGCCCGGAGAAAAGTACGAAGGAAGCTTTACCATTTTCGGAAAGCCCAATGTCATGACGGAAGGAACGGTTTCAACGACGGAGCTGCGCATGAAGTGTCTGGTGGAATCCTTTACCGGTACAGAAGAAGAGATCCCTTATGTGTTTGATGCGGCAGGAATGATTAAGGGGGACTCTTTGAAGGGTGAATTCCGTGTGATTTCCAATCAGGGTGAATATCTGATTCCGTATCATGTGGAAATTGACAGTGAGAATCTGAATTCCAGCCTTGGAAGCATTAAGAATCTGTTTCATTTTGCAAATCTTGCGAAATCAAGCTGGGAGGAGGCTGCAAACCTGTTTTTCTCAAAGGATTTCGAACAGGTTTTACAGGGGTCGGATAAGCAGTATCTGAATACCTACCGGGGACTTGTGAAGGACGGCAGGAAGGAACAGTATCTCGAAGAATTCTTATTACAAATCAAAAAGAAACAGCAGATTGAATATATTATTGAAAATCAGGAGATCCGTATGGAAAATCCGGAGGGAATTACCGAAGGGCGTGTGGTGATCCAGCGTAACGGCTGGGGGGATTCCCAGCTTTTCGTGGAAGCGGAAGGAAGGTTTCTCCGCATGGAAAAGGACATGATCCGTGAAGAGGATTTTCTGGGAAATTGTTACCGGTTCTCCTTTTACGTGGATGCGGACAAGCTTCATGCGGGCAGGAACTATGGGAAGATCCGCTTCACCAATGCCTACACCTCATCAGAAGTGACGGTAATGGCTTACAAACAGCGGATTGACCGCAAATTCAACGAAGCAATCCGGCAGAAGAAGCATGCCATTGTGGAATTGATGCAGTACTATGAAGCCTTCCGTACGAAGCAGATCAGTGCGTCGTCCTGGATGAATGAAACGAGCCTGATTATGGACCGGCTTCAGGGGCTGGATGAACAGAATCCGGCCTATATGCTGATGCGGGTACAGCTCTTAATTACCCAGGAGAGAACGAATGAGGCCAGGTGGCTTCTCGAACAGGCCGATGAGCTTCTTGCAGGAAACTATAATCCGACCTTATACTGCTATTACATGTATCTTTCTACCCTGCTAAACCGTACCGAAGAGTACATTGATGAGATGGCAGGGCAGGTAGAGAAGATTTTCAGGGAAAATATGGATGATTGGCGCATTGCATGGCTTCTCATCTACCTTTCGGACGATTATTCACGGAGTCCTTCGAAGAAGTGGATTGTTCTTGAGGAACAGTTTGCCAAGGGAGCGACAAGTCCTGTTCTGTATATTGAGGCATATCATCTGATCCGGAATAATCCATCGATTCTGATGCAGCTTGATGATTTCGAGATTCAGGTGTTGTCTTATGCAGCCAGAAAGCAGCTTCTTACCACAGAGGTGGTGGAGCAGATTGTCTATCTGGCGAAGAAGCTGCGCGGATACCGGAAGCCGCTTTACCGGATTCTGCGTGTCTGCTATCAGGTACTGCCAACCGATGAAGTGCTGCAGACGATCTGTACGATACTGATTAATGGAAACATTACCACTCCGGAAGCCTTTGCATGGTATGAAAAGGGCATTGGAAAGGAACTCCGTATCACCCGTCTGTATGAGCACTATATGATGTCACTGGAGCTCAAGGATGATGTGGTCATTCCGAAAATGGTACTGATGTATTTTGCCTTTGACAGCAGTCTGGATGGTTTACATAATTCGTTCCTGTATGCCTATGTCTATCGGAATAAGGCTGTTTATCCGGAGCTTTATGAAAGCTACAGGGAGCATCTTAAACGGTTTGTGGTCTTCCAGATTTTAAAGAAGAGAAACAATAAATGGCTTGCTTACTTATATAAGAATCTGGTTACGGAAGGAATGCTTACCGAGGAGATTTCGGAAGGACTGGTAACGGCCATTTTCCTGCAGGAGCTGCATCTGAAACGGAAGGACATCAGCAGGGTCTGTGTTATCTATGACAGCTTAAAGGAAGAACAGGTGTATCCGGTTACCGGACAGGTCATGTATCTTCCGTTATATGGAAACAGTTACCGGATGATACTGGAGGATTTTAAGGGGAACCGCTTTTGCAGAGAGGAAGAATATGAGCTTGAACGGCTCATGATTCCGGACAAGATTGCCGGGATGATTGCCCCGTATGTAAAGGATGAGATTCTGTTTGACCTGTGGCTGTGTGAAAAGGGACACCAGCTTCTCCCGGTCAGCGAAAGCAACAGGGAGCATATGAAGCAGATTATGGAGTCCCCGCTTGTAAAGGAGTCCATCCAGAAGGAAATACGCTTAAAGCTTATGCAGTACGATTATGACCATGATCAGATGAACGAGCTGGATGAAGTTTTGAATGATCTTAAGCCGGAGATGATTTTCCGTGACAGCATGTCCCGGATGATACGGTTCATGGTAATCCGGGGCATGTATGAGAAGGCTTACGAATGGATCAGCCTCTGCGGCGGAGAGGGCATCGAAGCAAAGATTATCGTGCGGCTGTGTGGGCGGCTTTTAGCTCTCGATGGAATGAAAGAGGATCCGGTGATGACGGCGCTGATTCACCGTGCATTTCTGTCGGGAAAATATGATGAGCTTTTATTGAATTATCTGAACCTGTATTTCAAGGGAACCGTAAAGGAAATGCGGGATGTCTGGAGTACTGCGGAATCCTTTGGCGTGGACACGCTGGCAATTGAGGAGCGGATCCTGATTCAGATGCTGTATACGGATGCTTTTGTCGGAAATGCGGCAGCTATTTTCCAGAACTATGTAAAGAAGGGGGCAGATCCATCGGTAGAGCTGGCATTTTTAGCCCAGTCCTGTCATGATTATTTCGTAAAGGACAAGGTGACCGATCCTTTTATTCTGAATGAGGTAGAACGGATCTGGGAAGAGGAGCAGGCACTTCCGATGGTGTGCAAGCTCGCCTATACGAAGTTTTATGCCGGGCATAAGGAACAGACGAACGAAAAGGTTTCCAGAAATCTGCTCATTTTCCTGCGGGAGATGACAGCGGAAAAGATGGTGTTCCCGTTTTATAAGGAATTTGCAGAAAATATTACCTTTATGCATAAATATATGGATAAGACCATGGTGGAGTATCATGTCCATGATGGAAACCGTGCCGTAATTCATTATCTGGTTGAGCGGGAAGGAAATGTGGAGAACGAGTACCGCAAGGAAGAGATGAAGAACATGTATGACGGCATATGTGTGAAAGAATTCGTCCTGTTCTTTGGGGAACGTCTCCAGTATTATATTGTGGAGCTTGAGGACGGAAAAGAGCAGCTTAACGAGAGCGGCACCTTCAGCCGGAGTGATACGGACACAAACCAGAAGATCAGCCGGTATAATCTGATTAATGACATTGCCATGGCACGGACGTTGAAGGACTATGATACCATGGAAAACATGCTTTTTGAGTACTATGATTATTCATATTTGTTAGACGAATTGTTTTCAATGAAGTAGGGTAACTGTAAAGGTATTGAACAGTTATGAAGTAGGAGTTGAACATGTTACAGGAAAACAGGGATTTGACAGGAAAACGGAATAATGCAAAGATGGTCATCGGGTATGACCTGGGGAGGCAGTTTTCCCAGGTGAGCTATTATGCCGTTGGTGATGCGGATCCCTGCACGGTTTCTCCGGTGGCAGGCACTGAGCAGTATAACATTCCTACTGTGTTATGTAAACGAGTTGGCGTAAGCCAGTGGTATTATGGGAAAGAAGCCCTGAAGAATCAGGGCGAGGAAGGAATTCTGGTAGATCACCTTTTGGAAAAGGCATTGCAGGGAGAAGAGGTTCTCGTTGAGGAGACAACCTTTGACCCGGTGGCGCTGCTTACCCTGTTTATCAAACGAAGCCTTGCAACCCTTAATATGCAGGTTTCCTTAAACCGTGCGGAGGTTTTCATGTTTACGGTGGAGGAGCTGACCCCGCGTATGGTAGAGGTGTTGGGGAAGGTGGTATCCGGACTGCAGCTAAAATGTCCGCAGATCTGCTTTCAGAGCCATATTGAGAGCTTTTATTATTATATGCTTCACCAGCAGGCAGAGCTTTGGAAGAGAGAGGTTTTTGTTTTTGAATATAATGACACCCTGAAAACCCTGCGATTTCAATGTAACCGTCATACGACCCCCAGGGTTGTGTTTATCGAGCATCTGGATTATCCGGAGATGAAGAGAGTGGACTGGGCAGAGGATGAAGCACAGCGTATGGCACAGCAGCAGGAGCTTGATGCACAGTTCGGGCAGTTGTGTGAAAGCTGTCTGCACGAAACAGATGTATCGACCGTATTCTTAATCGGAGAGGGCTTTAAGGAGGGCTGGACCAGGGAATCCTTAAAGATCCTGTGCCATAACCGCAGAGTGTTTCAGGGAAACAATCTGTATAGCAAGGGCGCCTGCTATGCCGGAATGGAAAAGCTGAATCCACAGGAGAGTACGCGGGAATATGTTTATCTTGGAGAAGATAAGCTCAAATCCAATATTGGAATGAGAGCGCTGCGCAGGGGCGAGGATTCCTATCTGGCCATTCTGGATGCCGGTGTGAACTGGTATGAGGCGAAAACAGATTTTGACCTGATTCTGGAAAGCGGAAATGTACTGTGCTTTACGATTACGCCACTGACCGGTGAAAATATTATGGATAAGACCGTCACACTTGACGGACTGCCGGAGAGACTGGGTCAGTTGGATGGGATCACCCCCTTCGACAGATTGTAGCCAGATTTCAGTTT
>ERZ1106954.3257-NODE-3257-length-10690-cov-4.411566_pt1 | contig 10690 bp, 5 predicted proteins | sample MGYA00403678_ERZ1106954 | MGnify/ENA primary metagenome ERZ1106954 (study PRJEB35170, sample SAMEA104062445) | human gut metagenome | biome: human gut; feature: human-associated habitat; material: faeces | place: Denmark | collected 2012-08-20 ... | reverse complement strand
ATCTACGGAACCCGCGGCGGCGACATCCCGCCCCACGACTGGGGCGTGACGACGCGCAAGGGCGACAAACTTTACGTGCATGTGCTCGATTTGCAGGACGATGCGCTGTACCTGCCGCTTGCGGAAAAAGTCGGGGAAGCCCGGTGCCTGAACAACGGCGAGCGGGTGAAGTTCGACACGCTCCGGGGAAAAGGGATCGTCCTGAATCTGGAGCATGTTCCCGAGGATACCGACCGAATCATAGAACTCACTTTACGATGAAAAAAACGACACAGCTATTCGCCGGCCTGCTTATGCTCACGGGCGTGTTGTCGGCGTGCTCCCCGGCCGGCAACGAGGGTTTCATGCGGCGCGTGGAGACCGATTTCCGGCACAAACAGGAGCTGCTCCCCCGGGGCGATCTGTTCGGGATATTCGACGAACCGATGACGCCGCAGGAACGCGATGCAATGACGTTTCTCTATGCCTATATGCCCGTGGGGGACATTACCGACTATCTGGGCGATTTTTATCTGGAAAACGTGCGCTGTGCGCTGTCTGTCCGGCAGGAGATGCCTTGGGGCAGGAGCGTCTCCGACGAGTTGTTCCGGCATTTCGTGCTGCCCGTGCGGGTCAACAACGAGTGTCTCGATGATTCGCGCCGGGTATTTCACGATGAACTCAAACCCCGCGTCGAGGGGCTGTCGATGTATGACGCCATCCTCGAAGTGAACCACTGGTGTCACGAGAAGGCCAACTACCAGCCGTCGGATGCGCGAACTAGTTCGCCGCTGGCCACCGTGCGCACGGCTTACGGCCGCTGCGGCGAGGAGTCCACGCTGCTCGTTGCGGCCCTGCGGTCGGTGGGCATCCCGGCCCGGCAGGTCTACACGCCCCGCTGGGCGCACACCGACGACAACCACGCCTGGGTAGAGGCCTGGGCCGACGGACGGTGGCATTTCCTCGGGGCCTGCGAGCCGGAACCGGTGCTCGACCTGGGGTGGTTCAACGCCCCGGCCAGCCGCGGGATGCTGATGCATACCAAGGTCTTCGGCTATTACGACGGTTCGGAGGAGGTGATGAAAACCACGGCCAACTACACCGAGATCAATGTGATCTCGAACTATGCCGCGTGCGCCCCGCTCACCGTGACGGTCACCGACACGGCGGGCAGTCCCGTGGAGGGTGCGACCGTGGAGTTCAAACTTTACAATTACGCCGAGTTCTACACCGTATCGCGCAAAACGACCGACGTCCGGGGGCGGGCGTCGCTGTCGGCGGGTCTGGGCGATATGCTTGTCACGGCTGTCTGTGATGGCCGGTTTGGGGTTCGGAAGGTTTCTTTCGGGAGGGAGACGGAGGCGACGGTGGTGCTGGAGCATGCGATCGGCGACGAATTCTCCTTCCCCGTCGACATCGTTCCTCCGGCCGAGAGCGCGAATTTGCCGGAGGTGACGGCCGCTCAGCGTGCGGAGAACGACCGTCGCTTCAACCGCGAAGACTCCATCCGCAACGCCTATATCGCCACGTGCCCGGCGAAACCCGCCGTTGCGGAGTTTGCACGTTCTGTCGGCATGAAGCCGGACGATGTGGCCGGATTTATCGCCGCTTCGAGAGGCAATCACGCCGAAATTATGGATTTCCTGCGCGGCGCGAGCCGGAAAGGATGCACCGGGCGGGCGCTGCAACTGCTCGCCACGCTGTCGGAAAAGGATCTGCGCGATACGCCGTCGGCGGTGCTCGCGGATCATCTTTATAATACGGACAAGAATGCCGACGCCGCGACCGTGCTGGCCCCGCGTGTGGCCGATGAGATGCTCACGCCCTACCGGTCGTTCCTGCAGCGGGAAATTCCGGCCGCCGATGCCGCCGCGTTCCGCCGTGACCCGCAGCGTCTGGTGGCGTGGTGCCGCGACAGCTTGACCCTGCGTCCGGAACTCTGCACCGTCTCCACGACCATCTCGCCCGAAGGCGTGTGGCGTAGCCGGACGGCCGACAAACTCTCGCGGGCTATCTTCTTCGTTGCCGCGGCTCGTTCGTTCGGCATCCCGGCGTGGATCGACCGCGTGACGGGCAACCTCTTCTACCGCCATGCCGGGAAGGATGTGCCCGTCGATTTCGACGCGGCCGGGAACCGGGAACTGGAGACCGGGCGGCTGCAATTGAACTATGCGCCGATTCCGCGTCTCGACGATCCGGAGTATTTCCGGCACTTCTCCCTTTCGCGCTTCGACGGGCAGTCGTTCTCCCTGCTGAACTATCCTGATTTCGAGCGGTGGAGCGAGCTGTTCCGGGCTCCCGCCGATCTGGAAACCGGTTATTATATGCTTGTGACGGGCAGCCGGCTCGCCAGCGGCAGCGTGCTGGGGAACGTGTCGTTCTTCAACGTCCGTCCGGACAGTACGACCGAAACGAACCTGACGATGCGCGACAATTCGGAGGCGGTTCGCGTGATCGGGAGTTTCGATTCGGAGTCGAAATTCACTGACGCCGCGACGGGAGCCGAAACGTCGGTCCTCACGACTGCGGGACGTGGTTATTTCGTGATCGGATTGCTGTGCGTCGGACAGGAGCCTACAGATCATGCGCTGAAGGACATCGCGGCCAAAGCCGCGGAGCTTGAAGCGTGGGGACGCTCGCTGATCCTGCTCTTCCCCGACGAGGGGGCGTACCGGAAATACACGGCGTCGCCCGCGGCCCCGCTGCCGGCGACCGTCACCTTTGGCATCGACCGCGACGGCTCGGTTCGCAGGCGGATTCTCGAAGCGATGCAGCTGCCGGGGAACGTTTCGCTTCCGGTCTTTCTGATCGGCGATACGTTCAACCGTGTCGTGTTCGAATCCCACGGCTATACGATTGGCCTCGGCGACCGTCTTTTGTACACCATACACCAATTATGACCGGAATTTATGACGACTGAACTTTGCGCCTATACCTGCGATGCGTGCGATATAGCCCGGCGGACAGGCGTCACGCGCATCGAGCTTTGTGCCGCGCCCTTCGAAGGGGGTACGACCCCTTCCGCCGGGCTGATCCGCTACGCCCGGAGTCTACCGGGCCTGCGGCTGAGCGTGATGATACGCCCTCGGGGCGGGGATTTTTGCTATACGGATGCCGAAACGGCGCTGATGGCCGAAGAGATTCGCTTCGCCCGTGCCTGCGGAGCCGACGGGGTGGTCCTCGGCGTGCTGACCCCCGACGGAGAGGTGGACGAGACGCGCACGGCGCAGCTTGTCCGCGAGGCTGAGGGGATGGAGGTGACGTTCCACCGCGCGTTCGACATGACGCGCGATCCCCGGCAGGCGCTCGAAGCGGTCATCCGCACCGGATGCCGCCGGGTGCTCACCTCCGGAGGCCGCAATACGGCGCAGGAGGGTGTCGGGACGCTGCGAGCCTTGGCGGCGCAGGCGGCCGGCCGCATCGAAATCATGGCCGGAAGCGGCGTCAATCCGTCGAACGCCCGCCTGCTGGCCGCCACAGGGGTCGATGCCCTGCACTTCAGCGCCCGCCGGGAACGCGAAAGCGGTATGCGCTTCCGTAATCCGCAGGTCTCGATGGGCGGGTGTGCCGGTGTTCCGGAATACTCCGTGACCGATGCCGACGAAACTCTCGTCCGGAAACTGTTGGCCAAGCTGGAATAACAACGATTGATTTCAGCTCGGAGGGTGTGGTGCTCGGATGTGGCAGCCAGACGGTTGTCACTGTGTATATTTCACCCCGACTATCGGGATAAGGTAATGTGAGGTTTGCAGGACGCGGGCGTGGTATATCCACTCATCTGGAAAGAGATCATATTTATATATAGTATATTTTATTCCATCCTTGTTTTTGGTTTGGCGGAGCAGTTTCGAAGCGGTTGCCCTGCCCGATTTCGCCGTCGGTCTGAAGTGCGAATCTGTTCTTAAAATGCGCATTTTGCAAGACTTTTTTATGCATTTAGAGCGTAATTGCTGATGATTTTTTTGCGAAAAATTAATTAGGATAAAATCTTTTTATTATTTTTGCGACAAAGAGAATCCTCTTTCCTCGTCAAATTGCGAGGGGGGGGGATTTTTCCTTGGCGCCGTTCTCGTGTCAAGTCGATAAAATCCCGAAAACTCGATAAGTAATTTTTCTGGAATCCGTTCAGGGTTTCATTTTGTAGATTGTATCGACTGTTTTAAGTATGGCATTTCATTATGCTTATCACATCCGAAAGCCAAACCGGGAAGCCGGTTCATTAAATCTCATCCTATGAAAAAGTTGTACCTATCCTTTCTGGCCATGCTTTGCATGGCAGGAGCGTCCGTACTGAATTCATGTTCGGACGACGATTCCACTTCATCCGGCAACCCCGACATGCCAGAAAGCGGGAATGCCCTGATCTGCAACGGTGTCGTACGGGAAATCAAATCCGCCGTCTACTCGGTCGAGACACCCGGAAACGGCGAAAAGGCAGATGCTTCGGAAGCTGCCTCCGTCTATACGATCTATCTCTCGCCGACGGCAGGGCTTGTGGATGTGGACGGCATGCTGATCGCCGACGATGCCGTCAAAATTACCGTCAAACAACCTTCCGGAGCCGTCGATTTTGCGGTTGCCGGCAACGGAATCGCCTATGGGGAGATCGACGTAAACTCCTCGAACGTCGGAGAAGCCTCGAAAGCGGATCTCTCGGTCGAGTTCCTCTCGGCCCGCGTCGCTCGTATTTCCGCCGAAATCGAAACCGGCGGAAAAACGCTGACGGTTGCCTATTACGGACTGTGCAAGAATTCCGACGCTTCGGAGGTGGGAGATGACGCAGACAAGGTGTTGCTGGATAAAGTTCCGCTGTCGTGGTACCTCGGCCCGGTCAAGGGCGTGGAGTCGCACAACTATTATATGGCCTTCACGGATGCCGAGCATACCGTATCCAAAGGGCGGGTGACGCTCAAAGAGGCGGGTTACCTTTTCGTGGCCGACCTCTATGCGGTTCCGGGCGAAGATGCCTACACGCTTCCCGAGGGTGAATATATGGCCAGCCAGCTCAACGAGGATCACACGTTCACGGCCCAATATACCGGCGTTCAGTATATCGACGCCGAAGGCAATAAGACCCAGTTGTCGCTGGTTTCGGGAGAGCCGTTGAAAGTCACCCGCGAAGGCGACATCTGGATCATTTCGCTTCGTTTCGTCGATACGGACGGTTCCGAAAAGAGCATCGTCTATGAGGGACAGCTCCAGATCGTCGACCAGCCGGAGGACGGCGGTTTCTACCTGCCACAGATCGGACGCGACGTGGACGTGGTCGGAGTCAGCGCCACCGCGACCTATTACGGCAACATGCTCGAAGCAGGTACCGGCATGATGCAGATCAACATTTACGACGAAACCTACGACACGGAGGAGGGGCAGGGCGGTCTCGCCGCTGCGCTCGTCGTATTCAACGACCTGTTCGGCAATCCGAAGGAAGCCGTGATCAAGCCCCACGAATATCTGGCCAACACCTCGTTCCAATGGGGGTCGTGGATGCCCGCCGTGGAAATTCCGATGGAGGGGCTGGTATTCCCGCTCGGCACTTATGTCCAGTTGGACGACGGAACCTCTTTCGGACAATTTTCCTACGGAAAGGAGGGCATCATCAAGATCGAGGCCGCCGGTACGGCCCAAGGCGAAGACGGCAAAATAGAACCGGTATACAAGATCGAGTTCAACCTTACCTCGAAGGACGGCTTTACCCTCAAGGGCTCGTACACCGGAGTCATTCCGATCACCGACGCATCCGACGACAAGTCCGATGACGACGGCACCTCGACGCTCGAGCGTGACTACGACATGGATCTGTCGAAGATCAAAAAGGCGCATTACTATACTTCGGATCAGGTCTATATCCAAGGCATCGGCTACAAACCGATCAGTTCCTACGGATGCGGTCTGCAATTCATCAATATCGGTATCGAATGGGTAGGAGACCATCTCGAAGACTTCGTGGATCGCGAGCCGGGCGGTGACATCGTCCGTGTGGAACTTACCACCGAGCCGGGCAAGGAGAACGAAATCACTCCGGGAACCTACGAGGTGACCGAACAGCGCTGGCCGGAATTCATCAAGCCCGGCGTCATGATGCGCGGCATTATGCTGGACGGCGGTCTGCATGGCAGCCGGTGGATGCACCAGACTTATTCGATGTGGGGAGATGACAACAAGATCTTCGAATACATGGACGGACACGCCCTGCTCTACGACGGTCAGGTTACGATCACCAAGGTCGAGGGCGAAGGCAAGGAGAACTGGTACCGGTTCGAGGTCGACGGCATCTGCGTGCGCAAGCATCATGTGCGCGGAACGTGGGAAGGCCCTGTCGTAAGCCAAACGGGGCGTGCTGCGGCTGAGAAGGATCATCTCGAACCGCCCAGGCTGCTGCGTCGCCTGCCGGCTCCGTCGGTTCCGATGAGCCGCCTGGCCGAAGAACTGCCGGGCGTCATGTTCCAAAAGGCCGGAATGACCGAATGACAACAGAAAAACCGGATAGCGCGGGGTTTTCCCGAACCCCGCGCTATTAAAAACAATCGTTATGAAAAACTCGACCCATTACAGACTGCGCGCGCTGGCGTGCGCGTTGCTCGCATCGGCAGCCATGCTGGGTGCATGCGATGACGACGATCCCAACGACGACCCCGACCCCGGGAAGAAGCCTCCTGTAACTCTGACCGATCAAATCCAGTACGACGGAGGCGATCTCGTCGGCATCAAGTCGGCAATCTATGTCGCTGAAGAAGACGGCAGCCACACCTTTTATCTCTCGCCGACCGAGGGGCTGATCAATGCCGAGCAGATGAAACAGGCCGACGATTATCTGCGCGTGATGGTGGAGAGCCCCAAGGGCACCGTGAACACGGCCTCCGATCCGTTCGAAATCGAATACAAGGATATTTCGGTGAAAAAGACGACGATGAACGACGTCGCGAGCGTAGAACTCTCCGCCGATCTGGTGACGGAAACCCGGCTCAATCTCTATACCTACGTCGAATTGAAGAGCGGCAAGACGCTGATCGCCCGTTACCAGAATACCTGTACGGAAGAGCGTGACGTCGAACTGACGAACCAATACGAGATCGACAATCGGATCGCCGCCGTCGGAAGCGTCGTCGAGTGGCGCAATGTCCGCGAAGGCAACCGCCGCTTCTGCCTCTACGAGCAAGAGGGCCTGGCCGCTCCCGAGGAGGGGGCTGCGGGCGTGGAGATTCTGCTTGCCGAGGAGCTGTTCGGAACGGAGGAAATCGACCTTGCGACAGCTGATCCCGCGAAGGTGCAGATTCGCTGCGGTGAATTCGCAACGGGCGCCGGGACGACCGGAACGCTGACGGCGAAGTACCTGACGGATAAATTCGGCACGATCGAGGGGCTCATCGTCGCGCTTGACGCTTCGAAAGACGGGAAGCGCCTGCGTGCCGCCTACGAAGGCACGTTCGCCGGAGGCTATGCGGCCACCAATACGATCAAGGTGACGGAGCCGGCAGCCGGAGGCGAGGCTGCGGCCGCAGCCGAGGCCCCGATCGCCGCGCTCTTCTCGCAGGAGCCGCAGGTCGGCAGCTACGTATTCGCTTTGGGCGATGCCGAAACGGCCGCAGCCCCGGCCGATCTCGCCAAAGGTCATTGGGCTGCGTATGTGCGGGTGCTGGCGGCCAAGTTCGACGGCGTGATCGACGTTGCGGCGCAGACCTCCGATTACTGGTTCCGGCTCTACGACCACAAGACCTATCAGACCTACTACGGCGAGGATGCGGGACTGACCGGTACGATCGAGACCCATCCCAATCCCGCTGGCGGCAAGGAGATTTATCTGCGGGTAAATCTGACGCTGAAAAACGGCATCGGGGTCGAAGCCGAATACTACGGTGTGCCGACGGCTGCGACGGCCGACGCAATGGATGAAGAAACATTGAAGCCCGTCAAACCGTTCGAGCCCTATATCAAATTCCTGGACAAGGATAACAAGGACATGCTGTATTGGCCCGTTACGGCGATGGAGGTGCGGCACGACCCGGCTTATCGGGATAGTTATACCGGCGATCTGCTATCGGGATATTGCTTCTATTTCCGGAATGCTTTCACCGAGAGTATCGATGCGGATAATACTACTCCGATGTTTTTCCTGCCGGACAGCTACCTCGACCATGAAGGAGAGATCGACCTGCCTGCGGAAGGCACGAATTGCAAATGGAACCTCAGGTTCCAGTATATGTATCTGTCCTCATATAACGGGTACGGATATTCCGACAAGGCTAAGTACTGCATGCGGTGTCCCGAGAAGGCGGCAGTGACCGTCAAGCAGGAGAACAAGAAGTGGATCTTCAAATTCTCGATGGTCGATTGGGGAGTATTCAGTACATGGAACCCTGATCCGACCGGAACCGGAAACACCTTGATCATCGAATTCCGGGGCAAGGCTGCCAAGTATTCGGGCTCGAAGCCGAACGACCTTGCAGACGATTTCTACGAATAGGCTGCGATCCGGCCGGTTCGGTGACCGGACAGGCGGATGACATCCCCCCCCCTCCGGGCTTCCGGAAGGGGAGGAGGAATGTTTCGGCTCCGCGCCGGGACACGAAGACGGCAAATTTTCTACAATCATTTTTTTACCAGCGTTAAAATGGCGCATTTATGACCAAAAAAATCTTTCTATCATTGATGGCTGTTCTCGGCCTGCTCCTGTCCGCCCATGCGCAGGAACGGGAAATTACGGGTTCGGTCAAAGATCATGCGGGGGCCGGCATCGTCGGCGCCACCATTCTGGTCGAAGGCACTACGAAGGGTACGACCTCCGGTGCGGACGGCAGCTTTTCGATCAAAGCCGCACCGGACAATGTGCTGGTCGTATCGTTCATGGGTTATCAGTCCCACACGATCAAGGTGGGAACGCAAACCCGGATCGACGTCGTGCTGAAAGAGAACACACAGGCTATCGACGACGTGATCGTCGTAGCGTTCGGTACGGCAAAAAAGGAGGCTTTCACCGGTTCGGCGACCGTCATCAAATCGGACGACATCGCCAAGTCGCAGCAGTCGAACGTAGCGCAGGCTCTGGCCGGAAAGGTCGCGGGCGTGCAGCTGACCAACACCTCGGGACAGCCGGGAGAGAGTCCGAAAATCCGCATCCGCGGCTTCAGCTCGCTCAACGCCGGCAACGATCCGCTCTGGATCGTGGACGGCATGCCTTACTCGGGAGACCTGAACAACCTCAACCCGAGTGACATCGAATCGATGACTGTGTTGAAGGACGCCGCCTCGAACTCGCTGTACGGCGCCCGCGGCGCCAACGGCGTAGTGATGATCACCACCAAAAAGGCCAAGTCGCAGGAGGCTCACGTGACAATCGACGCCAAGTGGGGCGTCAATTCGCGCGCCGTCCAGGATTATGCGTACATCACCAACCCGGCACAATTCTACGAACTGCATTACAGTGCGCTGAAAAACTACTATGTCAATTCGGGAATGAGTGTCGGCGAGGCCCATTTGCGCGCCAATACGAATTTGACGGCCAATGCGAATGACGGAGGTCTGGGCTATATGGTCTATACGGTTCCTTCCGGGCAGGAGTTCATCGGCATCAACGGTAAGGTCAATCCCGCTGCGACTCTCGGCCGCCGTCTCGTCTATGAGGGCAAGGAGTACTACATCCGTCCCGACGACTGGACCGATGCGGCTTTCCGCTCGTCCCTGCGTCAGGAGTACAACGCTTCGATCTCCGGCCAGACCGGGAACGCCTCGATCTACGGATCGTTCGGCTATTTGAACAACGAAGGTATCGCCTACAACTCGGACATGGATCGTTATACGGCCCGTCTGCGCGTGGACTATCAGGCCAAGAAGTGGCTCAAGTTCGGCGCCAATGCCAACTACACGCATTTCCGCTACAACCAGATCGACGACAGCGGCGCCGGTAACTCGTCGGGCAACGTTTTCGCTTATACGACGGCCGTCGGTCCGATCTATCCGCTCTACATCCGCGACGGCGAGGGTAATGTCATGTACAACGAGGACGGCATCAAGCTCTACGACTACGGCAACGGCGACAATGCCGGTATGGAGCGTTCGCTCTTCCCCAACAGCAACGCCCTCTCGGATTCGCGTCTCAACAAACAGGAAGCCGAAGGCAATGCTTTCAACGGTACGGGATATATCGACGTCACCTTCCTCAAGGATTTCAAATTCACGTTCAACGCCGGCGTTTCGCTCGACGAAACCCGCTCCACCTCGGTTACGAATCCCTGGTTCGGACAGTTCGCCAGCGAAAAAGGCATGGTCTCGAAGGGCCATCAACGGAATTTCGACCTCAACCTACAGCAGATTCTCAACTACACCAAGCAGATAGGCTCGCACAACATCAACGTGATGCTGGGCCACGAGTCCTACCAGAACCGCATTTACACGCTGTCGGCCACGAAAAGCAATATGCTGACGCAGGAAAACGACGAGCTTGCCGGGGCGATCATCGACAAACAGGGAGCCGGCTCTTACCGGGTTGAGTACAACAACGAGGGTTATTTCGCCCGTGTCATGTACGATTACGCAGGCAAATATTTCGCCTCGGCCTCCTACCGCCGCGACGCTTCTTCGCGTTTCCACCCCGACCACCGCTGGGGCAACTTCTGGTCGCTGGGCGGCGCATGGATCATTTCGAAAGAAAATTTCATGGAGAGCACCTATGAATGGCTCGACAATCTCAAGCTGAAGGCCTCGATCGGCTCGC
>ERZ1106954.3256-NODE-3256-length-10690-cov-4.625764_pt1 | contig 10690 bp, 6 predicted proteins | sample MGYA00403678_ERZ1106954 | MGnify/ENA primary metagenome ERZ1106954 (study PRJEB35170, sample SAMEA104062445) | human gut metagenome | biome: human gut; feature: human-associated habitat; material: faeces | place: Denmark | collected 2012-08-20 ... | reverse complement strand
AGGGTGCTTTTCATCTCTTTCCGTTTGTTATCAGTTCTCCCGGCTGTACAGACCCGCCACGTCGTCCAGCTTCACGGAGAACACCACGGACTGGGCCTCGGACTGCGCCCCGGCCTTCTCCATGATGGCCTGCATGATGGCCGCCCGCTTGTCCGCCGCCGTCACCAGCAGGATCATCTCCCGCTCCTCGGTGATGGCCATGCCGAAGAACCTGTTGGCGTTGTCCGCGTCGGTGGCTCGGGTGTGCAGCACCGTGCCGCCCTGTGCCCCGGCGGCGGACGCCGCCTCCATCACCATATCGGAATAGCCGCCGTTGGCGATGGCCACCACCAGCTCGTATCCGGAATCATGCATCAGCTCTTCCTCCTTTACAGTCAGATCCGGCTGGACGTCCGCGCCGCCGGAGATCAGATAATTCATGACGGACTGCCCGCCCACGCTGCTCAGATGCAGGCACACGGCGATGCCGCTGCCAGGCCGGTCGATGTGCATGGTGTCCACCAACTCCCGCATCAGCACGTCCTTCACCTGCGGCGTCACCACGGAGAACAGCACGGTTTTCTCCGTGGCCTCCAGACCCAGATAGCTGAGCATATCGTCGCTGGCGGTGCCGCGCCCCAGCGCCGAGAATACCACCGGCGCGCCGAACGCCCGGTAGAAATCCAGAAAATGCTTGCTGCCCATCACCCGGTTGGTGATGGTGATGATGTAATACAATCTGCTGCTCATACCGTCACCTCCGTCAGCACAGCTCGATGATCGGCTCCACCGCCACGGGAGCCGCCGCAGGCGCCTTGGCGTGCTTCAGCTTCCGCTGGTAGCTCACGCCCAGCAGCTGGATGGTCACCAGCGGCGTCATGGCCACCATCGCCACCACGCCGAAGGCGTCCGTCACCAGATTGCCGCCCACCGCCTCGCACGCGCCCAGCGCAAAGGGCAGCAGGAACGTTGCCGTCATAGGGCCGGAGGCCACGCCGCCGGAGTCGAAGGCCACCGACGTGAAGATATCCGGTACCACAAAGCTCAGCGCCAGACTGATGGCGTAGCCGGGGATGAGGAACCACATGATGGACACGCCGGTGAGCACCCGGATCATGGCCAGTCCCAGCGACACCGCCACACCCACGGACAGAGCGATGTTCATGGCGTGTGCCGGGATGGCGCCCGCCGTGATCTCCTCCACCTGCTTGTTCAGCACATGCACCGCAGGCTCCGCCTGCACGATGAAGTAGCCGATGACCATGGCGATGGGGATAAGGATCCAGTTATAGGTATGCCCGGCGATGCTGCCGCCCAGAAAGCTGCCAACGGGCATAAAGCCCACGTTGACACCGGTGAGGAACAGCGCAAGACCCACATACACATAGGCAAGACCCACCGCCATACTCAGCAGCGCACGCCGCTTCAGCCGCTTTGTAATCAGCTGGAACAGCACCAGAAATACCGCAATAGGTGCCAGCGCCTTGGCCGTCTCCGCAAAGTACTCCGGCAGGGCGTCCACATAGGCGCGGAACATCTCCGCCGTGTCCTTGGCGTCCGGCATGACGGTGTTGGTATAGGCGTTGCCGTCCGGCTGGTACAGAAGACCCAGCAGCAGCACCGTGATGATAGGGCCGATGGAGCACAGCGCCACCAGGCCGAAGCTGTCGCCCCCCGCCTGCTTATCGCTGCGGACGGCGCTGACGCCCACGCCCAGCGCCATGATGAACGGCACGGTCATGGGACCGGTGGTAACGCCGCCGGAGTCAAAGGCCACCGCCCAGAAATCCGGTGAGACGAACATAGCAAGACCGAACACCAGTACATAGAACCCGATCAGCAGCCACCGCAGCTGGATGCCCAGTAGGATACGCAGCAGCGCGATGACCAGAAAGACGCCGACGCCCACCGCCACCGACCAGATGATGACGTTATTCTCAATGGCGGGCACCTGATTGGCCAGCACCTGCAGATCCGGCTCCGCCACGGTGATGATGATGCCGATGAGGAAGCTGATGCCCACGATGATCCAGACCTTCTTGGAGCGGGTGATCTCGCTGCCCACCGCCTGTCCCAAGGGGATCATGGACATCTCCGATCCCAGTGTGAAAAGTCCCATGCCGCCGATCAGCAGCACACCGCCCAGCAGAAACGCCATCATAGCGTTGTTGGGTACCGGCGCAATGGTGAAGCCCAGCGCCAGCACGATCAGTATGATGGGCAGCACCGAGGTCAGAGACTCGTGCATCGGCTTTTTGAAGATAGAGAAAAAGCCCTGTGCTTTTTGCCGTTTTTTCCGCAGACGTGCCTGCTCCTCTTGTACCGTTCTTCTCGTCAAATTACCAATCCTTTCCTGAAAAAAATGGCGTATCTGTCCAATTTTGGGCAGATACGCACTTGTATCTTCAGGTATCAGTATAGCAGATTTCACGCCGCCGCACAAGGGATAACCTGTGAACATTCCGTTAAAATCCCCTGTCACCGTCCTGTCAATCTGCGGGGAATGCTCAAATCTCCTGCCGCGGGCCGGGGCGGAACTCCGCCGAATCCACGGTCACGGCGATGCTCCCCGCCGACAGCTCCGTCAGCCGCTCCTGCAAAGCGTCCACCCGCTCCGCCGGCAGGGACACTGTCAGCCGGATATCTGCGCCGTACACGGTGTCGTCCACCGTGCCGTCCTGCGCCGCCACCTCCAGCTTCACACGCTCCAGCATGGCGTAGGTGCAGGGGATGGACACCACCGCCCACTGTCCCATCACCGCGTATCCCGCGGCACACAGAGCGTCCCGTGCGCCCTTGGAATACGCCCGCGTCAGTCCGCCGGCGCCCAGCAGGATACCGCCGAAGTACCGGGTCACCACGCACACCACATTGGTCACGCCCTCCCGCTGGAACACATTGAGCATGGGCTGGCCCGCCGTACCCTGCGGCTCCCCGTCGTCGCTGTAACGGACGATGTTCTCCCCGATAAGGTAGCACCAGCAGTTGTGCCGTGCGTCGTAGTACTGCTTCTTCATCTGTGCGATGAACGCCCGGGCGTCCTCCTCCGACTCCACCGGCAGCAGGTGGCTGATGAAGCGGGAGCGCTTCTCCACGAACTCGCTGTCCGACGCCTGAAACGGCACACGAAATGTCTCAGCCACGGCGCACCTCCTTCTCCCAGTCCTCTCGGTCACAGCGTAGTAGCAGGTAGGCCGCTCCGTTGTCCGCGTCATTCCCAATCCTCCTTGGGCTCCACCCAGCCCTCGATATAGTCCTTGAGCTGTCCCATGACGCGGGGCGTACATACCGCCGTCACATCCACCGTCTCGCCGTATTCCACGCTCTCCACCTTGGCCTCGCGGTACAGACCGTCCAGCAGCCCCGTCTTGTCGTAGGGCAGGTGGATGACCACGCGCTTGGTACCCTTGTCCAGCTTCTTGTCCACGGCGGACAGCAGCGCCGGAATGCCCTCGCCGGTCTTGGCGGAGATGTACACGGCGTCCGCCTCCCGCTCCTGCTGGGCGGTAAACGCCACGTCGCACTTGTTGTACACGCGGATGCAGGGGATCTGCTCCGCTCCCAGCTCCCGGATCAGCTCATCCACGATGCGGGCCTGCTCCCGCCACTCCGGATTGGACACGTCGATGACATGCAGCAGCAGGTCGGCGTACTCCAGCTCCTCCAGCGTGGCCTTGAACGCCTCCACCAGCTGATGGGGCAGCTTGCGGATAAAGCCCACCGTGTCGGAGATCACCACGTCCAGCGTGTCGCTGACCGTCAGCAGACGGGTGGTGGTATCCAGCGTGTCGAACAGACGGTCGTTGGCAGGGATGCCCGCGCCGGTGATGGCGTTGAGCAGCGTGGACTTGCCTGCGTTGGTGTAGCCCACGATGGCCACCACGGGGATCTCATTTTTCATCCGGCGCTGCCGCTGGGTGCCACGCACACGGCGCACCTCCTCCAGCTCCTCCTTCAGCTTGTCGATCTTCCGGCGGATATGGCGGCGGTCCGTCTCCAGCTGCGTTTCACCGGGGCCCTTGGTGCCGATGGGTGAGCCGCCGGTGCCGCCCTGCCGCTCCAGATGCGACCACATACCGATCAGCCGCGGCAGCAGATACTGGTACTGTGCCAGCTCCACCTGCAAGCAGCCCTCCTTGGTTTTGGCGCGCTGGGCGAAGATGTCCAGAATGAGGCCGCTGCGATCCAGCACCTGCACGCCGCAAAGCTCCGTCAGCACCCGTATCTGGGAGGGCGACAGGTCGTTGTCAAAGATGACCATGGTGGCGTCGCCGTTTTCCACCATGCGCTTGACCTCCTCCACCTTGCCCTCGCCGATGAAGCTGTGGGGGTCGGGCTTTTCGCGGCTTTGCAGGATCATGCCCACGCTCTCCGCGCCGGCAGTCTCCACCAGCGCGGCCAGCTCGGTCAGGCTCTCCTCATCGGCGCTGTCGCGGCCCAGCACCGGGGAACGCAGCCCCACCAGCACCGCGTAATCCCGCACGCCCTCTTTGTTCTGTTCAATGGTCTTTCGTTCCATATAGTACCCTCTTGCCTGTATTTTGGTATAGTATACCGTATCCCGCTGCAAATGTAAATAAACAAGACCCGCACCAAACGGTACGGGTCTTGTGATGTGATGTGTCTCTTTTACTTGTCCAGGCCGAAACGCTTGTTGAACTTGGCAACACGTCCGCCGGTATCCACCAGCTTCTGCTTGCCGGTGAAGAAGGGGTGACACTTAGAGCAGACTTCCACGCGAATATCCTTCTTCGTAGAACCTGTCTCAATCACATTACCGCAGGCGCATTTGATAGTAGTCTGCTGATAATTGGGATGGATTCCTTCCTTCATTGCTCTTGTTCACCCCTTTCTGGTTCACTCGTCGCCGTGGCTTCGCCACAAACGCAACTGTGATGATAGCACATATTTCCCGCAAATGCAAGCATTTTTCGCAGCATTTATAAAGAAATTTCCGCCCCGCAGGCGAAGAAGTACAGCACCCGCTGTGACACCGGCTTTTCCATGATGCGGCTCAGGGCGTCGCTGTATGCCTGCAGCTGCGGACGGTACAGCTCTGCGCGTTGGAGCGTCTCCTCCGCCGTCACGCGGTCGGTCTTGAAATCCACCACCGTCAGCGCCCCGTTTGCCTCGAATACGCAGTCCGCCACGCCCTGCAGCAGCAGCTCCTCGCCCTCGGCGTCCTTGGCGTAGCGCTCCGCCGGCATCAGCAGGGCGAAGCGGTACTCCCGCCACACCCGCGCCGCGCCCCGGATGCGTTCCGCCAGCGGGGAACGCAGAAACGCCGCGATGGCCTCTGCGTCTACCGCCTCCGCCTGAGCCGCCGTCAGCAGCCGCCGCTGCTCCAGCGCCTGTACCTGCGCTGTCACCGCCTCCGCCGTGGGCGCGGTGTCCAGCGGCAGATACTGCATCACCAGATGGATGGCCGTGCCCCGCTCCGCAGCGGACAGTCCCCGCGCCGCCTGCAAGAAGCGAGGCTTCTCCGGCGCGGCGGGCCGCCGTACCGTGCCTGCCCCCTCGGCGATCTCCTGATCCAGCTCCCGGCCCTTCAGCTGGGTGGCGGTGAGCTTCGTCGGTATCGTCGTCACCGCCTGATAGGGATACATGAAGGCCAGCGCTGCCTCGTCCGGCTGGGTGTACGGCCTGACCTCCCGCTCCTCTGCCGCCGGCAGCGGCTGCGCCTGCGTCTCCTGGCCGCCCTCCCGCCACAGCCGGATGGTCCAGCTCTCCGGCAGCGGCGTCAGCACCTCCGGACGGATGCCCGCCAGCGCGTGGAGCGCCGCGGCGCCGTCGGTGTGCAGCAGCGACAGCAGCAGCCACTCCCCCGGCGATCCGGCAGCGGACACCGCCTCCGGCATCACCGGTGAGCCGGTCAGCGCCGTCAGATCCCGCAGCTTCCTGTCCATATGCTTGCGGCAGTCCAGCAGGATCAGCTTTTCCTTGGCCCGGGTCATGGCCACATACAGGATACGCATCTCCTCAGCCTTGGCCTCCCGGTCCAGCCGCAGCGCCAGCGCCGTTTTGGAGATGGTGTCGTACCGGATGTGCCGTGCGCCGTCTACCCGCTCCGTACCCAGTCCCAATTCGGGATGCACCAGCACCGGGCGGCTCAGGTCCTGCCGGTTGAAGCTCTTCTGCAGATCCGCCAGAATGACCACCGGGAACTCCAGTCCCTTGGAGCGGTAGACGCCCTCCGCCGCCTGCGCGGCGGACAGCCCCGGCGCTTCGCCCTTTTCCAGCAGCCGCCGCAGATGGGTGATGAAGTCGAACAGCCCCGCCTTGCCGCCCTGCACCAGCTGCCGGGCGTAGTCGTACAGCGCCGTCAGCCGCGCCTGCCGCTGGGCGCCGTCGGCCATGGCCCCGAAAACGGCCATGACATGGCACCGGTCATAGATGTACCACAGCAGCTCGTCCGCCGCCATCTCCCGGGCCGCCTGCCGCAGCTCGTCCAGCAGCGCCAGAAACGCCTGCGCTGCTGGACTCTCGTCCCGGCACAGCGCGTCGTAGTAGTCCCCCTCCGGCTGCAGGGTGCGGATAGCCGCCAGCTCATCGGGGCACATGCCCACCAGCGGCGAGCGCAGCACGGAGATAAGGGGCACGTCCTGCCGGGGGTTGTCCACGATCTCCAGCAGCGACACCGTCACCGCGATCTCCATGGCGCTGAAAAAGTCGTCGCTCTCCCCGCCGCCGCAGGGGATGCCCTCCCGGGCCAGCGCGGCGGTGAACGCCTTCATCCGCGACCGGGGCGAGCGCATGAGGATCACGATGTCCTCCGGCCTCACAGGCCGCATGCCGTTCTCCCCCTGCACGGGGAACCCCTCATCCAGCAGCTGCCGGATGCGCCGTGCCGCGAAGCGGGCCTCCGCCTCCGTCCGGTCGAACCGCTGCTCCGGCGTGTCCTCCACGCTGATGACGTGCATCTCCGTCTCCCGCCCTGCCGCACCGGTGTAGTAGTCCGCGCCGAAGTACAGCCGCTCCTCCGCCGTATAGTCCATCTCGCCCATTTCCCGGGACATGATGTCCGCGAACACGGCATTGGTGGCCTCCAGCACCTCCCGCCGGGAGCGGAAGTTCCGGCTGAGCACCATGCGCCGGGGCTGGCCGTCCGCCGCCTTCGCCGCATCCGCGTAGCGCCGGTATTTCTCTAAGAATATGGTGGGATCCGCCAGCCGGAACCGATAAATGCTCTGCTTCACATCCCCCACGGTAAACAGGTTCCGCCCCTCCCGGGAGATGGCCTGAAAGATGCAGTCCTGCACCTCGTTGGTGTCCTGATACTCGTCCACCATGATCTCCTGATACCGCTGGGACACCTGCCGCGCCAGCTCTGTGGGGCTGCCGTCTGCCTGACACAGCAGCGTCACGGCATAGTGCTCCTGGTCGGAGAAATCCATGGCGTTGCGCCGCACCTTCTCCGCCTGATACCGCTGGGAAAACCGCTCCGTCAGCCGCAGCAGCGCCAGCATGGCCGGTGCCGTGGCGCGGAGATCCTCCAGATGCGCCGCCTCCGGCACCTGATACGGTGCCGTCAGCTTCTTCAGCGCGTCCTTGCATTTCTTCAGCACCGCCTGTGCCGCTGCCTTGGCCGGGCCGTTCTCGTCGCCCCGCACCGCGCCCATCCGCCGGAACACCGGCTCCACGCGGCCCATGGCCTCCCAGCCCTCCTGCGCCGCCTGTTCATACTGCCGCAGCTGTGCAGCTGTCTCCAGAAACCGGTCCGCGTAGGCGTTGTACACCGCTTCGCAGTCCTCCATGGCCTCCGCGGCCCGCTCCAGCTGCTCCGCCCAGAACAGGGCCTTGCGCACAGTGTCCTCCATTACGGTCCGGCCGTACACGCTGTCGGCCAGCGTTTCCGGCAGCTGTTGCCAGCCATCTGCCGCCTGATGCAGCCACCGCACCGGGTAGGGGTGGCTCTGGATCTTCTCGTGCAGCTCCAGCACCAGCTCCGCCAGCGCCCGGTCATCCCGCCCCGCGCCCAGCGTCCCCGCCAGCAGCGCAAAGGCCTCATCGCCGCTCTCGATGTCCTCATAGAACGATTCCAGCGTCCGCTCCAACGCCCGCTCCTTCAGCAGCCTGGCCTCCGCCTCGTCCAACACCCGGAAGTCCGGCGTCAGGCTCCGCCCGTCCACCGGCTCCAAAAGATGGATATGCTCCCGCAGCAGCGCCGCGCAGAAGGCGTCCACCGTCTTGATATCCGCCTGATATACCCGGAACATCTGACGGCGCAGATGCCGGTCCTCCGGAGACGCCGCCACCCGGGCCGCCAGCTCCGCGGCCAGCCGCGCCCGCAGCTCCGCCGCCGCCGCGCGGGTATAGGTGATGATCAGGAAATCGTCCACGTCGCACCGCTCCCCCGTCAGGTAGGAGAACACCCGCTCCACCAGCACCTTCGTCTTGCCGGAGCCGGCGGCGGCGGACACCAGCAGACTGCCGCCCCGGTCATAGACCGCCGCGTGCTGCTGCTCCGTCAGCTTCAGCTCAGCCATGCTGCTCCACCTCCCTGTCCACCACCTGCCAGAACTCCTCCGGCGTGGTCTTTCTCAGATAGTGCGGCTTGTCCCGGCTCTCGTCGAACCAGCACGCCGCCTGAAACGCGCACCAGGCGCAGGCGCTGTCCTGCGGCCCCCGGGTACACGGATCGGCGTCGATGTTGCCCTCCCCGATCTCCCGGGCCACCCGGTGCAGCAGGCTGTCGATATACCGCGCCATTTTGCCCATCTGCGCCGCGTTCACCAGTACGCTGGATGCCAGGCCCTGCACCGCGCCGTCCCTCGTCACGCCCACCGGCAGATAGCACGGCGACTCCAGCGCGCTGTGCTCCATAGCCGTCAGCACCTCCGGCTCGCCCAGCAGCATGCCGGTACGCCGCAGCTCCCGCCGCAGCATATCCTCCAGCTTGTCCGGCGGCACGGCCCGGTCCGCCCGCAGGATAATGTCCCGCGCCGGCATGTACAGCACGCCCGCCGGCTCCACCGGCTTCCCGAAGAAGGCGCTTCCCTCCTTCTGCAGCGTAAACAGGTACAGCAGCATCTGGATGCCCAGCCCGTACCGCACGTCCGCCAGATCGAAGGCCTTTTTGCCGGTCTTATAGTCCACCACCCGCAGATAGAGTTTGCCGTCCTTCAGCCAGCCGTCCACCCGGTCCACCTTGCCGCCCACGGACAGCGTGGTATCCCCCTCCGTCACGGTGACGGCCGGCAGCTTTCCGTCCTTTCCGCCGAAGCCCAGCTCAAAGGCGATAGGCTGGAAATCCGACACCGCCATTTCGTCGGCGATATTCTCCACGATGGCGCAGGCCGTCTCCCGCAGGCGGGAGAACAGATACCGGAACCGGGCGCTTTTTTCCGCGTAGCCGTCGATCTGCGTCCGTGCATACTCGTCCACATAGTGGTGTACCAGCTGCCGCAGCGCCGGCTTGTCCACCCGGCCGTAGCCGCCCCGATCCCGCACATCCCGGTTCACGTTTTCCAGCAGATAGTGGATGAACGTCCCCACCTCCGGCGCTTCAAAGCCGGCGCTGGTGCGCTCCCTGGCGCGCAGACCGTACTCCATGAAATACCCGAAATGGCAGCTTTTCAGCCGGTCGACACGGGACGCGGACATGGCGATGCGCCGTCCGTACAGCGTCTCCACCGCCTGCCGCGAGAGCTTCCCCCGTCCCATGGACCGGGCCTGCTCCATCCGCGTGAGCAGCGGCTTCTGCCCGTGCTCGGCGAAGTACTGCCACAGCGGGCCGCCCGGCTCCTGACCTGCCAGCGCCAGCGCCGCCGCAGGCAGCTCACGCCGGTAGCTGCCGTCCTCCCGTTCGATGGCCACCTGCGGAAACAGCCGCGTGATGCGCGCCACCACGAAGGAGGGCAGCAATTGGCCGCCCATCCCGTCCGATACCGGCCACGTCACCGTCAGCGACGCCGTGGGCTGGGCGAGGCAGGCATAGATATTCTGCAATTCCGCACTGAGCGGGTCAAAGGTGGCGTCGGACAGCAGGATGCCCCGCTGCTGCAAAAGCGCCCGCTCCTGCGCGTCCAGAATCCCACCGCCCTGCTCCACCGTGGGCAGAACGTTGTCGTTGGCGCCCAGCAGAAACAGATGCCGCACCGTATGCCGGTCGTTCCGGGTGAGGGGTGTCACCTTCACCTGATCCAGCGTGGCGGGGATGGTGGCCACGGCGTACTGGCTCAGCACCAGCCGCAGCAGGCGGGCAAACTCCTGTCCGTCCACCTCCGCATTCCCCAGCAGCTCCACGAACTGATCCAGCACATCGCAGAAGATGCGCCATAGCTGGCTATACTCCTCTGCAAGCTGCACCTGTCCATCGTCGTACAGCGCCTCCGTCTGCTGCTTCAGCGTCTCGGGCACCGCCGCCGACTCCGCAAACCTGTAAAGCGTTTCCGCTTTATCCCGTATGGTAAGTCCGGTCTTCAGGCCCTCGCTCAGATCCAGGAACAGCCTGCGCACCCGTCGGCGCACCGCGTTGACCTCCGCCAGACGCTGCCGCCGCGTCTCGTTCATCTCCGCGCCGTAGCCGTCGGGACTGGCCGTCCAGTCCGTGTCCCGCAGCCACATCGCGCCCCGGATCTCCCAGCGGATCACATAGTTTTCCAGCAAATCGCACTCCGCCTCCGTCACACCGGTCATGCCGGTTTTCAGATAGCGGAACATATCCTCATATTCAAAACCGCCGGTAACGGCGTCCAGCCGGACGCCTGCC
>ERZ1106954.3249-NODE-3249-length-10701-cov-3.189930_pt1 | contig 10701 bp, 7 predicted proteins | sample MGYA00403678_ERZ1106954 | MGnify/ENA primary metagenome ERZ1106954 (study PRJEB35170, sample SAMEA104062445) | human gut metagenome | biome: human gut; feature: human-associated habitat; material: faeces | place: Denmark | collected 2012-08-20 ... | reverse complement strand
CTCTTCCGATCTTCCTTCAGGGAGTGGGACAGATTCAGAATATCCAGAGAAGAGACTGCCATGCAGATCACCTGAAACGCTCCGTTTCTATATAGTATGGCGCGCGTGCCGCCGGGGTGCGCAAACCGCTGCGGTGGATACCTCTTCTTTCCGGATAAAAACAGCGATGACAAGACTTTCCTGCTTGCATCCTGCCCTACAGATGATAAACTGGGAGTAAGAATCGAAAGGGACAGGAGGCACACAGCATGAACCTAAATCCGCTTGCGGCAGAGAAACAGTTTTTAAACCCATTGGATCGCGTCAACGGATTCGATATCCGTCCGGGGTTATATGAAATCAACGGAGCGACTTCCTTCGGAAGCTGCGTCAACTTTACAATTCATTCTCAGAATGCGGTTTCCTGTGAGCTGCTGCTGTTTCACAGAGGGGAAAAAGAGCCTTACGGGACGATTCCTTTTCCGGAAAATTACAGGATCGGGCGGGTATATTCGATGATCGTGTTCGGTCTGGATATTTACGATTTTGAGTACGCCTATCGGATGGACGGGCCGAACGTCCCGGAAAAAGGGCTGATTTATGATAAAACAAAAGTGCTTTTGGATCCGTATGCGCGGGCGGTGACGCAGCAGAGCATCTGGGGAAAAGAGCCCGACCGGGAGAAGGGTTATCATGGGCGGGTGGTGTTCAACGATTTCGACTGGGGTGACGCCAGAGAGCCAAAAAAGCCGATGCAGGAGCTGATTATTTATGAGATGCATGTGCGCGGTTTTACAAAGCATGCCTCCTCGGGCGTGCAGTTTCCGGGAACGTTTGAGGGTATCCGGGAAAAAATCCCCTACCTGAAGGCGCTTGGCATCACTGCGGTTGAGCTGATGCCGGTGTTTGAATTCGACGAGACGATGGGAAAACGTGAAATCGGCGGCAGGACGCTTCTGGATTACTGGGGCTACAATACGGTTGGATTTTTTGCACCGAACACAGGATACACGGCGCGTCAGGAGTATAACCGGGAAGGGACGGAGTTTAAAAATCTCATCCGGGAGCTTCACCAGAACGGAATCGAAGTCATTTTAGACGTGGTGTTCAATCATACCGCGGAGGGAAACGAGCAGGGACCGTTTTTTGAATTTAAGGGAATCGACAACCGGATTTATTATATGCTGACGCCGGAGGGAAACTATTATAATTTCAGCGGATGCGGAAATACGTTAAATTGCAACCATCCAGTCGTACAGCAGATGATTCTGGAATGCCTGCGGCATTGGGTAATTCATTATCGGGTGGACGGTTTTCGCTTTGACCTTGCGAGCATTTTGGGACGAAACGAGGACGGGACGCCGCTGTTACAGCCGCCTCTGCTTCGGAATCTGGCGGAAGATCCGGTGCTGAAGGACGTCAACCTGATTGCGGAGGCATGGGATGCGGGCGGTTTGTATCAGGTCGGAAATTTCCCGGCGTGGAACCGGTGGGCGGAGTGGAACGGCAAATACCGGGATGAGCTGCGCAGCTTTTTAAAAGGAGAGTACTGGTTCGCTGCACAGGCAGCAAAGCGGATTACCGGCTCTCCGGATCTGTACGGCGGGCAGTATCGGGGCTACAATTCGTCAATCAATTTTCTGACCTGTCACGACGGCTTTACGCTGTACGACCTGTATTCTTATAATGAAAAACATAACGAGGAAAACGGCTGGAATAATACTGATGGTGCAGATGATAACCGGAGCTGGAACTGTGGGTACGAGGGAAAATCCGACAACCCCGGAATTGAAGCGCTTCGGAAAAGAATGATCAAAAATGCCTGTGCGGTGTTACTGTGCAGCCGCGGAACGCCGATGTTTCTGGCGGGAGACGAATTTTGCAATACGCAGTTTGGCAACAACAACGCCTACTGCCAGGACAATGAAATTTCCTGGCTGGACTGGTCGCTGTTGGAAAAAAATAGAGAAATTTACGAATTTTTCCGGTATATGATTGCATTCCGCAAAAAACACTCTGCAATCCGCGGAGAATGCAGTTCGTCCGGGCTTGGGTTCCCGACGGTCAGCGTCCATACGAATCAGCCCTGGGACAATAATGTGACCCAGGAAAGTAAATTCCTGGGCGTGATGTTTGCGGGGGCGGTTCCGGCCGGAAGCAGTCAGAAAACAGGACGAAATCAGGAAAACGCGTGGAGTCAGGAAGCAGAGAGACGCCGGGAATCTGTGTGGAGCTTGGAAATGGAGCGAACCCGGGAATTGGAAACGGAAGATCTCGTGTACCTGGCGGTCAATGTTTTCTGGGAGGATCAGCAGTTTTTTCTGCCGAAGCTTCCAAACGGCTTTGTATGGAGGCTTGCGGTCAATACGGACCAGCCGGAAATGCCCGAAAAGGAGTCACAGATGACTGTCATTGACAGTGAATTTATCCTGAAACCGCGCAGCGTCGCCGTTTTTGTGGGAGGCCCATCCTTTTAACAAAATGCCGCGAAATGGAAAGAAAAGCTGATGATGTCTCCACATTATAAGCCAAACATTTCGCGGCAGATTTTTTTCCCGGTCTCTGTGCGGAAAATGTTGTCATAGGTCGCCCGGATATGGGCTGTGTCCGTGTTTCCTTCAAAGAGGTTGACCAGAAAATCCGCCTCCACCAGAATCTGATAATCGAGACCGTCGATGCCGGTATAAGTATGATGATGACCGACTAAAAAGCTGACGCGCTCTATCACATCTTTTTCAAATCCCAGCTCGGAGAGCATCTGCTCTGCCAGGACAGGACCTTCTTTTTCCTGTAATTTTCCGTTTCCGTCTCCGTATTTTTCCAGACACAGCCGGATGCCGATATCGTGCACGATGGCGGCAGCTTCCGTAATGAACAGTGTTTTTTCATCGAGATACTCGGAAACAGCGATCGTCTTTGCAAAGCTGTGCACCTTCAGAAAATGCTGAATGCGCTCCGGGCTGCCGTGATCGTAGGAAATCATTTTTAAAATAAGCGGTTCTAAAGTCATACGAAGCTCCCTTCTTTGTGAGATACATAAGTCAGTTAAGAACATCATAGCGCGGTTTTCCTGATAATTCAAGCGCAGGAAAACGGTTGACAGTTCTCTGCGGATAAACTAGGATGAAAGAAAGATGTAGGTACATCCATTTTGAAAAACTATCGTGCAGGAAAGCCCCTGCAACTTAAATTCAGGAGGACGATTGCGATGGATAAAACCGAACGGAAAATGACGAAAATTGCGCGGGAGTTAAATAAGCTGACGGTACAGGCGATGAAGGAGAAAGGAATCGGGACGGCGGAGTTCGATTTTATCCATCTGGTGCGGCACCATCCCGGCATCACACAGGCGCAGCTGCGGGAAGAATTAAAGATCGACAAGGGAGCTGCGGCGCGCCGGGCGGCAAGCCTGGAAGCGAAGGGCTACCTGATTCGCCGGGACAATCCGGAGGACAAAAGAAGTCAGCTTTTGTATGCGACAAAAAAGGCGGAAGGGCTGAAAAACTCCAAGGTCAGCATTGAATCGACGTTTTATGAGTGGCTGATGGAGGAACTGGACGAATCAGAAACCGAGCACTTTTGCGAAATGCTGGATCGACTGTATCTGAGATCGAAAAAAGAAAGCCGGTCTGGATTTTTGCAGGTAAAGGAACGGATGGACAGGGGAGAAAAGGATGGCTGAAGGGACGACGATGTGCGACAGGAAAGAATCGGGAATCCGGACTGCCGGGAGAAAACCGGATCAGATCGGAAGCTACTTTGTGACGGAGTGGAAGCCGCTGCTTGCGGTGACGGTTTCCGGCCTGATTTATAATATCGGACTGCTCGCGGGGCCGTGGTTTGAAGGACGGCTTGCACAGTGCCTGCTGGATGTGTTTACAGGGAAAAAATTTTTTACCGATATGCTGCTTTTGGTGTGCGCGTATGTGGCAGTGATCGGATTCGTGCAGGGCGCGCGCTACATCAAGCGGTTTTATGTGCGCCGGTTTGCGAACGATATCAACCGGAGCATGAAGCAGGTGCTTTACGGGAATCTGGTACATAAAAGTGTAGGTGAGCTGGAAAAAGAGGGGGCCGGAAGCCTTCTGACAAAAGCGGTGTCTGACGTGGATGCGTGCGTAGAGGGAATCCGGAAGTTCACGACGGAGATTTTTGATACCGGTATTGCGCTGCTTGCCTATGCTGCGATGCTGTTGTGGTACGACTGGCGGCTTGCACTGCTGTGTCTGTTGTTCCCGCCGTTTTCCTATTTGATGGCGGAAAAGATGAAAACCGTGGTAGAGCGCAGCAATGCCGCATATAAGGAGAGCGCCGGACGCTTGAATACAGCGACGCTGGACCGCGCGGGCAACGCGGTGACTTATCGGATTTACGGCTGTGAAAAACAGCGCAGCGGCATGTATGAAAAACAGCTGGAGGATTACGAAAAAACAGCAGTCCGTGCAGGAATGCAGGTCGTAGCGATGCCTCCGCTGTATCAGGTGATTTCCATGGGAAGCACCGTGCTGATTTTGTATTTCGGTTCGAAAAATGTGTTAAACAGCGGATGGACGGTTTGGAACATCGCAGCGTTTACGACATTTTTATCCTGCTATGGAAAGCTTGCGGTCAAGTCCTCGAAGGCGGCGAAGCTGTTTAACTCCGTACAGAAAGCGAACGTTTCGTGGAAAAGAATCCGTCCGCTGCTGACAGAGCCTCCGGAAGAAACAGAAGAAAAAACAGCCGGGGCGGTCAGCCTGAAGCTGGATCAGGCGGGCGGCGCATATCCGGGCGGAAAGCAGATTTTTGACGGATTGACGATAAGTGCAAAGCCTGGACAGATCATCGGGATCACGGGTCCTGTTGCGTGCGGTAAATCGACGCTTGGTAAAATTTTTCTGGGAGAAGTGCCTTATACCGGGCATGTTTTGTTAAACGGGAAAGAATTATCTGAATATTCAGACAAAGAACGCAGGAGCATGGTCGGATGGCAGGGACACGATCCGGAGCTTTTGGCGGACAGTGTCCGAAACAATGTCGCGCTCGGAGAGGAGCAGATCGACGTCGGCAGGGAGCTTTCGCGCGTCTGCCTGGACCGGGAAGTGTCCGAAATGGAAAACGGCATCGATACACTGGTCGGCAGCCGCGGCGTGCGGCTTTCCGGCGGGCAGCAGGCGAGAACGGCGCTTGCACGGACGCTGTCCCATGCAAAGCCGTTGATCGTTCTGGATGACCCGTTTGCGGCGCTGGATCGGAATACGGAGGAGGAGATTTTCCGGGAATTAAAAGCGATGTCAAAGGATCGGATTATCCTGCTGATTTCGCACCGCCTGTATTTGTTTGATCAGACGGATCAGGTCATCTGGATGGAAAACGGACAGACGCAGACAGGAACGCACGAAAAAATGCTGCAGATCGTTCCGGAATATGCAAATTTGTGCAAGGTATGGAAGGAGGGAGCAGACCATGCGTGAGCGTTTGAAAAAAACGATGCCGTCAAAGGCGCATCATGAAATTCTCACTGCGGTGGGATCGATCTGCACACAGAATCTTCTGCTTCCGATTGCATTGGTCATCACCGTAGTCGGCGCAGTCGTCACTGCACTTGTGCCGCCGCTGATTCTGGAAAAAATCGTGGACGGGCTGACTGCGGGAAATCCGATGGCGATTGCACAGGCATTTTCCTATTTCGGCGTGGTAGCACTGGCGGGATTGCTGGAATCTACGCGGGAAAGCCTTTTGATCGTATTCGGACAGAAGCTGACTCACGGTCTGCGCAGTCAGATGTGCGAAAAGCTGTCGCAGCTGTCCGCAGATACGTTGAGTAAAATGGACGCAGGAACGATCGCATCCCGGTTCGTCGGAGATGTTGATACGCTGGAAACGCTGTTTACCTCCGGTATCATCAGCATGTTTGCAGACGCTTGCACGATGATCGGTATTTACGCAGTGCTCTGGCAGAAAAACCGCGGACTCGCGATTACTTTGCTGGCGATTCTGCCGCTGATCGCACTGTTTACAAGACATGTTCAGAAAAAAATGCTGGCTGCGCAGATGGACAGCAGAAAGGCTGCCGCGCGGACGTCGGGTCTTGTGCCGGAGACGATTCATTGCATTCGGATGATCCATGTTTTTGGAAAAGAAGGCTTTATGCGCAAACGTTATGACCGTACGCTGCAGGAGGGATATGCTGCGATGGAGCGTACAAATTTTTACGATGCACTGTATTCTCCGGTTATTTTGATTACAGATGCGCTGGTGACGGGCGTTGTCATGCTGCTGTCGGCTTCGTCCGGCCCGGAAGTCAGAATGTTTTTCGGCATGTCAGTCGGTACGGCGGTTGCGGTAATTTCCTATATTTCGAGAATCTTTTCCCCAATCGAAAGCATTGGCATGGAAATCCAGACGATCCAGGAGGCGCTGGCAGGTGCGCAGCGTGTCGGAGAATTTCTGGAGCTGCCGACGCGGCTGGAAACCTCTGAGGAGGCGGGAGAAAAAGCGATGGTAGAACTTGGCAGAGCCGGCGCGGCCTCTGGTTCGGATTATGCTGCGGCCGCTGGTTCGGGTTGCGCTGCGGCCGCTGGTTCGGATCGCGCTGCGGCCGCTGAGCCGGCAAAATCGCCTGCGGTCGCATGCATTTCCCTGGAAGACGTCAGCTTCGGCTATGAAGAGGAAAAGATGGTTCTGAAGCATTTGAGCTTCGAGATAAAAACCGGCGAGCAGGTAACGATGACCGGGCGCACCGGCGCAGGAAAGAGCACAATTTTTAAATTGCTTTTGGGGCTGTATCGTCCGCAAAAGGGCTGTGTAAAAATATATGGACAGGACGCTTATCTGCTTCCGGACAGTATCAGACGGCGTCTGTTTGGCTGCGTGGAGCAGAGCTTTAAGCGGGTTCCCGGAACCGTTCTGGAGCAGATTACGCTTTCTGATCCGATGATTTCCAGAGAGGATGCGGTCGAAGCGGCGAAGCTGGCAGGACTGCATGAAGTGATTGCCGGAATGGAGCAGGGGTATGATACGCCCTGCACGGATGCATTGTTTTCACAGGGACAGTGGCAGCTTTTGTCCATTGCCCGGGCGGTTGCAGCGAAGCCGTCGATTCTGCTGCTGGATGAAATCACGGCGAACCTCGATGTAGGCACAGAGCAGGAGGTTTTGTATGCGCTCAGGCGCGCCGGAGAAAACCGGACGGTGGTTTCCATTTCCCACCGTTTGTATGAAAAAATGGGCGGCAGGGAGCTTGTAATCGGGTAACCAGACATCGTCGCAAAATACAATATGCCGCGCAAAGCCACAACCGGTCGCCTCTGCGCGGCATATTTCTCCTCCTTTCTGCGCACGTTTTTTGCGCATGTCGAGTTTGTGTCAAGTGAGCGCAGACACAAATCTCGCGATTGAAAAATTTTATTTTTCAATCTTTGCCCTCTATGCAGCGGAAACCTTCTTGTCTTTTGCTACAGGAATGATATACTGGGACTGAAATGATGTCGGGATCAAAAAGGTCTTTTGTCTCCTATGATACCGGATCAGGCATAAAAGCGATGACAGACAGGAGTGGTATACGATGGACATGCAGGAGAAATACAGACAGCAGTTGGATATTTCCTATTCCTATCATCTGGCGAAACGGATGGAAAAACACCGCACCAACGAAGAACTCGGCTATCGGACGGCGGGGTCGAAGGCAGAGCTTGCAACCGGGGAAATGCTGGAGCAGGAGATGCGCACAATCGGTTTTCCGATTGTTCATAAGGATGCGATTACAGTAGACGCGTGGGAATTTGAACGCGCGAAAATGACTTTTTTAAACGAAAAAGGCGAAGAGGAAACGATACAGCTTGGCGCGTATCAGACGAATTTTGTGACGGACGGACCGGAGTGCTATTCGGTTGTGTATGCAGGCAGAGGAACTCTGCAGGATTATGAAGGAATGGATGTGACCGGAAAGCTCGTATTAGTGGATATCAACCAGCGGGATGAGTGGTGGATCAATTATCCGGTTTATCAGGCGCATTTAAAAGGCGCGGCAGCTGTCATTGCCGCACAGACGGGCGGCTACGGAGAGGTAGACGAACGCGCACTGAACGCACAGGATATCGCGGGACCGTCGGATGCACCGGCATTTTCGATTGCCCGGCACGATGCAGATCAATTGAAAAAAATGCTGCAGGGCCGCAGTGAGGTAAAGGTGCTGTTTGACGCTTCGACAAAGGTGATCCCGGCGCAGACGACCTATAACATCGTCGGGGAGATTCCCGGAAAAACGCACCCGGAGCGCAGAATTATGCTTTCCGCACATTACGATTCCTATTTTGACGGTTTTCAGGACGATAATACCGCAATTTCGATGATGCTTTCGATGGGAAAAACGCTGCTGGAAATTGGATATCAGCCCGAAAATACGCTGATGTTCTGCTGCATGGCGTCCGAGGAATGGGGCGTGGCGGACTCGCAGTTCGACTGGTCGACGGGCGCGTATGAACAGGTATTTACGGTGCATCCGGAGTGGCGCGGAAGCGTGATTGCCGACCTGAATTTTGAGCTCCCTGCGCTGGCACACGGGACGCGGGCGAGGATTCGGAGCACGTTCGAATACGTTTCTTTTCTGGAAGAATTTCTGGAAGAGCTGCCGAGCCTGACCGGAGCATATCCGGAGGAAACGAGGATTACCGCGCCGATTGAAACCTGGTCGGACGATTTTTCCATTGCGATTGCCGGAATCCCGTCGATGGTAAATGATTTTACGGGCGGAAGCTTTATGGAAACGAACTATCATTCACAGTTCGACAACGACGGCTTTTACGATGAGGATGTTTATCGGATGCACCATGAGCTGTTTGGACTTTTGCTGATGGCGATTGACCGTACGGTTGTTGTTCCGCTGGATTTTTCCAGAGTATTTCGAAAAGCAAGGGAGCGGCTGGACAGCGAATGGTGTGAAAAAACCGGCGCGGACGGACAGCGGCTGTTGCGGGTGTTGGAGCAGGCAACGGCGACGGCGCAACAGCTGTATGCAAAGGTAGAGAAAACGAACCGGAACGCGAGGCACGCTGGTGTGGAAAATGCATCTGGACTGTGCGTAGCGGAGACTGGCGATGTCGGAGCGGTGAACGGAGATTTCATCGCATGTGTGCAGGGAACGGACACTGCTGCAGAAGTACCTGCGGCAGACACCCGGAAGCTGGAACGAGCGCTTTTACAGGTTTTCCAGCAGGAGCAGGACGCCTATGTCCGGATCGACTGGTATGGAAACGTGTTGTTTCCGCATGGAATTTTGCAGGATCGTTTGCAGCTTCTGGAAGGTGCGGTGCGCAATCTGAAAGAGGGAAGGCTCTCGGCGGCACTGCGCAAGCTGTATGAGATCGACAGCAACCGGTACGCATTTTTGTTTGAAGAAGAGGTTTATCGACATTTTACATCATATGCATTGGATCAGAGCGCAGATCGGCTGAAATGGGGAACCGGAAGAATTATCGGGTTTGAAAACTTTTTCCCGGTTGTGACCGGACTTCTGGAAAAAGAAAAGACGGACTGCAGTGATTTTACGGAAGAAATTGCACAGCTGGAGGCTGCATATGAGCGCCAGAGCGATTTGTACCGGAAAGAAATCGATACGCTGTGCGTGCAGACGGAAAGGATGGAGCGGCTTTTGAGAGAAGCCGGAGTGGAATTTTATGGACAGTGAAAAACTGTATCGAGTACAGGAAGAGGATTTGTCGAAGCTTGAGGAGCTGTTGTGCCGTTCGTTTGCGGCGGACCCGTTGTATGTGGAGCTGATTCCGGATGAAGAGGTGCGGAAACGGCTGATGCCGGAGCTGTTTCAATGCGACCTGACGGAATTTTATGAGACGTGTGAAATTTTTGCAGACAGTAAGGAATTAAACGGCATATTGGTCGTTTCGGACGAAACGGAGCCGTACCATCTGCTGCATCGTTATTTTACGGAGGTGCAGGCGACGCTGCGCACGGAGGGCTATCTGATCCGGGAGGATCACAGCCTGAAGACATTTTTTAATTTCGTGCTCGGCAGGGATTACCTGAATTCCAGCTGGACGGATCAGCTGCATCAGGATCGGAGACTGCATATCATTTATCTGGCGGTTGATCCGGAAATGCAGCATCACGGAATCGCGGCGATGCTGGTGGAAGAGGCAGTTGCATACGCGGAACGCAACGATCTGATGATTTCGCTGGAAACGCACAACCCGCGTAACGTTGCGTTTTATCAGCAGTTCGGGTTTAAGGTGTACGGAGTCGTAGAAAAGCATTTTTCCCTGAAACAATATTGTCTGGTGCGGGAAATCCAGGCGTAATATTCTAACAGTTCACCGCGCCATTTCATTCGCAAAAGCGCATCTTCGATGCTTTCCGCTGCTTCGCAGCTCCTTTTGCTCATGAAATGGCACTCCCTTCGTAGTTTCCTGCGAGCAGATTTTCCCGCGAGTGCGAAATCTGCTCCCAGGAAGCTACGAGTGAACTGTAGTACCATATTTGGATCGGCTTGAAAGTCATACCGTTTACGGTATTCCCTTTCAAGCCGATTGTGCTATATAATGAGCACGAAAGAAAAACAAGCGACGCTGAAAGCGGCATTTGTTTTTCTCGTGCCATTAGAGAACGAGCAGCCTGCGGAAGCAGGCGATAGAGCGCGTCAGCGCGGGCTCGTGATCGAAGAAGAGAAGCGCGAGCACGAAAGAAAAACAAGCGACGCTGAAAGCGGCATTTGTTTTTCTCGTGCCA
>ERZ1106954.3247-NODE-3247-length-10705-cov-3.965446_pt1 | contig 10705 bp, 9 predicted proteins | sample MGYA00403678_ERZ1106954 | MGnify/ENA primary metagenome ERZ1106954 (study PRJEB35170, sample SAMEA104062445) | human gut metagenome | biome: human gut; feature: human-associated habitat; material: faeces | place: Denmark | collected 2012-08-20 ... | reverse complement strand
CGACCATGACCTCGCTGGCTGCGCTGGTCGTGGTGCTGATGATCGTCGTGCAGCGGATCGCAGAGCTGTTCGACATGGTCAAGACGCTGTTTGAATTCTGATGGAGACGGTCGGGAAGCTGATCGCGGCGGCGCTCATCTGCTGCGCGCTGAATCTGCTGCTCAGAAAACAGGCGCCGGAATTGACGCTGGCGCTGTGTGCGGTGGTGTGCGCCCTGTGTTTTCTGACGGTCCTGCCGTTTTTCTCGCCGGTCCTCGCTTTTGTACGCAGACTCGAGGAGATCACCGGCCTTTCGCAGGCCGTGTTCGCCCCGCTTTTTAAGACGGCGGCCATCGGCCTTCTCTCGCAGCTCGCCGGGACGCTCTGCCGCGACAGCGGCCAGCAGGCGCTCGGGCAGACGATCGAGATCTGCAGCGGCTTTCTGTGCATCTATCTGGCGCTGCCGCTGCTGGAGATGGTGCTTTCTCTGCTGCAGACAATGATAGGAGGGTAGTATGCGGCGCGGATGGATCCTGCTACTGCTGCTGGCGGCGCTCGCGCTGCCGGTCTCGGCCGCGGACGTCCTGGAGCAGGAACGACAGATCCTGCAGGTCGACTCGCTGACAGATCCGCTGTCCGGCCAGACCCGCGAGGCGCTGGAAGACTACAGTCCGGCGTCGCAGACCGATCCTGCGTCCGCGATCCTGGATATTTTCAAATGGGCGTCGAATCTCTCCGTCGGTACGCTGCGGGAGGCGGTGCAGACCGGGGCGATGCTGCTGACGGCGGCCCTCATCTGCCAGTTGGTCCGGCAGGCCTATCCCAAGGACCGGCTGCAGCTGCAGTCGCTGACCGGCGCGTTCGCGATCACGGCGCTGTTTGCCGCAAGTATGAAAAGCATGATCGGTCTTGCTACCGGCGTGCTGGACGAGATGGAGGCGTATGCGAAGCTTCTGCTGCCGGTCATGTGCGGTGCGGCGTCTGCTGCAGGCGCGCTGAGTGGGGCAGGAAGCCTGTATATGGGCTCGTCGCTGTTTTTCAGCCTCCTGACGAGCCTGATCCGCGCGCTGCTGCTGCCGCTCGTCTATGCGTATCTCGGGCTCGCAACAGTGGAATGCGGACTGCCGGACGAGCGGCTCGGCAGCGTCCGCACGCTGCTCGGCTGGTGCATTTCGGCGCTTTTAAAGGGAGTGATGTATGTGTTCACGGCCTATCTCTCGCTCACGGGCTTACTCTCCGGCAGCAGTGACGAGGCGGCGGTCAACGCGGCAAAATCGACGCTCTCGGCGGCGCTCCCGGTCGTGGGCGGCATCGCTGCCGACGCCTCAGAGGCGGTCCTGCAGAGCGCAAAGCTCCTGCGGGCGACGGCGGGGACGTTCGGGATCCTGGCCGTGCTGGCAATGGCGCTCGTGCCGTTTCTGAAGATCGCGATCTGCTATCTCACGATGAAGCTCACGGCCGCGGCCGCCGGGCTCGCGTCAGGGAAGGAGCACGCGGCGCTCCTTGGCGCGCAGACGAGCGCCATGGGGTATCTTCTGAGCATGGTCGGCTGCGCGGCGCTTCTGCTGCTGTTTTCGACGTGCTGCTTTATGAAGGTGGCGGCCGGATGATCGAAGCGGTACGCGGATACCTGCTGCGCATCACAGCAGGGGCGTTTGCCGGGGCGATCCTGCTCGCGGCGCTGCCGAAGGGGACGCCGCGGCGGGTGGCGGCCATGCTGTGCGGCCTTCTGATGCTGCTGCTCGCGCTCACGGGCATTCCCGCCTCAGCCATCTTCGGACGGGAGAAAGCGGCGCCCGCGGCGGACGCGGGCGCGCCCATCGCGCAGAGCATCGACGTGCGTGTCTACCGCGGCATCCCCTACACCGGCACGCTCGCCGCCATCGACCGCGAGGGCGGCGAGGTGAGCTTCGCCATCGCCGAGCAGCCGTCCAAGGGCACCGTGACGCTCGACGGCGAGACCTTTGTCTACACCAGCGCGAAGAACAAGACCGGCGCGGACCGTTTCACCTACACCGCGACCGACGCCGCGGGCAGCACCTCGGCCCCCGCGGAGGTGCGCATCACCATCGCGCGCGCCAAATGCGGCGTGACCTATGACGACATGGCGGAGAGCGCCGCCTACACCGCGGCGGTGGACCTGGCGGAGCACGGCGTGTTCGTCGGCGCGCAGGTCGGCAGCCGGCGCTTTTTTGAGCCGGACCGCGCCGTCAGCCGCGGCGAGTTCGTCACCATGGCGCTTGCCTGCGCGGGCATTCCTGCGGGTGACCTCATGATGACGGGCTTCTGTGACGACGCGGAGATCCCGACCTGGGCGAAGGGCAGCGCGGTCAGCGCCCTGCAATGCGGTCTGATCCGCGGCGTGGGCACGGAGGGCGGCATGGCCTTCTGCGCGGACGAGGGCGTGACGCTCTCGGAGGCGGCGACGGTGCTCAACCGTCTTTTGCGCGTGACGGACGTGGACCTTTCCGACTACGACGCGGGCAGCGCCGACGCGTGGAGCGCACAGGCGGTGGCGAATCTTGAGTCCGTCCGCGTGATCGAAAGCGGCAGCTTCTCCGCGGGCGACTGGCAGCGCCCGCTCACGCGCGGCGAGGCCGCGCAGCTCCTCTCCGCGGCGATGACGCTTGCGGAAAAGAAGCAGGAGAGCGCGGGACTTCTTTCGGGCTTATTCCAATGACACGGAGAAAGGCCTCGCAGAGTTTCGCGTCCGCAGACGCGAAAGCGATATGATCCGTTTTCTGCCGCGACCTGTGCGTGGCAGAAAACACGTTGCGCGGAGCAAGCGTCGAATTGTCCGCTTTCAGCGGACAACCGAGGCGCAGAGCGCAGCGAAGCTTTCTCAAAAAAGTGGCTTTGCCACTTTTTTGACAAGAAAGGCGGCGGGAAGCCGCCTTTCTTTTGCTTGTAATTCGCGCGGCGTTGTGCTAAAGTATATTCTGATAAAATAGCATAGATATGTAGTTTTCGCGAATTCAGGAGGAAAAGCTATGCGCATCGTTGTATTGGCCGGCGGCTTGAGCATGGAGCGCAACGTGTCGCTCTCGAGCGGCACACGCATCTGCCGCGCGCTTCGCGCGCGCGGTCATCAGGCAGCCCTGGTGGATCTGTTTTTGGGACTGGAGGGCTATGACGGCGCGCCGGAGAGCATTTTTGACGCGCCGGACGGCCTGTGCGGCGATTTTTCCGTCGCCCGTGAGGAGCCGGATCTCGACGCCGTCCGCGCGAGCCGGAAGGACAAGAGCGAAAATATCTTCGGCAAGGACGTTCTGCGCGTCTGCGCCATGGCGGACGTCGTGTTCATCGCGCTCCACGGCGTCTGCGGCGAGGACGGACGGGTGCAGGCGGCGTTCGACCTGCTCGGCATCCCCTACACCGGCTCGGGCTACCTCGGCAGCGCCATCGCCATGGACAAGGACCTCACCAAGCGCCTCGTCGCGCCCTACGTCACCACCGCGAAATGGCGCGCGCTGGAGTACACGGCGGACGAGATCGACGCCATCGCCGACGAAACGGAGCTGCCCTGCGTCGTCAAGCCCAACGCCAACGGCTCGTCCATCGGCGTGACGATCGCGCACACGCGCGGCGAGGTTGCCGCTGCGCTGACCGAGTGCCTGCACTTCGGCGCGCAGGTCGTCATCGAGCAGTACATCCACGGCCGGGAGCTGCAGGTCGGCATTCTCGACGGCAAGGCGCTGCCCGCCATCGAGATCATTCCCAAGACCGGCTTTTATGATTACGCCAACAAGTATCAGGCGGGAGCTGCCGAGGAGGTCTGCCCCGCGCCCATTCCCGCGGAATGGGAGGAAAAGCTCCGCAGCGCGACCGAGACCGTGTTCCGCGTGCTGGAGCTGAGCGTCTATTCCCGCGCGGACTTTATTGTCACCGAGGACGGCACGCCCTATTTCCTGGAGATCAACACCCTCCCGGGCATGACGCCGACCTCGCTCGTGCCGCAGGAGGCCGCCGCCGCCGGCATCGGCTACGGCGAGCTGTGCGAGCGCATCGTGACAAGCTCCCTGCGGGCGCGGAAGGAGGGGAGAGCATGAGAAGGCTGACCGTTTCCGAGCTGCTGACCGCCACGGGCGGCACACTGCTCGCGGGCGGCGCGAGCGCCGCCGTGACCTCCGTTTCCACCGACAGCCGCAAGGCAGGCGAGGGCGCGCTCTTTATCCCGCTCACCGGCGAGCGCTTTGACGGACACGACTACATCGACAAGGCGCTCGCGCTCGGCGCGGCGGGCTGCCTGTGCGCGAGGACGCCCGCGGCGTTCCTGCCCGATAAATTCTACATCGCCGTCCCCGATACGCGCCTTGCGCTCAAGGCGCTCGCATCGTGGTACCGCGGGCAGTTCAACATCCCCGTTGTCCAGATCACCGGCTCGGTCGGCAAGACCACGACGAAGGAAATGATCGCCTCGGTCGTGTCGCAGAGGTACCGCACGCTCAAAACGGCGGAGAACTTCAACAACGACATCGGCACGCCGCTCACGCTGCTCGGCTTGGACGACACCTATGAGGCCGCCGTCATCGAGACCGGCATGGACCATTTCGGCGAGATCCGCTATCTCGGCGAGATGGTGCGCCCGCACATCGCCGTCATCACGAACATCGGCGACGCGCATATCGAGTTTTTAGGCTCGCGCGAGGGCATTCTGAAGGCCAAGAGCGAGATCTTTGAAAACCTCGACGCCGACGGCGTCGCCATCCTCAACGGCGACGACGCGCTGCTCGACACGGTAGCCCTCCCGCAGCGCATCGTCCGCTGCGGCGAGAGCGCGCACGCGGACGTCCGCGTTTCCGCGCTGCGTGACCGCGGCATCGACGGCATCGCCTGCACCGTGACCACCGAGCGCGCAGAGTATCAGCTCAATATCCCCGCCCCCGGGCGGCACATGATCTACGCCGCGTCGCTCGCAGTCGCGGTCGGTGAGGAGCTGGGTCTGTCGGTCCCCGAGATCGAGCGCGGCGTCGCGCTCTATGAGCCCGCCGGTTCGCGGATGCGCGTCCACCGCCTCAGCGGCGACCGCCGCCTGCTCGACGACTGCTACAACGCCAACCCGCAGTCCATGTCCGCGGCGCTGCGCGTGCTCGCGGCGAGCGAGGGCAAGAAGATCGCCGTGCTCGGCGACATGAAGGAGCTCGGCGAGCTGACGGAGTCCGCGCACCGCGCGATGGGCGAGCTGTGCGCTCTGCTCGGCATCGACCGCGTCATCGCTGTCGGTGAGTACGCCCGCGGCATCGCGGACGCCGCGCACGAGAGCGCCGAGTGGTATCCCGACGCGGAGAGCGCGGTCGACGCGGCGAGAGCCGCGTTCACGGAGGGCAGCGTCCTGCTGTGCAAGGCGTCGCACTCCATGCACTTGGAGAAGATCGTAGAGGAATTGCTCAAGACAACATGATCGAGATCAGCGTAACGGGACTTCAAAAGTCCTTTGATTTGGAAAAGAAAATACTGGACGGACTGACCTTTCAGATCAACTCCGGCGAGCGTGTCGGTCTGCTCGGCAAGAACGGCGCGGGCAAGACGACACTCTTTCGCATCCTCACGGGCGAGATCGACTACGACGCCGGCGAGGTCGCCATCGCGTCGGACCGCCGCGTCGGGCTGATCTCGCAGATACCGGTCTACCCGGCGGGCTATACGGTGGAGGACGTGCTGCAATCCGCCTTCGAGCGCATGAGGCGCATGGCCGACGAGATGGAGCGGCTCTCCGCGCAGATGGCGAAGGGCGACGAATCCGAGGAGACGCTGCGCCGCTACGGCGAGCTGTCCGCCCGCTTTGAGGGCCTCGGCGGCTACGACACCGCCACCGCCGTCAACAAGGTGGCCAACGGCCTGTCCATTCCCGCGGATATGCGCACGCGGCTGTTCGACACGCTCTCCGGCGGCGAAAAGACGCGCGTGAACCTCGGCCGCCTGATTTTGGAGGACACGGACATTCTGCTGCTCGACGAGCCGACGAACCACCTCGACCTCCACGCCATCGAGTGGCTGGAGGAATACCTTGCCTCGTTCAAGGGCACGGTCGTCGCCATCTCGCACGACCGCTATTTCCTCGACCGCACCATCACCCGCGTCATCGAGATTCTGGACGGCCACGCGGAGTTCTACAACGGCAACTACAGCTTCTACGCCGTGGAGAAGGAACGCCGCTATCTGGAGAAAATGCGGCAGTATGAGAAGGAGCAGGCCAAGATCAGGCAGCTCGAGGCCGCAGCGGACAAGCTGCACCTGTGGGCGTTCATGGGCAACGACGCGCTGCACAAGCGCGCGTTTTCGATGGAAAAGCGCATCGAGCGGATGCGCACGACGGACAAGCCCACGCGCGAGAAGAAGATGACCGCGCAGTTCCGGAGCAGCGAATTTCTCGGCGACGAGGTGCTGACGCTCAAGGGCGTCGGCAAGTCCTTCGGCGAGCGGACGCTGTTCTCCGGCGTGGACCTCAAGGTCGCCGGCGGCGAGCGCATCGCGCTCATCGGCGACAACGGCACGGGAAAATCCACGCTCATCAAGATGATCATGGGCGAGGAGTACCCCGACGAGGGCCGCATCAAGCTCGGCCCCTCGACGAAGATCGCCTACCTGCCGCAGATCATTCACTTCGACGTGCCGCAGCGCAATCTTGTGGACACGATGCTTTATTCCAAGCGGGACATCACGCCGCAGAAGGCGCGCGACCGTCTGGCGGCGTTCCACTTCCGCGGAGAGGACGTGTTCAAGTCTGTTTCCGTGCTCTCCGGCGGCGAGCAGAGCCGCCTGCGGCTGTGCATGCTGATGGACGACGAGATCAACTTCCTGATCCTGGACGAGCCTACCAACCATCTGGACATTGCTTCCAGAGAGTGGATCGAGGAAGCGGTGGAGGCCTATGACGGCACGCTGCTGTTCGTCAGCCATGACCGGTACTTTATCAACCGCTTCGCCACCCGGATCTGGGAGGTGGCCAATGGCACCATTACCGACTATCCCATGGGCTTTGCTCAGTACCGGCAGGTAAAGGCGCAGGAGGAAGCGGAAAAAACAGAAGCACCAAAGCCTGTAAAGGAAAAGATGGTTACAGAAAAACCGGTTCGCGGCGACCGGGCGCAGCAGGCGGCCCGGCGGCAGCTGACCATCTGCGAGCGGGAGATCGCCAAGGCGGAGGAGCGGATCGGGGCGCTGGACGCTGAAATGGAGGCTAACGCCTGCGACTATGAAAAGCTCAATGCGCTGGTGGCGGACAAGGACGCTGCCCAGGCGGAACTGGATGCCCTGTACCTCCGCTGGGAGGAACTCAGCGAAGCGGCAGGCGAGGGATAAGAAACAGAGGTGAAAACATGCGGGATGTACTCTGCATTTACTATTCCCGAACGGGGAATACCAAACGGGTGATGGAGACCATCGCCAAAGAAATGGACGCGGAGCTGTTGGCATTGACCGATGGCGTGGAGCGGAGCGGTCTGCGGGGTTGGCTCCGCAGCGGCATGGACGCCATGCGAAAGGACTGCCCTGACGTTCTGCCCTTTGAAACGGAACGAAAGCTGGAAAATTACCGGCTGGTCATCGTCGGCACCCCGGTGTGGGCCGGACGGTGCAGCAGCGTGGTGCGCAGCTTTCTGAAGCAGCACGGCAAGGAACTGAACCGGGTGGCCTATGTGCTGACCCGGGGCAGCGAACACAAATGTGAGGATATTTACCGCCAGATGGACCTGTACACGGCCAAGCCCCACCGGGCGGCCACGTCCCTCCGGGTGGGCCATGTGGGCCATACCTTCTGGCAGGAGGAATTTCTCCGGCAGATCCGGGAACTGCTGGCGGAAGAGGAATAGCGACACTCCTTTTCAAATTTCAACATTTGAGAAAGGAGCACAGCTATGCTGGATAAATTAAAGGATCTGGACCTCCGGTATGAGGATCTGGAATCCCAGTTAGGCGATCCCCGGGTGTATGGCGACGCAGAGAAGCTGCGTCAGGTGAACCGGGAATTGAAGGAGCTGCTGCCGGTGGTGGAGACCTACCGGGCCTATCAGGCGGCGGACAGCCGCCGCCGGGAGGCGGAGGAGCTGCTCCATGACCCGGAAATGAAGGAAATGGCTCAGGACGAACTGGCGGAAGCCAAGGAAGAACTGGAACAGCTGAAGGAAAAGCTGACGATCCTCCTGCTGCCAAGGGACCCTAATGACAGCCGAAACGTGATCCTGGAGATCCGGGGCGGCGTGGGCGGCGAGGAAAGCGCCCTGTTTGCCCATTCCCTTCTGCGGATGTATACCATGTACGCCGAGAGCCACGGTTGGAAGCTGGAGATCGCCAGCATCAACGAAACGGAGCTTGGCGGCGTGAAGGACTGCTCCGCCGTCATTGAGGGGGACGGGGCCTGGTCCCGGCTGAAGTTTGAATCCGGCGTCCACCGGGTCCAGCGGGTGCCGGAGACGGAGTCCGGCGGCCGTATCCACACCAGCGCCGCCACGGTGGCGGTGCTGCCGGAGATGGAACCGGTGGACGTGGAGCTGAACCCCGCCGATATTGAAATGCAGGTCTACCGGGCCAGCGGCGCTGGCGGACAGCACGTGAACAAGACCTCCTCCGCCGTGCGGCTGATCCATAAGCCCACCGGCATGATCGCCGAGTGTCAGGAGGAGCGCAGCCAGTTTCAGAACCGGGAGAAGGCCATGCGCCTGCTGGCCTCCAGATTGTACGAGGCGGAGCGGGAAAAACGGGAGAGTGCCTATGACGCGGAACGCCGCAGCCAGGTGGGCAGCGGCGACCGTTCCCAGCGGATCCGCACCTATAATTTCCCACAGGGACGGGTGACAGACCACCGCATCGGCCTGACGCTTTATAAGATCGACGCCATCATGGACGGCGCGCTGGACGAGCTGATCGACGCGCTGGTGACGGCGGATCAGGCAGAGAAGCTGAAACAGGGACAGGAAGCAGAGTGAGCATATTTTGAGAGCAAACGCCCGGCGGCGTTGAATATAAGATAATTCGAGGCGAGAAATGATGCATACACGATATTTTGACCTGCGGGACACCAAGGGTCAGCAAAAGATCATCGAGGATCAGATCTCCGCAGCGGCAGACATCCTGCGGCAGGGGGGACTGGTGGGAATTCCCACGGAAACGGTCTACGGCTTGGGTGCCAACGCATTGGACGCAGAGGCTGTCAACAAGATCTTTGAGGCCAAGGGCCGTCCGCAGGACAACCCTCTCATCATCCATATTCCGGGACCCCAGTGGCTGCCCCGGTACTGTGAGGACGTGCCGCCGCTGGCGTATACGCTGGCCCGGAAATTCTGGCCCGGTCCTCTGACCATGATCCTGAAGCGGAAGCCCATCGTGCCGGACGCCACCACAGCGGGACTGGACACCGTGGGTGTCCGCTGCCCGGACCATCAGGTAACGTTGTCCATCATCCGGGAGGCAGGCGTTCCCGTGGCCGCGCCCAGCGCCAACACCTCCGGCCGTCCCAGCTGCACCACCGCAGCAGACGTGATGGAGGACATGGAGGGCAAGATCGACGCCGTGGTGGACGGCGGCCCCTGTCAGGTGGGCGTGGAGTCTACCATTTTGGATCTGACCTGCACACCGCCCCGTCTGCTGAGACCCGGCGGACTGCCTTTGGAGGCATTGGAAGAGGTCGCCGGCCCCGTGGCGGTGGATAAGGCCGTAACAGAGCGGCTGAAGGACGGGGAGCAGCCCAAGGCTCCCGGTATGAAGTATCGCCATTATGCCCCCAAGGCTCCGGTGACTGTTGTCACCGGCCCGGCGGAAGCTTCTGCCCGGACCATTTTGCAGATGGTGAAGCCCGGTGACGGTGTCATCTGCTTTGATGAATTCGCGGAGCTGTTCAAGGAACAGGAAGTGGAATGTCTGGGTCCCAGTCAGGATAAGCGGATCCAGGCCCAGCGGGTGTTTGACGCTCTGCGGGCCTTTGACAGCAAGGACGCGGCTCAGATCTATGCCCAGTGCCCGGACAGTCAGGGCCTTGGCCTTGCTATCAGCAACCGGTTGAAGAAGGCGGCGGGCTTCAAGACCATCGCCGCTGGACAAAAGCGGGTGGTCATTGGCATCACCGGCGGTACCGGCTCCGGTAAGACCAGCGCGCTGGAGGCCATCCGGGATCTGGGCGGCCGGGTCATCGACTGCGACGAGGTGTACCATGAGATGCTCCGGGACAGCGCGGAGCTGCGCCATGCCATCGAGGTGAAATTCCACGGCGTGTTTAATTCCGACGGTACGCTGAACCGCAAGAAGCTGGGTGAGCTGGTCTTTGAGAACAAGGAACGGATGGCGCAGCTCAATGAGGTCATTTATCGGTTCATCGTGCCGGAGGTACAGCGCCGCTGTCAGGCCGGCGAACTGGTGGCGGTGGACGCCATCAACCTGATTGAAAGCGGTGCGGAGGCCCTGTGTGACCGGACCGTGGCCGTCACGGCCCCGGCGGAGTTGCGGGTGCGGCGGATCATGGCCCGGGACGGCATTGATGAGCGCTATGCCCGTATGCGGATCTCTGCCCAGAAATCTGACGAATTCTACCGCGGTAAGTGCGACTATGAGCTCAGCAACACCGCTGAGACGCCGGAGGATTTCCGGGAGATCGCCAGAGATTTCTTCCGCCGCCTCATCGGAGAGCTCCGGGAGGAAAAGAATGAAGCCAGCCGGTAAACGGCGGGCAGGAACCGCTGACGGCTGCCCTACCTTACCGTCGCGGAGAATTTACCACTTTATCGACAGTCTCGAA
>ERZ1106954.3239-NODE-3239-length-10716-cov-3.178595_pt1 | contig 10716 bp, 10 predicted proteins | sample MGYA00403678_ERZ1106954 | MGnify/ENA primary metagenome ERZ1106954 (study PRJEB35170, sample SAMEA104062445) | human gut metagenome | biome: human gut; feature: human-associated habitat; material: faeces | place: Denmark | collected 2012-08-20 ... | reverse complement strand
TCGCTCTGGCATCATTCAAAATAGCTTCCTTATTGCTGATAATCTTCTGATAACGTTTGATCTCATCAGGGGTTTTCATACGCAGTTCCCGAAGAAGCTCATCAATCTCTTCCTTGTTCACAATAATCTTGGTATCGGAAAAGGTCTGATATTTGCAACCATCGATATATTCTTCGATTTCATCAATTAACTGTTCAATTCTGCTGCTCATTCCATTGCCTCCGGTTCATTTCTTTCTATTCCATATTTGTCATAAATCTGCTTCCCTAAAAAGTCCGGTACACACATGGAAATATCGCCTCCGAAGCTGGCAATTTCCTTGACGCTCGAAGAACTGAGGTAGGCATATTCCAAACCGGTCGTTAAAAAGACCGTATCCACTGCACCATTGGAAAGCTTGGCATTTGTCTGGGCTGTCTGAAGCTCATATTCGAAATCGGTGATGGCACGCAAGCCACGGATCACGACATGAACATCCTTCTCTTTTGCATAATCTACCAATAAGCCGCTGAAGGATTCCACCTTTACATTCGGAATATCTTTCACAGCTTCCTTTAATATCTTAACACGTTCTTCTACTGAAAACAATGGTGTCTTTACTTTATTGTTTAAGACACTTACCGTTAATTCGTCAAACATCTGTGCCGCACGGCGGATGACATCAAGGTGTCCGTAGTGAACCGGATCAAAGCTTCCCGGATAAATTGCTTTTTTCAATTTCTTCTCCTTAAGACGTCAGGATTCCATTCCCTATTGTCTTTTGATAAATAAATGTTTATTGGTCTTGTAATTCTTTTCTCTTACAATGGTAAATCCAAATTCTTCCAAAAAAGTAAAAGACCGGTCGATTGAGGCTTCCAAAATAATGGTAGTATTTTCCGTAACATACGGCATATTTCTCAATTCACGGAAAAGAGCCGGTTCAATACCTGATGTATAAGGGGGATCCATAAAGATGATGGAAACCTCCTTTTCGTGGATCTGATGAACGCCGGATAAAACATCTCCCTTAATCAGGGTTGCCCGGTCTGCAAATTTCGTAAACTGCAAATTATCCTGAATACAGGAAATGGCTTTCGGGTTATTCTCAATAAAATAACTGTGTTCTGCTCCCCGGCTTAAGGCCTCAATTCCGATTCCGCCGCTTCCTGCAAAGAAGTCCGCGAAAATGCATCCCGGAATATCCATCTGGATCATATTAAATAAGGTTTCTTTAATCCGGTCGGTGGTGGGTCTGGTATCCATGGATGCCGGTGTCTTTAACGGAAGACTCCGTGCCGTTCCTGCAATTACTCTCATAGTTCCTCCTTAAAGCTAAAGACGAAGCTTCGTTCCTTTACTGTCTCTGTGCTGCGGTTTAATCCGCTGCAGTTCCACATGCTTGTCTTTATATACAATATCCGGATCAGGCATGGCTGCCAGCGTATAATAAACAGCTTCTACATGATCCTTATCAGAAAGCTTCATTCCACGTACACCCACAGCCGACTTCTTCTTTTCAGGAACTTCCTCTAATCCAAACCTCAGGAAATATCCTTCAGCGGACTGCAGAATGACCTGCTTCTGCTCCCTGATAATTTCAACGCTGATGACCTCATCGTTATCCTGCAGCTTCGTTGCTGCAACCGTTCTCTTTGCCACATCAAATTCACCACCGTCAACGATCTTCATCATGGATTGGGCGGTAACAAACAGAATCCGGTAGAGATTCAAACTCGTCTGGCTTTCTACCGTGATGGCATATTCCTTCTGTGAGTCATAATTACTGATGTTATCGATCGGAACACCCTTGTCACGGAACTTTCCAAACGGAACATCCTGTAATTTTACCGTGTGAAGCTGTCCGGTATTTGTAAAGATACAGATTTTACCGGTGTTCTTACAGAATACCACATATTTATTTTCTGAATCCGCCGCTTCCTTGTTCCGTTCATAGGTTGGAACATCCACGGAACGGGCATAGCCGAAGCGGTCCATTAAGAAGACAATATCCATCTCCTCAATCTTTTTCTCTACATAAACGGCTTCTGCAACATTTTCAATGACTGTTTTTCGTGGTTTCCCATATTCCCGGCGGATGTCATCAAGCTCATTTATGATAACCTGTGCCATGGAATCCCGGCGGTCTAAGATATCCTCATACCGGTAAATATTGGCAAGCGTATCTTCGTGTTCGTTGATCAACGCTTCAAGTTCGAGTCCGATTAATTTATATAAACGCATCTCCAGGATGGCGTTTGCCTGCTTTTCGGTAAAACAGAGCTGGGAAGCCATGATTCTGCATTCCTTGGAACGGAATTTGATGCCATCGGTCTTACCCTCTACCAGACAGGCTTTTGCCATGGCTCGATCCCTGGAGCCACGTAAAATTTCAATGACAAGATCGATGACGTTGCACGCTTTGATTAAGCCTTCCTGAATTTCCTTGCGTTCCAGCTCCTTTTCAAGAAGTGTGGTATATTTTCGTCGTGCTACTTCAAACTGGAAATCCACATTGTGTCTGATAATCTGTTTAAGGCTCATGACCTCCGGTCTGCCATCGGCTATGGCCAGCATGTTCACACCAAAGGTATCCTCGAGCCGTGTCTTTTTATAGAGCATGTTGACAAAGTTCTCAACATCTGCATCCTTACGAAGCTCAATGACAATACGGATTCCTTCCTTGGAGGACTGGTTCGTAATGTCTACAATATCCTGCGTTTTTTTTGTTTCGGAAAGAGCTGCTACATCCATCAGGAACTTGGAAATGTTGGCACCGATCATGGTATAGGGAATTTCAGAAATAACCACATTGGTCTTGCCGGCTTTTCCCTTTTCGATGTCTACCTTGCCACGAACCTTGATCTTCCCGACACCGGTTTCATAAATTTCCAGCAGCTCATCCTTATTGGTAACGATACCTCCGGTCGGGAAATCCGGACCTTTGATATATTTCATCAATCCTTCTGTGGTAATCTCTTCATTCTGCATGTAGGCTTTTACTGCATCGGCAACCTCACCGAGATTGTGAGGCGGAATACTGGTTGCCATACCAACGGCAATTCCTTCAGAACCATTGACTAAAAGGTTTGGAATCTTTACAGGCAGAACAGAAGGCTCCTTCTCTGTTTCATCAAAGTTTGGCTGGAAGTCAACAGTATCTTTGTTAATATCTGCCAGCATTTCCATGGAAATCTTACTCAGACGTGCCTCAGTGTATCGCATGGCCGCTGCCCCGTCACCATCTACGGAACCAAAGTTTCCATGTCCGTCTACCAGCGGATATCTGGTAGACCATTCCTGTGCCATATTTACAAGTGCTCCATAAATAGAACTGTCACCATGTGGATGATATTTACCCATTGTATCACCGACAATACGCGCACATTTACGATGCGGTTTGTCAGGACCATTATTCAGTTCTATCATGGAATACAATACACGTCGCTGAACCGGTTTCAGACCATCTCTTACATCAGGCAGTGCTCTGGAAGCGATAACGCTCATGGCATAGTCAATATAAGAGTCCTTCATGGTCTTTTCCAGATCCACCTCGTGGACTTTGTCAAAAATATTATCTTCCATTTATCTATTCTCCCTATTATCAGATATCCAGATTCTTTACAAATCTTGCATTCTCTTCAATAAATTCACGTCTCGGCTCTACCTTGTCACCCATCAGTGTAGTAAATGTAAGGTCAATCTCAGAAGTCGCAGCCTCATCCATGGTAACCTTAAGCAGGATTCGTTTCTCAGGATCCATTGTCGTCTCCCAAAGCTGGTCTGCATCCATCTCTCCAAGACCTTTATAACGCTGGATCTTGTTATTTCCGTCACGTCCGATTTCTGTCAGAATCTGATTCAGTTCATCATCGTCGTATGCATACCATACTTTCTTGTTCTTCTCCACCTTGTATAATGGCGGCTGTGCAAGATACACATATCCCTGTTTGATAAGCTCAGGCATAAAACGATACAGGAAAGTCAGCAGAAGGGTTGCGATGTGCGCACCATCGACATCGGCATCAGTCATAATAATAATCTTATGATAACGAAGTTTACTGATATCAAAATCTTCATGAATTCCTGTTCCGAAAGCTGTGATCATAGCTTTGATCTCTGCATTTGCATAAATCTTATCCAGACGTGCTTTCTCTACATTCAGGATCTTACCTCTCAGTGGAAGGATAGCCTGTGTTACACGATTTCTGGCTGTTTTTGCAGAGCCACCGGCGGAATCTCCCTCTACAATGTAGATTTCACAGTTCTCAGGATTCTTATCTGAACAGTCTGCAAGCTTTCCAGGAAGTGACATATTATCAAGTGCTGATTTTCTTCTGGTCAGATCACGAGCCTTACGTGCAGCCTCACGTGCTCTCTGTGCAAGAACTGATTTCTCTACTGTAGTTTTCGCTACTGTTGGATTCTGCTCAAGGAAAATCTCAAGCTGCTTGCTCACCACGCTGTCAACAGCCCCTCTTGCTTCACTGTTTCCAAGCTTCTGTTTTGTCTGACCTTCAAACTGGGGATTCTCAATCTTAACACTGACGATTGCAGTCAGACCTTCGCGGATATCATCGCCACTCAAATTGGGTTCACTGTCTTTAAGCAGCTTGTTCTTTCTGGCATAATCATTGAACGTCTTTGTCAGGGCATTTCTGAAACCTACAATATGAGTACCACCCTCAGGTGTATTAATATTATTTACAAATCCATAGCAGTTCTCTGTATAAGAGTCATTGTGCTGCATGGCAACCTCTACAGACACACCGTTCTGCTGTCCTTCGCAGTAAATGATTTCCGGGTAAAGCGCTTCCTTGCTTCTGTTCAGATAGCTTACAAATTCACGGATACCACCTTCATAATGGAAAACTTTCTCTCTTTCCATTCCTTCTCTGGTATCTTTAAGAGAAATCTTCAATCCCTTTGTCAGGAATGCCATCTCTCTCAAACGCTGTTTCAGAATGTCATAATCATATACTGTTTCCTCAAATATTTCTTTATCCGGAAGGAAGACAACTGTTGTTCCGGTCTTATCCGGCTGGCAGTCTCCCACAACCTTCAGAGGATACATAGTTTTACCGCGTTCATATCTCTGCTGATAAATCTTACCTTCATGATAGATCCTTACTTCAAGCCATGTGGAAAGTGCATTTACTACAGACGCACCTACTCCGTGAAGACCACCGGATACCTTGTACCCTCCGCCTCCAAATTTACCGCCGGCATGAAGAATGGTAAATACTACTTCTACAGCAGGAATCCCTGCTTTATGATTGATTCCTACCGGAATACCACGTCCGTTATCTACAACTGTGATAGAGTTGTCCGGATTAATAACTACCTGAATCTCTGTACAAAATCCTGCCAGTGCTTCATCAACCGCGTTATCTACAATCTCATAAACCAGATGATGAAGACCTCTGCCGGATGTACTTCCGATATACATACCTGGTCTCTTTCGTACGGCTTCCAAACCTTCCAGAATCTGGATTTGATCCGCTCCGTATTCTGTATTTTCTCCGCCCATTTCTTTCCTCCTGTTATATATACTTATCACCAGAATATATCTGAAAACCCCTGCGTGAAAATTATAGACAGGTTTTCAAATATATTCTGGTATCTGGACATAATAATACAAATTTATTATAGCACAAAAGCCCGTTCCTTGCCACAGCCTGAATAAAAAAGAATCCCCGAAAACGGGAATTCTTCTGTATGTTAATCTTATTCTTCGGTTTTATTGATGAGGTACTGATAGACATCTCTCTTCGTCATTCCTCTGTCATTTGCTACCATTTTCATAGCTTCTTTTCTTGAATGTCCCTGATTTTCATAGATTTCCATGTGTTCTTCTATGGTAATTTTTTCCCAGGATGCCTTCTGTTCCTCTTCCATCTCCTGTCTGCTTCTGCCTTCAATCACCAGCACGCACTCTCCAAGCGGCTTCTCTGTCTGATAATAGAGGATCAGCTCCTCGATAGTCGTATGGAATGCAGTCTCATGTCTTTTCGTCAGTTCCCTGCAAAGAGTCATTCTGCGATTTCCGAGAGTTTCCTTCAATTCCTCCAGAGTTCTTACCAGTCTGTGAGGAGCCTCATAGAGAATGATAGTTCTTGTTTCATTCTTCAGTTCTTCCAGAATCAGTTTTCTTTCTTTTTTATCTGCCGGAAGAAATGCTTCAAAAGCGAATCTTCTGGTTGGAAGTCCGGACAGAGTCAGGGCAGTGATACAGGCAGCAGGTCCCGGAAGAGAAGTTACTTCAATCCCCGCTTCATAACACATTGCCGCAAGCTCCTCTCCCGGATCTGAGATCCCCGGAGTTCCCGCATCTGTGATCAGTGCAATATTCTGCCCTTCCTGCATTTTACTGATCAGAACATATGCCTTATCAATTTTGTTGTACTCATGATAACTGGTCATAGGTGTTTTTATATCAAAATGGTTCAGCAGTTTAATACTGTTTCTGGTATCCTCTGCTGCAATAAGATCCACTTCTTTCAATGTTCGAAGTACCCGGAGTGTAATATCCTCCAGATTTCCTATGGGTGTTGCACACAAATACAATTTACCACTCATAATTTATTTCCTCTCATATTACTTTGCAAATAAAGTTCGGTTAAATCATATCATAAATCTTCAGTATATTTTCTGTATAGACTCCCGGCTCTTTATATACGATCAGAGGAGGTTCCACTGTAACTCTGGAATTTCCTCCCTTTAATGCCTCGATCAGAACCATGTTTGGTTCTCTGTCTATGTATGGATATACAAGCTGCATCCTTTTCGGTTCCAGACGATACTTTGTGAGAACATTCATAATCTCAGCCAGTCTGAACGGTCTGTGAACCATATAAAATCTTCCACGTTCTTTCAGAACCTTTGATGCCTGGCTCACCACATCCTCCAGATTACAGAGTACTTCATGTCTGGCAATTGCTTTTGGCATATCCGAATTGCGAAGTCCATGCTGTCCGATCATATAAGGCGGATTACTTGTCACTACATCAAAAGAAGCTGCCCCAAAAATATCAGCAGCCTCCTTAATATCACCCCGTACGATCTCAACATCGTCCTCCAGATGATTATATCTGACACTGCGTCCGGCCATATCTGCACACTCTTTCTGAATCTCAAGACCTGTAAAGTGTTTCCCATTTGTTTTGGTTTTAAGCAGGATCGGGATAATTCCCGTTCCTGTTCCCAGATCCAGAGCAGTCTCACCCTTTTTTACTTTTGCAAAGCCGGAAAGAAGAACTGCATCCATCCCAAAACAGAATTTATCCGGATCCTGTATCACATAATATCCGTTCTGAAGATCATCTATACGTTCATTATCTTTTACCAGCTGATCAGTCATTTAATTTGGAATCTCCTTTTTTATCTTCCAGATTTCCAAGTTCTTTTAATTCTTTTTCAGAGACTTTGACTTTCTTCTTTCTCGGTCTGAATTTCAGGTCATCTACCGGAAATTCCTGAATTTCTTTCTCGTCATTGATCTCTACAATTACCTTTACACGTTGACGAAGCACGTTTACACTGTGTACAGTTCCGGTAAGCCCATCCGGAGTTGTAACTGTATCTCCCAGTCCCGGAAGCTTTTTATTCAGCTCTTCATATGTTTCCTGCTCGTTCTTCAGGCAGCACATCAGTCTTCCGCACACACCGGAAATCTTTGTTGGGTTTAGGGAAAGGTTCTGCTCCTTTGCCATCTTAATGGATACCGGGATAAACTCGGACAGATGGCTGTGACAGCACAGCTCTCTTCCGCAGATACCGATTCCTCCAAGAATCTTTGTCTCATCACGGACACCGATCTGACGCAGCTCGATTCTTGTCTTAAACACGGACGCCAGATCCTTCACCAGTTCACGGAAGTCAATTCTTCCGTCAGCGGTAAAGTAAAACAATACTTTATTATTATCAAAGGTATATTCCGCATCAATCAGCTTCATCTCAAGACCATGCTTCCTGATCTTTTCAAGACAAATCTTAAATGCTTCTTTTTCTTTCTTCTTATTGTTGGCTTCCTGCTCATCATCACGCTCGGTAGCAATACGCAGAACCGGCTTCAACGGCTGGATTACCTTATCCGGAGGAACCTCCCTCGGACTTCCAACCACAGTACCATATTCAATGCCCCGTGCTGTTTCCACAATAACATGATCGTTACGGGAAATCTTTAGTTTTCCCGGATCAAAAAAATATATCTTTCCCGCTGTACGAAAACGTACACCTATTACCTTAACCATATCATCTATAACCTCACTGATTCTCTTTAATCGTCAGCAGCAAAAGCTCCATCGTCAGATCAAAGTTTACATTCGCACTAAGGCGCTGCTTTGCCTTCTCAAGCCCTTCAATGATGGATTCAATTCCTTCATAAGTACTTCTGTCTGCTACCTTTCTAATATACTGTATTTCCTCCCTGAAAATCAACCCATTTACATCATGAGTTGCTTTAAATAACAAAACATCCCGATACCAGATGGATAAAATATCCAGATAATCATTCACATCAAACTGATACTCTGTAATTTTTTTGATCGCAGCAGCCATTTCGTGGACTTCCATATCCCTGATATTCCGGAGCAGGGCAAGGGCTTCCTCCCTTACCTTATCAAACTCCTCACTCTTGGCAAGAAGTCTTGCTTTGCCAACATTTCCACGTGCAAAGGCCACACAGACATCTGCCTTATAATCAGGAATTTCCATTTCCTTCATTAAAAAGCTCTTGATCTGTTCATCCTTTACCGGCTTCATATTTAATACCACACAACGGCTCAGAATCGTAGGAAGAAGCGTATCGAGGTTCGTCGTCAGAATAATAATCACGGCATATTCCGGCGGTTCCTCCAGTGTCTTTAACAGGGCATTCTGCGCCTGCACCGTCATCTTCTCGCCCTCATTCATGATATAAATCTTCTTCGGACTGCTATATGGCTTAATCGCAACATCTCCATTAATCTGGTTACGGATATCATCCACGCCAATGACATTGGGTTTCTCATGGGACACAAAAATAATATCCGGATGATTCCCGCTTAATGCCTGTTTGCAGGAATGACATACCTGACAGGGTTCTCCGTCCTTCCTGTCCGTACATTCCAATGCCATTGCAAAAACCTTCGCAATAAATTCCTTACCGGAATTTCTCTCTCCATTAATAATATAGGCGTGAGATACCTTATTCCGCTCTATGGCACCCTGCAAATGCTCCTTCAATTGTTCCTGTCCGATGATATCGCGAAATTCAGCCATATCCGCATCCTCCTCTAAGTCAGAATATCAAGCAGCAATCCCCTGATTTCTCCGATTTTAGACAAAATCACCAGATGATCCTGCTCATCCTTCATTAATTCCTGCGCCAGCTGGTCTAAGTTTTCATCCACCAGACGAATGATTCCATAGACTCTGTGGCGTCCCCTTTTATCCAGAAAGTTCTCTCTGCTGAATTCATGGGACCGGTTCACGATCTCATTCATAAATTCCTTAATCAGGCCACGATACCGCTTCATATCCTTGATATCACGCTTCCTGGCAAGCTTATCGCCCTGCATGGTAATTGCTTCCATCATGGAGGTCAGTCTTGCCTGCAGCTCATGCTCTTCCACATGGCTGATCAGGGTAAACTTAAACCCACCATCGGAATCCTTCACCGGAGAAGCAGCTTCCGGCTGTGTTACCTGAGTCAATTGATTCACTTTCATATCCATGGCTGCACCTCCTGTCAGATTTATATGGATTTTCTGTAACTATTCAGAGCCATGCAAATTATGACAATATGGACGTCGAATGCATGCATTCGTAAGGACCTTTGGCATAATTTATATAACGAAGTAACCACATGAGTAAAACTTAAGCTGCGTATAGCAGCGGTTTTACGAATGGGGATCTGAATAGTTACGATTTTCTTACGATGGTGAAATCTCTTTATCTTCTTATCATCGCAAAACAGACAGCAGATGTTCTTCGATTTCCTGTACACATCTTTCCAGATCATCATTCTCGAAGACCCGTGTAATCCCTGCCATCTCCAGCTTTTCTGCTGAAAAATCTGCCGCATCTGCCAGAAATCTGCGGCACATCTCCTCATATTTCGGAGTTTCCTGCCGCCTCTCTCTCTGAATCGCACGTTCCAAACGTATTCCATCATCTACTTCTATATAGATCGGCAATACCTGGTCTTTAGAAAAGTACTCCGCTGTTTTTATAAAAGATTCCAACGTTCCAATTACCAGATAATTCTGATTCTGAAGATCAATGCTGCCATCATCTACCGTAAAATAACGCCATGGGCCATAAAAGGTCTGATAAACACGATCCTCAATAATCTTTCCTGCCTTAAGCAATTCCTGATAGTGGACTTCATCCGTGAAATGATATTCCCTGCCATTCTTTTCATGGGCACGGATCGGTCTTGTCGTGTAAAGCACGACCTTCTCAAAGGGAATCTCCTTCCATTGCAGAAGATGCTTATAAATTGTATCCTTACCTGTGGAACTTTTCCCCATTAAATAAATCATTTTACCCATGATTCCAAACCTCTGCTGATTGTACTGTGACCCATAGCTATCAGGTAACTTTACCTCTGCTCTGCTTCCGACTACTTCTGGCACAGCAGCTTAAGTCTTGCTCTATATTTATACTTCAATCACGCGGATCATATTGGTTCTTCCAGGTATACCAAGGGGTAAACCTGCCGTCAGGACAACGGTATCTCCCTGTTTAATATAC
>ERZ1106954.3238-NODE-3238-length-10716-cov-3.497608_pt1 | contig 10716 bp, 9 predicted proteins | sample MGYA00403678_ERZ1106954 | MGnify/ENA primary metagenome ERZ1106954 (study PRJEB35170, sample SAMEA104062445) | human gut metagenome | biome: human gut; feature: human-associated habitat; material: faeces | place: Denmark | collected 2012-08-20 ... | reverse complement strand
GCCGATCGCCAACGTCGGCCCGCAGGAGCAGGAGCTCATCGAAAAGATCAAAGAGGCGAACGTCCCCGCGATCCTCGTCATCAATAAGATCGACACGGTGGAAAAGGAAAACCTGCTGCCGGTCATCGCGGCCTATAAGGACCTTATGGACTTTGTGGACGTCATCCCCATCAGCGCCAAGTGGCACGACGGGCTGGACAGCCTCATGCAGGTCTGCGAGGGCTTTGCGCAGGAAGGGCCGTTCATGTTCCCGGAAGGGATCTCGACCGATATGCCGGAAAAGCAGGTCATGGCCGAGATCATCCGCGAAAAGCTCCTCTGGAACCTCGAAAAGGAGATCCCGCATGGGACCGCGGTCGAGATCACGAAATTCTCCGAGCGGGATGACGGCATCATCGACCTTGACGCGACGATCTACTGCGAAAAGGCCAGCCACAAGGGCATCATCATCGGCAAAAACGGCCAGATGCTCAAAAAGATCAGCACCGATGCCCGCAAGGACTGCGAGCGCTTCATGGGCACGAAGGTCTTTCTGCAGACCTGGGTCCGCGTCAAGGAAAACTGGCGCGACAGCGACTTCATGATCTCCAACTTCGGCTATCACAAAGACTGAAACTGCCAGCATAGCGTCTGCCCGACCGGCTCATCCTAATCCCAGAGGAGGGCGAGCCAATGAAAGCAGAATTTTTGTGGGAAGTTTTTACCGAGACCGGCGCGCCGGAGGCGTATCTGCTCTACAAGGACGCCGGACGCGCAGCATCCGCCATGAGCAAACGGGAAGCAGCCTATGTACCTGACGACACGGGGGCTTGTCCTCCGGACAACCGAATATAAGGAGACGGACCGCATCCTGACGATCCTGACCGATCACGACGGGCTCCTTTCCGTCAAGGCCCGCGGCGTGCGCTCGAACCGGTCGAAGCTCAAGGGCGCCTGCCAGCTGCTGACGTATGCCGAGTTCACCATCAGCGATGCGCGCGGCTTCACGGCCATCACCGAGGCGACGGCCATCGAGATGTTCCCGGAGCTGCGCAATGACCTGCTGCTGCTGTCGCTCGCGAGCTATTTTGCCCAGCTGGCGGAGGTTTTGTCGCAGGAGGATGCGTCGAGCCCGGCGCTGCTGTCTTTGATCCTGAATGCGCTTTACGCGCTTTCAAAGCTCAAAAAGCCGCCGCGGCTCGTCAAGGCCGCGACGGAGCTGCGGCTGGCCGCCATCGCGGGCTATATGCCGGAGCTTTCCGGCTGCTGTGTGTGCGGCAGGGAAGACCCGGACCGCTTTTCCATCGCCGACGGGACGCTGGAATGCGCCGGCTGCCGCGCGTCCGACGGGGTGCGGATGCCGCTGTCTCCGGCGTCGCTGGCGGCGATGCGGTACATCGTCTCCTGCCCGGATAAGAAGCTCTTTTCCTTCACGCTCACGGGCGCTGCGGAAAAGGAGCTGTGCGACGCGGCGGAGAGCTATCTGCTGACCCAGCTCGAGCGCAGCTTTTACACCCTCGACTTTTATAAATCACTTCTGGTTGAATAGAAGGCCCCGCCGGATCCGGACGGGAGCCGAAAGAACAGGAACCGCTTATGAACGAACAATATGAAAAATCCCTGAGCAAGCTCGAGCTGGACAAGGTCCTCTCGCTGCTTGCCGACCACGCCTCCTCGCAGGCGGCGAAGGACCGCTGCATGGCCATCCGCCCGTCTGCGGACGCGGATGAGATCCGGCACCTGCTGGAAGAGACGAGCGCGGCCTGCAAATGCATCACGATCAAGGGCTCGCCGTCGTTCGGCGGGCTGTATGACGTCGGCGCGTCGCTCGACCGCGCGTACCGCGGCGGCTGCCTCAGCCCGGAGGAACTGCTGCGGATCGCCGGCGTGCTGCGTGCCGCGCGGCAGGCGAAGAGCTATGCCGAGGGCGAGGGCGCACAGGAAGCTTCGGTCCTTGATCTGTATTTTCAGCAGATCACGAGCAATAAATACCTCGAAGAACGCATCTTCAACTCCATCCTCTCCAAAGACGAGATCGCGGATGCGGCCAGCAGCGAGCTTGCCTCCATCCGCCGCAAGATCCGCCAGCAGAGCGCGAAGATCCGCGAGTCCCTGCAGAAGATCATCACCTCGCCGTCCTACGCGAAGATCCTGCAGGAGCCGATCGTGACGATCCGGTCCGATATGCCGAAGCGTATTTACTGGAGCGATGATACCACGAAAGCCCTGATTGCAGGAGCGGTTCTGTTTGGTCTTGTCAGTTTCTTTGTTTTTGGATTTATGTATGTGTTAGATGACGGGGTATATGTGCAGGCTGATGTGGAACGCAGATATCCCTATAAGGCACTCGGCATTATGACGCGGAACCAGAAGGGGCTTCAGCCTTTTGTCAGGGAATTGAAGGCCGATCTTCTGTATGTGATGGGAGATTCCAGGGACATGCTGCTTCTGGATATGGATAATCACGGAGAGCTGCGTCAGGCTGATATGGATAAGCTCTTAAACTGGGAAGAGGGCGGAACCCTCGGCGGTGATAAGGATATCGGTGGCGAACTGGTATGGCATGTCCGCAAGGAGGATGAGGACGAGGAGGATGAAGACATTCTTCCGGAGCCTAAGGAATGGAAGATTACCGTATTTAATGAAAGTGACATGGGAGAAGAGCAGTGTGCAGCCATTCGTAAAAATGGCGGTGTGATTCTGCTGATCCCGTTTGGAAATGATGTAAGCCGTAAGACCGAGAGAATGCTGAGCTTCTTAAAGAATCAGGACTGCAACGTCTACGGTATTATCGTGACGGAAGCTGATGAAGAGTACCTGAACCGGTATTTTGCATAGCTTTTGAGCCGTCACGGATAAACATGGAAAGCAGGATAAGTTATGAAGCTTCAATTACTGGTATCAGCCGTGAAGGAAGAGGTTACGACACTGGCAGAACGCATGAATGTCCGGACGGATGCATGGATTGTGAATCAGTGTGACCGGTTTGGCTATCAGGAATATGAATACAGGGAGCATATCATCCGGTGTCTGTCGATGGCAGAACGGGGCGTGGGACTGAGCCGTAATACGGCACTGATGCGTGCCGATGGAGATATTCTCCTGTTTTCAGATGAAGATCTCATATATCAGGATGATTATGAACAGAAAGTACTTCAGGCATTTGAGCAGCATCCACAGGCACAGGTCATTACCTTTAATTTTGAGGTAGACGAACGGCGAAGAACGTATTATAACGAAACCGGTCATTGGGTTCACTGGTATAATTATGGCAGATATCCTGCGTATGCGATTGCTGTCCGGCGGGATGCAATTTTAAAAGCGAATGTAACCTATTCCCTGTTATATGGCGGTGGCGCGAAATACAGCAACGGGGAGGACAGTCTGTTTTTACATGACTGCCTGAAAAAGGGACTGCGGATTTATGCAGATACGGCATTACTGGGTAAAGAGGTGTACCGTCAGTCAACCTGGTTTTCAGGATACCATGAGAAGTTTTTCCTTGACAGAGGGGTATTATATCATGATCTTTACGGATGTATGGCGAAGCTGTTTTCTATCCGTTTTTTATGGAGCAACCGGAAAGAAATGCTTACTACAATAAATTTCCGGACGGCTTACGGACTGATGAAGCAGGGAATCCGGGAAGGAAAGCTGCGATAGGCGGAGAGGACGCTTATGATTTTATATAGTTTGGTAGCAGTACTGGCAGTAGGACTTTCACTGCCGGTCGATAATCATTATGAAAACAAAGGATTTCTATATACACGTCAACAGATACTGAACAGGCTTTGTCTGGTATCTGTTTTTCTGCTTTTATTTCTGGTGTCTGCGCTTCGTCTGAATGTGGGAAATGATTACGCAAAATATGTGGAATTTATGCATCTGATCCGGTGTGATGCTGTGGTTCCTACGGAATTCGGTTTTAACTGGGTGGTAAAAATTCTGTACGGAATCAGCGGATTTGAGAATTATCTGCTCGTCTTTGCCGTGTTTGCATTTGCGACCATTTACCTGTTTTTAAAGGCGATTTATCAGCAGGCAGATTCGTTTCCGTTCAGCTTTTTCCTGTTTATGGCATTGGGATATTATTTCCAGACCTTTAACACGGTACGGTACTATCTGGCACTTGCGATTGCCCTTTTTGCTATTCCCTATGTGCTCCGGAAGGAGTGGGGGAAGTTTATTCTGCTCATTCTGCTGGGGGCGACGATGCATAAGTCTCTGCTTGTCGTGATTCCGTTGTATTTCCTTGCTTCCCGTTGCTGGAAAAAGTGGCAGCTGGTCCTTGCGGCGCTGTTCTGTTCGACCTTTTTCTTCCTGCAGGATTTTTACTTAAAGCTTGTCGTATTCCTGTATCCGACCTATGAGGATACCGAATATTTAGAGGGCGGAACCAGCATGATTAATATTCTGCGCTGTGCAGCCGTGCTTGTTCTGGCGCTTCTTTGCTATAAGAAATGTGTAAAGGAGAATATAAGGAACCGTTTTTACTTTTACTGTAATCTAGGCGCACTGGCAATGTATGTGTGCTACTCGTTTTTGCCGATTATTTCAAGAATCGGGTATTATCTGACAATTACCCACATCTTCTTTCTTCCTGCATTAGTGAATGGAATTGAGAATGAAAAGCTTAAGAAGCTGTGCCGCGTGGGTGTGATTCTGGCGGGAATTGTGTATTTTGCGGTATTTATTCTGATGAAAGCCGGAGAGAACGGGCTTCGTATTCTGCCCTACCAGACCTTCCTGTTCCATGAGATGGTGCCGATTCTGTCAGATGTCACATAGTGCGTAGGAATGGCATGACTGAACAGTTACATAGCCTCACTATGCCAAAATGATAGTATAGGTTCAGGAGGTGTGAAATGACACCGTTTTTTTCGATTATTGTTGTATGTTTAAATCCCGGTGAAAAGCTGCTGCAAACCCTGCAGAGTATTCAGAAGCAGGAATTCCGGGATTATGAAATTGTTTTAAAGGATGGCGGATCAACAGATGGCTCGTTACAGAAGCTGGATCCGGAGCAGTCCGGGTTACATGTTGTAACGAAGCCGGACCGGGGAATCTATGATGCCATGAACCAGGCAGTAGAAGAGGCAAAGGGACGTTTTGTCTTTTTCCTGAATTGCGGGGACTGGTTTATGGACGAACAGGTGCTTGCAGACATGCATGACCGGATTGCCGGGCACGAACAGACGGGCACAGAGCACTCTGCAATTTACTATGGAAATGTGTACGAGCGTGTGACAGGACAGCTTGTTTCTTCGAATCCGAAGCTTAATGCATTTGGATGCTACCGGAATGTGCCATGTCATCAGGCGTGTTTTTATGAACGGGAGCTGCTTTTACGACATCCGTTCCAATTGGAATACCGGGTGCGGGCAGACTATGAGCAGTTTCTGTGGTGCTTTTTTGAAGCAAAGGCGAATCCGTTTTATACCGGGATTACGGTGGCGGATTATGAAGGCGGGGGATTCTCGGAAACAAAAAAGAATCTTGCTGTATCGAAAGAGGAACACAGGAAAATAGTACAGAAATATATGTCTTTCGGACAGCGGTTTACCTACCGGCTGATTCTATGCCTGACGCTTGCGCCTCTTAGGACCCGGATATCGAAGAATGAAAAGACAGCAGCACTTTATAACCGGCTGAAAGCTGCACTTTACCGGAGATGAGTGTGACAGGGAACGGGCAGGAAGGACAGAGCAGGTCAATGAGTGATACGAAGTATCAGGAAAAGGGGGACTGGCAGATGAAGAAGGTCTTATGGATTTGTAACATCATGCTTCCGGCGATTGCAAGGGAACTGGGGATGCCCTATTCAAACCGGGAGGGATGGTTATCCGGAATTTATGATAAGACATTGAAGGGAGAGGTTCCGTTTGAAATTACGGTCTGCTTTCCGATGCGGAAGGAGGACATTGACAAGGTTCCGGTAACGGGTGTTCTTGACTGTGATGCAGCAGAAGCAGAGGAAAATGCAGAGAGCAGAAGCAAAGGGAAGCGAGAAAGGAATGCCGGGTTTTTAAAGATTAAGGGATTCAGGAGACCGTGCTATGCCTTTGAGGAAGACTTATTAAAGCCTGAAAACTATGATCCGGTGCTGGAAGCACGGATTCGGGGAATCCTGAAGGATGTGAAACCGGATATGATTCATATATTCGGAACCGAGTTTCCGCATTGTCTGGCGGCAGTACGTGCCTTTCACAATCCACAGAAGACGCTGATCGGTATTCAGGGCATGTGCGGAGAGATTGCAAAGACGTATCGTGCAGGACTTCCGGAGAATGTGTTTAAGCAGGCATCCTTCCGGGATGTAGTAAAGCGGGATTCCATGCGTCAGCAGCAGTATAAGTTTTATCAGCGGGCCGGGAACGAGAGGCAGGCGCTTCTTCTTACCGATCATATTACAGGCAGAACCGAGTTTGACCGCGCGGAGACTGCGAAGATCAATCCGCGGGCCAATTATTATTCCATGAATGAAACCATGCGTCAGGAGTTTTATGAGGGCAGATGGAAGCAGGAGCAGACCGAATGTCACAGCATTTTTTTGGGACAGGGTGATTATCCGCTTAAGGGAATGCATTTTCTGCTTGAGGCGATGGGAAGACTGAAGGAAAATTATCCGGATCTGAAGCTTTATGTTGCCGGAAACAGCATTATTTCCCATGAAACGGCGAAGGATAGATGCAGGCTCTCCGCATATGGAAAATACCTGCTTGTGCTGATCCGGTTATATGAGCTGCAGGATCGGGTCATTGTGCTTGGCAGGCTGTCTGCCGAAGAGATGAAGGCACAGTTTCTGCGTTCGAGTGTTTTTGTGTGTCCGTCGGTAATGGAAAATTCCCCCAATACCATTGGGGAAGCCATGCTTTTGGGTGTGCCGGTGGTGGCGTCGCGGACAGGAGGAATACCAAGCATGGTAGAGGATGGTGTGACAGGACTTCTGTTTCATAATGAGGACGTTGAGGATCTGGCCGATTCCATTGACCGGATCTGGTCGGATCAGTTGTTGGCAAAGGAATTGTCAGCGCATGAACGGATCCGGGCTTCCCATATCCATGATGGCAATAAGAATTATGAGCGGTTACTGGAAATATACCGGGAGATTTTGCAATGACCATAACGTTTGTTTCAAATTATATCAATCACCATCAGATTCCCTTTTCCAATGCGATGTATGCGCAGTCAGGGGAGGACTATTGCTTTATCCAGACGGAGCCGATGGAAGAGGAACGCCGTAACATGGGCTGGTCGTCAGGAGAGGAGAAGCTTCCTTATGTGCACTGCCTTTATGAGGAAGAGGATTTCTGTATCCGCAAAATCATGGAAAGCGACTGTGTGCTTGCCGGATGGAGCGGCAGAGAGGATCTGATTGAGCAAAGACTGAATGCCGGGAAGCTGACCTTTCGTGTCACTGAGCGGATTTACCGTGAGGGACAGTGGAAAGCCATTTCACCGAAAGGTCTATATCATAAATACAAAGAGCATATCCGATACCGGAACGCCCCGGCCTATCTGCTATGTGCCGGGGCTTATGTGGCATCGGACTTCAGGCTTATCCATGCCTATCCGGGGAAAAAGCTGAAATTCGGATATTTTCCGGAGCTTCGTACCTATGAAGGGGATACCCTCTGGGAGAAAAAGAGAAAAGACGGGATCGACATTATTTTTGCAGGACGGTTTATTCCTTTAAAGCATCCGGAATACATGATCCGTCTGGCAGCAGATCTTAAGAAGCTGTGGGAAGAGGGTCAGAGTAAGGAGGATACAGAAGCAGCGTTTCCACAGGTCCTCATCCATATGGCTGGAAGCGGTCAGATGGATGAGGAGCTGCGGCAGATGGCAAAGGACCTGCAGGTTGAGAAGGAGGTTATTTTTTATGGCTTCCAGTCTCCGGCAGCCGTGCGTGACCGGATGGAACAGAGTCACATTATGGTGTTCCCAAGTAACCATCTGGAGGGCTGGGGAGCCGTGGTGAATGAAGCAATGAACAGTGGCTGTGCAGTTGTGGCCTGTGAACAGGCGGGGGCTGTGCCTTACTTAATTAAAAATGGTGAGAATGGATTTATTTTTAAGAAGGATTACAAGGAGCTGCTGCAGGAAGTAACAGAGCTTGTGAAGAATCCTGAACTGCGACTGCGTATGGCAAGGGCAGCGAATGAAACCATTACGACCTGTTGGAATGCGGAGCGTGCAGCCTTAGAGCTGCTGCGTGTGATTAAGGAAGTGCACAAAAGCGGTAAACTGGTTCCTGCGAAAGAAGGGCCATTAAGCAGAGCGTAACGTAATTGCTGAAAAGCTGTATGAGGCCGATTTGGAATGGATTTTGCATCGTAACTGTGAAGGTACTGAACAGTTACGAATTAGAAAGGATTTTGAGATGGATCAACCGATAATAATCAGCGTGATTGTGCCGGTTTACAATATATTTGAATATCTGCCAAGATGCGTGGACTCCATACGGAAGCAGACCTATCCTTATCTGGATATTATTCTGGTGGATGACGGATCGACAGACCGCACCGGTGCATTGGCAGAAAAGCTGGCACTTGAGGATAAGAGGATCCGTGTTTTTCATAAGGAAAACGGAGGATCTTCTTCTGCGAGAAACTTAGGGATCGCACAGGCAAAGGGTGAGTATCTGGGCTTCGTGGACAGTGATGATTATATTGAGCCGGAGATGTATGAACGGCTTTTAGCGGCAGCGCAAGAGGAGAATCTGCTGATGGTACAATGCTCGCGGGATGAGATTGATGAGCGGGGGAACCGGCTTCCGGATGTCTGTGAGCCACCGGAGGAAGCGGAGATCCGGGATAGTCAGTTTATTATGAGGGAGCTGCTGCTTCATCGTGGCGACTGCTCCTTTTGTACAAGACTGACGCACCGGTCCCTGTTTGAAAACCGGAGGTTTCCGGAAGGAGAGCTGAACGAGGACTTTTATCTGCTGGTGCAGATGTTGCCGGAGGTACCCGGGATTGCCGTACTGCCGCAGCAGGATTATCACGTATTTTATCGCTATGGGAGCAATACCAGAACACATGATGAAAATTATTTTCCTCCCGTGTTTACGGATATTGTAAGGAATGCAGACCGGGTTTCGAAGATTGTGGAGGAGCAGTACCCGCTTCTTGCACAGGAAGCAATGCGGTTCGGGCTGTTTCAACGGCTGGATTATATGCTGCATATTCCTGTTACGATGATGAATTCCGACAATGAGTTTTATCAGCAGGTGAAGCAATATCTTCGTAAGCACAAAAAGGAGATCCGGAAGAATCCCTACCTGACAAAGAAGAATAAAACCTATCTTCTTTTGCTCGGAACGGCACCAAAGCTGGTACGCAAGGTGCATTGGGCATTACGGAAAAACAAGATTCAAGAGGAGAACTTGCGTGGAGAAAAAGAATAAAAAGATTTTTTTCATAGGAATGGTACTGCTTCTGTGTCTGCAGATCATTGTGCTGTTTTATTATGGAAGCCGCAAGGCCGGATTCCATGAGGATGAACTGTATTCCTACTATTCCTCCAATAAGACAGCGGGTCTTTTCGTAAATGACAGGGAATGGACAATCGGTGAAAGCTTTCGAAATGAACTTGTGGTGCTGCCGGGAGAGCAGTTCCGGTACGGGGTGGTGAAGCAGATGCAGTCGTGGGACGTGCATCCTCCGCTTTATTATTATCTGCTTCATACGGTGTGCTCCCTGACACCCGGGATTTTCAGCAAATGGCAGGGAATCAGTGTAAATCTTGCAGGGTTTGTGATTTCCTTTATCCTGCTTGCCTATGCCGCTTATCTTACAGCGGTATATCCCATGAGCAGGCATCCGGAGCTTTCAGACAGTCAGAAGCAGGCTTACCGGAAAAGGGGATATGCCCTTGCCGGAACTGTCTGTGCGATGTGGGGCTTTGGTGCTGCGGTGATTTCGGGCGTGATGTTTATCCGGATGTACCAGTGGCTGACCGTGTTTGTACTGTTATGCCTGTGCCTGCATCTGCGTGCCCTTGTCCGGAAAAGGGAGAACTGGAAGTTTTATCTGCTGCTTGCTGTTACGGTGTTTCTCGGATTCCTGACACAGTATTATTATATTATTTTTCATTTCTTCCTGGGAGTCGGATTCTGCCTGTATCTTTTGAAGGAAAGGAAATGGAAGAGCCTTGTGGCTTATGTGGGAACGTGTGCAGCCGCCCTTGGCGCAGCGCTTGTTTATTATCCTTCGGCACTTTCCCATATTTTCAAGGGATACCGTGGAACGGAGGCGGTCGGTGAGTTCGCCAATGCTTCCAATACCCTGGAACGAATACAGTTTTTTGCCGGACTGTTTGATAAATATATGATGGGCGGTTTTCTGGCAATCTGGCTCCTTTTGATCTGTCTGATTGCCGTGACCAACCGGTTTTTACAGAAAAGGGCGAAAAGGTCAGGCAGAGAACAGAAGCGGGAGAGGATACTGACACCGCCGGTCGGACTTTTACTGTTTACAGCAGCAGGATACTTTTTCACGGTTGCGAAGACGGCACTGTTGCTTGGAGAAACTTCAAACCGCTATGAACTTCCGGTCTACGGAGTCCTGGTTCTCCTGCTGGTATATAGCCTGTATATGGTGCTGAAAGAAATGGAACAGGGAAATGCACAGGCTGCTGAACGGATCGCATTGATGGCATCCCCAAATCTGCCGCAGGAAGAGAACGGAAAACAGAGTGCACCGGGTAAGAAGCAGAAAATCACAGGTAAAGAGG
>ERZ1106954.3235-NODE-3235-length-10721-cov-3.028314_pt1 | contig 10721 bp, 6 predicted proteins | sample MGYA00403678_ERZ1106954 | MGnify/ENA primary metagenome ERZ1106954 (study PRJEB35170, sample SAMEA104062445) | human gut metagenome | biome: human gut; feature: human-associated habitat; material: faeces | place: Denmark | collected 2012-08-20 ... | reverse complement strand
TTGGGAGTACTTCTTGCAGTTTTGTGGGGAAATACCATGATTCAGTGGTACATGGGACTACTGGGTTTTTAACCTTAAGAGCGAATATTTTACCTGCTTGGTAATCCCGGCAGGTTTCTTATATATAACATCATTTTTTCGGGACAAAGGAGGAAACGATTCGTGGCTGGTAAAGTAATCAGTATAGAAATCGGATATTCACTGACAAGAGTATGTGAGGTTGACTATAAATCAAAAACCCATAAGGTGTACGGGTATTTTTCCCTACCGACTCCGGAGGGAATGATTAATGACGGTATTTTGAATTTAAATGAAACCTTTGTGGCGGATTTAAGGGAAGCTCTTGCCGAGTATAAGATGAAATCGAAGCAGGTGGTGTTTACCCTGACTTCGACCAAGATCGCCAGCCGTGAGGTTACGATTCCTTTTGTGAAAGAAAACCGGATCATGGATGTTGTAAATGCCAATGCGTCGGACTATTTCCCGGTGGACTTAAGCCAGTATCAGCTTGCGTACAGCATGCTTGGTGTGACCGGAAATCCGAAGTCCGGGCAGCAGTATAAGCTTCTGGTTCTGGCAGCACCGCAGGCACTTCTCGATGGTTATCAGCAGCTTGCCAGGGCACTGAAGCTGGAGCTTGCAGCTCTTGACTATGCCGGAAACAGTATTTATCAGGTCGTAAAGGATGAGTGTGCACAGAAAGCCCAGATGATCGTAAAGATCGAAGAGGGTGCAACCATGGTGCTGGTTGTGAATCAGTCGGTGATTTCCTTTATCCGAAGCGTTTCCTACGGTGTGCAGGAAGCATTGGAGCTGACCTATAACCTTCCTTTGAAGAACCGGATTGAGACGCCGGAACAGGCGATGGAGCTTTTGTCCAAGAAGTCCTTTGTGGTGCTGAACGATGGTTCCGAAGAGACTGAGGGCAGTGAAGAAGAAAAGTCCAAAGAACAGGAATTCTGCGAATCCATGACAGATGTACTGGTTCCGCTGGTTGGTGCGGTTTCCCGTGTTGTGGATTACTATGTTTCCCATAATGCCAATACCCCGATTGAGAAGATTCTCTTAACCGGTCTTGGTGCAAATATGAAGGGTATTCACAGACTTTTGGCCCAGCAGCTGGACTATCCGATTGAAATTTTACGTCAGGCAGAGGGCTGGAACCTGGAAAAGAGCTTTGAAGGTAAGTTCTTCGGTGAATATGTTGCCTGCGTGGGTGCCACAGCGGCTCCACTTGGCTTTAAAGCCGATAATGAAAAGGGCAAAGGCGGTAAGACCGGAGATACGAAGAGTAAGGGCAAGGTGAACGGAATCCTGATTGCTGCTGCAGTCTTTGCATTCGGCATACTGGGTGCTGTAATTCTGAGTGTGGCTTCTGCCATAACCTATGTTGCGGCAAAGGCAGAGAACCGGGCACTGCAGGAGCAGATGGCAGGTTTACAGGAAATCAAGCCGATTTATGATAATTATGTGAGTACCAAAACAGCTTACGACCGGTTGACGGCCATGCATGATGCCACCCGCAACCGGAACGATGACTTATATGCGTTTATGGAAGAACTGGAACGCAAGATGCCAAGTAACGGAGTAATCACTTCCTTTACCAGTGATGCGGAGACGGTAACGATCAACATGTCGGTATCTTCGAAGACGGAGGCAGCATCGATGATTGAACAGTTCCGTACCTTTGATTCCCTCCTTCCCGATACGGTGTCGGTATCTTCGATTACCGCAGATGTGGATGGCGAGGATACCGTGCTTTCCTATAACTTTACAATTGTCGGATCCTACCGGGATATGGACGAAGCTCCGGAGGATGAGATGACCGATGAAGAAGCGATGCAGCAGAATCTGGAAGATACGGAAAACCACGAAGTGGCGAAAGCAGAGTAAAGGAGAAGAACGATGAAGGTATCAAAGAAAGATATTTATTTAATCATTGGATTTTTGGGAGTCCTCGCTTTCCTCTGTGCATTCCTGTGGGTTTATCAGCCGACCATGGAAAAGGTGGATGCCTTAAAGGCAGAGAGCCGCTCTCTGGAAATAGAAATTGCAGATCTGCAAAGCAAGATGGATAACAAGGACACTTATGTGTCTAAGACTCAGGAAATGGCAACCGAGATGGACAGTATTTTGCAGATGTTTCCCGTGGAGTTAAAGGAAGAGGATGCTATTGTATTGACGTTAACGGAGGAATTATTATCTCCGATGATCGTGACTACGCTTACCATGGATGAAACAGAACCGGTGGACTTCGAGCTTTATACGCAGGAATCCGAAGAGGCAGAACCGGTCGATACGGGAGAAACGATACAGCTTGGACTTTACCGGAATCCGGTTTCCATGCAGTTTGTTTCAAGCTATGAAGCCCTGAAGCGGTATGTGAAGACCGTGGCTCTGCAGACAAACCGTACAAAGATCGTCGGAATCACCGCTTCTTATGACGAAATGACAGGCTTACTTACCTGCGTGGCAAATTTAAATATGTATTTTATTACCGGACAGGAAGACAAGACCTATGTACAGCCGGACTTCTCTTCGGTCATTACCGGAACGGATAATCCGTTCGGTTCCATCACAATGCCTTATGAAGCAGATGTTGCAGGACTTGCAGAGGATGCAACGGGTATTCATGTGGATGAGGAAGAGGTAGAAGAGGATAACGGTGAAGATATGTAGCGGCTGTCTGATTACGGATACCCGTCAGGAAGAAGGAGCCGGAAGAAGCCGCCGAAGAAAAGAACAGTCTGCATAGAGAACCTGAACAGAATAAGCAGGACAGAGGATACGCATGAAGCAAAAGGAAAAAGTTCAACAACTGAATAAGAACGCGGGCTTTTCCCTGCTGGAGCTTCTGATTGCCGTTACGATTCTGGCAATCATTACGATTCCCATGCTTCATATGTTCGTGACTTCCGCAAAAATCAATGGCAAGTCCCGGATCACCCTGCGGGCAACCGTACTTGCACAGGATATTGTAGAGGGGCTGAAGGCGTATCATATCGATGAGATTCAGGATCAGTTTAATACGAAACATCTTGATATGTTGAATTCAACGATAACCTGTGAGGAATGTAAATATGACGATGATGGTTCAAATGTATATTATTTCTATTTGAAAAATGTCAAATTGGAAAACAGTATGTTTGATGCGAAAATCAAACTGGATGCCAGTGCATATATTGACGGAACATCAGAAGCTGGTAAACATGATATGCATCCCAACACAAGTGAAACAGTCAGACTTGCAAGTGCGAATAGGAATGCTTCATTTGTTTATAAAAAGAGTTGGGATGAAACAGCATTGAAAGATAAGAACATTGACGACTGTGCAAGAACATTCATTTTATCTTTTACGGATGATGTAACAACAGGAAAGCGGGTTGCCACTTTGAAATGTGAATATCAGAATAATGGTACAGACATTGTTCCACCTGCATATTCGGATTTTACAACCATAGGTGAATTTGACAGTAATAATTTTTATTTCCTTTATTATCCGTTATACGGAGGCAAGGATGATATTATCGAAATAGAGTGCACATCAACAGCGATTACAGAGGAGCACCCGTTAAATATTTATTTGGTGAAACAACGTGACGTCATGCTGAGTGATATACAACTTACGAATAAGGAAAATCTTTATAAAATAACAGTGACTGTCAAAGGAGATGGAATCTCAAGTGGCTATTTTTCCCTGTGCACCAATCTTGGAACTAATCTGGCAGATGAAAATATGGTTATAGATCAAGCTCCAGGCTTGAGAAGTGTCAGTTTCCCTGTTTATGATTTAGCTGGTATTCGAAACAAGAATTATGGAGAGCAGTCATCAAAGGATCAGATTACAGAATTTATATATGATATTGAAGTTGAGATATATCAGCAGGGAGCATATGAGGATAATTTTGGTACCAACTCTCAGCGATTGGTAAGCCTTGATGGAACGAAAAATTATTAGGAATATGAAAATGAACAATGGACACCAGATACGACAATTGCAGAAGAGGTTATGGAATCAGAAGAGGCGTAACAAAGGCTCTTCTATTGTTATTGTTATTATTGCAATGGCGATGATTGGAATATTAGCTACAACGCTTCTCTGGATGTCTTATTATGGCTATAAAATCAAGGCCAATGATATCCAAAACAAAAACAACTTCTATTCCGCTGAGACGATAATGGAGCAGATTATTGCCGGATTACAGGGTGAGGCTTCTGATGCCATGGCAAAATCCTATCAGATGGTGTTATCAAACTGGGATGATTATGAAGGAAGCGAATCAAACCGCTTTTCAGCCTTTGCTGCTTCTTATCTGGATACTTTGGTGGATGAATTCAGGATGAGTGGAAGTCCGGATCAGTATGATAGAAAAAAACTTAAAGATTATGTTGATCATGATCTGTGGAATAATGTAGACGAAGGTATGTGGGAGAATGGAACAGATGACTCGGCTGCTTTAGAAGCAAAAATGGAGCTTGTGAATGGAAACAGCCTCATTTTACGCAACCTGTTCGTTTCCTATACAGATCCGGTTAATAATCGTGTTTCTGTTATCAGGACAGATATCTGTCTGGATGTTCCTTATGTGGTCTTTGAGCAATCAGCTTCAATTGACCAGCTTTATGATTATGCGCTGATTGGTAATCAGGGGGTTATTGTCGATGGGGATGGAAAGACCACAGTATCTGGAAGTATCTATGCGGGAATCCATGAACCGGAAGAGGGGAAAAAGAAGGAAGATACTACGTTAACGGATGGAATCCATGTGCAAGGTACATCAAAGATCAGTGTAGAACATGCTAAATATGTAATATCAAAGGGAGACATTATCGTTGGATCCCAGCAGATGAATGGAGGTACGAAAGCATTATTTTCTGTTGAACAGGATAAAAACGGAACCTCTTTATATGTGGGTAATTTAGATGTGAATGGTGGAACCCTTAATCTTAATTGTAAAACTTATGTGGCAAATGATTTGGAATTATATGGAAGTGGAAGTAAAGCAACCATTGAAGATGAATATTATGGTTATGGCAATAGACAGCTTATAGGACTTAATGATACTGTGACAAATCAGGATCAAAGCAGCTCTGTCATTGTTAATGGTTCGAATGCAACAATTGACATGAGAAAAGTCAGAACATTAATGCTTGCCGGTCGTGCCTATATAGGAAGAAGCATAACAAAGCAGACAAGTCTTTCTGGAACAGAAGGGGAAACTTCTTCTACAGGGGAAGAACAGAAGAATGCTGTGCTGATGGGAGAATCCATCACTGTAAAGGGAGGTCAGATTGCTTATCTGGTTCCGCCGGAATGCCTTGGGGTGTTGGGAGAGGAGGTTATAATCGGACAAAATCCGATTACGCTGAAGCAGCACAATCAGATTGCAGAATATAAACAAAACAGTACAGAGCAGTTTAAGGAAGTGGATTTCAGTAAGCCGGTCAATAAGTTGAATGGGAAAAGCCTGTTGGAGTATGGTGTATCAGATATGAGCCATATTCGAAAGGTGAGTGTGCCAAACCCGGATGAAGAGAATAAGGCTTTTACATATTATTATTTGGTGATGGAGCCGGATGATGCAGCACAGTATTTTGCAGATTATTATGCTATTAACAAAGAATCCATAGATCATTATTTTAAGAAATATGCAGTTGGGGGGATTATGCTTGGTGATAAAAGCCAGGGGCCGGAGGATTCCTATACCATACTGGGTAATGCACTGGTAAGTCAGATGACGGATGATGGAACCGGAATGACTGGGGAGGTTCGTTTAATGACTCAATCGAATTCCTCTATTAGTGCCATGACAAGTGATGAAGTGGAGCAGGAGGCTTCAAAGATCGGGAAAGAAGTTGAACATCTGACTATGAATCTGAAGGAGGATGGCGGTGATCCCGCAAAGGATGTATTTCAAAATATAATCAGACAGACAGAATTGACAGATTTTCTTGGCACAGGAGAGAAAACCGTTCCGTTTACAACAGATTCCGGTCTGGTTGGAATCCTTACGTCAGAGGACGAGTATTCTTTGTCTGAGGCTGGAAGTGAAGTATCCAATGTGCGTTTAATTGTTTCTACAGGAAAAAATGTGACGATAGACCGGAATTTTAAGGGGATTGTGATCTGCAGGGGAACTATTACCATTAATAGTGGAATGGCCACAGATATTCGGAATCGTAATTATTTATCAAGTTCAAATCAGGCAGATTCAATTAATAAGGAACTGTATCAGGTGCTAAATGCAGAATATACAGATTCCGGTACAGTATATAAACCGCTTGATTTCTTTGTGAATGGGACGACGAGTCTTAAGGAAGAAGTTAACCAGGCACCTACAGATCAATATGGAAATCTGGATATTAACTATACGAAAATTGTGCGTTATGTGAATTGGGAAAAGAGATAAGAATTAAGGAGTCAGAATTCTTCAGAGTGACAATAACACAGGTAGAGGATATGAATACGAGAGACGGAAAATGTAAGTGGAATGAAAAAGGCTTTTCTTTAGTGGAACTCATTATTGTCATTGCAATTATGGCAGTGGTGATTGGAACGGTGGTCTTTTCAGTATCCATGGTATTCAGTGCTAATGCCAAAACATGCTGCAATAATTTGCAGAGAGCAATTGCTGACTGTAAGGTGACTACTATGGGAAAGTCCGAAGCGTGGCTTGTATTATATCGTGGTAGTGACAATCAGATATATTGTCAGATGTATTACAATGAGGCTGTGATTGAAAACGATGCGGAAGGAAATCCGAAGGTCAAAAAGGATGATGACGGAAATGTAATTATGAAGGCTGTTCCTGCTAATGAGGAACCACAAAAAATTGGTGGAAAACGTGTGATAGTTACCTATATTGATGCAGATGAAAAAGGAAACGAAAAAAAACATCCGGACCTTCCAAGCGATGCAAATGATGTCGATAAAAGACTTACCATTGCATTTGATCGTTCTTCAGGTTCTTTTAAAAATGCACCGAAGAGCATGGAGATTATTGGTGGAAATCGGCATTATCATTTAGAATTCAATGAACTTACTGGCAAGGTTACGGTAAAACAGATATAGCTTTTGGTTAATATGGAGACTTGGATGAAGGATCAGTTACATATGCAGAAACAGAATAAAGGTTTTTCGCTGGTAGAACTGATTATTGCGATTGCAATATTAGTGATAGTGACCGGTGCTGTCTGTAGTTTTATTGTCATTACATCCAGAAATTATGCGAATGGAAACAACGACATTGGAGTACAACAGGAGGCACAGCTGGCTTTTAATCAGATTTCAGATGTTGTAATTGATGCTCGAAACAGCATTAATTATGCAGGAGAAGATGGCTCCGGTAATTTCGTTAAGGTTTTGAAAGATTCCGAGTTTGCCAATACTCCAGAGGTAAAAAAACTGATTGTATATAATACTCTGACAGAAGAATCCGAAGGGAAAACACCAGATCCGTCAGCTTCATCTGTTCCGGCTGCATCAGCTAGTCCGTCAACATCGCCGGGGACTGTGACGACAGATTTGTATAATTATATTTTTATGTGGCAGAAAAGTGATGAAAGTTTGTACTTCGCAAAGTGGAAACAGGAAGAAACAGAGCCGGTTTCAATCAGTGACTTTGAAGTGCTGGCAGAACATATCAATGACTTTCAGGTGGATTTAAGTCAGGTGGAGGAACGACGTGTTGTCAAATTGATGATGAATTTTACGGTTGGCACACGTGGCTTTCAGATGGCAAATAATGTAACCGTGCGTAATCAGGTTGTGATTAATGAGGCTGATATTCAGCCATTAGATAAAGAGATTTCAGTTGAAATTTCTATTCGTGAAAATGGACTGATTATGGAGCCCGGAGAAGAGTATCAGTTTGCGTCGCCCCAAATTAAGTCCATGAATGCTAAAAATAAGGAAATTGAATGGGCTTTTACTTATGATGGTGGGAAGACCATATTGGATAAAACCACGGGTGGAAGTGAGTTTATTGATAAGAAAAATGGTATGCTTAAGGTTGGCATAGATGAGGGAAAAGACGGGAAACCAAGCGAATTTGAAGTTGTAGTAATAATAAAAGCAACGAATGGTGATAAATCCAAGGAAGCACAGTCTTTACCGATTAAGGTTCAGATAAAGCGCGTGACTACGGTGACCTTACATAAGATGAGTGAGAAACTGCCTGATTCCAACGACAGTACTCCGGGTGCAATGGAGGTTATGCAGGGAAGTACCGTGGTTCTTGTCGGTACGGTAGACGGTGTGAAGCTAGGAAACAAGTGCGATTCCTGTGGAGAGGATTCGACAGGAGATAGATACCTGACCGGCTGGACGGTTGTGTCCGGTTCCGCTTCGTTACAGAATGGCATTCAGGACTCTGACCATGAAACGGCTACCATTCAGATCAAGGCAGATGCAGCGGTGGGGTCTACGATTACCATTCGGGCAGTCTCAGACCTGTCCAGCCGACGTCCATACGGGCCGGTACAGGGCGAGATTACCTTGAAGGTTGTGGAGAACAAGAACCCAATCAACCCATTTGATGGTATTTTAAAACATGGTGATCAGACACGTGTGGATAATATCGTATTCCAGGGATTTGATACCAGAGTAGATGCGCATGCATTGGTAGTGCATATTGTAGATAACAGTACCGGACAGGTGGCTGCTTATGCGGTTTGTATAACACAGGGATGGAATATCTGGTTATCACCGGATTATTTCGATTTGGATTTAAAGAAGAGTTATACCTTTTATTTACAGGGACTTGAGAGCGTATCCAAACAGGAGCATGAGAGATACGATAAAGATCATGGAACCATGCAGAAATCCTCAATCGAAACCATCGGAGCAGAATATGATAAGCATAGCAATCCGACGGCTCCTTTTGCCTATACAGGTGATATGTTCAAAGCCAGTCAGGTATTCAGTACGATATTGGAACCGGTACAGTTGACCTATGGCTATAATAGTAAAAAATACTGTGCGCAGGAAATCACCTTTAACACAACGAATGTTCTCTCCGTAAGCAATTATCCTTCGGATGGACTGAATATATTGGACAAGCTGAAATTCTATAAAGATGAAGCATCCAATATTGATATCAATGCCTTTACGGTAGATGATGTGAAGTACAGCATTTATAAAGGAAGTGGAAACAATGCTGCAAACTGGTCTGCATTGCGCGTTTATAAGCAGGGAGCCTATCAGGGAAGTGACAGCTTATATAATGGCAATGTCCAGTTTGGCACAGCAAGCGGATTACCGACAATTAAAGTACAGCGTAACAATTTATCAGATGTTGTTGGAACCTATCATGTTGTGCCGGGGATCTGGTTTAATCCCAAAGCGAAAATCGGTAATATTCCAAAAGAAGTCTATCCGACAGGATATCAGTTCCCGGTTTATTCTGCCTCCATGGAATATGTGGAATTTCCGGAGAACACCTTCCATGTAACGGTAACCGCAGAAGGAACAATGGATATTACTTCGGATCGCTTTAACGGAAGCGTATGCTTTCCGTTACCTGCCGAGATGATGAATAATACGATCTTCACGAATCTGCAAAACACAGAATGGCAGGATGCCAACATTCAGGATCGAAATAACGGTGACTCCTTTAATACGGTAGATTCCAGTGGAAATCTGTCTTCTATCCGGTTTAACCGGATCAGATATCGGTATATTCAGAGTGAGAATGCCTACGAAGTGGAACCAATGTGGGAAAACTTCAAGGATGGCGGATTGAAGCTGGGTTATTCCTACGGTATTTACAAGTGTCCTGCAAATGGTAGTAAGTGGGAGTGCCGGCAGGGAGCACAGGAAACGAATAATATTACCCTTGAATTTGAGAAGGATGGTGCAACCTGGTCAGCCCATGTGCCGCTTCCGACAGATGATGATTTCATGTTTACAAAGGGAAGCACAGAGCGGCAGTCGAAAGCGAATTATACGATTAAAGGTTATAAACGGGGTAGCTACAATGAGAGCAAAGAGCTGAATAGTAAGGTACTTTATTGTGATTATGATCAGACAACAAGACAATATAAATTAACGTTGGCAGATGATACGCAAATAGATGGAATTTATAAAACAACTAAAATTATATCGGTTTATGCTTGGAACTCAGGAGATTTACGATGGCATAAGGAACAGGGAGAGAGCACAGTAAGAGATAAGATTGATAATATTAGTTTAACTTGGGAGGGCAAACAATATATTGCATATTTGCCAGAACCTGGTAATAGTTCGTACTGGGGAAATAGTGATAATGTTGAAATAAAGTGGCCCAAAATTGATTGGTATTTAGAAAGTGATGAAAGTGGAAATACAAAGATGCAAATTGAACACTTGATTAAAATTGTACGCAAATATGATGCGTCAAAAAATAGTTATACCATTGAACTGATTCAGAAGCGTTATTGGCCATATGATGACGAACTTGTGGTTGGGAAATATCAATGTTCTAAAAATGGAATTGCGTGGATTAGTGTCAACTAATTATAATGAAAGATTTGCTACATTCTGGGCTGGAATTTTAAGAAAAACAATAAAAAGAAATACTGGTAAACCTTTTCTGGAATAACCAAAAACATTACCGGTATTTCTCTTTAATAGTAAAGAACATTTAATGTTGTATGTTCTCTCTATATAATGTGCCGCATTAAGTGTTTTGCACACTTTATTATCGACAATTTGATAATACAATTAGTAAGTATGTATTATC
>ERZ1106954.3233-NODE-3233-length-10723-cov-6.166104_pt1 | contig 10723 bp, 10 predicted proteins | sample MGYA00403678_ERZ1106954 | MGnify/ENA primary metagenome ERZ1106954 (study PRJEB35170, sample SAMEA104062445) | human gut metagenome | biome: human gut; feature: human-associated habitat; material: faeces | place: Denmark | collected 2012-08-20 ... | reverse complement strand
AGGTCATCAACCAGTATGCCATCTCCACAGAGGAGGGGGCTGCTCACGATAATCGCTATGATGTGACGGTGCTGGTCAACGGTCTGCCACTCATCCATATCGAGCTGAAGCGCCGGGGCGTTCCCATTCGAGAAGCCTTCAACCAGATCGACCGCTATCAGCGGGATAGCTTCTGGGCATCCAGCGGGCTTTACGAGTTTGTGCAGATTTTCGTGATCTCCAACGGCACGAATACGAAGTATTATTCCAATACCACCCGTTTCAACCATATCAAGGATGCCAAAGCGCAGAAAGCCAAGAAGTCCAAAACCAGCAATAGCTTTGAGTTCACTTCGTTCTGGGCGGATGCGAACAACCGCATTATCCCGGACCTTGTAGACTTCACCAAGACCTTTTTCTGCAAGCACACCATTCTGAATATTCTTACCCGCTACTGCGTGTTCACGGCGGAAAATATGCTGCTGGTGATGCGGCCGTATCAGATTGTTGCCACCGAGCGTATTTTGAACCGCATTGAGATCGCCAACAATTATAAGAAATACGGCACCGTAGCGGGCGGCGGGTACATCTGGCACACCACCGGCAGCGGCAAAACACTGACCTCTTTCAAGACGGCGCAGCTTGCCACGAAACTGGATTACATCGACAAGGTGCTTTTTGTCGTGGACCGCAAGGATCTGGACTATCAAACGATGAAGGAATATGACCGCTTTGAAAAGGGAGCTGCCAACAGCAACACCTCTACGGCAGTCCTGAAGCGCCAGTTGGAGGATGACAATGCAAGAATCATTATCACCACCATTCAGAAGCTCGCCACCTTTATCAAGAAGAACGCCGGACACAGCGTTTTTGATAAGCGAGTTGTTATCATTTTTGATGAGTGCCACCGGAGTCAGTTCGGGGATATGCATCAAGCCATTACGAAGTATTTCAAGAAGTACAACATCTTTGGCTTTACCGGAACGCCGATCTTTGCGGTCAATGCAGGCGTAAGCAAGAACCCTACGCTTCGCACAACAGCGCAAGCGTTCGGCGACCAGCTTCACGCCTACACCATCGTGGATGCCATCAATGACAAAAACGTGCTGCCCTTCCGGGTGGACTACATCAAGACAATGGATGCCGAGCCGGATATTGACGACAAGGAAGTTTGGGACATCAACCGGGAAAAGGCGTTTCTTGCCCCGGAACGCATCCGACTAGTCACGGATTACATTCTGACGCATTTTGACCAGAAGACCTACCGGGGTGATAAAACCTATACATACAGCGTATTGCAGAATATCGCCGAGGTTGCCTCTGCCGGCAGCAAGCAGCAGATCGAGGAAATCAAGCAGAAGCAGCGGGTCAGCGGGTTCAACTCCATCTTTGCCGTGTCCAGCGTGGATGCTGCAAAGCTCTACTACGCCGAGTTTCAGAGGCAAATGGCGGAAAATCCGCAGAAACGGCTGAAGGTTGCCGTCATTTACAGCTATGGAGCGAATGAGGAAGAAACGGATGGTATTCTTGACGAGGAGAATCCGGAAGATACCTCCGCACTTGACCAAAGTTCCCGTGATTTTCTGGATGCGGCCATCCGTGACTACAACGGGATGTTCCACACCAACTATTCCACAGACGGGGATAAATTCCAGAATTACTATAAGGATGTTTCCCTACGGATGAAGAACAAGGAACTTGACCTGCTGATCGTGGTCAATATGTTCCTGACCGGCTTCGATACCACAACGCTGAATACGCTGTGGGTGGATAAAAACCTGAAAATGCACGGCCTGATCCAGGCCTATTCCCGCACCAACCGGATTCTCAATTCCATCAAGGTGTTCGGCAACATCGTTTGCTTCCGCAATCTGCAAAAGCGCACCGACGACGCCATCTCCCTTTTCGGAGATAAGGAAGCGGGCGGTATCGTCCTGATGCGTAGCTATAAGGATTACTACTTTGGCTACGAGGATGCCGACGGAAAATATCACCCAGGCTACCAGGATATGATTGAGGAATTGACAACGAAATTCCCGCTGACAGAGGAACGCATTACCGGCGAACAGCGGCAGAAGGAGTTTATCGTTTTGTTCGGTGCGATTCTGCGTATGCGCAACCTGCTGACTTCGTTCGACGAGTTTGCCGGAAGCGAAATTTTGAGCGAGCGGGATTTTCAGGATTATCTTGGCCGCTATCAGGACTTACGGGATGAGTGGAAAAACCGCAAGCCCGGTGGCGAAAAAGAGGACATCACAGATGACATCGTTTTTGAAATCGAGCTAATCAAGCAGATCGAGATCAATATTGACTACATCCTGCTTCTGGTACAGAAATACCACGATTCACACTGCGATGACAAGGAAGTGCTTATCACGATCCGCAAAGCAGTGGATGCCAGTCCTGAACTGCGCAGCAAGAAGGCACTGATCGAAACCTTCATTGCCGGAATCAACGATGTATCAGATGTGATGCTGGAATGGCGCACCTTTGTCGCCGAAGAAAAAGAACGGCAGCTTGTTGCAATCATTCAGGAGGAAAACCTGAAAGACGACGAGACTCGCCGCTTTATGGAGAGCTCTTTCCGTGACGGCTCTGTCAAAACGACAGGCACGGATATTGACCGGCTGATGCCGCCAATCTCCCGCTTCGGCGGTGGAAACCGTGCAGAGAAGAAGCAGACCATCATTGAAAAGTTGAAGGGTTTCTTCGACCGATTCTTCGGCATCGGGTAAGCAGGTCTTAGGGTGCCCCTAACGAGGCCTTCTTACAGAGCTCGGTAGAACGGAGTAAAAAGGCACTGCTCGCTCAGATGGCACAGACATCGGGCGACGCACTGTTTAGCTCCAGAGGAGTATAAACAGTCTGCTCGCTAAGATAATGCAGACCTATTTCAGAGCAACGAAAAAGGGGCGCAGCCGGTGCTTACCTGCATCTGACTGCGCCTCTGATTTCTATCAAATTTTGTTGCTGCTCACACGAAAATGACCTCTGCATTTACGATTTCTGTAGCTCGATTGCGGATGTTATTGCTCCGCCTGCCCCATTCCAGCGGGTCACTTGCCTTGAGTTTTTCGTTCAAGTTTTTTTCGGACAGTTCCTTCACAAGCGTATCAAACATCGCCTGTGCCAGGCATTCCACCTCAGCAAGATAATCGTTCAGCGTCCCGGTAGTCAACAGATTGTAGCATCTCACCCGGTGGTTCTCCTTCAAAAATCGCCGGTGTCGCTGTCCCCAAACACCAATTTGCACCTCGATTTGATTATCAATCTCGAGATTCGGCAGATAATAATCACCCGCCTGTCGGTATGTGTCACCCAGCTTTTCAAACTCCGTCATAGTGCTTCCCTCCATTCATTCCGTGTATACAATCTTGAACTTCTTGCGCTTTGCACCGATGATTTTCAGCAGCACTTCGTCAACAGCGTCGGTATATCTGCCCTCTGTGAAGAGCCTGCTGCGCAGATCATGGCGAGTGTTCTTACAGCATTTGAGAAGCTGTGAGGACACTTGTTTTTTGTTTATAAGATTTTTTTATTTGCTCCAAGGTGGGGAAGTACACCGTGTTGAATGTTTCTCGCGGCTGCATTTATCTGTCGCGATCGTTATTGCTTTATCTTTTGCACCGAATATGCAAAATCGAGAGCGGAAACCCTGCTTTTGCTCGAAAGCAAACGGAATTGTTGTGATGCTTGTATCTGCGACTATGCATTTGTATACAAGCGGGAACACGGTTTCAAAGCATATAATACGCTCAGATAATATTTTACATAAGCTTGCCTTTAAAAACACTTGACAAATGTTGACAAAATTCGGTATACTGAGAGTATGGACATCGGTTTGTTATTCGTCAGGCCGTGTTCGAGTAAAATCAGGAGAGATATATGAGAAAAACTCTCCTTGTTGCGGCTGGATTTGTCGCATTAAGAGAAAATGGAGACAACGATGGCCGTGGGTATTACTATGACGGAAAAGCCGACAACTTTTTTATCAACCTTGGGGTTGGTATACATTACTTCATGGAACCTGCATCTTTTGCAAGCGGAGAATTTTTCGATTGGATGGTAAATGCAGGAATAAACGGACGGTTGCTGTTAACAATTTATAAAATAGCGAAAGAACTGCGGGGGTCACTATGAAAAGCAAAAAGCATTTGATAATTATTGTTGCGATCACTATGGTTGCCGCAGTTGTTTCGGTACAATTGTGCGGGTGTTTTAGCATAGCTGAGTTTAAAAAGCTCTTTGAGGATTCCGGGCCGCGCGGGTTGTATTCTGCCGGAGTTGCGCAAGACTACTTCAAGCTTCACACCGAGGCACTCGATGTTGCCGCCGACTGGTTCAAGGCGAATCCAAACGTTGTTTATGTGGTAAAAGGCGCGGACAGTTCATACAATAATCGAACCTATACAAAAATCGGTGAACTCGGAGTCTTTTCATCCGAAGAATTATCGCAGGACGAGATCAACGGAATCCAAACTTTTGTACAGCCTCTTTTCGATGATCCGCTTATGACATCGGTCAGAAGGCTACCTTCACGTTTCGCTGAGTACGTAATGTTTTTCTTCTATTCAAGATTTGGGGACAGTGATTATTTGCTCTGCAAAGAGATTGAACGAACCGGAGAAGGCCGGCTTGTTGACGAATGGTCATATATAGTAGACCAGGTTGATCTCGGGAATGATTGGTATACAGTAAAGTCTACGTGGTAGGTGTAAAAAGTTCTTTGATGCACGCGCCGTGCGGCAAGCACCGAAAAAAGCTTCACCGGAGGTTTATCCGGCAGTCCCGAATAAACGCTCGTTAAGTCCTATCGCAACGGTTCGGACGCGAAATATAACTATGATTATGATGCCAACGGCAACATAACCAAGATTTGGCGCGGCGATTCAACATTCGAAAATGCAGATGAAAAATTCTCCTACGAGTATGATTCCATGAATCAGCTTGTGCGCGAAAATCTGTACTACGGAGAAAACAATTCCGCGAACTCAACTTACACTTATGCATACGATTCCTACGGCAACATGCTCGGAAAGTATCACTATGCATATACAACAGGTTCAATTGCGAACAAGCTCGGGATCACCGTTGCGGAATATCAGTACACCGATTCGCAGTGGGGCGATTTGTTGACCGCGGTCACGGACGGAACGGTATCGACCGGCTCAAAGCAAAACAGCACCGTTTCATATGATGAAATGGGCAATCCGACGCGCTACCTCGGTGCGACCATGACTTGGGCAGGCAAACAGCTCAAGTATTGGGGCAAGTCAGGAAAGTATGTCAACTTTGCATACAACGAGGACGGCATACGCACACAGAAAAACTCCAACGGAATCTTAACAAGCTATTATTACAACGGCAGCCTTTTGATAGGCATGACTGTCGGTTCGGGCAGCAGCACAAGAATTCTCCGCTTCAGCTACGATTCTTCCGGCAGCGTTGTTGCGGTGGATTATTCAACCGATAACGGCACGACCTTTAACACCTATTATTATCTTCGCAATGCCCAGAATGACATTGTGAAGCTTATTGACAGCAGCGGCAGCACTGTTGTAGAATATTGCTATGACAGTTGGGGAAAACCTCTGTCAACCTCAGGTTCACTCGCTTCCGCACTCGGAAAGGATAACCCGTTCCGCTACCGTGGATACGTGTTCGATGAGGAAACGGGGTTCTATTACCTCCAAAGCAGGTACTATGATCCCTCAGTCGGAAGGTTTATCTCTGCGGACGTCCTCCTGTCAACCGGTCAGGGCGTCCTGGGGCATAACGCTTATGCTTATTGCCTGAACGATCCGATAAATAGTGTTGACGGCAACGGCAACTTTTCGTTCAAGAGCCTTTTTTCAGGTGCAAAGCTTGTTTCAATCGGTGTAACTGCGATTGCGGCAGCAGCAACGATATTGACATGCGGAGCAGCCGCGCCGATAATGGTTGCGGTCGCAACAGCAACAGCTGTTGCGGGGACTGCAACGGTAGTTAACGGAATGGCAGAAATCGGTGAGGGGCTAACCGCATCGAGCGATACTTCAAATGACGGAACGAACTTTGTTCGCGACTGGATTATGGGAGGCAACGCCGATGCATACGAGAAGCAAAAGCGAATATTTTCAACGGCAGCGCAAATAGGAACCATGATTTGCGGTTCTTATTACACCGCAAAGGGCGGCAATGTCTGTTTCGTTGCGGGAACGCAAGTCGAGACGGCGGACGGAAGCACTGCAATTGAAAATATCAAAGAGGGCGACCGTGTTTTTGCGGCAAACCCGGAAACCGGAGAGGTTGCATATAAAAAAGTTGTACGAAAATTTGTAAACGAAACGAATGAGCTTGTTGAAGTAACGGTAAACGGCGAAACGATAAAATCAACCCCGTCCCATCCGTTCTATGTTCCACAAAAAGGCTGGACAAGCGCAATCTCACTTCGTGCGGGAGATATTCTTGTTCTCAGCAACGGTGAGTATGTCATTGTTGAGCAGATTCAGCATGAACTGCTCGAGAGTCCGATCAAAGTCTATAACTTTGAAGTCGAGGATTTTCACACCTATTATGTTTCGGCAAACGCGGACTCGGATGAGTTTGTGCTGGTGCATAATAGCTGCAATCATAACAGCCGTTGGAACAGCGAACGAAGGAATTACTGGAAGAGACAAGCAGCCTCATACGCAAACGGCCCAACCAATGAAATGTCGCCAAGTGGGTTATACAGAGTGACAAAGAACAATTTGAACCGAATGCTTCGTGGGTGTGCGCCGATTGGAACTGACGACAAATCTGTAGTGTTGCACCATATTTATGGTATCGTCAACGATTTCTATGAATATACAGAGATGCTGGCAACAACGCATACGGGCTCTTTTAGAATGCTTCACCCGTTTCTGTTTAACAAATAATAAATACCGGAGGTAAAAACATGGACTGCAAAAAAACGATTATCGACTATCTTGAGGGAAGAATCAAGCCAGCAGAGCTTGAAGAACTGTTCGAAACTCATCCCGAGCTGCTTGATTGGGTACAGAGCATTGTGCCGGAAGACCAGAGGATGGAAGCCGGCGAATTCGTTAACGGGCATTATGAAAGCCGCACTGTTCCGTTCGATATTCGTCTCTTCATTAAACAAGAAAAGACAATGTTCGGAGGCAAAGGAGAGTATTCGTTGGGAGTTCGAGTTGATATATTTAGCGTCATTAGTAGGCTCGTTAAGGCAGCTTTTCCCGACATGGAGATCAATCTGACGGATGAAGTGAACGAAATGCACGGTTTGTCATTGGACGCATGCCCGAGCTATATCGGCGGCGTGGAGGTAACTGAAACGATAGAGAATATCATTAGAGAGTTGCCCGAAAACCTGTCGAAAAGCAAACGAATTGCGCTTGCAAGAAGCCGGATTAAGGATGCCTTTCACATTGAAGGGAGAAAATGGCCGTATTGGATTCAGGAGCCCGACTGGCCCGCAAATAACGGCAAACCGATGAAGTACGTTTCAACGGTGCGGCTTAATGCTGATCAGCGTGAACACCATTTTGTTGACGTTGACACGGGCGAAGAACGAATCGTTATGGATTGCACCTGATCAAAAGCTTTTCGCGAATGCGAATAAGTGAATCCGAATTCCGACCGCGCGGCGGGAGACTCGGCATAAATGCACACAATCAAAGTGCATTTTTCGTGGTTTCCTGCCGCGCGAATGAGTTATTTCACCAAGCAAAGAAGAAACTATGAGTATGATTCAATGAATCAGCTTGTGCGTGAAAATCTGTACTACGGTGAGAATGATTCCGCAAATTCAACTTACGCTTATTCATACGATTCATACGGCAACATGCTCGGAAAGTATCGCTATGCATACACAACGGGTTCAATTGCGAACAAGTTGATCCCAACCATCCGGGGAGGTAGTTTCAATGTTTAAAAGAAAGATGTTTTTTATGTTTCTGTTTGTTCTTTTCATGGCATTCATTGCAGGGACATTTGTTGTGATTGGCAAAAACAAGCTTCCGGAAACTAAGGCGTTTGATGTGGGCGATTATCAATATTATATTGATAAATTTCCGTCAGAAGATAATTTAGGGTTCATATCCGATCCAAAAGATCTTCTCAAAAAAGTTGAAGTAATTTGGATCAATAAGTATGGAGAACGTATAAAAAAGCAGAAACCCTATCAAGTATTCTATGATAAGGCAAACGGTATTTGGCTTGTTCAGGGAACATTGCGATCCAATATGACGGGTGGTGTTGCAAACATCTTGGTGGATAATGACACAGGCAGGGTCTTAGCACTCTGGCATGATAAGTAATTTATGTCGATGAGCAGATCTATGCTTACACTGTCGGAACGCTCGGCACGGCTCGGGAGACCGTTCCCTATGCCTACACAAACTCGGCATGGAAGGATCAGCTCACTTCGTACGATGGCGAAAGCATAACATATGACGCTTCCGGCAACCCGACGAACTACCTCGGTGCGACTCTGGTTTGGGAAGGTCAGCGGCTGAAGTCGTATACCCCGAAAGCATCATCCTCCGGACACGCGAATTCGTATGTCTACAGCTACGATGAAAACGGCATCCGCACAAGAAAAACCATCGGCAACACCGTTACGGACTATTACTATAACGGCACGCTGCTCATGGGCACCGTCAAAACCACAACAAACAGCGACGGAAGCACAACAACTTCAAAGCTCCGCTTCAGCTACGACGCTAACGGCAAAGTCGTTGCCGTGAACTATAACGGAAATTATTACTATTACCTCCGCAATGCCCAGAGCGATATCGTCAAACTCATTGACAAAACCGGAGCAACCGTTGTAGAATACCACTATGACAGTTGGGGCAAACTGCTGTCAACCTCGGGCTCACTTGCGTCCACACTCGGAAAGAATAATCCCTTCCGTTACCGTGGATATGTGTATGACGAAGAGACGGGCTTCTACTACCTCCGGTCCCGTTACTACGATCCGGAGGTAAGAAGGTTCATCTCTGCCGATGTCCTCCTTTCCACCGGTCAGGGCGTTCTCGGGCATAACGCATATGCGTATTGTTTGAATAGTCCAATTATACGAGTTGATTTGGATGGCGATTTTGGCGGGCTCATTTTGGGAGCTATCGTGGGTGCCGTTGTCAATGCTGCAGTAAACATCGCTTCAACAATTGCTTCAAATGCCATCGATAAAGGGAATGATCTTAAGCCTGCTGAAATTATTACTGCCGGCTTATTGGGCGCAGCAGAGGGTGCCTTGTCCGTGCTTTGCCCGGGGGCATCGGTTATAATCGGCGCAAGTTTTGGCGCGGCAAATTCGATCGCCAGCGGAATAATTCGCGGAGAACCATTTGGCAGCATCGTAGGCGATACTATAATCTCGGTTGGTTTTGGTGCTCTCGGAGGTGCTATGAGCGGCGGTGACACAATCAACACAAGGCTACTGGATAAAGGTCTTGATGCAAGAAAGCTGCTGAAGAAAAGTGCTGCTAAGAAATTGACAAAATGCGCTCAAAATGCAGCAGTGGCTGCTGATAAACGTGCAAAGGTATACCTGCTTAAGGAATTCGGAAGCGGAGCAGCGGAATCAATAGGGATGAGTTTTTTAAGCTGGTTTACGAATAAGCGAATTAAATTTATCGTAAAAAACATGGGCTTGCCCTCGCTGCCCGGAGGTGAACAATGAAAATTAAACGTTTCCTGAAAAAATTGCTTAATAACATATTTTCATTGCTTATTTGGGAAATTCCGATTGTTTTGTTGTTTCTGATGATCTATCCCAAATCTCCGGACAAAGCAATTGAAATGCAAGTGCCAGGATATGCCATAATCCTATACGACCCGCCATACATTTATGATAGCAACCAAGGAAAAAAATTCTTAATCAACGGCGAAGAGTATACAGTCACCACTAGTCACAAGCCAAGAAATATGTACAAATTGTTCGATATGCTTCAGAAGGAGGATAATGTAAAATTTAAATATTTCTGGATAGGCGGCGGCAAATGTATCGTTGACATACGCAGCGACAGCACGGTATACTCTAATTACGACAAACGGTACTCAACTGGGAAAATTGTTGCGTTCGTTTTTTGCGGATTAGCTCAGCTGGCATTTGGTATTATACAATCCTGGACATTGCAGGACATATACTTAGACTTTCTCGACTTAAGGGACGCTGATTAGACCTATCATCTTGCATATGCATTGAAAAGAGCATTTTCTGCACTTATATGTAACCGGCAAAGCTGACACACACGCTCGCCGGTTACACTTGGAGCACGGAATATTCCTACGATGCAGACGGCAGACAGTCGCTTGTAAAGCTGAACAACGGCAAAACGATCGAATATGCCTACGGTACATCTACGGGGCGTCCCGACAAGATCACGCTGCATCTCGACACGGATTATGTTGTGGACTGGACGTACAAATCCGGAGCAAACGGTTCCGCAACATCACTGCTCTCAACATACGCAAACGGCAGTGATGCAAAGTACAACTATGATTATGACGCCAACGGCAACATAACCAGAATCTGGCGCGGAAACACGTCATTCACCAATGCTTCGGAGAAGTATTCATATGTTTATGATTCGGCGAACCAGCTCGTAAGGGAGAACCTTTATTACGGCAGCGGCAACAGCAGCAACGCTACAATTACATATGAATACGACATTTGGGGCAATCTGCTCAACAAAAAGATCTATGCTTACACTGTCGGAACGCTCGGCACGGCTCGGGAGACCGTTCCCTA
>ERZ1106954.3221-NODE-3221-length-10738-cov-3.985585_pt1 | contig 10738 bp, 10 predicted proteins | sample MGYA00403678_ERZ1106954 | MGnify/ENA primary metagenome ERZ1106954 (study PRJEB35170, sample SAMEA104062445) | human gut metagenome | biome: human gut; feature: human-associated habitat; material: faeces | place: Denmark | collected 2012-08-20 ... | reverse complement strand
GCTCTTCCGATCTTGGCAGTTGCGAATCTCACCGAGAGAAGGGATAGCGCCACCACGGCCCTCTCTTCCGTCCGGGAAAATTGGCCAGATTGCAATTTGACCTTCTGGCGCTTGAATTGTCGTCCTGTCTACATTAAGAGGTATGCTATTTCCGACTTCAACTATCTTTGTGCCATCATTTGTTATAAATATCGGGTAAAACATATTTGGCCTATCGGAACGCAGTGTTGCAGTTCCCGATCTTTGAAGGCCATTCCAGCGCAACTTGTCTTTATATCCGCCTTTTATTTTTCCCCGCCAATCTTCATTAAGGCACAGCGGAGATGGTGCGCATGTGCCAAAGGTTAAGAAGAAAATATATTCATCTGTTCTGGCAAATTGGCCTCCTCGACTTACACCTGCAGGATTTATCACCGATGAAACCATCTGCATATTAGCTTCCGGGAACATCTCCTCCAGCAAGCAGCCCAAATGCAGATATTCCTTCTCGTCAATGGTAACTATCAGCACGGAGTCCTTCGGATTCAGCAGCTTTTTGGCGATTTTCAACCGCTTCTGCATAAACGACAGCCACTTGCTGTGGCGGTACTGGTCGTTATTGTCCACATAGTCGTTGTTGTATTTCCAGTCCCGCGCACCGGTGTTGTAGGGCGGGTCGATATAGATGCAGTCCACCTTGCCGGCATACAGGTATTCCAGAAGCTGCAGGGCATGGTAGTTGTCCGCCTCGATCAGCGTATGCCACAGGTCGCTGTCCGGTGCGTTACAGACGGTGTCGATGGGCTTGAGATAGGGGTAAATGGGCTCGCCGAATTCCGCCACGCAGACAAGCTCCTCCACAGGGAACTCTGCCGTGGCGCTTTTATCCTTGTTGAGGCAGGTGGCAACGCCGTCCTCGATTTTGAGCACGGTATAAAAATCGTTGACATGGCCGGTCTTGAGCGCGGCCTTGCGCCCCGCCTTCACCGGGATATCCCACAGCGGCGTACACTCCGGCAGATGTTCTTCAAACACCAGGCCGAATTTTTTCTGTTTTGCGAGCTTCTCCACCTCGGCGGCGATTCGCGCGCGCAGATCCGGGTTTTCAATCTGAGTTACCAGTTCATCCAAAATAGCCATTGATGTGTGCCTCCATTTCTTTCGCAGCCAGGCCATCCAATTGACGCCGCAGGTTAAAAATCATATCCTCTTGCGTTACCGCATCAAACGGCTTTTGAATCACATCCGGCATGGCGCTGATCGCCGCAAACAAATCCGGATGATTCATGTTGTTGAAAACGATCTGCCTGTGCGCCGCGTCAGCATCAAAGGGCTTTTTTTGTAGAGCATCCCAGGTGTCCAAAATATCCTTTTGCAGCGGTGTGATTTGGTTCGTATAACGCAACGCGTTAATAAGCGCTGAAATCTGCTGATCTGTCATTTTGTTTCCTCCGCATCATCCGGCAAAATCTCGATGATATCACCCACGGTGCAATCAAGCACACGGCAGATTTTGGCCAGCACCTCAACGCTGACCGGCTGATCCTTGCCCATTTTTGCCATGGCGTTTGATGTGATGCCTGCCTCTCGGCGTAGTGCTGTTTTGTTGATTTTCTTATCAATCATCAGCTTCCAAAGCCTGTTGTATGAATAAGCCATCGTGTTTTCCTCCGTTTCAAAGCAGCCGCGGCAAATTGCACATTAAAATTTTTATTATTATACCATAAAACCGCTTTGTATTCAACAGCTTTCGACATATTTCAAAATAATATTTATTATTTCAACCGCAGCGAGCAGAAAGGAAGACTCTAACCTGCCGCTGTGTTTCTACGCAAAGCCGTGTTTTTTTCAAAAGGACCTTTTATCTGCGAGGATTATGAGGTTCGAGTCCTGCTTCTTATATCCTTTTGTTCTTTCTTTACAGAGCAAAGAAACACAAAAAGCACATCGGCGTTTTCAGGCTATTTCTGCTGCTGAACGCAAAAAACGGGCTTCGGAGTAGCCAATCGACCTCTCCAAAGCCCGTTTTTTTATTATTCGCCCAGTATTTACTCAGAAAGCAAAGAAAACCCTCTCTTGTCGTGGTAGACAAAAGAGGGTCTTTTCATGGTGGACGGGGATGGATTCGAACCATCGTAGTCTGTGACAACGGATTTACAGTCCGCTCCCTTTGGCCGCTCGGGAACCCGTCCGAATCAGCATATTGATTATAGCATAAAAATGTCAACTGTCAACATTCCGGCAAAAATATAAACATTATTATTCCGGTTTGCTCTTGTTAAGCAGGCAATAATATGATATAATTTCAATGCTGATTTTGATTTAACTTGAAATAAAGGAGATGAATTCATATGAACAACATTCCGACCCCGCATATTTCGGCAAGAGCAGGCGATTTTGCTGAAACCGTTCTTATGCCCGGCGATCCCAAGCGGGCAAAGTTCATTGCAGAAACTTATCTGAATGATGCTGTGCTTGTTAATGATGTCCGCGGAGTTCAAGGTTACACCGGCTATTATAAAGGCAAGCGTGTATCCGTTATGGCCAGCGGAATGGGCATGCCGTCCATAGGAATCTATTCCTACGAACTTTTTAATTATTATGACGTAAAAAATATCATTCGTGTCGGTTCCGCAGGAGCAATTCATCCGGAATTAAAGATTCGAGACATCGTTTTCGGCATGGGGGCATGCACAAATTCGAACTATGCAGCCCAATACAGACTGCCCGGCACTTTTGCGCCGACAGCAAGTTTTAATCTTTTGCAGAAGGCAGTTGCCGAAGCGGATAAAGCAGGTGTGCGTTACATGGTTGGGAACCTTTATTCCTCCGACACATTTTACGATGATGCTCTCAGTCTTTCCGATTGGCAGAAAATGGGTGTGCTTGCTGTTGAAATGGAAAGTGCAGCGTTGTACTGCAACGCGGCGCGTGCAGGGAAAAACGCTCTTTGCATATGCACGATTTCCGATTGCCCGTTTAATCCGGGTCAGGATTGCACGGCGGAAGAGCGGCAGAACACGTTTACAAAAATGATGGAAATCGCACTGAATATCGCATGAGTTCATCTGCATTTTGTAAAAATCGATTAATCATTGTGATACGGCTGCATTCGCAGCATCACGGGAACGCAGGAAGAGGTATTAAGCGATGAGCAAACGTATTGTTAAATCGATCATAGCACTATTCTTCGTGGCAGTGGGTTTGAGTGCCGCTCAGCTTATATGCAGCGGCAGCTTTATTGCGTCTTTCGGCGAAAAAGCACAAAAATGGCTGCCCATATGTATTTTTTGCGTTCTCGGTGCAGGCTTCGGTGTATTCGGATATGTGATTGCGCCGCGTTTGGTTAAAGCGTATCACTTTGTCACAGGCAGCATTATGCGGAGGTTCACCGACATGCCGCTTTCCGTGATTTTTGTCGGTGTAATCGGACTGATTCTCGGATTGCTTGTCGCATTTTTGTTGAGCACCTTCCTGCTGAACATCGAGCCGCATTTTATCGGCATCATTCTTGCAGTCAGCGCGTATTTAATTTTCGGAACCCTCGGCTGGCTGATTCCCACAAAGCGCAGTAAGGAAATCGTTCTGCCGTCGTGGTTCAGGCTCGGAGAAAAGGGCGGACGCACGGTTGCGGCTCCGAAAGTTCTCGACACCTCGGCAATCATTGACGGAAGATTTTTTGACGTCTATAAAACCGGCATAATTGAGGGAATCGTGATGATTCCGCAGTTTGTGCTTGATGAGTTGCGTCATATTGCGGACAGCACGGATTCGGTCAAGCGTGTGCGCGGCAGGCGCGGACTTGATATGCTTCAGGATATTCAAAATTCTGCGGCTGTGCAGTCGATTGCCGTTTACTCGCGCGACTACCCCGATATCGCTGAAGTTGACGCTAAATTGCTGCGTTTTGCATCCGAACATCATGCAATGATCGTTACCACCGACTATAACCTCAACAAGGTTGCAACTGTTCAAAAGGTTCCCGTTTTCAACATCAACGATCTTGCAAACGCACTCAGAAGCAGTGTTGCTGCCGGCGAAGATGTTGTTGTTGATATTGTTAAAGAAGGAAAAGAATTCAATCAAGGCGTTGCCTACTTTAACGACGGCACAATGGTCGTTGTTGACGGTGCAAAGCGTTATGTCGGAAAATCCGTTACAGCAACAGTAACAAGTGTTCTGCAAACATCCGCAGGAAAGATGGTTTTCGCAAAGCTCCGAGAGGAATAGACGCAATTCATCTTTCCGGCAATCATTAAAGCTATGCCCGCGTTTTTTTAGCACCGCCCGGATCATTGACAAAGGGTTCGGGACGAGAGTTCCGAGCCCTTTGTCGTACTATAAAAGGTTTTGAAAAGTGATACAACATAGGAGCAAAAAGCAGTGCGGAGGAACAGCAATGTCTACGATAGGTAAACGCAGCCTACAGATGGTTCATCGGATATGATCCCGCCGAAAAACTGCTCGATGCAAGTGCGCTCCGGCAGAACAGACTCCGCAGATACAAGAACGGCGACGTTTCACAGCGGATATTCGACGAGATCGTTCGACAGGCAATGGCAAAGGGACTTGTGGGAGGAAAGATTCTGTATTCGGACAGTACACACCTGAAAGCCGCACACGGCAAAAAGCCTTTGAAATTCGATGGCGATGAGGTCAAAAAACAGAGAGCGGAAGAGAAAGAATACTACTTTGACTATGACAGTCAAGGCGGCAACGCAAGCGGAGGCAGCGATGATGTTAAGACGGTAAAGGCGCGTACAACAGACCCTGCAGCGGATTTATGCACCGGGAAGGTCTATGCCTTTACGCATACGGAAAAAGGGTAAGAATACTTACAAGAGAAGAAAGTAAACGGCGGAACGCAGCTTTGCCGATTCCAAAGAATTACACGGCCTCCGTTATTGCCGTATGCGGGGGCTTTCCAAGGTTACCGAGCAGTGCCTCCTCACTGCCGGCGTGCAGAATATGAAGAAAACAGCTTCCCTCTGTCGGGGGAGTACATCCGACTTCTTCGCGCTTTTTCTATGCTTTAACAAAAAAACAAAGCCTATCCTTGCTTCAGATGGGCTTTGTCAGTGGTATGGACGCACTCAAAAGAGTACGCCGAAAACTGTATATATCGATCTTATCTGTGCGCATCGAGGAATTTGCGTTTGGATGCGCAAAGCTCTGCAATGAATAGCCTATCCAAAGAAGACAACGAATAATCTTTACGGTGAACCAGAAGGTCCTTGTAGATTTTCAGTTCCTCGTTGCAGGGAATTTCGACAAGATCAAACCTATCCAAGGTTTCTTGGGGAATCGGGGAGACCCACATAAAGCAATCGCTGTTTCTGCTCAACAGTTCGAATTGACTGCCGCGCTCGTAAACAAAAATACGTCGATTTGAGTTGTCGGGCAGTTCCTCTTTTTTTGACGCAGCAAACGGCATTGAGGGCACATAAGGGTCGGCATGAGCAATTTCGATATAGTCTTTAAGCATATTGAACTTAACACTGCCGGCGCGTGCAAGGCTGCTGTTTCGACCTGCAACCAAAACATAGCGGAATTCGGCTACGAGTTCGTAGGCGAGATTCTTTTCTTCAAGCATGTCCTTATAGTACTTGTCATATTCCGCAGCATAGCGTACAATGCCGAGGCGATAATCCTCCTGCAAGACATTTTTCACAGTGTTTGCCGAGTTGGTTTCATAGTAAAACGCATCGATGGCATCCGAGGGCTTAAACAGCAGTGAGAATGCCGTGAATGCATCGGAAATATAGCTTGCACGGGGGCATGAAAGCGAAAAACGCTGACGTCGAGTGCCGGAACGGCGGAAGGCAGCTTCAACTTCATCAACCTGTTTAAGAATAGCTTTTGCATATCGAATAAAAACTTCACCGTCGGGCGTCAAAAACATACCCTTTGCACTGCGGTCAAATATTTTAATGCCGAGATTTTGCTCAAGCTCCTTTATTGCGCGGCTGAGCGTAGGCTGCCCGACAAAAAGCGTTTCCGATGCTCTGTTGATTGATTTTGCTTCCGCAATCTCAACAGCATATTTCATGTGCAGCAGGTTCATGAGAAGCCCTCCGGTTTCTGTTCGTGACTGAGGCAAAGGATGATGCAGAAGCAGAACATAAATGCGCTGCGCTGCGCTTTCCGAGCTGTTGCCTGAATACAGTATAACCCAAAATCGACAAAAAAGCAACAACAGCTCAATTCGCACGGTGCTTGACAGAAGAAATAAATAATGATATATTATGAATGTGAATTTGAATAAGGTAAAAAAGAGGGCGTCACTGAACGGTGACGACCGCATATCGACGGAAAACAGCGAACCTTTTTTCAAGGGTTCGCTTGTTGAAATATGCATCCTTTCGTACGTGCCGTATTCCTTTTCGGAAAAACATTCATTAAAACATGAACTGATGCCTTTTTTTTCGGAGACTCGACTCGGAAAGATTGGCCGTTGGCTGCTGAATCCGCAGGATTCTTCCCTGTCTGAAAAACACATTTCCGCTTTGGAACAATCTGCTGCGGCAGAGCTTGCAATCTGTGCAGCAATGAAAAACAGCGGGCGACCGTTTGCTCCGTCTGATTATGCATATAAAGAGAGCGGCCAACCTACAATCCAAAATGGTCATATTTCGATTTCACACACAGAGGGATATGCTGCCTGTGCAATTGCCCGAGAGCCGGTCGGGATTGATGTTGAACGCGGACACACATTCAGCAAGGCTGCGGCAAAGCGCATCTTGTCTCCTCAGGAGGAGCTGATGAGCGATTCAACAAACGCGGACGAGTTGCTTTCCCGTATATGGACTGTTAAAGAAAGCTTCCTCAAAATGACGGGGGAGGGGATACCGGGCGGAATGCGCACATTGGAGTTGATTGCCGCAGGCGACGGTTCTTCCGATGTATGGACAATTAAGCGCGGCACGAAGCTTGAGGCAGGCCGTGCCGTACTTTTGAGTATTTCAGGCAGCGGGAATTCAGCGGATTTCAATGATGCGTATTTATCCGTTTGCACAAAGAAAAAAGCAATGATGCACATAAATCGTTTCGAATCGGTCGAAAGCATTCTTGAATTTCTGAATGAGCCCTGATTCTGTTTTGAATTCGTGCAAAAAAAGTTTTAATTATATTTATTGCTCAAGGTTGCCGAGGAATAGCTTTTGAGTTATAATATCACTCGGAATATCAATAAACTCTATGGAGGCATAAAATGATCCAGTTTGATTTGATTCGGGCACATGATCCCGAGCTTTGCGGCTACATGGAAGAGGAGCTTGCACGTCAGCGCAGCCACCTCGAGCTCATCGCATCCGAAAACTTCGTCAGCGAAACCGTTATGGCGGCAATGGGCAGCCATCTCACCAACAAATACGCAGAAGGCTACCCCGGAAAGCGTTACTACGGCGGTTGTGAATGCGTTGACAAGGTTGAAGATCTTGCCCGTGATCGTGTCAAAAAGCTCTTTGGTGCGGAACATGCAAATGTCCAGCCCCATTCCGGCGCACAGGCGAACCTTTCCGTTTATTTTGCGCTTCTTAACCCCGGCGATACGATTCTCGGCATGAACCTGTCCCATGGCGGTCACCTTACGCATGGCAGCCCCGTAAACATGAGCGGCAAATATTTCAATGTTGTTCCTTACGGCGTAAGCGAAGCGGACGAGCGCATTGATTATGATGAACTCCGCCGCATTGCGAATGAATGCAAGCCCAAGCTTATCGTTGCGGGCGCAAGTGCATATCCCCGTGAGATTCGTTTCGACATCATTTCCGATATTGCAAAGGAAGTCGGCGCAATCCTTATGGTCGATATGGCACATATTGCAGGTCTTGTTGCAGCCGGTCTGCATATGAATCCTGTACCCTATGCTGACGTTGTCACCAGCACCACTCACAAGACCCTGCGCGGTCCCCGCGGCGGTATCATCCTCTGCAAGGAAGAATATGCAAAAGCAATCGATAAGGGCATATTCCCCGGCACACAGGGCGGCCCGCTTATGCACACCATTGCGGCAAAGGCTGCATGCTTCCACGAAGCACTTCAGCCTGAGTTCAAGGTATATCAGCAGCAGGTTGTCAAGAATGCAGCAGTTCTTGCCGACAGCCTTCAGAAGGCAGGCCTTCGCATCGTTTCCGGCGGCACGGATAACCACCTGATGCTCGTTGATCTGACCGCAAGCGGCAGAACCGGCAAGGAAGTCGAGCACCTCCTTGACGCTGCAAACATCACCGTCAACAAGAACACCATTCCCTTTGAAACCCGTTCGCCCTTCGTCACCAGCGGCGTGCGCATCGGCACCCCCGCGGCGACTTCCCGCGGCATGAAGGAGCCGGAGATGGCGCTCATCGGCCAGTGGATCGCCAAGCTGGCCAAGGAAGGCGATTCTGCGGTCGAAGAGGTCAAGCAGGGCGTGCTCAAGCTCTGCGAGCGCTTCCCGCTCTACCCGGAAGTGGAATAATCATCAGGCAAAGATTGTACCGGAGCGGCTTTTTCAAGCTGCTCCGGTGTTTCATACAGCTCATTTTTTCACACAACAGGAGGCTTCGCATGAACATCACGGTCTATTTGGGCGCAAACGACGGCAACGACCCGCTTTATCTGGAAGAAGCCTGCCGATTGGGACGATGGATCGGCAGCAGCGGACACACGCTGGTCTACGGCGGTTCAGCCTGCGGACTGATGGGTGCTTTGGCGCGCAGCGCACTGGAAGCGGGCGGCAAGGTCATCGGTGTGGAACCGCAGTTCTTTATTGATCGAGCCGTACAGCTGAATGGACTGACCGAGCTGATCATCACGCCGGATATGGCACAGCGCAAGGCGAAAATGATCGAGCTGGGCGATGCGTTTATCGCGTTCCCCGGCGGCACAGGCACGCTGGAAGAGGTCAGCGAGGTGATGTCCAAGCTTTCCCTGGGGCATCTTTCCGCGCCGTGTATTTTCTACAACCTGAACGGTTATTACGATGATGTGCAGCGCCTGCTCACCCGCATGATTTCCGCAGGCTTTTCCTTCCCGGAAAAGCAGAAGGACGTCCACTTTGTTCGGAGTCTCGAAGCAATCCGGCACATTCTTGAATGAACCGCCTCTTTTTTACACTCGTTCCGAAAAAAGGGAGCGGGTGTTTTTTCTTCCTCACGCCGTTTTTTCTCACCCCGCATAATTCTTATAAAAAAACTCGGAAAAGCGATTGACAGGATGATTTCCTGGTGATAATATAGTCGAGGATAATGCCGACAAATTTAGTCGGCAATGTATAGGAGGCGGGAAGATGAAACTGTCCACAAAAGGACGCTACGGCGTGCGCGCGATGTACGATTTGGCGCTGATGTACGGTCAGTCTCCGCAATCGGTCAAATGCATCGCAGAGCGGCAGGGCATCCCCGAAGCCTACCTCGAGCAGCTCATCGCGCCGCTGCGCAAGGCGGGGCTGGTGCTTTCCATCCGCGGAGCACAGGGCGGATATACGCTGGCGGACGAGCCGAAAAACATCTCCGTAGGCGCGATCCTGCGGGCGGTGGAAGGCCCGCTGGCGGCGACCAGCTGCATCACCGAGCCGTGCGAGCATTCCGACGGCTGTGCGATGCACGCGCTGTGGGAGCGCATCCACAAAGGCGTCAACGACCTGATGGACGGCATTTCCTTGCAGGACATGCTCGACGACGTCAACCGGAAATGCGGGGAGAATCGCTGCTCCTGCCATTGATCTACGTCTCGTTTGATTACAAATATTTTTAAGAAAAACTTTTAGGACCGGAGGTCAACTTTTTATGGAAAGAATCTACCTGGACAACGCGGCGACGACCCGCGTCCGCCCCGAGGCGGTGCAGGCTGCCCTGCCGATCATGACCGAAATCTACGGCAACCCTTCCAGCATTCACTCCTTTGGCCGTGAGGCGAAGAAGGCGCTGGAAAAGGCCCGCTGTCAGGTGGCGGCGGCCATCGGCGCAAAGAAAGAGGAAATCTATTTTACCGCCGGCGGTTCGGAATCGGATAACTGGGCGCTCAAGGGCGTAGCGCACACGCTTTCTTCCAAGGGCAAGCACATCATCACCACCGCTATCGAGCACCACGCGATTCTGCACACCTGCGCCGCGCTGGAAAAAGAGGGCTTCACCGTGACCTATCTGCCGGTGGACGAATACGGCCGGGTGACGGCAGAGCAGGTGGAAAAGGCGCTCACGCCCGAAACCATCCTCGTCAGCGTCATGATGGCGAACAACGAGATCGGCACGGTGGAACCGATTGCCGAGATCGGCGCGGTCTGCAAGGCGCACAAGGTGCTCTTCCACACCGACGCGGTGCAGGCGGTCGGCCATCTGCCCATCGATGTCAAAGCGATGAACATCGACCTGCTCTCGCTCTCCGGACACAAGTTCTACGCTCCTAAGGGCACCGGCGCGCTGTATATCCGCACCGGCGTGCGGCTGCAAAACCTGATCGAGGGCGGCGCACAGGAGCGTTCCCGCCGCGCAGGCACCGAAAACCTTCCCGCCATCGTGGGCATGGGCGCAGCCATCGAGCTCATCACGGCGGAAATGCCGGAGGAAACCCCGCGCATGACCGCGTTGCGGGACAAGCTCATTCGCGGCATTCTCGACGCCATTCCGGAATCCCGCCTCAACGGACACCCTACCCAGCGTCTGCCGGGCAACGTCAACATCTCGGTGCGCTATATCGAGGGCGAATCCCTGCTGCTCTCGCTGGATATGGCGGGCATCGCCGCATCGTCCGGGATGCGGCACTTCTCCTTCTTGACGCA
>ERZ1106954.3215-NODE-3215-length-10748-cov-25.099972_pt1 | contig 10748 bp, 8 predicted proteins | sample MGYA00403678_ERZ1106954 | MGnify/ENA primary metagenome ERZ1106954 (study PRJEB35170, sample SAMEA104062445) | human gut metagenome | biome: human gut; feature: human-associated habitat; material: faeces | place: Denmark | collected 2012-08-20 ... | reverse complement strand
CACGCCGCCAGCGTTCGTCCTGAGCCAGGATCAAACTCTCAATAAAATGGTATCTTAAAGCCGAAGCTCTAAAATCAATTTCATTCTTCGTTCGCTCTTAGCTTAACTCAAGAATTTTCGTTGGCTATTCAAAGAATCTCATTTCTGACATTCACTGAACAACTCTTTTGGTTCTTTTTCAGAACCTTAATTGTCCAAGGTGTTTGTTCATGTTTCTCGTTGTTTAATTTACAAGGTGCACTCCGCAGTTTCGCGGGCTTTTATTGTATCACATCAAGTTTCGTTTGTCAAGAACTTTTTTCAAATTCTTTCGAACTTTTTGTGATCCGCTCGTCGCTTCGCGGTTTCTCGCTCAGCAGCGAACTCATTTAGTTTAGCACATCTTCATCCGTTTGTCAAGAACTTTTTTCGAATCTCTTCGAGCTTTTTCTTGAACCCCGTCCGATTTGCTGCGCCCTTCAGAACGCTCGGCTATGATACCATCGAAAAACCGGTTTGTCAACCCTTTTTTTCATTATTTTTCACTCTTTTTTATATTTACTATTACTTGTGTTAATATCGGCACGACACCCCAAAATATAGCCGCTCCCACAGCCCAGCTCCAGATCGGCAGCCGGTACGCCAGAAAGCTTCCGCCAAATGCCAGCAGGCAGAACACACCTCCGGTGCTTCCCATGCCATTTTTCCGTCTGACAGCTCCCAGCATACGTTCTGCCGCACACACCAGCATCGTCAAAAGCGCAAACAGCCCCAAAAGCTGCGCGACTGACAGCAGCAGCTCGAACCGCTGCATGACCGACAGCACAGACAGGCTTTTCGTCAGCGTGAGAAACGGCAGCGGCTCCTGCCGCGCCAGCTCCGGCGACAGGCAGGCCGCCGTCAGAAATGCCGGGGCTGCCGGAAGAAGCGCAGATGCTGCCGCCGTACCGGGTGAAATGCGCGGTGTTTCCTCCTCCGCCGTGACAAATGCCATGCAGACTGGCCCCAGACACAGGCAGAACGCCAGCGCGGCATCCGCCGGAACGCCCTGCGGGCGGCTCCAATCTACCTGCACGTGCCGCAGGGACGCTGCGGCAATGACCGCATACAGTCCCGCGAGGCACAACGCAAGCACTGCACAGACACGTCCGGCTGCCAGCCGTCCCTTTTGTCCGGCCAGCGCCGCCAGCAAAAGCGGGATCGCGGGCAGGAACGGGCCAAGGTCGTCTTCAAACGCGATCTGACTGGCCGCAGCAGCGCCCGAGGCCGCAAACAGCAGCCACAAAAGCTCCGCCGCTGCCATGATCCGTCCGCCAACAGCTCCGAACGCGCGGGCAAACGCCTGCCGCATACACAGGCCGGATTGCCGCTGCATCGTCTGCTGGCAGGCGGCAAGCGCGCAGGCGAGGATACTCCCGCCCAGCACCCACAGCCAGCCGCAGCCCGGCAGCGCCATCGCCGCCGGAACGCTCAGCGCGCACAGGCTCCACGCGCGCACCTGTCTCGGCGTCAGCTTATCCTGCAAGAATGATCCCTCCGTTTTCCCCCGGCAGCAGAATCGCCGGGTCGAGTGCTTCGCCGCGCAGAAGCGCGGCGTGCGCGTCCGCAAGCGTCACCGCACCGGGGTGCGCCTGCAAAAATTCCACGCAGCCGTCTGCATCCAATGCATCCATCCGCGCCAGATACAGCTTTGCCGCCGGGCGAAACTGCCGCTGCCGCACCGCTGCGGGCAGAAGCGATTGTGTGCTTTGCAGGAGAATAATATGCTCCGCCGTGTCCAGAAAGAGCGTGCCCTCCGCCCCTTCCCGCATGGCGGCAAGCGCGTCCGGGAGTGTCGTGCCGGAGCCGGATGCGCCGTTGTCGCTTTCCACGGTGATCCGCCCGTCCTCCTGCGCGATCACGAGCACCTGCGCAGGCAGGAGCTTCGCCGCGTCCGTCCCCGTGCGCGGCAGCATACAAAGGCTGACCACCGACGCGGCCGCCAGCAGCGCGATACTGATTTTATTGAGCATGACCGTCCCCCTGATTTTTCAGATCCTGCGGGTGCAGCGCCGTGTCGCGCCATTTCTGCCGCACCAGAAGCGGGCGCAGCACGGCGCGTCTTGCCCGCGCGTCGGAAAACGGCGCGAGATAGGACACATCCAAACTCGTCAGCCCCGACAGGTGGATCAGCAGCGCAATGCCGCCTGCCGTCAGGGCGAACAGCCCGCCCGCTCCCGCCAGAATCGCCAGTGCGAAGCGCCAGATGCGAACGGCGTCGGACAGATCCCGGCTCGGAAGCGTAAAGCCGCAGATCCCGGCGGAGGCCGTGACGATCAGCGCGGCGGGCGAGACGAGCCGCGCATCGACCGCCGTTGTGCCCACGACGAGGCCGCCGATGATGGAAACCGCCGTGCCGATGGCCTGCGGCAGATGAAGCCCCGCCTCCTGCAAAAGCTCAAACGCGGCAAGCAGGCCCACCACCTCGAAAACCGTATCGAACGGCACCTCGCGCTTGGATTCGATGATCGCCAGCAGCAGCTTTGTCGGGATCATCTCCTGATGGTACGTCGCCATGGCGACATACAGCCCCGGCAGCAGCAGCGCGGCCAGCAGCGCCAGATACCGCAGCACGCGCAGGCAGGACGCCGAGAGATAGTCGACCGCGCGGTCCTCCGTCGATTTCATAAGAACGCCGAGATTGACCGGGGCCAGATACCCCAGCGGCAGCCCGTCGACCAGCAATCCGACCTGTCCGTTCAGAAGGCCCTGGCAGAAGGTGTCCGGGCGCTCGGTGTATTGTAATAACGGAAAGGCTGTCCGGCGGGAACCGGTCACGTATTCCTCGACGCTTGCGGGCGTGAGCATCCCGTCAATGTCGATATTTTCCAGCCGCTTTTCCATGCGCCGGACAAGCTCCGGCGCGGTCAGGTCGGCGAGATAGCAGACCGTGACGGCGGTTTTCGTGCGCAGGCCGACGGTCTTCTGCGAAAAGCGCAGCTGCGCCGTGCGCAGATGGCGGCGCAGGAGGCTGGTGTTGATGCGCATCGTCTCGGTAAACGCGTCCTTCGCGCCCTTGACAGTGTTTTCCGACTCCGGCGCGGAGGGGCCGCGCCGGGCGCTCGTTTTCGTTTCGAAGCAGAGCGCCGTGTCCGTGCCCGGAAAAATGACAGCGCAATAGCCGTGCAGCAGCTTGTCCGCCGTCTGTGCGGGGTCTTGCGTGCGCTCGGCGACGGCGCAGTAGACTCTCGCCCGCTCCGCCTGCGTCAGAACCTCCTGTATGCTCCCCGGCGTGACCGTCTCCATCAGCGGCTTCAGCACCTGCTCGGCGATATCCCCGCCGGAGGTCAGCCCGTCCAGAAACAGCAGTCCCAGCCTCTGCCCGCCGACCGTGATCTGCCGGGTATTGAGATCCGCCGTACCCCCAAAGCACGCCTGCACGTCCTCCATGCCCCAATGCGCCATGGTTTCGCCTCCTGTTTGGATGATTCTTCTGTCATTTTTCCGCAAACGCAGAAAAGTATACCTGTTTTCCGCGTCACAGGTTTGCATATCCCGGCTGTTTGTGGTAGACTATAGCGAAAGCGATTTTTCAATACATATATAATATGTGTCAGGTTATCGCACATCTGCACCTGTAGGGGCGGGCAGAGCCGCCCGCCCCTACATCATGCCTGATAACGAACACACATAAATATTCTTCTGGAGATGTACCGCCATGTATGAATTGATCACCGATCAGACGCTTGCGGAATACGAAGCGTTTGTGCAGAGCCACCCGAAGGGCAATTTTGCGCAGAGCAGTCTCTGGGCCAAACAGAAGCCCATGTGGACATGGGACGCCGTCGCCGTGCGCGGCGAGGACGGGAAAATCAAAGGCTCTCTGGCCCTCATGACCCGCAAGGTTCCCGGCATCGGCCGGACGCTGATGTACGGCTGCCGCGGCCCGGTCTGCGATCTGGACGACCGCGAGACGTTTGCCCAGCTGCTGGAGGGCGCGAAGGCGCTGGCGAAAAAATATAAATCATATGTTATCAAGCTCGACCCGGACGTGCCGTCGAGCAACACGGCATTCGCCGCGCTCATGCAGTCGTTCGGCTTCCGGTGCAAGGAGGGCGGGAAGAATTTTGAGGCCATCCAGCCGCGCTATGTCTTCCGTCTGAACGTCGAGGGCAAAACGGAAGATGAGCTTATGGCGGCCTTCCACCAGAAATGGCGCTATAATATTCGCCTGGCCGAGCGCAAGGGCGTAAGCGTGAAGATCTGCGGCAAGGAAATGGTCCCGGCGTTCGCCGATCTCATGCTGACGACCGGCGTGCGCGACGGCTTTGTCACGCGCAAGCCGGAGTATTTCGCGAATATGCTCGACAATCTCGGCGAGCACGCGCGGCTCTACATGGCCTTCGACCCCGAGGGTGCGCCCATCGCGGGCACGCTTGCCATCCACTACGGCGACAAGGTCTGGTATCTCTATGGCGCGTCCAGCAACGAGCACCGCAATCTGATGCCCAACTATCTGCTGCAGTGGCGCATGATCCAGTGGGCCGTGGAAACCGGCTGCCGGGTCTACGATTTCCGCGGCGTATCCGGAAACGTCTCCGAGGATAACCCGCTCTACGGCCTGTTCCGCTTCAAGCAGGGCTTCGGCGGAGACTTCACCGAGTTCGTCGGCGAAGAGGATCTGGTGCTCTCGCCGGTCATTTACTGGGCCGTGGAGCACGGCACGTCGGTCTTCAAGGATCTTCGCAAGACCGTCTATCTCATCAAGAACCGAGACAAAAAATAACGCAGGAGGCGCAGCATGAAAGCGTATGTCGTCGACTCCGCCGCCGTGCGGAGCAATCTGCAAATTCTAAAGGACCGCGCAGGCAGCGCGGTCCTCTGGGCCGTTTTAAAGGGTGACGGCTACGGCCTCGGCCTTGTCCAGATGGCAGCGATCTGCCGGGAAGCCGGCGTCACGCACTTTGCCGTGACGGAGGTTTCCGAGGTCAGCCGCCTGCGCGCAGGCGGGTTTCAGGATTGTGACATTCTGATGCTCCGCCCGACCGCCGACGCGCAGGAGCTGACGCAGCTTCTGAACCTCGGCGCGATTCTGACCGTTTCGAGCCAGAACGACGCAGCCGTCCTGAACGGCGTGGCGGAAACGCTCGGTGTCCAGGCGCAGGTACACGTCAAGATCGATACCGGCATGGGCCGGTACGGCTTTTTGCCGGACGAGCTGGATCAGCTGCTGCCCATTTTCAAGTATATGCCCGGCCTGCATGTGACCGGCATCTATACCCATCTGCATTCCGCGTTCTGCAATCAGAAAGCGACGGTTGCGCAGGCCGAGGCGTTTCAGGGCGTTCTGGACAAGCTGCACGCCGAGGGCTGCGGCACCGGCATGGCGCATATGCTGAACTCCGCCGGGCTTCTCAAATACCCCGAATACGCGATGGACGGCGTGCGCGTGGGCTCGGCCATCCTGGGGCGTGTGTCTGTGCGCGGAAATTGGGGTCTTGCCCGCATCGGCGAGTGTCAGGCGACGATCGAAGAGCTTCGCTGGCTCCCGAAGGGCCACAGCTGCGGCTACGGCGCGGGCTGGACGGCAAAAAAGCCCACCCGCGTGGCCGTGTTCTCCGTGGGCTGGTACCACGGGTTCGGCGTGGAGATGGGGAACGATCTGTTCCGCTTCCGCGACTGTTTGCGCGGCGTTCTGCGGAATCTGAAGCAGATGGTCTTCAAGAAGCATCTTTATGTAACGGTAAACGGGAAAAAGTGCCGTGTGCTGGGCCATATCGGCATGCTGCACACGTGCGTGGATGTGACGAAGCTTCCATGCGCCATCGGCGATACGGCAGTATTTGAGATCAAGCCGCTGCTGCTTAAGGGCATCGAGGTCGTCTACCGGTGAGGAGGAGCCATGTCTGATAAAATTGCCGCCATTGCCACGGGCCGCGCCCGCACGGGCATCGGTATCCTGCGCCTGTCCGGCGACGGATGCATTGAGGCTGCCGGGCAGGTCTTCAAATTGAATTCTGGGAAACCGCTTTCCTCCCTGCCCGACCGGAAACTCGCGCTCGGCACACTCTTTGACGCGCAGGGACGGCCCGTCGACCACTGCATGGCGTTCATCTCCCGTGCGCCGCATTCGTACACCGGCGAGGATACCGCCGAAATTCAATGCCACGGCTCCCCCGCCGCACTGACCGCCGGGCTTGAGGCGCTGTTCGCCGCAGGCTTCCGGCAGGCGCGGCCCGGCGAATTCACACGCCGCGCATTTCTAAACGGCCAGATGGATCTGACGCAGGCCGAGGCCGTGATCGATCTCATCGACGCCGAAACAGCCGACGCGGCGGCGAACGCCGCCGGGCAGGTCGCGGGCGCGATCCGAAAAAGGATCGACCCGATCTACGACGGCTGGGTCGACCTGTGCGCGCATTTCCATGCCGTGCTCGATTACCCCGACGAGGATATTGACCCCTTCATGCTCTCCGGCTACGAAGCGTCGCTGACGGCAAGCAGCCGGCAGCTTACCGCGCTGCTTGCCTCCTGCCATCGGGGCCGGATGGTGCAGTCCGGCATCAGAGCCGTCATTCTGGGAAGTCCAAACGCCGGAAAATCCAGTCTTCTCAACCGCCTGTCCGGCTTTGACCGCGTCATCGTCACCGACATCCCCGGCACGACGCGCGACACGGTCGAGCAGACCGTCACACTCGGGCGGCACCTTGTCCGTCTGGTTGATACCGCAGGCATCCGCGACACGCAGGATGTGATCGAAAAAATCGGCGTTGACCGCTCGATGGAGGCCGCGAAGGACTGCGACGCGGCGCTGTTCGTCGTCGACGCGTCCAGACCGCTGACGGACGAGGACCGCCGCGCGATGGGCGCGGCGCTCGAAGCGCCGGAGGTGATCGCGATTCTGAACAAGCAGGATCTGCCCGGCGCGATCGAGCCGTCCGATCTGCCGTTTGCGTACATTGTCCCCATCTCCTGCAAGGACAGCACGGGCTTTGATCTGCTGGAGCAGGCGTTTGATATGCTCTTCCCGGACGATGCGCCGTGCGACGGCTCGCTTCTGACGAACGCGCGGCAGGCCGGCGCCATTCTGCGCGCGAAAAAGTCTGTCGACTCCGCCGTGCAGAGCCTGCGCGCGGGTATGACGCCCGACGCGGTGCTGGTCGATCTGGAAGCGGCCATGGATGCGCTCGGCGAGGTCACGGGCCGGACGATGCGCGAGGATATCACGAACCGCATTTTTGAGCGGTTCTGCGTTGGAAAATAAACCACAGAAATCAGGTTTTACTATGATCTATCTCGATAATTCCGCCACCACGCACCCCTGTCCCGCCTGCGTGCGGGCCATGACAGAGGCGCTCACGGACTGCTGGGGCAATCCGTCGTCCGTCTACGCGCTCGGCATTGACGCCGCCCACCGTCTGCGGCAGGCGCGGCAGGCGGTCGCCGCCGCCCTCGGCGCAGAGCCCGACCGGGTGTTTTTCACCTCCGGCGGCACGGAGGCCGACAACTGGGCCATTCTTTCCGCCGCCGAGCGTCTCGGCAAGCGCGGCCGCCACATCATCACGACCGCCGTGGAGCACCACGCTGTCCTGCACCCCATGCAGAAGCTGGAAGCGAAGGGCTTCGAGGTCACATATTTGCAGCCTGACCACGACGGCAATATTACAGTCGAGGAACTGAAAAAGGCCCTCCGCCCCGATACCATTCTCGTCTCCGTCATGATGGTCAACAACGAGACAGGCGCGGTCATGCCGATTGCCGACATGGTAAAGACCGTGCGCCGCGCCGCGCCGCTGGCGCTGTTCCATACCGACGCCGTGCAGGGCTTTTTGAAGGTTCCATTCCGCGCCAAAGCGCTCGGCGCGGACATGATCTCCGTCTCCGCGCACAAGATCCATGCCGCCAAGGGCACGGGCGCGCTTTATATCCGTCCCGGCCTGCCCCTCCCCGCTTTCCTGAATGGCGGCGGGCAGGAGAGCAACTACCGCTCCGGCACGGAAAATATGCCCGGCATCTGCGGCTTCGGCGCAGCCTGCGCCGGCACGGATGCAAAGACGGACATGGAACACATGGCGCACCTGCGCGATCTGGCCCGGGAAAAGCTAGCTCAAATTGACGGACTTGTCCTCATCGGCAGTCAGGCCGCGCCGCACATCGTCAATCTGTCCCTGCCCGGCCTTCGCTCACAGGGCATTATCAACTGTCTGCAGTCAGACGGCATCTATGTCTCGGCAGGCTCCGCCTGCTCCAAGGGCCACCGCAGCCACGTGCTTGAGGCCATGCACCTGTCCCCCGCCGTCATCGACGGCTCCATTCGCGTCTCGTTCTCCCGCGACAACACGGAAGCTGACGTTGACGCGCTCTGTCAGGCGCTCCTGCACGCAAAGCAGACGCTGAAGGGCTGAAAACGACACGAATCCCCGCTTGCTTCGCTGAAAACCCCAGTGAAGCAAGCGGGGATTTATTAAGTGCTGCCCCTGTATGGGTCGATGCCCACATCGGCCCAGTGGGAAGTTCTGAATTCGCCGAAGATTACCGTAAAAACGGCACATTCTGCCGGGCGGATGCGATGCCCGCAGGCTAGTTTCGAGGCGCAGCCGCGCATAGCGCAGCTCTTAGCGCCGAAGTGGGCATCGGCCCCTACTCACAAAACAGAGCGCCTTCCGCAAAACAGCCGCCTCCGCTCAGTTTTTCAGGCTCTGCATCGGGGCCGGAATCCTCCCGCCGCGGGCGATAAAGTCCGCAGAGGACTCCGGATGCACCGGCATGATAGGCGCTGCGCCGAGCAGGCCGCCGAAGGAGACTTCATCGCCGACCGTCTTGCCCGGAGCCGGGATGAGGCGCACGGCGGTCGTCTTGGAATTGACCATACCGACGGCGGCCTCGTCCGCGATGATGGCGGAGATCGTCTCCGCGCTCGTGTCGCCGGGAACGGCGATCATATCAAGGCCCACCGAGCACACGCACGTCATGGCTTCGAGCTTATCAAGCGTCAGAACGCCGCTTCGCGCGGCGGCGATCATGCCCTCGTCCTCGGACACGGGGATAAACGCGCCGGACAGTCCGCCGACAGAGCTGGACGCCATCAGCCCGCCCTTCTTGACCGCGTCATTGAGAAGCGCCAGTGCCGCCGTCGTTCCATGCGTCCCGCAGGTTTCAAGGCCCATTTCCTCCAGAATGCGCGCCACGCTGTCGCCCACGGCGGGTGTCGGGGCGAGGGACAGGTCGACCACGCCGAACGGCACGCCCAGCCGCCGGGACGCTTCCCGCGCCACCAGCTGGCCCATACGCGTGATGCGGAAGGCCGTTTTCTTGACGCACTCGGCCACCTCGTCAAAGGGCCGGCTCTTGACGCTCTGCAGCGCGTGGTACACCACGCCCGGCCCGGATACGCCGACGCTCACGACCGCGTCGGCCTCGCCCACGCCGTGGAACGCGCCCGCCATGAACGGGTTGTCCTCGACCGCGTTGCAGAACACGACGAGCTTCGCGCAGCCAAGTCCATCGCGTTCCTTTGTCAGCTCGGCCGTCTTTTTGATCGCCTGCCCCATAAGGCGCACAGCGTCCATGTTGATGCCCGCCTTTGTCGAGGCGACGTTGACGCTGGAGCAGACCAGTTCCGTCTCGGCCAGCGCCTGCGGAATGGCGGCGATCAGCCGCCGGTCGCCGGAGGCCATGCCCTTCTGCACGAGCGCGGAAAAGCCGCCGATGAAATCCACGCCGCAGGTCTTTGCGGCGCTGTCCATCGCCTTGGCAAACGGAACAAAATCCTCCGTCTCGCACGCGCTTGCGACCAGCGCGATGGGCGTGACGGAAATGCGCTTGTTGACGATGGGAATGCCAAGCTCCCGTTCGATCTGGCAGCCTGTCGCAACCAGATGCTCGGCCTGCCGGCAGATCTTGTCGTGAACTTTCCGGGCGCAGGCCTCCGGATTCGGGTCGGCGCAGTCCAGAAGCGAAATACCCATGGTGATGGTGCGGATGTCCAGATGCTGATGGTCGATCATATCGACCGTGGACATGATATCGGAATGGTTCAGCATGATCTGTCCCCTCCGTCAGATGGTGTGCATGGCAGTGAAAATATCCTGCCGCTGGATGCGGATGGACAGGCCCATCTGATCGCCCTTTTCTGTGACGCGGGCCTGTACCGTGTCAAACTCCGGCGCGCCTGCCGTCCATTCGACCAGCATAATCATGGTAAACGTGCGCTGCATAATGGTCTGGCTGATTTCCACGACGCTGATGTGGAGTTCTGCCAGCAGCGTGCATACCTCTGCAATAATGCCGACCCGGTCAGGGCCGACGACGGTGATAATTGCTTTCATGTGTCGTTCCTCCTGTGCGCGGATATGGAAAAGGGGCCGTGCGGCCCCCTTTTTATTTTTAGAATTTCGTATGCTCGGCCAGCCAGTTCTTCAGTTCGCTGATGGGAACGCGAACCTGCTCCATAGAGTCGCGTTCGCGGATGGTAACAGCGTTGTCCGCCGGGGTCTTGTCGTCGCCGACGGTCGCAAAATCGACCGTGATGCAGTACGGCGTGCCGATCTCGTCCTCGCGGCGATAGCGCTTGCCGATGGAGCCGGTGTCGTCGTAGTCCAGCATAAAGTCTCCGCACAGGTCCTGATAGATCCTTCTTGCCGGCTCTGCCAGCTTCTTGCTCAGCGGCAGGATCGCAGCCTTGTACGGAGCCAGCGCCGGATGCAGGTGCAGAACCACGCGCACGTCGTTCTTCGCCTCGTCGATGACCTCCTCGTCATACGCCTCGCACAGGAACGCCAGCGCCACGC
>ERZ1106954.3211-NODE-3211-length-10762-cov-2.417204_pt1 | contig 10762 bp, 9 predicted proteins | sample MGYA00403678_ERZ1106954 | MGnify/ENA primary metagenome ERZ1106954 (study PRJEB35170, sample SAMEA104062445) | human gut metagenome | biome: human gut; feature: human-associated habitat; material: faeces | place: Denmark | collected 2012-08-20 ... | reverse complement strand
TCTTCCGTCAGATCCGCTTCTTCCACGCCGCCCTCAATCAGTGCCAGATCCAGCTCGTTGTCAAGCAACGCACGGCAGAGCGACTCGCCGTTTTCGATCATCACCTGCACACGAATGCCGGGATGATCTTTTTTGAACCTCAAAATCAAATCCGGCAGCAGCATATTCCCCAGCATGATGGTCGCGCCCACGCGCAGCACGCCCAGTGCATCCCAGTTGCGCAAACTCGTCTCCATGTTGTCAAACAAATCAACAATATGCACCGCCTGGCTGTAAAAGCGTTTGCCGACCTCCGTCACCGGCAGCCGCCGTCCCATGCGTTCAAAGAGCTTCACGCCGTAATAGCTTTCCAACTCCTGAATGGCGCGGGTCACGGCGGGCTGCGTCATGTGCAGCTGCTGCGCCGCGCTCGTGATGCCTCCGCAGCGGTAAACCGCCAGAAAGATCCTCATGTGCCGAACTGTCATGCTGCCCTCCTCCATTCATAACAAAAATGATATGCGTTTCATAGAATAATAGCATTTGCATTATAAATGCACAAGGCATAAGATATAGGAACATGAAAACACTTTTCTGGAGGAAGTCATGAAAAAGAGCCTGCGCCCTACAGCAAAGACGCTGTGGCAACTGTTTCTCAGCACGCTGTACATCAGCGCGTTCACCTTTGGCGGCGGTTTTGTCATCGTCACCTTTATGAAAAAGAAATTTGTCGATGAGCTGCATTGGATCGACGAGGACGAAATGCTCGACCTGACGGCGATTGCACAGTCCTCTCCCGGCTCGATCGCGGTCAACGCGGCGATCCTGGTGGGTTGGCGCATCGGCGGTGCGCTGGGCATTGCAATAGCCGTGCTGGGCACACTGCTTCCCCCGATGCTGATCCTTTCAATGATCTCGTTTTTCTATGCAGCGTTCGCCTCCAACCGATACGTCGCGCTGACGCTGCGCGGCATGCAGGCGGGCGTTGCGGCGGTGATCCTCGACGTGGTATGCGGCCTGGGCAGCAAGGTCGTCAAGGAGCATAGTGCGCTCTCCGTTGCTTTGATGCTTTGCGCTTTTGCAGCGACATTCTTTTTCAAGATCAATGTGGTGTTCATACTGCTGGCTGCGGCATTGGTGGGCGCTGTTAAATTGCTGGTGATTCGCCTAAAGGAGGTGCGGGCATGACGTTGCTGCATTTGCTTTGGAGCTTTTTCCAGGTTGGGTTGTTCAGTATAGGCGGCGGATATGCCGCAATGCCGCTGATTCAAAGCCAAGTGGTCGATCAATACGGATGGCTGACGATGCGGGAATTTACCGACTTGATCACCATTGCCGAGATGACCCCCGGCCCAATCGCCGTCAATTCCGCAACGTTTGTGGGGATCCGCATTGCGGGCTTTCCGGGTGCGCTCATCGCAACGCTGGGCTGCATTCTTCCTTCGCTGATTGTGGTGACGATTCTTGCACACGTCTATTATAAATACAAGGGGGCAAAAGCGCTGGATACCGTGCTGGCTTGTCTGCGGCCGGTGGTGGTCGCACTGATTGCGGCCGCAGGGCTGAACATCCTGCGGCATGTCCTCTTCGGGGATGGTGCGCCGGCGCTCTCCGCCATCGACTGGATCGGCGCTGTGCTGTTCGCCGGAGCGTTCTTCGCCCTGCGCAAGTTCAAAACCAATCCGATCCTGACCATGGCGCTGTGCGGCGCAGGCGGTCTGATCGCGGGTCTGATCTTCCGCATCACCCCCTGACAATGCAGAAATGCCCGTTTCCACCGAAAAGGATGGAAACGGGCATTTTTTCTCGTCTTTCTCTTTTCCCCTGCTCTTTTCAAACCACGCACGGAACCCTCCGGCGTCAGCCCGTCATCCGGATACTCAATCGGCCGAGATGCGGACTCGATGATCTGCCGGTCGCTCTTCGTCTTTCGCAGCGCTTCATAGGTCGGCCCCGGCGGATCGCCGTATTTTTCCGCCGTCGCCGCATCAATGTTTTCCCGGAACAACGGCGGCGCAGCCCACTCATTTTTTGCGCTTATTCCTGCCGTAAACAGCTCTCCTTCAAGCCGAACTACTGAAGGATGCGCCATTCTCTTTCAAATTCGGCTTCGTTCATTTCAGGCTTCCGCCCCGCCGATATAGATGATGTCGCTCAGGGAGCGCTCCTTATTGGCGGTGCCGCAGGGCGTGGAGATCACACTGCCGTTGAAATACATGCAGCTGGTCATGCCGCCGTCGAGGTTATAGGCTTCCACACAGCCCAGATCTTTCATGTACTGCGCCAGCTCCTGAATGGTCATGCCTTCGCTGTAACCGGAGAGGCGGCCGTCCACCACCACCGCAACATAGCTTCCGTCGGCGCGCTGGCCGAGCGCCGTGCGGGGGTTCTTCCCCTTGACGTCGGTATGGAAGGTTTCGGCAACATTGCCTCCGCTGACGAGCAGCGGCCCAAAGGACCAGGTATCGCACAGACCCTGATTGTCGATCATGTCCTGCGCGTTCATGTTGCTCTCGGTCATCACGCGCAGGGAACCGTCTGCAAACAGGCAGAGCGCGTCGCGCGTAGCATGGTCGCGATAGAGCACGCCGTCGCGGACGATGATGCCGTCGCTGCGGAAGCCGCAATAATCACCGTTGATTGCGAAAACCGCGCTTACCGACGCCGCAATATCGCGCGTGCGGGCCCGGATGTTTGCACCGTAAGCGCCGTCGGCAAAGGCCGTGCGAATCACGGGCGCATCGGTCTTGGGCGTGATAACGGCGACCGTGGCGACAACCATGTTCAGCGGCTGCTCACGGTTGATGTCGATGCGCACGGCTTCATCCTCATAGAGCCACTTGCCGTTTTCGCTATCCTCGGTCAAAATCGTGGCAAAGGGCGTGGCCTCCGGGGTCGCCTCGGTCGTCTCCGTGCCGGAAATTGTCGCAACGTTTGCAGGCGCGGGCGTTTCCAGCGGCGTGGCGGAAACCGTCTGCTTCGGTGCGGCGTCGGTCGGTGCGGCGTCTGCCTGCACCACGCGCCCGGTCATCATGTATTTGAGGCCGAAGGTGCAGAACGCAATCACCATGCCCACGCAAAGCAGGAAGGTAATAAACCTTTGCCACACGATTTTCGGCTTTTTCTTTTTCCCCTGCGGGGTATATCTCGTATCCGCCATTTCGTCTTTTCTCCTCCGGTTTCTGTTTCATCGTTACTCATAATAGCATATTTTGTCTATAAAGAGCATCAAGAATCGGTTTCCAAATTGTAACAGATCCGTCAAGGGCACTGTTAAATCTCGCCTTGCCCCTTGACTTTATGCTGCCTATGATCTACTCTAAGATAGAAAACCGATTGCGTAACGACCCGGAATGAGTACTTTTCCTGAAGAACGCAGCAAAGAGAGCCGGCGGCAGGTGTGAGCCGGCAGCGCGGGAAAACGAAGGCGCCCGGAGAGCGCACAGCCAAATCAAGGCGGGCGGAGAGGTTCTCCGTCAAATTGGGTGGAACCGCGGAAGCAATGACCTTTCGTCCCAATCTCATTTGGGAACGATGGGTCTGTTTTTTTATATCTTAAGGAGGAAAAACAATCATGGCAGCACCTTCGATGGACAAACTGGTCGCTCTGTGCAAAGGGCGCGGATTCATTTTCGCAGGCTCCGAAATTTATGGCGGCCTGGCAAACACCTGGGACTATGGCCCGCTGGGCGTGGAGTTCAAAAACAACGTCAAGCGTGCCTGGTGGCAGAAGTTCGTACAGGAGAGCAAGTACAACGTGGGCGTGGACTGCGCGATCCTGATGAACCGCGAGGTCTGGGTGGCTTCCGGCCACGTCGGCAGCTTCAACGACCCGCTGATCGACTGCAAGGCCTGTAAGAGCCGTTACCGCGCGGATCAGCTCATCGAGCAGGTGGACGGCGTGGATGCAGACGGTTGGAGCGACGAAAAGCTCGAAGCGTACATCGCGGAGCACCACGTTGCCTGTCCGCAGTGCGGCAAGAGTGACTTCACCTCCATCCGCAAGTTCAACATGATGTTCAAGACCTTCCAGGGCGTGACCGAGGACAGCCAGAACGAGATCTATCTGCGTCCCGAAACCGCACAGGGCATCTTCGTCAACTTCAAGAATGTCGCCCGCACCACGCGCAAGCGCGTGCCCTTCGGCATCGCACAGGTCGGCAAATCCTTCCGCAACGAGATCACTCCCGGCAACTTCACCTTCCGCACCCGCGAGTTCGAGCAGATGGAGCTGGAGTTCTTCTGCAAGCCCGGCGAAGATCTGGAATGGTTTGAATACTGGCGCGCCTTCTGCCGCGACTGGCTGCTGAGCCTGGGCATGACCGAGGATCACCTGCGTCTGCGCGACCACGCCAAGGAAGAGCTGGCTTTCTATTCCAAGGCGACGACGGACTTTGAATACCTCTTCCCGTTCGGCTGGGGCGAGCTGTGGGGCGTGGCGGACCGCACCGATTACGACCTCAAGCAGCATCAGGAGCACTCCGGTCAGCCGATGGAATACATCGACCCCGTGACCAATGAGCGCTATCTGCCCTACGTCATTGAGCCCTCTCTGGGTGCAGACCGCGCAGCGCTGGCCTTCCTGGCCGATGCTTACGAGGAGGAAACCCTCACCGACGCCAAGGGCAATCCCGACACCCGCATCGTGCTGCATCTGCACCCGGCGCTGGCGCCCTTCAAGGCTGCCGTGCTGCCCTTGCAGAAGAACAAGCTGGGCGAGGCCGCGACCGAGCTTTACGACAGCCTGCGCAAGAAGTTCTCCGTCGATTACGACGAGACCGGCTCCATCGGCAAGCGCTACCGCCGTCAGGACGAAATCGGCACCCCGCTGTGCATCACCGTGGACTTTGACACTGCCACCGACGGCTGCGTCACCGTTCGCGACCGCGACACCATGCAGCAGGAGCGCATCGCCATTGCAGACCTGGAGGACTACATCGCCAAGCGCCTTGTGTTCTGATTTTCACTGAAATAAAAAGGACCTTCTGCGGGAAACTCTCCTGCGGAAGGTCTTTTTTGCGTTGTTTTTCTTATTCTCCGACAAGGGCGGTCCAAAGCGCTATCATTTCGGCACAATCGTCCTTGGACACAGTCACGGCAGCGCTGCCGTTCTTTTCCACCGTATAGTTGTTGATGCTGGCGTCGAGATAGCGCACGACATAGGGCTCTTCTTCGCCCGCAAAGGCATAGGTCAGCGTCAGCGCGGCCTCCGCGCCCTCTTCCTTTCCGTCCGCAAAGCCGTTGATGGGCACGATGTTCATGGCCTGGAACGCCGTTTTGAAGGCCTCTGCATCCATTGCCACACCATCGCGGAAATAGGCCGGATCGTCGCCGCTGCGGTCAATCGTAAACACCGCGGTTTTTCCGTTCATCTCCACCGTCAGGCTTTCCACACTGTTGATGGCGATGATATTGGCAAATTCGTTGGCAAGGTTTCGGAAGGTCAGACCATCCAGGCATTCCAGACTCTCGCCCTTGACGAGATAGACATCGCTGCTGCCGTCAAAGGCCGCATAGACATTGCCGGCGCTGTCCGTATCGCCCAGCGCCATGACAAACTGCGTGCCGTCAGCATATTCGAGCGTCAGCGTGCGCTCTGGGTTATCCAAACCATAATCGCCCAATTCTCGCGCGGTTTTGACAAAGGAATTCAGGCGAATCTGCTCAAGCTGTGCAATCAACTCCTCGGTCTTTACGTTGTCCACGTTATCTCGCTCCGGGCTTTCGATCTGCCACTGCGTAAACACCGCGCCGCCGATCTTGTCATAATGGCGGAGCGTGAACGTCTCGCCCCCCTGCTCAAAGCTCAATGCGGCAAGGTTTTCGCTCGTGACGGCAAATCCGGAGATATCGCGGTAAGCCGAAATACCCGCAGAATACATATCGACGATCAGCTTGCGCATCAAATAGACGGTATCGCCGCCGTCAATGCGGACATAGTAGTGCTGCGAGGCGGGCGCAAGATCGCCGATTTCCAGCAGCATCTCCTTATCCGTATAGGTAATATTGACGGTCGCCATCGGATCGTCCAGGCCAAAGTCGGTAAAATCGGCGACGTTTTCCGCTGCAATACCTTCAGCCAGCAAAGTCGCCGCATTGGCAAAGGCGGACTGGCAGGCAGACTGCGATGTAACGGCGGGCGTCAGCTCGCGGACGGAATAGGTATCGCCCCTGCGCGTGATGGTGACGGCGGTCTTGCCCTTGATCTCGATGGCTTTCACCTGATCCTCCGTCGTATCGGTCAAGTGAATGGTATGGTCGGTATTCAGCTCCACATAGGTTTTAATCTGCTTCGTCAGCCAAACCGCGCCGAAAACCAGCGCCGTCAGCACGACAATTCCGGCCAGCGCAATCAGCAGCAGCCGGCCAAGACGCGCATCTCCGTGGCGAACGGGCTTTTTCAGCTCGTCAGACGGTTGCAGCTTGATCGGATCTTCCCTTTCTTCGTTCATAGTTCCTCCATTTTTCTGCTCAATAGACTTCAAGCCGGGGAGGGCGTTACGCGCCTTCCCCGGCTCTTAGGTTACACGGAAATGCCGCTTTCGTAAAGAGGATTTTAGCCCTTGACCGCTCCCAGGGTCATGCCCTTGACGAAGTACTTCTGAAGGAAGGGGTAGACGCACGCGATCGGGACGACCGAAATCACGGTCATCGCAGCGCGGATGGTCTGGGTGGTGACGCGGCCGGAGCCTTCAGACGCAGAGCTTGCCGCAGCGTCGGCAGAGACCGAGTCTCCCGTCATGGAGCTTGCGGTATCGAGGATCTGCTTCAGCTTGAACTGCAGGGTAAGCAGGTTCTTTTTAGAAGAGCAATAGAGCATGGTATCGAACCATTGGTTCCACTGGCTGACACAGACGAACAGGCCGATGGTGGCGATAACCGGCATCGACAGCGGGAAGATGATGCCGAAGAGGATGCGGTATTCGCTTGCGCCATCGATCTTGGCCGACTCGATCAATTCATAGGGCAAGCCCTGAATGAACGAACGCATGACCAGAACATTGAAGGCAGAGATTGCGGTGGGCAGCACATAGACCAGGAAGTTGTTCATCAGGCCGTATGCGCGGTAGGTCAGGAAGGTCGGGATCAGGCCGCCGCTGACATACATCGTAAACAGCACGATCTTGGTCACGGCAGAGCGCAGCACGAAGTCCTTGCGGCTCATGACAAAGGCGAGCATCATCGACAGCGGAATGCTGATCAAGGTGCCGATGACGGCGCGCAGCGCGGAGATCATAGCCGAGTGCGGCACATCGGAGCTCTTGAGCAGGATGGTTTCATAGCTCCTGGTAGAGAATACGCGGGGCCAGAGGTAGATTCCGCCGTAGACAGCGTCAGTGGAATCGTTAAACGAAATGGCCAGCGTGTTGAGGAAGGGATACAGCGTAATGATGCAGACCAACACAAGCAGGATGGCATTGATGGTATCGAAGATGGCGTTTTCCGCCTTGGTGGACAGAAGGCCGAGCTTCTGCTTTCCGGGTGCAGCGGTTTTTGCAGTCATGTCATTCAACTCCTTTCCCTTATCCGTTACATGATGCCCTCGCCGTCCATGCGCTTGACCAACATGTTGCAGCCAACGATCAGAACGACGGAGACAATGGAGTTGAAGATGGACATCGCGGAACCTTTGGACCAGAGTCCATACTTCATGGCGTAATCATAGATGTAAACCTCAAGGGTGGTTGCGGTCTCGGTGGTAGAAGCAGACTTCAAAACATAGACCTGCTCAAAACCGACAGAGAGCAGACGGCCGATGGAGAGCACCAGCAGGATCTTAATGGTGGGCATGATCGAGGGCAGCGTGATGTTCCAGATCTTAGAGAAGCGGCCCGCGCCGTCGATATCCGCAGATTCATAAAGCGAAGGGTCGATTGAGGTCATCGCCGCCAAGTAAACGATGGCGGAATAACCGGCATTCTTCCAAACCTCAGTCAGAGCCACGATCAGCCAGAAGAGGTTGGGCTTACCCATGAAGGAAATGGGGTTGTCCACAATGCCGAGCTTAAGCAGAATCTCATTGACGATACCGCTGTCAGGAGACAGAGTGACGAACACGAGGTTCGCGGCAACAACCCAGGAGACGAAGTGCGGCAGGTAAGAAACCGTCTGCACCGTGCGTTTGAACCAGGTCATCTTGACCTCATTGATCATGACGGCCAGCAAAAGTGAAAAGACGTAGGAGAAGACAATCTTCAGCACACCGATGCCCAGCGAGTTTTTCAGTCCGCGCCAGAAATATGCGTCGGTAAAGAGCTCCTGAAAGCTCTGCAAGCCGATCCAATCATTGGCAAAGACGTTCAGCCCCGTCGTGGGCTTGTAGTTGAAGAACGCAAACGACCAGCCCCACAGCGGGACATAGGAAAAGATGATCACCATCAGCACAGGCAAGGAGAGCACCACCAGCTGACGCTGACGCCACACTTTCTGCCAAAAGCCAAGTTCCTTGGTTTTACGCTTGATTACCGCACTGCTTTGTACGCTCACGGGAAATCCCCCTTCTCTAAAAGACTCTCACGGTCTTTTTTATAGTCTCGTGTTGTTTTTGTCCTTTCGGCAAGCGGAATCCTCCCCCCGCGCCTATGTAAAAAAGGTGGGCAGCGCTTCGGACCGGAGCCTTCTTCACCGCCCAACACAGGAGGCAATTTTGAAAAGTGCTGCAAAAATCATCCAGCACATGCCCGTCGCACCTGCTCTGAGCACAATTCTATCTTAAACAATTTTCCATAAAAAATCAATACTTTCTTCGCTGCTTTTTTACATTTTCCTGTATTGTGAAACACGTATTTCTTTTGATTCGCACGGTTCATCGCTGAATTGCTGCGCTCAGAAGCCCTGAATTCAGAGCAAAAGCTGGAAATTTACATGCATCTCCTGCATCATCGGCACATTCTCTTTTTTCTATCAAAAAAGACCCATGGGCGCATCGTGCACCACACGGGTCTTAACCTTTTTCAGTAAAACTTTACTTTTACTTGTAGTTCTCTGCACCGGCCTGAAGCATCTCAGTCACCAGAGCTTCGTACTCACGCAAGGGCAGGTCAGCCAGCTTGCCGGCAAACTCATTCCAAACGTTGTCGAACTCCTCAGGCTTGCACTGAGCCAGCTTCGGCACGTACTCCAGGGTGATCTCCAGAGCGGTCTCACCGGCGATCTTTCTGGGGTCGATGGTGTCGATGCGCTGGCGGATACGCTCGGACTGCATGGCCGTGTATTTGTCATTGTCAAACCCGATCTGCATATGTATCTTTCCCCTTTCCAGTGTACAACCCATCTTATCATGACATTTTTCGGAAGACAAGGGAAAGATTTGACGAAAACGGAGAAAGTTTCCGGGTGGATGGGCGGCGAAAGAAATGCTATAATGCAGAAAAAAGGAAAAGGAGAGATTCCTGTGCCGTGCTTCGAAAGCGAACATTACCGTTTCCACTATTCGGCGGGCAGCTTTGCAGAAAAACATATCCGGGAGCTCGCCTTGCGGCAAGAAAAATGCTTCGCCTACATCTGCCGGGTGCTGCAGGTGAAACCGGACCGGAAACTGCAGTATTTCCTTTGCGAAACGCCGGAGGAGGTAGGGGCGTATTACGGCGATGAGGAACCATGCGACGGGTTTGCCCGGGAACCCGACCGAATCTATGCCGTGTACAATGAGCGCTGCCGCTGCGACGGGTTTCATGAGGACGCACACTTGATCAGCTTTTTTCTCCATAAGCCGCCTCAGGCCGCTGTCCGGGAGGGATTGGCCATGGCCTTTGACCGGCAGTGGTGGGGAATCTGTAATTTCGAATGGGCGTTGTATTACCGAGAAGAAAACCGACTGCCGCCTTTCAACTGCCTTCTGGAAAACAAACGCTTTTTTGCTTTGGACTGCGGATTAAGCTATCCTATCGTAGGGGCGTTTACCGAATATCTTCTGCTGACCTACGGAACGGAACGCTACCGGCTCTTCTGGCAGAAGGAAAACGGCGGGGAAGAAGGGTTCCGGGAGGCCTATGGCAAAACAACGGGCGAACTGAGCCGGGAGTTTGAACAGTACTTGAATTCAATGCCATTCATCAGTTGCACCATATATTGTGCATTTCATTCTTTTCAAAGCACGATATATGGTGTTTTCGTATCAACCTGTAAAATGCAGTGAAACCGTTTTAGAAGCTGTAAAGGGTATTTTGAAGGGTAGTTACATGGCGCTGATTCTCTGCTGAACGATGTTTGCAATAGCAGATTTCCATTCCGGTGCTCCATAATCCTGACGGACTTTTCGTTCGATGTCACACTCCATCATCAAACTGAACAGGCGTTTCGGTTCAGTGTTTCCACTTTCAAACATGGCACGGAAATACTGGGAAAACTGTTGCAAGGTAAAAGGTACAATGGACAACTCCAAACGTTCATCGTCGCGAGTATACCAGCGCCCGATTCTGAAAGTTTCCGCCGTATTACTATCAACACGATTAGCAATGAAAAGACCGTATACAGGTTTATCATGCTGAAGCATAAGGTCGGCAACGTGGCGACGAACAGGTTCGCCCTCCATTGCTTCCTGACGGGAAGATTCGGACAACGTTACTTCAATTACGATAACTTTGTCGTCGAATTCTGCAATCAGGTCTGCACCATTGCCCGGAGCTGTACTGACGGGCATAAAGTCCTGATCGACATTGAAACGGCGAACATTATAGGGCTTGTTGACCAAATTGTCGATTGCAAGAAACGCTCTCCACAAACTCCATTCCAGATATGCCGGGGCTTCTGCTCTGGGAATGCGCAGTTCGGTATCTTCATC
>ERZ1106954.3199-NODE-3199-length-10777-cov-7.487036_pt1 | contig 10777 bp, 7 predicted proteins | sample MGYA00403678_ERZ1106954 | MGnify/ENA primary metagenome ERZ1106954 (study PRJEB35170, sample SAMEA104062445) | human gut metagenome | biome: human gut; feature: human-associated habitat; material: faeces | place: Denmark | collected 2012-08-20 ... | reverse complement strand
CCATATAAATTTTGCCGATATACTCACCGATGACGCCCAGGCACACCAGCTGTACGCCACCCACAAAGCAGACGATGCAGATGGTGGAGGCCCAGCCTGCCACCACACTGCCTAGGATGGCATCAATGATGGCCCAGATCACGCCGATGAAGCTGATCAGGCTCACCACGATGCCCGCGCCCGTGATGATGCGGATGGGCTTGTTGGACAGGCTGGTGATGCCGTCAAAGGCCAGTGCCAGCATCTTGCTCAGGGGATAGTGGCTCTCGCCGGCCAGACGCTCGTGGCGCTCGTAGGTGACCACGTCGTGGGGGAAGCCCACCAGCGGCACCATACCCCGCAGAAAGATGTTCACCTCGTGGTAGTCGGCAAAGCTCTCCAGCACACGGGTGCTGATAAGGCGGTAGTCGGCGTGATTGAACACGATGTCGGCGCCCAGAGCGTTCATCACATGGTAGAAGCCCTCGGCGGTGAACCGCTTGAAGAAGGTGTCGGTGTCGCGGCGGCTGCGCACGCCGTACACCACCTCGGCACCGTCCAGATACTTCTGCACCATCTCATCCATGGCGTTGATGTCATCCTGCCCGTCGCAGTCGATGGAAATGGTGATATCGCAGCTGCCGCTGTGCAGCGCTTCCATCAGGCCTGCCAGTACGGCATTCTGGTGGCCGCGGTTGCGGCTCTGCGCAATGCCGATGAAGTGCTCGTCCTGCTTTGCAAAGCCCTGAATGAGCTCCCAGGTCTTATCCTTGGAGCCGTCGTTGACGAACAGCACCCGGCTCCTGTCGCTCACAAGGCCGCGGGCGGCAAGGTCGTTGATCTTTTGCAGGAACAGCGGGGCCGTGATGGGCAGCACTGCTTCCTCATTATAACAGGGGATCACGATCCAGAGAATCGGTTTGGGCATGGTAAAAACTCCTTTTTATCCTTTATTGCACCATCTGCTTCAGAGCGTCCGGGTCCAGCAGTTTGAAGCTGCTTTTAAAGGTATCCAGCAGGCCGTCCTTCTGCATCAGGCTCAGCTCCCGGCTCAGGGCACTGCGGTCGCAGTTGAGGTAGTCGGCCAGCTGCACGCGGGAGAACGGGATGCTGAAAGTCAGGCTCCCGGCCCGCTCGCTCTCGTTCAGCAGGTAAGCGCACACCTTGGCGCGCAGGCTCTTCAGCACCAGCAGGTCCACCCGGCGGGAGAGCAGGAAGTATTTGTCGCTGATGGTGCGCACCAGATTCTGCAGCACCCGCTGATGGGCGGGGCTGCCGTCCGAGAGCAGCAGCTGCTCGTAGGGCACCAGCAGCACCTCGCAGGCGGTGGCCGCCAGCACCGTGACCGGGCTGGCCAGACTGGACCCGCCCAGCACATCGCCGAATACCCCGCCCGGTTCCACCCGGGTAATGGGCACACGGGCACCCTCCGGGCCGGGGCGGTAGGCTTCCAGTTCTCCGGACAGCACCACGCCCACCCGGCGGCTGGGCGCACCGGCCAGTACGAGCACTTCGCCCCGGCCAAAGCTGCGCTCCACGGCCCCCAGCCGGGTCAGCAGTGCTTGCAACTCCTCGGCGGAAAGACCGGAAAACAGGGTGGTGGATTGTAACAGCGGCAGATCGTTTTTCATCGCAACTCCGTGGGAACCGCAGCGGCCCCCACAGTCCTCCTGCAATTCCGTTGCATGCGCAACGGTATTTTCCCCCCTATTATAGTAAACTAGGACGCGCAAAGCAAATATTTTTGCAAATTTGCCTTGTAAAATTTTGCATTGCAGGGTCTGCACCGGTTCCCATGCGGGGAACGGCACCCCTGCGGGAAGAAAGAGGACATCATGAAGAAATTTGTATCGCTGCTGCTGGCGTTCAGCCTTGCGCTGTGCCTGGCAGCCTGCGGCGGCAGCGCAAGCTCTGCCGTTTCCGGCTCTGCAGCCTCCAGTGAGGCCGCTTCCTCCGAGGCTGCTTCCAGCGAAGCCGCACAGGAGCTTTCCACCACCGACGCCCTGCGCATCGCGGGCCTGAAGGGCCCCACCACCATGGGCCTGGTCAACCTGCTCAGCATGGAAGCCGACGGCACCGCCGCCATGGACTACGACCTGCAGCTCTACGGCGCCGCCGATGAGATCGTGCCCCTGCTGATGAAGGGCGAGCTGGACATGGCTGCCATCCCGGCAAACCTGGCCGCGACCCTGTACCAGAAAACCAACGGCGGCATCCAGGCCGTGGCTGTGAATACCCTGGGCGTGCTGTATGTGGTGGAACAGGGCGACACGGTGCAGTCCATGGCTGACCTGAAGGGCCGCACCATCCTGTCCACCGGCAAGGGCACTACCCCGGAGTATGTGCTGCGCTATCTGCTTACCGCCAACGGCCTTGACCCGGACAAGGATGTGGACATCCAGTATTACAGCGAGGCTACCGAGGTGACCGCCCAGATGGCAACCACGCAGGACGCCATTGCGGTGCTGCCCCAGCCCTATGTGACCGCTGCCGGGCTGAAGGACGACACTCTGCGGGTAGCCCTTGACCTGACTGCCGAGTGGGACAAGGTGGCAGACACCCAGCTGATCACCGGTGTGACCGTGGTGCGTAAGGCCTACGCTGAGGAGCACCCGGATGTGGTAGCTGCTTTTCTGGCAGACTATGCCCAGAGCGTGAACGCCGCCAACACCGATCTGGACGGCACCGCCGCTCTGTGTGAGGAGCAGGGCGTGGTGGCAAAAGCCGCCATCGCCAAAAAGGCACTGCCCAATTGCAACATCGTCTGCCTGACCGGCGAGGAACTGAAGGCGGACGTCTCCGGTTACCTGCAGGTGCTCTACGATGCCGACCCTGCCGCCGTGGGCGGTACGCTGCCCGGTGAGGACTTCTACTGGACAGCCCAGTAACAGCCTGAAAAAAGCATTCCATCTCCCGCCGCTCTGCCGTGGTACGCAGCGCGGCGGTTTTTGTTTCCCGGTTGCAATTCCGCCGCAAAAGTTCTACAATAGAGGCACATTATAGAATATGGAGGGAAAACCTATGGCTTGCACTACCATTCTGGTCGGCAAGGCAGCATCGTACGATGGCTCTACCATGATCGCCCGCAACGATGACTCCGGCTCCGGCCATTTCACCGCTAAAAAATTCACCGTGATCCACTCGGAGGATCTGCCCAAGACCTACCGCAGCGTCCTCTCCCATGTGGAGATCCCCCTGCCGGAGGGCGCACTGCGGTTTACCGCCATGCCCAACGCCGTAGAGGGCAAGGGCATTTGGGCAGCTTCCGGCGTCAACGCCGCCAACGTGGGCATGACCGCCACCGAGACCATCACCTCCAACCCCCGCGTGCTGGGGGCAGACCCGCTGGTGGAGTATCAGCCCGCCAAGGGCGAAAAGCCCGAGGTGCCAGGCGGCATCGGCGAGGAGGATATCGTCTATTTGGTGCTGCCCTATATCCACTCTGCCCGTGAGGGCGTGCTGCGTCTGGGCAGTCTGCTGGAGCAGTACGGTACTTACGAGATGAACGGCATCGCTTTTCAGGACGTAAACGAGATCTGGTGGCTGGAGACCATCGGCGGTCACCACTGGATCGCCCGTCGTGTGCCGGACGATGTGTATGTGGTCATGCCCAACCAGCTGGGCATCGACACTTTTGATCTGGAAGATGCCTTCGGCGCACAGGAAAATTACCTCTGCTCTGCCGACCTGCGGGAGTTCATCGCCAAGAATCACCTCGACCTCTCTTTGGACGGCGCACTGAACCCCCGGGACGCCTTTGGCAGCCACGATGACGCCGACCACGTTTACAATACCCCCCGCGCATGGTATATGCTGCGCTACCTCAACCCCCGCACATGGGTGTGGGAGGGTGCTGACGCCGACTACACTCCCATGTCCGACGACCTGCCGTGGTGCATGGTGCCGGAGCGCAAGGTGACCCCGGAGGACATCAAGTATATGCTGTCCAGCCACTATCAGGGTACCCCCTACGACCCCTACCTGAGCTACGGCGACAAGTCCGCAAAGGGCGCGTACCGTTCCATCGGCATCAACCGTAACGACTTTATGGCCCTGTTGCAGATGCGTCCCGACCAGCCGGAGGAATCCCGCGCAGTGGAGTGGGTGGCCTATGCCTCCAATGCCTTCAACAGCATGGTGCCCTTCTACGCCAACGTGGAGCGCACCCCGGAGTATCTGGCCAACACCACCGGCACCGTGTCCACCGATAACTTCTACTGGACCAGCCGCCTGATCGCTGCCATGGCAGACGCTTCCTATAATAAGTCCTTGTTCCACCTCGAGCGCTACGAGGAAGCCGTGCTCTCCGCGGGCCGCGCCCTGGTGAACCAGTACGACGCAAAGCTTGCCGCCGAGCCGGACGCTGCCCGCCGCGCCGCCCTGCGGGAGGAAGCCAACACCGCCATTGCCGCTATGCTGCAGGAGAAGGCCGCTGACACGCTGGACAAAGTCCTGTTTGAACTGAGCAGCCAGATGAAGAACGCCTACTCCCGCTCGGATGCCTGAGGCAAACCAGCCTGAGCACCAAAACCGGTCACGACCGGTCACATAAACGCAGAAAAGGCCACCGCATACGAGAAGTGCGGTGGTCTTTTTTGGCGCAAAAACGCTCTTGTATCCCAGATGTTGGCAACGGTGCACAAAAATTGAAGAGATTTTTTGTGCGCGAAAACGATTGAAAATGATTGATTTTGACTGATTTTTTGCTATAATAAAGCTACAGACAGCCAAAACACGCCAAGACCGTGCAGAACCGGTCAGGCGTGGGAAGGAAAGAAGGGAAAAGACGCCATGCTGGCAGAGGAACGTTTTGCACTGATCTTAGAGCAGCTGAACGAGAAACGCACCGTGACGGTGCAGCAGCTGTGCGAGGCGCTGCACACCAGCGAATCCACCATCCGGCGCGATTTGACCGAGCTGGACCGGCAGGGAAGGCTGACCAAGGTGCACGGAGGGGCCACCCTGCCGGACAGCCGCTTTCTGGCAGACGAGCCAACCATGGAAGCTAAGGAGACACTGGCGGTAGCCGAAAAGCGCAGCATTGCCGCAGCCGCCGCAGCACTTATCACTGCCGAGGATTTTGTGTTCATTGACGCAGGCACTACCACGCTGGAACTGGTGCGGGCGCTGACGGGTGCGGCGCTCAAGGCCACCTATGTGACCAACGGCGTGGCGCACGCCCGACTGCTGGCACAAAAGGGCTGCCGGGTGTATCTGCCCGGCGGGCTGCTGCGTCCCCAGACCGAGGCCATCGTGGGTGCTCCGGCGGTCAGCAGCATCCAGCAGTATAACTTCACCAAAGCGTTCATGGGTGCCAACGGCGTGGCGCTGGAAGCGGGCTTTACCACCCCGGACCCCGAGGAAGCAGCAGTAAAGGCCGCAGCCGTCCGCCGTGCAAGAGAGAGCTGGTTCCTTGTGGACGACGCCAAGTTTGCCAAAATTTATCCGGCGGTCATCACGGATCTGCACGGCGGTGCTATCCTGACCAACCGCTGCCCGAACCCGAAATATAAGCAGTATACATTCGTGAAGGAGGCAGAAGTATGATCTACACTGTTACTTTTAACCCGGCCATCGACTATGTTGTGCGTCTGGACGCACCGCTGGAGGTGGGCGAAGTGAACCGCGCCCAAGGTGAGGACTGCGTGCTGGGCGGCAAGGGCATCAACGTGTCCGGCGTGCTGGCGCAGCTGGGCTGCGAGAGCGTGGCGCTGGGCTTTGTGGCCGGTGAGACCGGCGCATGGCTGGAGCGCGGTCTGGCTGCACAGGGGCTCAAGACCGACTTTGTGCATCTGAAAAACGGAATGACCCGCATCAACGTCAAAATCAAGGCGGGGCAGGAGACCGAGCTGAACGGCGCAGGCCCGGCCATCTCGGAAAGTGCGTTGCAGCAGCTGGAAGCCCAGCTGGATAAGCTGACCGAGGGGGATATCCTCATTCTGGCTGGCAGCATCCCGGCAAGCCTGCCGCAAAGCGTCTACGAACGGTTGCTGGCGCGGCTGCAGGGCAGGGGCGTGCGCGCCGTGGTGGATGCCACCCGCGACCTGCTGGTGAACGTGCTGCCCTACCACCCCTTCCTCATCAAGCCCAACAACCATGAGCTGGGCGAGATCGTGGGCAGGGTGCTGACCGGTGACGCCGAGATCGTGGCCGCTGCCCGTACTTTGCAGGAAAAGGGTGCCCGCAACGTGCTGGTAAGCATGGCCGGGGACGGTGCGCTGCTGCTGGACGAGCAGGGACAGGTGCACCGCATCGGTTGCCCCAAGGGCAAGGTGGTCAACAGCGTGGGCGCAGGCGACAGCATGGTGGCCGGTTTTGTGGCCGGGTATCTGCAAAGCGGCAGCTACGCGCAGGCGCTGCGTCTGGGCACGGCCTGCGGCAGCGCAACGGCGTTCAGCCTTGGGCTTGCCACAAAAGAGAAGATCGACGAGCTGCTGGCGCAGCTTTGATAGGATAAAGGAAACAAAGGAGGAAGATCTATGCGCATTACTGAGTTATTTACCGCACAGTCCATTGCGCTGGACGAGGCGCTGCAAACGCAGGAGCAGATCCTGAGCCGTCTGGTGGAATTGCAGGCCACCCACGGCAACATCACCGACAAGGAGGCCTACAAAAAGGCACTCTACGCCCGCGAGGCCGAGGGCTCTACCTATGTGGATAACGGCATCACCGTGCCCCATGCCAAGACCAATGTGGTTACCCGCCCCAGTCTGGCCGCTCTGCGGCTGAGCACCCCGGTGCAGTATAACGCCGAGGATGACGGCACCACCGACCTGCTGTTTGCCATTGCCGCCCCGGAAAATGGCAGCCTGCATGTGGATATGCTGGCCCGCATGATGCAGATGTTGATGAACGAGGACTTTGTGGAGAAGCTGAAAGCCGCCAAGACCCCCAAGGAGTTCTTGGAGTGCATCGACGCGCAGGAGGAAGCACAGTTCGGCGCAGAAAGCTTTACCCAGCAGGCCATCCCGCAGGACGGCTACCGCATTCTGGCTGTGACCGCCTGCGTCAACGGCATCGCCCATACCTACATGGCCGCAGAAGCACTGACCAAGGCCGGTGACAAGCTGGGTCTGCCCACCAAGGTGGAGACCAATGGCTCGGACGGCGCAAAGAACATCCTGACCCGCGCCGAGATCGCCGCCTGCGATGGTATTATCGTGGCAGCGGAGAAAAAGGTGGAAACCGCCCGCTTCGACGGCAAACCGGTGCTGTTCACCCGCGTAGATGACGGCATCCATAAGCCGGAGGAGCTCATTAAGAAAATCGCCCACGGCGAGGTGCCTGTGTACCACGCCGAGGGCGGCGCAGCAGCCGAGGATGACAGCTCCACCAAGGACAGCTTCGGCCGCAGCCTGTACAAGAACCTGATGAACGGCGTTTCCCACATGCTGCCCTTTGTGGTGGGCGGCGGCATTATGATCGCGCTGGCCTTCCTGTTGGATGATTACAGCATCAACCCCGCAAACTTCGGCATGAACACCCCCGTTGCCGCCTTCTTCAAGACGGTGGGCGGCGCAGCCTTTGGCTACATGCTGCCCATTCTGGCAGGCTTCATTGCCATGTCCATTGCCGACCGTCCGGGCTTGGCCGTAGGCTTTGCCGGCGGTGTGCTGGCCATGAACGGCACCAACTTCACCGACCTTGCCGCAGGCAGCACCACCGGCATCTCCGGCGGCTTCCTTGCAGCGCTGCTGGCCGGCTTTGCGGCGGGCTACATCGTGCAGTTCCTTAAAAAGATCACCGAAAAGCTGCCCGCCAGCCTGAACGGTATCCGCCCCATGCTCATTTACCCGCTGGGCGGCATTCTCATCGTAGGTGCGATGATGTGCGCCGTGAACCCGGTTATGGGCATGATCAACACCGCTATGACCGACTGGCTGAACGCACTGGGCGGCAGCTCCAAGGTGCTGCTGGGTGCCATCGTGGCCGGTATGATGAGCGTGGATATGGGCGGCCCGGTCAACAAGGCAGCCTACGTTTTTGGCACCGCAGCCCTTGCCTCCGGCAACTACGAGGTGATGGCCGCCGTCATGGTGGGCGGCATGGTGCCTCCCATCGCTATTGCCCTGTCCACCACCTTCTGCCCCCGCAAGTGGACGCCGGACGAGCGCCGCAACGGCATCGTGAACTACGTCATGGGTCTGTGCTTCGTGTCTGAGGGCGCTATCCCCTATGCAGCAGCCGACCCGCTGCGCGTTCTGCCCAGCTGCGTTGTCGGCTCTGCTGTTGCCGGTGCACTCTCCATGACCTTCGGCTGCGCACTGCGCGCACCCCACGGCGGCATCTTCGTATTCCCGGTGGTGGATCACGCTGCGCTGTACTGCGTGGCACTGGCTGTGGGCAGTGTGCTGGGTGCAGTGATCCTGAGCCTTATCAAAAAGACCCAGCCCGCCGAGGCAAAGTAACAAGCCATTTCCTTTCTCCATACGGATAGTTCTTCATAAGAGCAAAGGGGACTGCCGCACACTGCGGCGGTCCCTTTTGCGTTTTCCGACCGTCTGCGGTAAAAAGATGTTTTTTGCACCGGACAGTTCCCCGGCGGTGGAAAATGTGCTATCATAAAGATGATAGGAATGTGTAAGACCCAGCACTTGCGGGGAGAAAGGAAACGATCCGTTCCATGCACAGACAAAGCTTCTGGAACCACCGGTTCACTCGCACCCGGATCAAAAGCGAGAAGGTCCAGCTGCCGGAGATGCTCTTCGGCTATATTCTGGGCCCTATGGGTGCTTCCATCTCAGGCAGTATTTTCGGCAGCATCCTGCAAAGCTACTTCACCGATGTGCTCCGGCTGGATCTGCGGTTCCTCAGCCGGTTGCAGCTGGTGTCCACTGTGCTCATCGTGGCGGCAAACCTTCTGGTAGGGCAGCTGATCGAGCGCACCCGCGCCACGGCGGGCAAGGCAAGGCCGTGGCTGCTGCTCTCGGTGTTTACCTTTTCCTCTGCCAGCGTGCTCATGTTCATCGTGCCATTTCAGGGCGTCGCACGCATGGTGTGGATCGCTGTGGCGTACAACCTGTACTACTCTTTCGCATCCCCCATTTACAGCACAGCCAGCAGCATCATGATCTCGGTGTCCACCCGGGACAGCCGTCAGCGCGGGCTGCTGGCCTCTATCAACAGCATGGTGGGTCTGGGCGTGATGGGCACCTGCAGCATGGTGTTCCCCATGCTGGTGTCCTTTTTCCTCCGGGAAAATATCCACCGCTGGTTTTTCACCATGCTGGGTGTGGCGGTGTTCACCGGGCTTACCATCTACTTGCAGTTCGCCTTTACCCGGGAGCGCGTTACCGAGGAACGCCGCATTCTGGAAGGCCTGTACGGGCCGGAAGATGAATTTGAAGCCGCTCGGCAGACAGAAGCTCCCCCGCCGGAGCTTGTACCGGTGCAGCGGGTCTCGCTGCGCCGCCAGCTGCGGGCGGTGGCTGCCGACCCCATGTGGTGGCTCATCATGGGGGTATGCGTTTTGTTCCAGTGGAGCGGATCTTTAAAAAACAGCACCATGACCTACTATTGCAAGTGGGGGGTGGACAACACCTTTTTGGGCAGCGCCGGTGCATGGGGCGCATCTCAATCGCTGCTGACCATGATGGGTGCGCTGCCCATGGCGCTGGCCTCGGTGCTGCTGGTGCCGCTGACCGACCGGTTCGGCAAGCGCAAGGTGTGCGGCTGGTTTCTGCTGCTGGGCGCTGCGGGCGGCGTCCTCGCGGGGCTGGGGCAGGGCAGACTGGTCCCTGTTGCCATCGGTGTTGCGCTCAAGTGCTTCGGCTCTGCGCCTACCTGCTGTCTGCTCCTTGCCATGGTGACCGATGTGGTGGACCATGTGGAGGGGCGCAGCGGCATCCGCACGGACGGACTTACCATGTCGGTGTACAGTTCCCTGTCCGTGGCGGGCGGCTCGGTGATGAGTGCACTGTTCAACGGGGTGCTGGCGCGCACCGGTTATGACCAATGCGCCAGCACGGCGCTGGGCACTGCTGCCCAGAATGCCGCTGTGCGCCATGTGATCGCAGGCGGTTATATCTGGGTGGAAACGCTCAGCTATGTGGCGGCGGGGCTTTTGCTGCTGGCCTTCTGGAAGGTGGAAAAAGACCTTGCCGCCCGGCAAAAAACCTGACCCAAAACGGCATCTGCAACAAAAAACAGGACTCTGTACCGCCCAAAACGACCTATCCTGCCGGAATTGCATTCTGCGCTTTGTTTTGCATTGCGCCCCACCTCGGGCTGTGGTATACTTATGCTTGTGATTTTAAAGTCCGGGTATGGTGTGCCCGGCCACCAGAGAGGAAACGAACGATGAAAATAGGATTTGACAACGACAAATATCTTGCGATGCAGTCTGAGCATATCCGCGATCGCATCAAGAAGTTTGACAATAAGCTGTATCTGGAATTCGGCGGCAAGCTGTTCGACGATTACCACGCTTCCCGCGTGCTGCCCGGCTTTCAGCCGGACTCCAAGCTGCAGATGCTGCTGCAGCTCAAGGAGCAGGCCGAGATCGTCATCGTCATCAGCGCCGAGGACATCATCAGCAGCAAGGTGCGCGGCGACTACGGCATCACCTACGATCTGGACGTGCTGCGCCTGATCGACGCGTTTCAGGAGGTGGGCCTGTATGTGGGCAGCGTGTGCGTGACCAAGTACACCGCCGCCCCGGAAGTGGAAGCCTTTGAAAAGCGGCTGAACAGCCTGGGCATCCGCACCTTCCGCCACTATAAAATTCCCGGCTACCCCAACGATGTGGCCCGCATCGTCAGCGACGAGGGCTACGGCCGCAATGACTACATCGAGACCC
>ERZ1106954.3184-NODE-3184-length-10811-cov-4.080420_pt1 | contig 10811 bp, 8 predicted proteins | sample MGYA00403678_ERZ1106954 | MGnify/ENA primary metagenome ERZ1106954 (study PRJEB35170, sample SAMEA104062445) | human gut metagenome | biome: human gut; feature: human-associated habitat; material: faeces | place: Denmark | collected 2012-08-20 ... | reverse complement strand
TCGAGCGTGGCGATGCGGCCCGCGAGGTTCGGGCGGTCGATGGTGATGCGGCGGTCGAAGCGGCCCGGGCGCAGCAGCGCCTGATCGAGTACCTCGGGGCGGTTGGTGGCGGCGAGAACGATGATGCCCTTGCCGGGGTCGAAGCCGTCCATCTCGGCGAGCAGCTGGTTGAGCGTCTGCTCACGCTCGTCGTTGCCGCCGAAGCGCGTGTCGCGCGTCTTGCCGATGGCGTCGATCTCGTCGATGAAGATGATGCAGGGCGCTACCTTCGAGGCCTCGGCAAAGAGGTCGCGCACGCGGCTCGCGCCGACGCCCACGAACATCTCCACAAAGCCGGAGCCGGAGATGGAGAAGAACGGCACGTTCGCTTCACCCGCGACCGCCTTGGCGAGCAGCGTTTTGCCCGTGCCCGGAGGGCCGACGAGCAGCGCGCCGCGCGGCAGCTTCGCGCCGATGTCGGTATACTTCTGGGGATTGTGCAGGAAGTCGATGATCTCGACGAGGGATTCCTTCGCCTCGTCCTGACCGGCGACGTCGGCAAAGGTGACGCCGGTGGATTTTTCCATGTAGACCTTCGCGTTGGACTTGCCGACGCTGCCGAGGCCGCCGAAGCCGCCGCCCCCGGTCTTTTTGCTGATGAAGCGCATCATCAGGATGAACGCGCCGACCATCAGCGCCGTGGGCAGGACGTAGTTGAGCATGATGATCTCGAGATACGAGGTCTCCGCCTTGTAGGGCTTGCCGAACTCCACGCCGTTTTCATCCAGGAACGACCGCAGCTCGGGGTCGTTGATCTGCGTGGTGAAGAGCTGGAAGTCCCCTGAGTAGGTCTTGCCGTCCGCGTCGGTGTAGGTGAAGCCGTCCACAGGCGTGATGTTGAGCGTGCGGTCCGCGATCTCGACCTCCTTGACCTTGCCGTCGCGGACAAGGTCGAGAAATTCGTCGTAGCGGATCTCGCAGGTGCTCTCCGCCAGCTTCTTCGTGTCCATCGCCGAGAGGAGATAGTTGAAGCCGATGGTCAGCACCAGCGCCCAGATGAGCAGCGACAGCACGCCCCTGCGGCGGTCGTTGTTCTTGTTGCTTTTGTTCTTGTCGTTCTGATCCATGTATCTGCGTTCCTTTCCGCCTGCGGCCCTGCGCGGGCACAGGCGACAGCTTGCCAAGTTAATTATATGGTATTTTAGCATACCCCTCCTCGTTTCACAAGCGCCGCGGTATGAATTTTCGGTGAATTTTTGTCCGCTTCCCCCTTTATCTTATCCGTCTGTTGTGCTATAGTATATTATGTATACGAATTTCGACCGGGAGGATCGGTTTATGTCGAAGGAATACGAAGAAAAGCGCGGGCCGCGCGGCGCGGACGACCACACGGAAAAGCGCTTTCCGCGCGAGCGCAGAGCGGAGGAAAGGGGGGTCCCCGTGCGCGAGCGCGATGCCGGGGCGGACGGTCTCATCGAGGGACGCAACGCCGTGACCGAGGCGCTGCGCGCCGGCACGCCCATTGATAAGATCTTCATCGCCCGCGGCGAGACGGACAAAACGCTCGGGCACATCGCCTCCACCGCCCGCGCGGCGGGCGTGGTGGTGGTCGAGGCCGACCGCCGCAAGCTCGACTACATGAGCGCGACGAAGGCGCACCAGGGCGTCATCGCCCTCGCCGCCGTGCGCGAGTACGCGAGCGTGGAGGACATCCTCTCCGCCGCCCGTGAGCGTGGGGAGGCCCCTCTGCTCGTGGTGTGCGACGAGATCAGCGACCCGCACAACCTCGGCGCCATCATCCGCACGGCGGAGTGCGCGGGCGCGCACGGCGTCATCATCCCCAAGCGCCGCAGCGCGGGCTTGACGAGCATCGTCGGCAAGACGAGCGCGGGCGCGGTGAGCTATCTGCCCGTCGCGCGCGTGCCGAACATTCCGGCGCTTTTGAAGGAGCTGCAGCAGCAGGGCGTGTGGATCTTCGGCACCGCCGCCGAGGGGACCACGAGCCTGTACGAGGCCGACCTCAAGGGCCCTGCCGCCATCGTCATCGGCAGCGAGGGCGACGGCATGGGCCGGCTTGTGCGCGAGGGCTGCGACTTCCTCGTCAGCATCCCGATGAAGGGCCGCATCTCCTCGCTCAACGCTTCCGCCGCCGCCGCCATTCTGCTCTACGAGGCCGTGCGTCAGCGCCTTGGCTGACGCGCGCCGCCATTCACGAGGTCTTCCATGGATCACAAAAAGGATCAAGAATTTGAACAAACGCTCGCCGAGTCCGAGCTTTTGCTGCGCGGCGCGGCCCGCAGCGCGTCGGACGACGCGGACCTGACGCTCGAGAGCATTCTGGCGGAGTTCGGCTCCCGGGAGGACGGCGCCGAAGCCGCCGCAGAGCCGGAGGACGTCGGGCTGCCCGAGCCGCGGCCCGCCGTGCGGATCGGAAAAACCGCCGCGCCCGCCGCGGAGCCGCCGGAGCCGCAGCCGTCCGCGCTGCCGGAGGAGCCGTCGGCTGCGGAGCCCGCGCAGGACACCGTGAGTCTGCAGGAGGTGCTTGAGAGCACTGTGCAGTCCGTGCTCGACGAGGAGGCGGAGGAGCCGATCGAGCTTCTGCCGCCGAAGCGCCGCGGGCTTTTCTCGCGCAGAAGGCTGCGCGACACCGAGCAGCTTTATTCCGACGAGTCCGGGGAGGAGCCGCAGCCCGAGGAGCCCGACGAGCCGGAGGACTTCTTTACCGAGGATTTCGGTGAGCGGGACGACACCCCCGAGCCGGACGCGGGCGAGCTGGCTGCCGGCTACCGCGACGACGCGCGCATGGGCCTGCGCAGCGCGCAGGCCGCGCTGCTCGTCACCGCGCTCTCGTGGCTCGCGCTGCTGCTCGACCATTTCGGCGTCATGCCTGCGCTGTTCGCCGAGGAAAGGCTGCTCAGCTGCCTGCCGTTCTTCATTGCCGAGCTTCTTGTCTGCGTCCTCGGACGCGACGTGTTCGTTTACGCCTTCGAGCAGCTCCGCGCGAGGACAGTCACCTATGAGCTGCTCTCCTCGCTCGCCTGCGCCGTCACGCTGGCGGACACGGCGCTCGACTTTTTCCTGCCCGCGCGCGCCGCGCTCGCGGTCCCGTTCCACGCCGTCGCCATGCTCGGCATGAGCTGTGCCCTGCTTGGGCGCGCGCTGCTCTTCGGCGCGATGTACGATACCTTCCGCGTCGCCGCGGTCGGCGAGCCGGACTATCTCGTCACCGTCACCGCGGGCGGAGCCGCCAAGCGCCGCGGCAGCGCACAGGGCTTTTCGCGCTGCGCGCAGCGTGAGGACGCCGCCTCGCACTGGCAGGGCGTGCTGCTGCCCGTGCTGCTTGCCGCCTCGCTCGTATTTGCCGTGCTCTCCACGCTGCGGCGCGGGGAGCGGCTGCTGTTCCTCTGGAACTGGGGCGTGCTGCTCACGGCGATCAATATGCTTGCCTTTCCGCTGTGCTATTCTCTGCCGCTGCGTCGGCTGACGAAGCGCTTCGTCAAGTCCGGCAGCGCGCTGGCGGGCTATGTCGGCGCGGACCGCCTGCGCCGCAGCAACTGCGTCATCCTCACCGACACCGACCTGTTCCCGCCGGGAACGGTCAGCCTGAACGGGCTGAAGATCTACGGCGAGGAGAGCGGCAAGGTCATCTCCTACGCCGCCACGATGGCCCATGCCTCGCAAAGCGGCCTGAGCCGCCTGTTCGACACGCTTTTGGAGGGCGAGGGCGGAAGACTCGAGCCGCTCGACGATCTGAGCTTTTATGAGGAGGGCGGCGTCTCCGGCCTTATCCACGGCGAAACGGTGCTCTTCGGCACCGCCGCCTTCTGCCGCAAGATGCACGTCACGATGCCCGGCGGCCTGAGCCTCAAGACCGGCGCGTTCCTCGCCGTGGACGGCACGCTCATCGCCATCTTTGCCGTCAAGTACACGGCGGCAGAGAATGTGGACTGGGCGCTCCACGCGCTCAAGCGCAGCCGCATCACGCCGGTGCTCGCCGTGCGCGACGGCAGCATCACGCCCGCGCTTTTGAAGCGCAAGTTTGGCACCGACGCCCGCGCGGTCTATCCCACTATCTCCACGCGCCTCGCGCTCTCGGAGAAGGACGGCGAGCATCCCTATGCGCTGCTCTACCGCGAGGGGCTGATGCCCTACGCCGAGATCGCCGTCGGCAGCAAGCGTCTGGTCCACGCTGTGCGCGTGGCCGCCGTGCTCTCGCTCGGGAGCAGCGCCGTGTCCGCGCTGCTGGCGTTTTACCTCACCTTTGTCGGCGCGTACAGCGCGCTCACACCGGTCTCGATGCTGCTCTATCTGCTCCTCTGGGCGCTCGCGGCGCTCATCGAAGGCTTCTGGGCGGACCGTTATTGAGCATTTTTAGCAAAAATGGCTATCAAACTTCTAAAATTACAATAGTTGTATTGACGGAAAGAATATTATATAATTGAGCTGTTGAAGTGACTTCCCGCAAGGGAATTACGATCTGGAAGGAGACATGAACCCCTATGAGTGCAAAAGACATTCGCAATATCGTGCTGCTCGGCCATGGCGGAAGCGGCAAGACCACCCTCGCTGAGAGTATGCTGTTCATGACCGGCGGCACCGACCGCTTCGGCAAGGTCACCGACGGCAACACCACCTGCGACTACGACGCGGAAGAGATCAAGAGAAACATCTCCATCTCCCTCGCCGTCGCCCCCGTGAAGTACAAGAACGTGAAGATCAACGTGCTCGACACTCCGGGCAACTTTGACTTTGCCTATGATAACTACAGCTTCAAATATGCCGATCCTCTCTCCCAGCTCGACCGTCTGACGACGGGCGGCGCCGTCAACGACGGCCGCTACTCTCTGCCGCAGTTCGACGCGCTGGTGAAGGAGGCCAGTGAAAAGCTCGTCGCCTCCGAGCGCTATGAACTCTTCGCCCAGGCCGAGGGCATGCTCATCAATGGCGGCTACATCATTCCGTGGGAGAGCGGCGGCGGCACTTACGGCATGACCCGCGAGATCCCGTTCACCGCGCCGCGCGGCGGCTTTGGCCTCTCCCGCTTCAAGTATAAGGGCATGCAGCTTTCCGAAGAGCCCATCTCGGCCGAGCAGTACAAGCAGCTGGAAGATGAGTTCTATGAGCAGCTGCTCAAGAGAAATGTCGGCTGAGACGCCGCCGTACCGATATAAAGGGTGGTAACATGGCTAAATATATCTTTAAGCGGACTTTGCAATCCCTTCTCAGTGTTTTCATCGTGGTATTCGTTGTATTTCTGCTGCTGCGCCTGATGCCGACCGACGGCTACTTCACGCGCGATGACTACCAGAACATGAGCGAGGCCGAGCGCGAGATGTACCTTGAGGACATCGGCGCTGTCGGCAATCCAATCAAGCTTTTCGGCAAATTCATGGTCGACCTCTTCCACGGCGACCTCGGCGAGTCCTACGTGCTCCAGCCCCACCGCGCCATTTCGGATATTCTGGCGGAAAAGATCCCCTATTCGCTCTACTTCGGCGTAGTGAGCATGCTCATCTCGCTGGTTCTCGGACTTCTGATGGGCATGGCAATGGCCAAGGGCAAGGGCGGCCTGCCGGATGCACTGGGCACGGGCTACGTGGTCATCGTGCGCGCCGTGCCGAGCCTTATCTATCTCTTCCTGCTCCAGATCGCCATCACGGGTCTTTTCAAGATCCCCATGATGTTCAGCGAGCGCAATCCCGTCACCTGGATCCTGCCGACGATCTCGCTCTCGCTTTCGAGCATCGCCTGGTATGCCATCTGGCTGCGCCGGTTCATGGTAGATGAGGAAAACCGCGACTATGTCAAGTTTGCCCGCAGCAAGGGCATGAGCGACTGGAAGCTGATGAAGTCCCACGTGCTGCGCAACGCGCTCGTGCCTCTCGCGCAGTATTTCCCCCTGCAAATGCTTCTGACGATCTCCGGCTCCCTCGTGATCGAAAGCCTCTATTCCATTCCCGGCATGGGCGGCCTTCTCGTGGAAGCCATTCAGGAGATGGACAACTCTCTTGTTCAGGTGCTTGTCATTCTGTATTCAACTCTGGGCGTGCTCGGCGTGTTCCTCGGTGATATTCTGATGGTATTTCTGGATCCGCGCATCCGCCTTACGGAAAAGGAGGAGGGATAGTCATGAACGCTGCAAAGCCAAATCTCAAGGTCTCGCTGAGCGAGAGCATGTTCGAACGCATTCCCTTCGACTACGAAAAGAGCGAGCTGACCGGCTACTCCAACTACTCCTACTGGCACAGCACCTTCCGTACCTTCTTCAAACAGCGCAGCTCCACGGTACTGCTGGGCATCATGTGCGCGTTTGTTGCGATGAGCCTGCTCTACCCGCTCATCAGCGAGCTGATCCCCGGCTGGGAAACGAGCTACCGCAACCCGAACTTTGCCCAGACCGGCAGCGCCATGTGGAACCTCTCCCCCTGCAAGGAGCACTGGTTCGGCACGGACAACATCGGCCGCGATATGTGGGCGCGCACCTGGTACGGCACGCGCACCTCGCTGCTGCTGGGCTTTGTGATCGCGTTTTTCGATGTGACGCTCGGCACGATCGCGGGCGCGCTGTGGGGTTACGTGCAGCGCATCGACCGCTTCATGACGGAGCTTTACAACATCGTCACCAACATCCCGCAGACGGTCTATCTGGTGCTCTTCACCTACATTCTGCGCCCGAGCTTCTGGACGATCGTGCTCGCCATGTGTCTGACCGGTTGGCTCTCCATCGCGCGCTTCGTGCGAAACCGCGTTGTCGCCATCCGTGAAAACGAGTACAACATCGCCTCCCAGTGTCTCGGCACGCCGCTCTCTCGCATTCTGCTGAAAAACATCGTGCCGTATATCGTCAGCATCGTCATCATGGAGGTCGCGCTGACGATCCCCTACTCCATCGGCTCCGAGGTTTTTCTCAGCTACATCAACCTCGGCCTTCCGCTCGACGTTGTGTCGCTCGGCAACCTTGTCTCCGTCGGCAAGAACAGCTTTGAGGTCTATCCCTTCCAGCTGATCTATCCGACCATCATCCTCTCGTTCGTCACGGTGTCGTTCTATATCGTGGGCAACCGCTTCGCGGACGCCTCCGACCCGCGCAATCACATTTAAGGAGGGACGCAGCTATGGCAAATACGATTCTCAGCGTCCGCGACCTCCGCGTGAACTTCAGCCTGCGCGGCAAAACGCTCACCGCCGTGCGCGGCGCGAGCCTCGATCTCTATGAAAACGAAACGCTCGCCATCGTCGGCGAGTCCGGCAGCGGCAAGAGCGTGCTGACCAAGACGCTCATCGGCATGACCGACAAAAACGGTACGATCGTCGGCGGCAGCATCGACTTCAAGGGCACCCGGCTCGACTGCCTTGTGGAAAAAGACTGGCTCGCCATTCGCGGCAAGCGCATCGCCATGGTGTTTCAGGACCCGATGACGGCGCTCAACCCGCTCAAAACCGTCGGCGAACAGATCCGCGAGATGATCACGCTGCACTCCGACCTCAGCAAGGACGCCTCCACGGAAAAGGCGAAAAAGCTGATGGAGCAGGTCGGCATCTCCTCTGACCGCTACGGGAAATACCCGCACGAGTTTTCCGGCGGCATGCGCCAGCGCATCGTCATCGCGACCGCGATCGCCGCCGACCCCGAGGTGCTCATCTGCGATGAGCCCACCACCGCGCTCGACGTGACGCTGCAAGCGCAGATCCTCCGGCTGCTGCGCGATATTCAGCGAAGCATGGGGCTGAGCGTGATCTTCATCACGCACGATCTCGGCGTGGTGGCAAATATCGCCGACCGCGTGGCCGTTATGTACGCCGGCGAGATCATCGAAACGGGGCCGACAGAGGAAGTCTTTTCCTGTCCCGTCCACCCCTACACCCGCGCCCTGCTCCGCGCGCTGCCGCAGCTCGGCGTCAAGGGGCAGGCATTGTTCGCCATTCCCGGCACGCCGCCGAATCTCTACAACGACATTCAGGGCGACGCCTTCTACCCCCGCAACCCGGAGGCCATGGAGATCGACCGGCTGGAAGAGCCGCCGATGTTTTCCGTTTCTCCCGGACACACGGCAAAAACATGGACGATGCACCCCATGGCCATTCAGAAATGGGGCGATCCGCGCAACTACCGCACCCCCGGTCTTGGCAGAGCGCCCGCCGCGCCCGAGCCGTATGCGCCGCGCAGCGACGAGCCGCTGCTCTCGGTCAGGGATCTCTCGATCGACTTCGGCTCCGGCAAAAAGGTCTTTCATGCCGTCAATGGTGTGTCCTTCGATGTGTACCGCGGGGAGACGTTCAGCCTCGTCGGTGAATCCGGCAGCGGTAAAACGACTATCGGCCGCGCCATTATGAAGATCATTCCCACCGCCGGCGGCGAGATCCTCTACAAGGGCACGCGCGTCAACCGCCGCTTCAGCCGGGAGGAGATCAAGCAGTACCGCCAGCAGGTGCAGATGATCTTTCAGGATCCCATGGCAAGCCTGAATGAGCGCGCCAAGGTGGATTACATCATCTCCGAAGGACTTTATAACTTCAACCTCTTCGAAAACGAAGCCGACCGCAAGGCCAAGGTCTCCCGCGTCATGCAGCGCGTGGGGCTGCTGCCCGAGTTTGCCAGCCGCTTCCCGCATGAATTTTCCGGCGGACAGCGCCAGCGTCTCGGCATCGCCCGTGCGCTCATCATGGAGCCGGAATTCATCATCGCCGACGAGCCGATCAGTGCGCTGGACGTTTCCATTCGTGCTCAGATCATCAACCTGCTCAATGAACTGAAAAAAGAGCAATCGCTCACCTATCTGTTCATCGCGCACGATCTGAGCGTGGTGCGCTTCATTTCCGACCGCATCGGCGTGATCTACAAGGGCGCTCTGATGGAGCTTGCACCGGGCGAAGATATCTTTGCCCACCCCCTGCACCCCTACACCCGTTCGCTGCTCAGCGCGATCCCCATGCCGGATCCCGCCTCCGAACGAGGCAAGACCTGCACGCCCTACAATCCGTCCGTGCATGATTACAGCGTGGACAAACCGGCCTGGACGGAGATCGCCCCCGGTCATTTTGTCTTTGCCAACGCGCGCGAATGCGACGAATACAGGAGGATGCTCGGATGAACGGTACATTATTGATCGCAGGCGGAAACATCGGCGCGACCGAGCAGGGCAAAGCCGACATCTTTGGCAGGTTTTCCACCCTCTGCGGCGGAAAGCGCGGCAAGGTCATGCTCGCCGTCTGCGCCAGCGGAGAGGCGGAGGAGAGCTTTCGATTCAACCGCGAGCTGCTGCTCTCCGCCGGGATCGGCGAAGTCGTGCTGCTGCCGCTGACAGAGGATCCCGCGCTGCTTGGCCGCAGCGGTTGGACAAACCGCGCAGACGAGGCGCTGCTCCCGCTTTTTGACGGGGTGAGCGGCGTATGGTTCAGCGGCGGCGACCAACTGCACACGGCAAGGCTTCTTTTGCAGCCGGACGGTTCAGACACGCCGGTGCTCGGCAGAATGCGCCGCCTTCTTTCCGACGGCGGCGTGATCGGCGGCTCTTCCGCAGGCGCGGCGATCATGAGCCGCACGATGATCGTGCGCGGTGACGACGAGGGGACGCTGACTCTCCCCGTCTGCACCGACGCGGCAGCTTACTGTGACAACGGCGGCGTTTCGCCGGAGCAGCTGCTGCTCTCGCATGGACTCGGCTTTCTGCCCGGCGGCATCGTCGATCAGCACTTCAACCGCCGCGCCCGGCTTCAGCGTCTGCTCGCCGCGATGGAAGATGCGGACGAAAACGAGGGCTTCGGCATCAGCGAGGACACCGCCCTTGAGGTTTCCCTCTCCGACAGGGCGCTGCGCGTGCACGGCTCAGCCTACGTCATGCACCTTACGCGCAGCGGCGGGACGATCACCATCAACAAGTTGACTGCGGCGCAGCACGCCGTACAATAAAACTAAAATCAGGAGGAAACCAACATGAAAACCAGCAAACGTCTCTTTACTCTTATGGCACTTGCTCTTGTGTTCGCACTCACCCTCACCGCCTGCGGCAATCAGTCGGATGGCGACAGCAAGGACGCCGCCTTTGATGACGCCTACGCCGTTGCGGACGTGACGCTCTGCGGCACGAACACCAACGATGCAAGCTTTATGAAGGGCTTTTCCATGCAGGGCACCGCGGGTGACCTGATCAACAACGAAAATGTCTTCAGCATTGCCATGTGCTACTCCACCGCGACGCTGGATGACGTGAAAGCCTTCTTCACCTCCGAGCGCTTCAGCGATCCCGACAGCTTTCTTGCAGAGATCGATGCGCTGGATCTCGACGGCAATATCCGCAACCTCTCCGGCGATAAGATGAGCTACTTTGACGGCAACACCGCCGATCCCATTCGCTTCTACGGCGACGGCGTTGATCTCATCAACGGCACCTCTCTTTTGCAGCAGGCGGGCGAGTATCACTTCTATCTCGTGACCATCGGCTATGAAAAGGTGCTGTGGGTCGGCGAAGCAGACCGCACCTTCGTGATGGAGCAGAGCGCCATCGACCTTGCCAACGACTTTGCCGCCGCGTTCGATCTTGTCACCGAGACCACGCTGATGGAGGATCAGGACGTCTCCGCCATGACGCAGGAAGAAAAGACGCAGGCCGTTCAGGACTATTTCTCTTCTCAGGTCGACACGCTGGATCTCGGCATCACCGTTACGGTCGAATATGACGACGACCCGGACTACCCCGACGACTACTACATCACGCTCGCCAAGGACGGCAGCGAGTCCTCCGCCTACGTCACCGTGTACTTCGGCGCAGAGGCTTAAATCCATTTTCCCGACAAGCCGCGGGCGGGGCATGCTGCCCCAGATCGGAAGAGCA
>ERZ1106954.3182-NODE-3182-length-10812-cov-13.020545_pt1 | contig 10812 bp, 3 predicted proteins | sample MGYA00403678_ERZ1106954 | MGnify/ENA primary metagenome ERZ1106954 (study PRJEB35170, sample SAMEA104062445) | human gut metagenome | biome: human gut; feature: human-associated habitat; material: faeces | place: Denmark | collected 2012-08-20 ... | reverse complement strand
CTCTCGCAGCCGGGCTCGGTGGTCACCTGGCTGGTCACCGCAGCGGTCAGCGTCTGGGTATGGCCAGCGTCACGGGCGCAGGCAAAGACAGCCTGGGCAGCGAAGCCGGTCCACTGCCACACGGGCTGACCCCAGACGTGGCCAGCGGCGGGCAGCGTCTCGGTCTTGGTATCCGTGTAGGTCTGGCCTTCGAAGGTCACCGTGGCGGTGTACGTCCGGACGCCGGTGCTCTCGCAGCCGGGCTCGGTGGTCACCTGGCTGGTCACCGCAGCGGTCAGCGTCTTGGTATGGGACGCATCATTGCCGCAGGTGAACGCGGCGGAGGCGGACTCCGTTCCGGTCCAGGTCCAGGCAGGCTGACCCCAGGCGTGGCCGGTGGCAGGGATGGTCAGAGCCTCCAGGGTGGTCTCGTTCTTGCCGTCGGCGTCGCTGAACAGCTTCCGGCAGACGGAGCACTCCCAATACGCCTTGGTACCGGCGGTTTCGCAGGTGGCGGGCACCTCAGGTACCGCGGTGAGAGTATGGCCGTCGGCGCAGGGATCGGTGGTGCCGTAGGTCATGGTCACGTTGTCGATGGCGAACATGGCGTCGGTATCGTCATAGCCCTGGTTGGCCTTCTTATAGAAGTGGAAGGCGAACTGGGCATTGTCCGTGCAGAAGGCGGCGGGAACGGCAACATGGGCCGTGCCGTTGTACCAATAGCCGGAAATTTCGCCCAGATCGGCGGCGTTCCAGATGGTGGTCCAGGTCTGGCCGCCGTCGGTGGTGGCCTCCACGGTCACGGAGCAGTAACGGCCGATGACATACTTGAGCAGCAGATAGTCGAAGTTCAGCGTAGGCGTCTTGCCGGTCAGGTCCACCACGGGGGAGATGAGATACTCATCCTGCAGCTTATCGCTGCCGCCTGCCATAGGCAGCAGAGGCTTGCGGATGCCGCCCACGCTCCAGCCGCCGCCCCAGGGATCTTCATAGTAATCCATGTCGATGCGGGCCTGCTTGGTGGAATTGAGCTTGGTATTGGTGCCCTTGTACCAGGTATAGGGGCTGTCGGTACGGGTGCCCTTCACGGTCCAGCCGTGGCCGGGGAAGTTCTCGGACTCGAAGTCGTTGTCGAACTGCACGTCGGAGGCCGTCCTGGTGAACACGGCGGCAATGGTGTGGTTGGCGGTGACATTCTCGAAGGTGTAGCTGTCCACCGCGCCCACGCTCTGGCCGTCCACCAGCACATCGGCGATGGCGTAGCCCTCGGAGGCGGTGATGGTGAAGGTCTGGGACGCGCCCTCCTTCACGGACACCTCACCGGCGGGGGTGATGGAGCCGCCCTCACCGGCGGTGGCGGTGATGGTGTACTTCTGGGCCACGGGGCCGTCCTCCACCGCCATCAGCTTCACGTTATCCACCGCCAGGGGGGCGGTGTCGTGGGTGGTGTTCACATAGCGGAAGGCGAACTGGACGCCGTCCACCGCATACTGGGCGGGAACCTTGACCTCAGCGCTGCCCGCCAGGGCATAGCCGCTGGTTTCCTGGCCGGTGTAGCTGTCCTGGAAGTTCCAGATGGGGGTCCAGGTCTGGCCGCCGTCGGTGGAGGCCTCCACGGTGGCGGTGAAGGTCTTGTTCTTGATGCCGTAAATGCCGTAGGCATAGTCGAAATACAGAACGCCATCCCGGGTGCCGGACAGGTTCACGGACGGGGAGATCAGCCACTCGTCCTGCGGGCCGCCGTGCCAGTCGTCGGAAATGTAGGCGTGCTTGGTGTCGTTGCCCAGGCTCTTCCAGTTGTAATAGGTATCCTGCTTCCAGGTGTAGCCGTTGGGGTTGACGCCCTTGAGGGTCCAGCCGTGGAAGGGGAAGCTGTCGCCGGTGACGGACTCGAAGTCGTTCTCGAACATCACGGTGGGGACATCGGGGATCTTCTCAAATACGACGGAAACGGCGTAGCTCTGGTCCATGGTCAGGGGCAGGACATTGCCGGTAACGGAGACGGTGCGGCCGTTGACCTTCACGGAGGCCAGCTGATAGCCCTGGTCCGGGGTGAAGGTAACGTCCACGGCCTGGCCGGAAACATAGGTGGTCTGACCGGCGGGGGCCACGGTACCGCCATCGGAGGCGGTGGTGATCAGGGTCACGGTGTCGCCGGCAGTGCCGCCGGGAACGGTGAGCTTGACGTTGTCCACGGCCAGAGGACCGGTTTCGTGAGTGGGATTCACATAATGGAAGGCGAACTGAACGCCATCCACTGCATACTGGGCCGGGATAGCCAGCTCCTTGCGTCCGGAAACAACGCCGGACTTCTCGCCATTGTAGCTGTCGAAGAAGTTCCACAGAGCGGTCCAGGTCTGGCCGCCGTCAGTGGATACCTCCACGGTGGCTGTGTAGGTCTTGTTCTGTGCTCCGTAGTAGCCGTAGCCATAGTCGAAGGACAGGGTTGCTTCCTTGCCGGTCAGATTCACCGCCGGGGAGATCAGATACTCGTCCTGCGCGCCGCCGTTCCAGTCATCGGAGATATAGGCGTGCTTGGTGTCGTTGACATCCTTCCAGTTCCAGTAGGTCTGCTGCTTCCAGGTGTAGCCGTTGGTGTTGACACCCTTCAGGCTCCAGCCGTGGAAGGGGAAGCTCTCACCGGTCACAGATTCAAAGTCGTTGTCGAACAGCACCACGTCGCCGGACTGCTGGGCCTTCTGGAAGGTGGCGGAGATGGTGTGGTCCACGCCCACCCGCTGGAAGGTATAGTAGCTGATGGGGCCCAGATCCGTGCCGTCCACGGTGACGTTGGCAATCTCATAGCCCTGGGCGGGGGTAACGGTGAAGGTTTTGCTGGTGCCCTTCTTCACCAGGGTCTGACCGGCGGGGTCAATGGCGCCGCCCTCACCGGCGGAGGCGGTGACGGCCACATAGTTGTCCCGCTCCTCGGCGTACAGCTGAACGTTGTCCAGCGACAGGTTGGAGCCGCCCTTGCCGGTGTAGACAAAGGCGAAGCGCAGGTCCTTGCTGTTTTGCAGGCTCTCGGGAATGTTGACCTTGGCCTGGGTCTTGGTCCAGGCGGTGAACAGGCCGGAATCCCGCTGCAGGTTCCAGATCTCCTGCCAGGTGGCGCCGCCGTCGCCGGAGGCCATGACCTGGAGGTTGCAGTGCTTATACTCCACGGTGTGCCAATAGGTGGTGTAGAAGTCAAACACCATGTGGACCTCGGTATCCACGCCGCTGATATCGGTGGTGCGGGAGATCAGCCACTCGTCCTGCTGGTTGTCGTCGTCATAGTCCACGGTGGCCGTGTAGTCCTCGTCGCGGTACCAGGTGTTCAGAGAGCTGCCCTTGCTCTGGACGCTCCAGTCGTCGGGGAGCCACTTCTCGTTGAAGTTCTCGGTCCAGAGGATGTTGGTGGGCGTGATGGTGCCGTGATCGTCGGGGTTGCCCTTGGCGGTGACGGTATACACCTTGGAGTTGCCGGCGTAGTCGTGGACGATCATGCCGAAGGTCTCGCCGAAGCCGGTGATGTCATACTCGCTGACATGGCTGGTGACGCCGGGCTTGTCCTCGCCGAAGCCCTGCATACCATAGAGCATCTCGCTGTTCTTGATGTTGTAGAACACCACGGCCGCCACATACTGGTTATCGGACACGTCCAGGCTCAGATAGTACCGGCCCTCGGACTCGGTGACCTTCAGATTGTCGGCGTGGGGCTCCTCGGTGTCGATGGTGATGGGGAAGGACCAGGAACTCTTCTGGTTGGTCCCCACGCCGTCGCCATAGGGCAGGGTGGCCTCGATGGTCACGGTGGCCTTGGTGTTGTTGGGCAGCTTGGCGTTGTGGGAATCGGTGCCGTACCAGGGCTCGATGCCGTCATATTCGGCGTCCACACCGGCGGGCACGATGCGGTAATAGTCATAGCTGTAGATGGACTTGCCCACATACTCGCAGTCCTTGCTGTAGTACACCTGGCCGTTGGCGCCGGTGATGGTATACTTCAGGCTCTTGGTGTTGCGCAGCAGGCCGGTGTAGATACCGGTGAGGCTGTCCATAAAGTCATCGTTGTTGGGAGAGATGGCGTTGCGGTCTGCCAGATACGGCACGCTGGTGTAGTTGTTGTCACCCAGGTAGGTGTCCACCGTGTTCTCGCTGGAGGAGGAGAAGGCGGTGTTCATATAGGCCTGGGCCTGGCTGGCGGAGCCGTCCAGAGTCTCCCAGTAATCGGTGGAGTCCATGATGGGGGCCTTGGTCCAGTCGCCGTAGAAGGCCAGGAAGGGCACGCCCAGATCAATGGGATCCGTGAGGCTGCTGCCGTCTGCGGCCACCTGGGTCAGGGTCACGAAGCCCTCCACATAGCCGCCGTTGGGGAACTGGGCCAGCATCGTCCGGCCCTCGTCGGTGACGGTGACGGTGACGGTGACATCGGCGGTCTTGCCGGGAGCCACGGACACCCGGTTATTCTCGCAGTTGGTGGTGAATGTGTGGGGCAGCAGCCGGGAGCTTCCGCTGATGGTGGAGAACTCCTGCTGATTGCCGTTGACGTAGCTCTCGGTGATGTCCGTCAGGACGATGGGGGTCACGTCGTAATACAGGGTGTCACTGCCGGTGTTGTGAACGGTGAAGGTCATGGTATACACGCCCTTCATAGCGGGATCGTCCTTCAGCTCCAGCTTGGGACGCTCCATGCCCGCCACGGACAGATAACCCCGGGTATTCACGGCGTCGTTGATGCTCATCAGGCCGGCGCCCTGCTTGCGGGGAGAATAGGGCACGCCGTCGTTGTCATAGATCACATGGGCGGTGCTCATGAGCAGGGTATCGGTCATGTGCTTGCGGTCCGCGCCGGACATAGAGGCATCGCGGGCCTTCAGGGCCTGCTGGACGATGGCCATGCCGCCCGCCACATGGGGGGAGGCCATGGAGGTACCGTCCATGCTCTCATAGCCGCCGGGCACGGCGGCATAGATGCCCGCGCCGGGGGCGGTGATCTCCGGCTTCAGGGTCAGCTCGGTGGTGGCGCCCCAGCTGGAGAAATCGGCCATGCCATAGGTGGGGGATTCCACCAGGGCGTCGGCGGAGGCCACGGACAGGGTCTTGGCCTCCTGCTGCTTCATATATTCACCGGCGGCCTGGGAGATAAACGCGCAGGGGATCTTCCAGTCGGTGATGGACATATACAGCATGCCGGGGACGTTGTTGTACACCAGCATACCGATGGCGCCGGCGTTGGCGGCGGCGCGCTCCTTCTGCTCGTAGTACATACTGCCGCCCCGCTGGACCAGGGCGATCTTGCCCTGAACATCCAGGCCCTCATAGTCGGCCTCCGCGCCGTAGTTGGGAACCACCACATACTCGATGGAGCCCCGGGCGGACAGGCTGCGGAAGGGCTTGGCGTTCTCGTCCTCGCTGATGGTGGCGCTGTCCTGATAGGCCAGGTTCTTGCCGCCCACGGTGACATAGGGGCCCTTGACCACGCCGTTGGACACGGCGGCCACGGACAGGGACTCGCCATAGGTGGAGGGCTCGCTGACCAGGCCGTAATCGGGGTTGGAGGCCAGGGCCTTGCCGCCGAAGGCGTCGCCATAGGCGGCGTTATAGGCGTTGCCCGCGGCCACAGCCAGGGACACGCCGCTCTCGCCGGTGCGCTCGAACACGTCCAGCAGGCTCTTGGTGAAGGCGTCCTCGCTGTCATAGTCGATGTAGCCGCAGTCGGAGCCAAGGCTCAGGTTGGCCACGTCCACGCCCAGCAGGATGCAGTCCTCCAGAGCGGCCAGAATGTCCGCATAGGACGCGCCGCCGGTGGACTTGAACACGTTCATGTTGATGATCTGGGCCTGGGGCGCCACGCCCATGACGGCATCGTTGACGCCCACATTACCGGCGGCGGTGGAGGCCACATGGGTGCCGTGGCTGCCCTTTTCGCCGGGATTGCCGTCCTTATCCTTGTCGCCATAGTCGAACTGGAAGGGAATCTTGGCGCTGTAGTACAGGTTGGACACGCTGATGCCCTTGATGATGCTCTCCACCTGGAAATCATAGGTCTCCAGCAGGGTCCGGAGCTTTTCCTGGGTCAGGGAGGGGCTCTTGGGCGCGGCCTTGAACACCTCGTGGCCCATGTCCACGCCGGTATCCAGAATGGCCACCAGCATTCCCTCGCCGGTAAAGCCGGTGGTGTTATAGCTGCCGCCGCCGATCATCTTGTTGCTGTTGGCGGTGTCAGGCAGCAGCTCAAACGTGGGGGAAATGAAGGCGGACTGGACGCAGTCCAGCCGGCGGATGGCCTTGTACTGGCCATAGGTCACCGTGGCGGAGAAGCCGTTGAGCAGGGTGGTGTACTGCCGCTGGGGCTCCACCTTGGTGTCAAGGGCGCGTTCGATCTGGGCCAGGGCGCTCTTCTGCGTGCGCAGCAGGGCGTTGACCTGGGCCCGGGAATCGGGGTCGGCCACGGAGTCGTTTACCACCACGATGATCTCGACTTCATCGCTGTCGTCGAGCTTGGCGGTGTTTTCCATCTGGATTCTTTCGCCGTCCTTCTGGCTGCTGCGCAGGACCTGGCGGGTGATATCGTTGGCGATACCATCCAACGTCGTCTCGTGGAGAGAGGCGTTGGTCTCGTGCGCAGCCGTCTCGGCGAAGGCTGTCACCGGCAGGGCGGTCAGGATCATCAGAACCGCCAGGGCCAGTGCGCAGCACCGTTTGATAGCTGTCATCTCGTTCCTCCTATAAGTGTAAGTCGGACGCCATGCATAAAAGTATGGCGCACTCTTTGTATTGTACCATCTTTCGCGGTTCAGCGCAATAATGCGATGTGTGCAAATATCCCGCCGAAAATTTGTGGGTTCCGTGAAAAATCCGGAAGCGGTCATTCCCTGCCGCCAACCGCGGTCAGGTGCTCTTCCTTTCGCAAATTGAAAATATTCAGTCGGTATTCACGGCAATCCGGCGGGACTTTCCCGGTTTTTTCTCTTGACAACCGGTCCCGGGATAGAATATAATGAGTGTATCAATACAGATAATACACACAGAAAGGAGGTCACATGCGTGATACGCTTGGATTACCGGGATGCGCGGCCCATCTATGAGCAGGTGCGGGACGGCCTGCGGAGCATGATGGTGACGGGCGTGCTGGCGGCGGGAGACAAGCTGCCCTCTGTGCGGAGCCTGGCCACGGAGCTGGCCATCAATCCCAACACCATCCAGCGGGCCTATACCCAGCTGGAGGCGGAGGGATATGTTTACACCGTGTCGGGCCGGGGCACCTTCGTCTCCGAGGGCCAGGAGCAAAACCGCCAGCGGCGCAGAGAGGTGACGGCCCGGGTGCTGCCGCTGATGGCGGAGCTGCGGGACCTGGGCATGACCCGGGAGGAATGGACGGACCTTTGGAAAGGAGGGGACAGCGATGCTTGAGGCAAAAAACGTGGTGAAAACCTTTGACGGCTTCCGGGCTCTGGACGGCGTCAGCATGACCGTGCCCCAGGGGGCGGTATACGGCCTGGTGGGCCCCAACGGCGCGGGAAAATCCACCATCATCCGCCACTTCACCGGCGTGTACCGGCCCGACAGCGGCCAGGTGACCCTGGACGGCCAGCCGATATACGAAAATCCCGCGGTGAAGGGCCGCATGGCGGCGATACCCGACGACTGGTACTTCTTCCCCCAGGCGAGCATCCGGGAGATGGCCCGGCTGTATGCCGGGACCCACCCCTTCTTCAGCTGGGACCGGTATCACAAGCTGCGGGAGGTGTTCCCCCTGTCGGAAAAGCAGCCCCTGCGGCGGATGAGCAAGGGCATGCAGAAGCAGGCGGCTTTCTGGCTGACCATGAGCTGCATGCCGGAGGTGCTGGTGCTGGATGAGCCGGTGGACGGTCTGGACCCGGTGATGCGGCGGCAGGTGTGGTCCCTGCTGCTGGGGGACGTGGCCGACCGGGGCACCACGGTGCTGGTGTCCAGCCACAACCTCCGGGAGCTGGAGGACGTGTGCGACCATGTGGGCATCATGGACCACGGCCATGTGCTGCTGGAGCGGAGTCTGGCCCAGCTGCAGGACAACATGGTGAAATTGCAGGTGGTGTTCCCTGACGGCATGGAGGACGTTCCGGCGGAGCTGCCGGTGCTTCACGCCTCGAAGCTCGGCCGGGTGCATACCCTCATCATGCGGATGAACGCGCAGGAGGCCACGGAGCGGCTGATGGCTTACAGCCCGCTGCTGGTGGACGCCATCCCCCTGACGCTGGAGGAGATCTTTATTTACGAATTGGGAGGTGCAGACTATGCGGTCAAAGACATCGTGCTTTAACGGCACTCTTTTCCGGAAAAACCTGTCCCGGTACTGGCCGCTGTGGGGTCTGGCCTCCTTCGGCGGGGCCATGTTCCCCCTGGCGATGCTGCTGGAGCTGCTGCACAACGGGTTCCGGTTCTGGTCACCTCTGGAGACCAGACAGGCTTATTACACTGTGCTGTCCTACGGGGTGCCGGTTATTTCCATCGTGTACGCCATTTTGTGCGCCATGGCGGTGTGGAGCTATCTTTACAATGCCCGCAGCGTGGGAATGATGCACACGCTGCCCATCCGCCGGGAGGGACTGTTTGTCACCAACGTGCTGTCCGGCCTGACGATGATGGCCATTCCCTACACCGTCACCGGCGTGCTGACGGTGCTGGTGACGATGCTGTTCGGCGGCTTTGAGCCGGTGGGCGTGCTGGTGACGGTCTTAGGCGTTATGGGGGAGAGCCTGTTCTTCTTCGGCCTTGCCACCTTCTGCGCCTTCATCGTGGGCAACGTGTTCATGCTGCCTGCCCTTTACGGGCTGCTGAACTTTATCGCCGTGCTGACGGACTTCATGGTAAACCTGCTGGCGCAGGGCTTCTGCTTCGGCCTGAACAGCAGCTATTCCGGTACCGTGGAGTGGCTCAGCCCCGTGGTATACCTCGTGCAGAAGATCTCTCCCAACAGCACCTACGAGACCCAGTGGGTGACGGATCGACTGGGCGGTCAGCGGTATGAGACCAGTGTGCTGACCTCCGTGACGCTGGAAAACGGCTGGCTCATCGCCGCCTATGCCGCCGCGGGCGCGGCGCTGCTGGGACTGGCGTGGCTGCTGTACCGCAGACGCCGCAGCGAGAGCGCCGGGGACGTGGTGGCCGTGGGCTGGATGAAGCCGGTGTTCCGGTACGGCTGCGCCGTCTACGCCGCCATTCTGGGCGGACGGCTGCTGTACGCCCTGCTCTGGGAAAGCTTCCAGAGCGGCCAGTACTTCACGGTCCTGCCCATGATTTTGTGCATGATCGCGGGCGGTGCTGTTGGCTATTACGCGGCGTCCATGCTGCTGGCGAAAACGCCCCGGGTGTTCAAGACCACCTGGAAGGGGATGCTGGCGGTGGCGCTGGGCTGCGCGGCTCTGTGCGGCGCCATGAAGTGCGACCTGTTCGGTGTGGTTCGGCGGGTCCCCGCGCCGGACAGCGTGAAGCTGGTGAACGTCTACGCCGCCGGCAGCAACTATTACCTGACCCCCGGAAAGGATGATGCCCTCATCGAGGAGGTCCGGACGCTGCATCAGACCATTATCGACGATAAGGATTACATTCAAAAAGAAGCGCCGGGGTATGGCTATTATTCCGACGGCTATACGGCCAGTGTGGAAGAATCCGCAGAGGATAGCGGGGCGCAGTCAACCATAAGAGATATCCGGATCACTTATATGCTCAACAGCGGGCTGAAGGTGGAGCGGTGGTACAGCCTGTATCTGACCCCTGACCGCATGGCCCGGGAGGGCACCTATGACTATCTGCTGGATCAGCTCATCAACAGCCCGGAGATGCGCCAGAAGCGTATCCGCTGGCGGGATGAGGGCTTCCAGATGACTGAAGCGTGGTTCGAGACATGGAGCGGCGGCGGTACTCTCGGCAGCCGGGAGGCGGGTCTGCTCTTGGACGCCGTGGCCAAGGACGCGGAAAACGGAGACTGGGGCGTGTATAACTGGTTCCTGGCGGATAATGACGCCGACAACTATGACCTCCGCATTCAGTTCGAATACAAGCTGCCGGAGAGCCAGTTCAACAGAATCCATGATACGATCCGGATCAACGTCAAGGAAGGCATGACGGAGACGATCCGGGCGCTGAAGGACCTGAAATTGATCACCGACGCCGATCTGGTCACCAACCGGGAACGGTACCCGTGGCAGTACGCCGCGGGCGGCTGGGACCAATATGACCAGTTCTATGGGCAGTTCCATATGAGCCCCGAGGAATACTATGACCGGTACGGCGAGTACCCGGCGGGGTGGTTCGGCACGGAGAGCGATGATTCGTCCACGGAGACAGAAATTGATCCCGCCGTGGACAACAGCCACAGCCCCAGCATGTCCGCCGGAGCGGAGGCCACCGGTCTCGGCATCATCGGCGGGGCGGACGGCCCCACGGTGATCGTGACGGCCGCGGCCTGACCCAAATCGTACCGCAAGGACGCTCCCCGGCGGTCTCCCGCCGGGGAGACAGGATCTGAGAATATACGATATGAATGAGCATACGTTTTTTGAGTGGAAACGCTCCGAAAGACTGACGGCGGTGCTGGCGCTGGCGTTCTGCCTGCTGGGGCTGGGATTGCAGCGTCTGCCGGGGGTGAGCTTTTCCGGAAAGCTGGGCTGGGGACTGGCGCTGGTCTGTCTGGTGCTGCTGGGCCTGAGCCGGTTGAGCCGCCGCCACCGGGGGTGGAAGATTTTGCTGCGGATCGCCCAAATAGGACTGGCGGCGCTGGTTCTGGGCTTGTCGGCGGTGGAGGTCTGGGTCATCCGGGCCGGACACCGGGACGAGTCAGCCCAACCGGCGGACGCGGTGATCGTTCTG
>ERZ1106954.3171-NODE-3171-length-10834-cov-3.552649_pt1 | contig 10834 bp, 9 predicted proteins | sample MGYA00403678_ERZ1106954 | MGnify/ENA primary metagenome ERZ1106954 (study PRJEB35170, sample SAMEA104062445) | human gut metagenome | biome: human gut; feature: human-associated habitat; material: faeces | place: Denmark | collected 2012-08-20 ... | reverse complement strand
TAAAACGCCGCCGCTATCGCCATGCCTGCCAGCATATCCTGCGGATGAAAGCTCGGCAGCGGCGACGCGAGCGCCTGCATGAAGCCGTCGCCCCAATGCAGAAGCTTCTCGGCGAACGCCGTTCCCGCCGCCAGCCGCCACGCCTGACCGATTTTCGTCCCGTACAGCGCAATGCAGACATACGGCACCGTGCGCAGCACAATCTTTTTGATGTTCATCGGCTCTGCTCCCGCTGCTTCTTATGCGTGATAATCTGCTCAATCGGCGCGCGCAGTTTCTCCCGCAGCCTGTCGTGTTCTTTTCCGCGCATTTTCTGGCCGGTGTATTCGGACAGCGCCGCATTCAGCGCGTCCGCATCCCGCGCCTTGAAGAAAATCAGGAACCTGGGCGCATCGCCTTTCACCTTCTTCACCGCATAATCCACGCCGTATTTGCGCGCCACGCGCTCAAAGGCTTTGATATCCTCGCCGCTCAGTTCCACGTTGCTCACGCCCTGATTCTGCCCGACCAGCTTTTTGACCGACTGCCTGCCCACATAGCGCACACCCGTCTGCGCATCGTGCTTCTTCTCCTTCTTGTGTGCCACATACTTGGCGATTGCCGCGCGAAACAAACGTGCAGTCATCTTCGCCGCGTTGACCGTCAGGGTCAGGCTTTTCTGCTCGACCTCCTCCTGCATCCTTCACCTCTCCCCCCTTCTATTTGCAGACACAAAAAAGAACTTCCAAAGCCTTTCAGAAGTTCTTTCCCCTTATTCAATTCTTTTCGTAAAACCCTTCGCGGCTGTATTCAGACCATTTTAAGTACATTTCCTGATAATTTTGCTTGATAAAAGCCCGTATTCTACCAATTTCTCTATCATTCAATATACCCCTGTTTTGTATCACCGTATCTCCGTTATCCCTTACAAAGAACTTCGCCGATCCCGTCTCTGTCAGTTTTCTGTCGCTGGCATGAACGTGCATACACTCAATAACGCAGTATGACGTGAAATACAGATAATATCCTGCAACCTTAAACTCATAGTATTTCGGCATCTTCATCCTCCATGAATTGCAGGTTCTTTTTCAGATATCCTTTAACAATATGGATTTCAATATCATCCATGCTCGTTTCCAGCACATCCATATCAGGTGAAAAGACAGTCGCCTTGTCCGGACAATTCAGGTTCAAAACGCGGTATCCTTCCGGGCATAGGCTAAACGCATAGCCATTTACAATCATTTCCGCTTCATCGGCAATCTTTTTAATGTCTACCATCTGCTATCTGCACCCCTTTAATCTGCGATAAAACCGCGTCCGCATCAAAATACAGGTTCTGGAGGATGGGCGCAAGATCAATGTACTCTTCTTCCGGTTTGTCATTGTGCTTATACTTTGCCATAACCACCAGATAACCGTGATCCCATTCCTTGACTGCCGTATATCGTTCTAGCGAATACGGTGCGCGAAAACGAATGACCTTATCATCAAAACGGAAAACCGTATAGCCGGTTTCATTGCTGAGCCATGCATACTGCATCTCTTTTTTCATCGCGCTCACCTCCCGTTTTTCCTGATTTCATTATACGGTCATACCGTTGCTCAGTCAATAGATCTCATCCCTCGTTTTTTAATTGCTTGCAAAACAAAAATTGCCATTCCGCAAATCACGGAAGCCGCGCCAAACCGCATCATCGGCGTAACGGGAACATCCACGCCCGTCTGAATCTCGTCCTTGGGGCGTTCCTCCTCCGGGAAATTGACGAGCCTGAACAGCTCATCCGGCGCGATATAGTTTTCGTCGATCATCACGCGGATGGTTTCCTCCGTCAGGCGATAGCCCGCCTGCGTTTCGATTTCGCGGATGATGTACACGCCGGGCTTGAGGTCGTCCGCATGGACAATGCCATCCTCGCCGGACGCCAGCTCGCGCAGCACATTTCCATCCTCATCTTCCAGCGCAAACTTCACGCCCTCCATCGGGCATCCGTCCTCATCCACCTTGATGAACTCGTAATGGTTCGGAATATCCGTAAACAGCAGCGTGTTCGGCGCTTTCCAGTCCTCGTCCACATGAATCAACACGTCCTCCACGCGGTTAAAGCCTTCCGGCACAACGGTTTCACGGATAATCCAGTCGCCGTAACCAAAACCCGTCAGATAGAACTCGCCCTTTTCGTCGCTTGCCGCCACATCCACGATTTCACCCGTATCGGCGTTGATCAGGCTGAACGCCGCGCCCGGCAGCGCCTGACCCGCCGTATCGACCTTCAGGCCGCGAATCTTCTGACGCTCGTTGGTGAGGGTCGCAATCGGCTCTTTCGGGTTGACGAACGTGCCGTCCACCGTGATCCTGATTTCCGTATCCGTCTTGAGATAGCCGGGGAGCGCCCGCGTTTCAACGAGCGTATACGTTCCGAACGGCACTTTTTCAAACGTCGCCATGCCCTTTGCGTCTGTTTTGGCGGTCATCATCAGCATCCCGTCCGCCTTTTTCAGCCCGAACATCACGCCCGCAAGCGGCTTGCCGCTTTCATCCACCTTGCGCAGCGAAAAGCGCGTGTAGTCGTCGCGAATCGTCGTGTCACCCGTGACGTTTCCATCCGCATCGATGGTAAACCGCATCTCCGCTTCATTCAGTGCATAACCGTCCGGAGCATACACCTCTTTGAACGTGTACGTTCCCGGCGTGACGGAAATCTGCGGAATCTGCCCGTTTGCGTCGGTCGTTTCGCGATAAATAACCTTTCCCTGTTCGTCTTTGACCTCGATGGTCGCGCCCGGCAGCGTCTTTTGCCCGGTGATGTCCGTCTTGGTCAGCGTCACGCGGGTATAAATCAGCTCGTCATGCACGGGTTCGGGCAGGCTCACGCAAATCACGCCGCCGCTCTGCACTTCCGGCTCAAGCGTCACGGCAAACTTCGCCGGATTGAGCGTCCAGCCGTCCGGCGCGAAAAGCTCTTTGACGTAATACGCGCCATGCGGGAAGTTTCCGACAAACGCCAGCCTGCCCGCCGCGTCCGTCGCGCCCGTCGCCACAAGCGTATCCGCCGTCAGCGTCACGTCGCCGACGCGCAGTTCTTCATCGGCAAACAAGCCGAACACAAAGCCCTCGCCGGGGGTATTCACAATCTCCCGCCGCACATGATCACCATCCATGATGATTTCAAAATCCTCCTTTTCCTTCTCCAGTGTGATTTCCGCGGACAGGTAGTCGTTGCCGAGCGTCACAGTCGTTTCGACCACCGCCGTGTGGTCATCCGCATAGCGCAGCTCGACCTCATGCGGCGCACCGTCCAGCAGATATCCTTCCGGTGCGCTCACCTCGACCAGCTCATACCGCCCCAGCGGAAGCTCCTTCGACGCATCCTTTCCCGATTTCGTCGTCGTGATCGTATCCGCCACGTCGCCCGCATGAAACCAGACCGTCCCGTCTTTTCCGACGATATCCTCCGCCGCGCGCAGCTCAAAGACCGCGCCCGCAAGATATCCTTCCTCATACACGGGCTGATACACGATGTTACCGAAAGCGTCCGCCTGCTCCGCCAGACGCACAAACTTCAAGCCCTTCTTCTCGACCATCACCCTGCCCATGACGGGTTCATTCTGGATTTCAATGTCCAGCGTATACGCTTCGCCGGGCGCATCGCCCGTTTCGCCCACAAACACACCGAGCCGTTCCGTGCGGATGAGATAGCCCTGCGGCGCTTGCACTTCTTCAATGAAATACATGCCGCGCGTCACCGTTTCCGGCAGCGTCACCTCGCCGTTGTCATCGGTATAGAAGGTGTCGATCTTCCTGCGCGTCGGATAGCTCACCATCTGCGTCACCACATTGCCGTCGCTGTCCAGCAGCTTGAACGCCGTGTTCGCCAGCCTGACAGTTTTGCCCGTTTTTGCATCCGTCTTGATGAGCTTGAGCCGATAGCGAATCGCCTGATTGTTGATCGTCAAAATCGGCGGGTTGGCAACGTCCTCGTCGCCGCGAATAAAAATTTCCACGGGGCTTTTGAGCGCATGTCCCGCTTTGCCCTTTACCTGCTTCAAGACGTACAATCCATACGGAAGCAGTTTCGTTTTGGCATAGCCGTACCTGTTGGTCACGAGATAATCCCGTTCAAATTCGCGTGCATTGCCGTAGCTTCCGGCTTTTTTGAGGTACAGCTCAAACTCCGCGCCCTCCTCCGGCGTTTCAATCAAGCCCGCATCGTCGTGAATTTCGTTGTCGCCGAGGAATTTCACGATGGCGTACACGCCCTGTTTGATGATGTTGAGCTTCAATCCCTCATACGTCACGACCGCCGTTTCGGACTGGCTCGCCGCACTCCGCGCATCCACGAAGAAGTGCGCGTCGCTGGGTTCATACCCGACAGGCGGGGACACCTCGACGATTTCATACAGCCCCGGCCACAGCTCGCCCGTTGCGGCGCTCGCATCGTCGCCCACCGTCGTCAGCGCGTCCACGACCGTATCGCCCTTTTTGAACAGCACATTGCCCTGCCTGTCCCTGATCTCCGCGCCCGCCAGCACGCGGAAAACCGCGCCCGTCAGCTCGCCGTCGCCTCGTGTGCCTGGCGTGTCGATGTTCGCGGGCTGGGGCAGCTCGTCGCGCCGCCTGCTGTTCGGATCATCGCCGCCGTATTCGTCGCCGTCCCGCTTATAGAGCTTGAGCTTCACCATGACGGGCTGATTCGTCGCGCGAAGCTGCGTCGTTTCGTCCGAACGCACCGTCGCGTCCAGCGCAATTTCCTCCATGACATAGCCCGCCGTCGCGCCGCGCTCGCGCACGATATATCTGCCCTTGCGCAAAGGCGGTGAAACCGCCGCGCCGTCCTTTCCCGTCGTCATGTCGGCGACCGGCGCATTGCCGTATTCATCGTTTTCGTAGATGTCGAACGTCACGCCCTCGATGGGGTTGCCGGTCAGTCTGTCCGTTTTGACCAGCCGAATCCAGCCCTTTGTCGGCTCGTTTTCCGCTTCCACGGTATAGGTTTTTCCGTCCTCCGTGCAGTCGATTTCGGTTACAAAACCGCCATCTACATAGTGTTCGGGAACGCCTGTTTCGGCAATCCGATATCTGCCCCATTGCAGCCAGCCTGTTTCCGCCGTTCCATCCGCGCCCGTCGTCAGCGTCGCAACCGCCTCGCCGACCGCACCGCCGCCCTCTGCGGCAGACAGGCGTGTGACCGTAAAGACCGCGCCCGCCAGCGCTTCCTTCGTCAGCGCATCCCGCTTCACGATTCGGATTTTGCCGTTCACCCGGTCGTTTTCAAAACGAACGTCGCTCGTCGCGCCCGCCGCCACCGTCACCGCCTGCGACGGATTGACGGCGATCTTGTAGCCCGTCGGCGCGCCGACTTCCCGCACGGTATAGCCGCCAGCCGGAAGGTTATCAAAGCGCGCCGTGCCGTCTGCGCCCGTGGTCTGCGTCGCAAGCACAGTCCCCGCGCCGTTCATCAGCTCAAACGTCGCGCCTGAAAGCACCGCGCCATTGTCCGCACTGATTTTGCTCACGCGGACAGCGCCATACGGCTGTTCAAACTCGATGCGCACTTCCTTCATTTTGGCAGGCAGGCCGTACTGCGGAATGATGACCTTCTGGATATCCGCGTTTGGAATACCAATTAAAAAAGCCGCTTCCTCGTCTTGCGAAGAAACGGACTGCGCGGTAATCGAGAAGGTGCTTTGAGTGGAGGTGACGAAAATCGTGTCGCCGCTGTGCAGGTAGTAATATTCGCCGTCCGAACCGGCGCTGTTGCCGGTCAGATTGCCGACGCTGCGGCTGACGCGGATGAGGTCTGCGTCCGTCGTCAAGGTCACCGTGCCGACGTAGCTGCCGTTCTGCATGCTCACCGATTTGCTGCTGATGCCGATCTCGCCCGTGATGCCCGCGCGCTCAATCGCGCAAGCCGCCAGCCAGCGCGCGTATTCCAGATAGTCGCCCGGCGCTTGACCGGATGCGCGGTAGAACTCATCCATCTGCCAGTAATCGCGCACATACCAATCGCCCTCAAGCTGCTTGACCACCTCGCGGATGGCAAACTGTCCGGCGACACGCGACCATACGTCGCTGTCCGCATAGCCGGTATCCACGATCATGTACGGATAGGTGTGCCGCAGCACCCAGCCGATGGCGTGCATGGTGCGGCTTCCGTAAATATCGCCGGAATACCCCGGCTTGACCGCGTACCCGTCCAGATCGACGACCTCAAACGGGCCGCTGGCGTTGTTCTTCGTGCCGGGGCTGTTCATGGTGTGTTCCAGACAATAGACCGTCTGCCCCTCCAGATAATGCGGCGTGGCGTAAATCGTGCCGTAGCCGTCGAGCTTGGCAATCTGCTTGTATTCGCTGTCGTGTCCGGAACTGCCGTAAAGGTTCTGCTGACCGGGATAGAACGTCTGCACGCCCGCGTTGTAATCTCGCAGGTTAAAATCCGAGGCCGCATAGAGCGCAGCCGGCGGATATGGGAAGGCGTAATCCGTCACGTCATAATCCGCCGCGTCGGACGGCTGAGTTTCCTCCGCCAGCACCCAGACCGTCGCCGTGTCCGTCCACGCCATCTCTCCGTTCGGTTCTTCCGCGCCATACAGATAGCGCACCAGCAGCCACGTTCGCCCCTGCGCATCCTGCCGCGCCTGTTCCACATACACGTTGGCTTCCTTCACGAAATTGCCGTCATACCATTCGCCGTCATCGTCGTCGCCCGCCGTCTCGTCGGTCTCCAGATAGACGCGCGTGTTCGGCGTGACCCGAACGAACTCGCCTGCCTGAACAGGCGGCAGTTCGCTCTCCTCCAAGGTCAGCGGCTCCTCCTCCGGGATAAAATCCGGCAAGTCCAGCATTGCTTCTTTCGTCAGGCTTTCTTCCTGCTCTGGAAGCGCATCGGCAGATTCGTCGTCTGCCGCGCCGTCCACCACATCCGTCTCCGGTTCGGGGATGTAGTCCGGCAGACCGTCCGCAAATTCTTCTGCCGATTCATCCAGCCCGCCATCCAGTGTTTCCTCGCTCGCATTGGCTTCTTCCTCCCACGCCGTTTCTTCCGCGTAAATGCCAAAAGGCAGCGCCGTCAGCGCCATGCCCAGCGCAAGCAACCCTGCCCAAATTCTTTTTGTCATGTTCCTTCCTTTCAGCGCTCCACCGCCAGAATCACCAGCCTCCCTTTCTTGCCCGCATAGCTTCTGTCGCAGGTAATCAGGGTCAGAATATGGTCGTCCGCGCCGACCTCCACGCCCGTATCATACAGGGATTCCGATTTTGCCCGATTGACAAACGCCATGAACGCCGCGTCCCCGGAAAACGTCGTTCTCGACGGCTCCCAATCGCCGGCCTTCATGTTCACGACCGCAAAAATCGTATATTCGCTGTGGCGGTACAGGCTGTCCAATACGATGGTTTTGTTGTCCTCGTAAAAATCCGGGTTCTTGTACCGCATGAGCGACGTGAACATCTTCTCGCCGCTGCTGCGCAGGTGATGCCCGTAGATGGCGATGTTCCGCCCCGGCGCTTTGTAATCCGCATCCGCCAGCGAAAACAGCGTTCCGACCACACTCAACTTTCCGCTGAACGTATGGTTCAGGTAATCATCGGGATCATCCGTCTGCACGACGGGATAATCCACGTTCGTCCCCGGAATCCGCAGCCACGCGATGAAATCCGGGTTTTGCGCCAGACATGCGGACAAGTCCACCGTAACCTGTGCCGCCTGTTCGCCGACTGCGTTTTCGAACTGCCGAACGGTTGAACCTTCTTCCGCCAGCGAAACCGGCGGCGCAGCGTGCTGATTCTGCGTTTCTTCTTCCGCCATTTCACGTGCTTCTGCCTGCTGATGCTGCTCCCGAAGCTGCTCATATTCGTCCGCTTCCGCGCTCACCTCCGCGTCCCATTTCAGCACGGGCAGGATGATGGCGAGCATACCGCCGATGAGCAGCAGCACCGCCAGAAGGGTGAGCGGGGAAAACGGGCATCTCCCTTGCTTTTTATTGTTTTTCATATACACTCCCCGATACAAAATAAGGACAGCCTTTTTCAAGCTGTCCCGCAACTATTCGCTTTTCTGCTTTTTCACTTTCTTCTCGATGATGCAGATGGTGTCTGCACAACGACTTGAATTTTTCTTTATCAAGTCACGATTTGTCAAATCAGGATTTGACAATGTGCGAATGGGTGTGAAAAAACAGAGTGTTCCTGTGAAGCTCCCGAATCTCTCCTTGCAATGTGCCGCCCGTTTCTACATCGGCTCCAGCAGCCTGTGCAGCAGATACCGCATCCCATCCGCCCCCTTACAGCACCGCCATGAAGCGCTGTTTGCTGACGTAGCTCTGCATGAAATCATCGTCTGCGGAAAACAGGAAGCAGCGCCCGTCCTCCAATCTCGTTACGGCGTTGAGCATGAAATCGTCCTCATCGCCGCCCGGAACGCCGAAGAAGCGGACTTCCACGGGTTCTTCCCCGAAGAACAGCGCCGTATTCTCGTAGGCTTCGCTGTACAGCCCGCTCAGTTCATGCAGCAGCTGGACGCGTTCATATTCCGGCGCATTGTACTGCTCAAGCAGGCGCTGGCGCGTACAGTTTTCCAGCAGATCGCCAAAAGCCATCGTCCCCGCCATGCCGTTTGCCGTTTTCAGTTCACAGACGTAGTTAAAATTCATATCGCTTTTCCTCCGTTATTTTTGTCGTTTTAAGCCAGCCCCCTGTACCGCATATCCGCCTCAAAGATGTTTTCCGTCGTCGTCGGCGCTTGGAACAGGCTGGTCAGCAAATAGCCGCGGATGTTCCGAATCTCGCGACTCGACCGTTTCATGCTCCACAGCAGCGTGTCAATGTGGCTCGAAGTCAGCTCGCGAAAGCGCTTCTTGACCACCTCCACGCTGTACGGAACGCCGCTGATGCGCATCATTCCGCCGGGCATGCAGCAGATCTCGGTCATCAGCTCGACGATTTCGCTGACGACGCTGCCGTTTTTCGTCCCCTCGTAGGCTTCAAAGCAAATCTGCCGTTCGACCTCCGCGTGAATCCTGTTCCATGTCTGCACGTCTACACAGTTTTCCATCCCGTCATATCCATCCGCTTCGTAAACTTGAACGTGTGATGGATATGGATTGGATTTATGGGTATTCTCTACGCGAAATATGCCCACATAGAAAACCTCCGTTCCGTTTGTAAACTCAAAAAGCGCTATTCCTATGGTCAAACGCTGTTTTGTCATCGTTCCTGATTTTTCTGCCGCTGTTTCTGCCACACATCCAGCAGCTTGATGATGGTCTGCTCCATCTGCTTGGGCGTATATGACTTCGGAAAATACCTGCGCAGCGTGTCGCTTCTGAGCGTCACCTTATCCATGTCGCTCTTTTTCTCCTCGCTCATAATGGCAGACATTGCTTCCTCCGTCAGCCGCCCTTCCTGACTGAATTTCTTGAGCCGCTGCGCCTGCGAAAGCGACGGTGTAGTCTGCTCCGCATCCATCGCTTCCAGCAGCATCCGCTGTTCATCCCGCTTCAAATAGGACACCTCCACAGCGGGATTAAACGCCAGCTTGCGCTCATCCACCATATCCAGAAGCTCGGAAATCAGCTCGGTTAAGCGAATATAACGCTGGACTTGCCGACCACTTTCGCCCGCATTTTGACCGACCACATCCGCCATTTCCAACTTCCCGACAACTTGTCGGGAAGTTAAATCCGACCTTGCTCCCTGATGTTTGATTGCATCCAGTTTCATCTTGTACGCAAAAGCTCGTTCACTCGGCAGAATGGTTTCTCTTTGCAGATTGGAGTCCACCATCAAAATAATGGCGGCATCATCATCCATATCACGGACAATGGCAGGCATAGTCTCCTTGCCAGCAAGCTCGGATGCGTGGTGTCGTCTGTGACCGGAGATAATCTCATAGCCACCATACGGGTCAGGACGGACAATGGCAGGTGTGAGAACACCGTATTCACGGACGCTTTCGACGGTTTTCATCATATCCTCGTCATCAACAACTCGGAACGGATGACCTTCAAAGGGGTGTAACTCCGAAAGAGGAATTTCCTGTACACGCTCCTGCTTGGCTTCGGCTCTGGATTCCTCCGTGGAGAAAATATCATCGTAACTGCTCAAGCTGATGTTTGCGTTTCTTTTCGGCATTGTCTAACACCTCCTTCGTCAAAACTCGATAGGCTTCTGCCACTTTGCCTTTCGGATCGTGCTTAAAGATGCTGGTTCCTGCGGCACTGATTTCCTCGGCACGAACAGAACGGGGAATATCAGCCTTGTAGACTTTCAGCTTGCCACCGTAATTCTCACGGATAAGGTTACTGATGTCTTTGGAATAATTGGTTCTGCTGTCCACCATCGTCAGGAGAATACCCTCGATTTTCAGCTTCGGATTGATATTCCTACGGACTTTGTTGATGGTCTGTAACAGCTGTTCCAAACCTTTTGCGGGAAGATAAGCCGCCTGGACAGGTATCAGAACATTGTCCGCAGCTGCCAACGCATTGACCGTCAGCATACCCAAGGAAGGCATACAGTCCAGAAGAATGAAATCATAGTTGGATTTCACGGTATCCAGATACTGTTTCAGAACCTTTTCTCTGCTCATGGTATTCACCAGTGAAACCTCCATACCGGACAGCTCAATGTTTGATGGCATCAAGTCGATACCCTCTGCATGGTGAAGAATACCCTCACCGGGAGCAATAGGCTGATCGGAAATAATCTTTCCCATCATATCCGAAAGTGTAGGATAAAGGTCATCAGGCACCGGATGTCCAAGGCTGATTGTCAGCGAAGCCTGGGGGTCAGTATCAACCACAAGGACTTTCTTGCCCGCCATCGCCAAGCCGACACCTAAGTTTTCACAGGTTG
>ERZ1106954.3170-NODE-3170-length-10834-cov-5.441599_pt1 | contig 10834 bp, 9 predicted proteins | sample MGYA00403678_ERZ1106954 | MGnify/ENA primary metagenome ERZ1106954 (study PRJEB35170, sample SAMEA104062445) | human gut metagenome | biome: human gut; feature: human-associated habitat; material: faeces | place: Denmark | collected 2012-08-20 ... | reverse complement strand
AAGAACATGATCACCGGTGCTGCTCAGATGGACGGCGCTATCCTGGTTGTTGCTGGTACTGATGGCCCTATGGCTCAGACCAAGGAGCACATCCTGCTGGCTCGTCAGGTAGGCGTTCCTGCAATCGTTGTATTCATCAACAAGTGCGATGACGTTGACGATCCTGAGCTGCTCGACCTCGTAGAGATGGATATCCGTGACGTTCTGACTCAGAACGACTTCCCCGGCGATGAGGTTCCCGTTATCCGTGGTTCCGCTAAGGTTGCTCTGGATTGCACTTCCACCGATCCTAACGCTCCCGAGTATGCTTGCATCAAGGAGCTCATGGACGCTGTTGACGAGTACATTCCTGCTCCTGAGCGCGATGAGAACAAGCCGTTCCTGATGCCTGTAGAGGATACAATGACCATCACTGGTCGTGGTACCGTTGCTACTGGCCGTGTAGAGCGTGGCGTTGTTAAGGTTAACGATACCGTTGAGATCACTGGTCTGACCGACGAGCCCAAGTCCACCGTTGTTACTGGTCTTGAGATGTTCAGAAAGACCCTGGACGAGGCAGTTGCTGGTTACAACATCGGCGCTCTGCTCCGTGGTGTTACACGTCAGGATATCGAGCGTGGTCAGGTTCTCTGCAAGCCCGGTTCCATTCACCCCCACACCAAGTTCACTGGTCAGGTTTACGTTCTTAAGAAGGAAGAGGGCGGCCGTCATACTCCGTTCGTTTCCAACTATCGTCCGCAGTTCTTCTTCAGAACCACAGACGTTACCGGCGTAATCACCCTGCCTGCTGACAAGGAAATGTGCATGCCTGGCGATAACGTAGTTATGGACGTTGAGCTCATCACTCCTATCGCTATTGAAGAGGGTCTGCGTTTCGCTATCCGTGAGGGTGGCAGAACCGTAGGTTCCGGCGTTGTTACCAAGATTAACGGCTAATTCCGTTGAACTGGTGCAAACCACTTCATAAAAATAAGACCGCTTCCCGAAAGGGGAGCGGTTTTTGTGTTATGCGGTTATTTGTTCATCTTCGGATTTTCTGTTCTGCCGAGAATGTAGTCAACTGAGACGTTGTAGAAGTCTGCCATGCGTATCAGGGTCTGGGTCGGGATGTCGTGTTCTTCATTTTCGTAGTAGCTATATGTCCTTTGGGTCACATGAATTACTTCTGCCACCTCTTTTTGAGATAATAATTCGCTTTCTCTAAGGGATTTAAGGCGATACATAAACTGCGCTCCATTCATATTTGTAATAATATTATTATATTCTAGAATGAAACGTTCTATTGACAAATAGAATAAAACATGCTATAATAGCGAATAGAACAAAACGTTCTAACAATTGATTAAGGAGTAGGATTATGAAAGTATTAAAAAAATGGTGGTTTTGGGTTATCGTCGTAGTAGTGATTGGTGGAATTGGAAGTGCTGTTGCAGGTACCAAAAATAGTTCTAATTCAACTAATTCTGATAATTCAGTAAACAGTAGTTCCATTGTATCAGACTTTTCCGTTGTTGATTCAACTAAGAGCGATACGGAACAAGCTACAATCTATGGCTTGGGTGAAACTGCTAAGGCAAAGTCTTTCAGCTTGACTGCAAATTCAGTAAATGTTGTGAAAAGTGACAATCAGTTTGTTCAGCCTGACGAAGGAAATGAATATGTTGAAGTAGAGTTTGTGCTTGAAAACACTTCTGATTCAGATATTGTTGTTAGTTCAGTTTTAAATTGTAATGCTTATGTGGACGGATTTGCAGTTTCCGAGGATTTAAGTGCCGGTGTTGCAGCTGGCTCTGATTCTTTCAATGGAACAGTTGCAAGCGGTAAAAAACTAAAAGGCTGCTTATTTTATGAGTTGAGCAATGACTGGAATGAACTCGAAATCGACATTTCCATTGGATTAAGTAAAGAAGATGAGGTAAAATTCGTTTTCACAAAATAAAAAACTCCCCCGGCTAAACACCGGGGGAGTAAACTATGTACTAATCAATCACAGCAGGCTCTTATAAAGCTCTGTGATCTCCTCAACGGAGGTATCACGGGGATTACCGGGTCTGCAAGCGTCGTCGTAAGCGGACTGTGCCAGGAACGGGATATCCTCGGGCTTAACAATATCCTTGAGGTCAGCGGGAATGCCAACGTCCTGGGAAAGCTTCTTTACTGCGTCAACGGCAGCCTTTCTGTATTCCTCCTGGGACATCTTCTCGGTTCCCTCGACGCCCATAGCCTTTGCGATATCGCGGTACTTCTCGCCGGTGCAGGGGGCGTTGTACTCCATAACGGTGGGGAGAATGATGGCGTTAGCAACGCCGTGGGGGGTATCGTACAGCGCGCCCAGCGGGTGAGCCATGGAGTGCACGATGCCCAGACCTACGTTAGAGAATCCCATGCCGGCAACGTACTGACCCAGAGCCATTCCCTCGCGGCCTTCGGGGGTGTTTGCGACAGCGCCGCGCAGGGACCTGGAGATTATCTCGATAGCCTTGAGGTGGAACATGTCGGAAAGCTCCCATGCAGCCTTGGTTATGTAGCCCTCGATAGCGTGTGTGAGAGCGTCCATGCCGGTGGCAGCGGTAAGTCCCTTGGGCATTGTGGACATCATCTCAGGGTCAACAACAGCCACAACGGGAATGTCGTGCGGGTCAACGCATACCATCTTGCGGTTCTTCTCAACATCGGTGATAACGTAGTTTATAGTAACCTCGGCAGCGGTGCCGGCGGTGGTGGGGACTGCGATTATCGGAACTGCAGGCTTCTTGGTGGGGGCAACGCCCTCCAGGCTTCTCACGTCGGCAAACTCGGGGTTGTTGATGATTATGCCGATAGCCTTAGCGGTATCCATCGAGGAACCGCCACCGATAGCGATGAGGTAATCAGCGCCGCTCTTCTTGAAAGCTTCAACGCCTGTCTGGACGTTTTCGATGGTGGGGTTTGGCTTGATATTATCGTAAACTTCATAGGCAAGGCCGTCCTTTTCGAGGACATCGAGCACCTTCTTGGTCACACCGAACTTGATGAGGTCGGGGTCGGAGCAGACGAATGCCTTCTTGAATGCCCTGTTCTTCGCTTCTACAGCGATGTTGGCGATAGCGCCAGCGCCGTGGTAGGAAGTTTCGTTGAGTACAAATCTGTTAGCCATAATTGCATTTTCCTTTCTGATGGAAATATATCTGAACGGCAGACGCCGCTTCAGCCTTTACTTGAGGTTCTTCACCTGGACGTTCGCTTCGTCAACAAGCGCTTTCAGCTTTTCGATGACTTCTGCGTTCTGCAGTATTTCGGAGTTGCAGGTCTTGAGCTGCGCGTTGATGCCGACGATGGACTTCTTTATCTCGTTAAGGGTATTCTCGACCTCGTTAGCCTGCTTGGTGTTCTTGTCGGCGAGGGTGCGTACTTCCTGCGCGATAACGTTGAAGCCCGCTCCAGCAGCGCCTGCGCGCTTGGCCTCGATGGAAGCGTTGAAGCCGATGAGCGTCAGCTGCGTGGAGGCATTCTCGATAGCCTTGACGATGCCGTCCGTGCTCTCCACAGCCTTTGAGGAAGCCCCTGCGGAGTCCTTGATGGTCGCGAAGTTGTTCTCCAGCGCGAGAATATTGCTCATGACGTTGTTCATGCTGGTGGTGATCTCGTTGAACTTGTTGTTCACCTCGTCAATGATGTCGTCCTTTTTCTTCTGGTTTTCAAGAGAAACGAGCTGCTGATATCCAGCCGCGGAAAGCGCGTTAGCCATCTGCCAGAGCAGGTTTGCTGCTGCTTCTATCTGGCGCCTGGGGATTATCTTCACCTTGCGGAGGGCTGCTATGTATTCGTCCTGGTCGATGCCGAGTTCGTCGGCGATTTTGCGGAACTTATCCTCGTCCGGTGCCTCGGGGAGCACCTGACCGCCTATCAGCGAACCTATGTGCTTGCCGTTAACGACCACCGGCGCCGCGAAATCCATCAGACCGCTGGTGCAGAAGTAAACTGAAGGCTTACCGGTGCGGCTTGCCTCTTCGCCGCCCTTTAGGTCGCACTGATTGCAGCGGTCGGCGCCGACGCGCGACTTCCTTGTGAGGTTCATGCAGAAATCGGTGAAGTTGCTGCCCTCGGTGACGGGACCATTTTTATCGGTAGCGAGCGCAGCCATTCCGGTTGCGGCTGCGAAAGCGTCCTGGAGGTTCTGAAGTGTGCGCCTGTCGATAACATCAAGCAGGGTAATATTATTGATATCCATATTAAAAAACTCCTTTTTGAAGTATTTTTTATTCAAGGGACAGCTGGGAAAACGCTGATCAAAACAAAAACGCCCCGGCATATGGGAAGAAATCCCTTGCACAATTCTATTATACATGATTTTAACAAAGAAATCAAGGGGTTTAATGTGAAAAAAAGCAACGTGAGCCTAATTTTCCATGATATTTTTGTGAGTATTTCACATACCAGACATGTCACAAAGACATAACCCGGACATGCGCCGCATAGAATACACCGGGTGATGATATGCGAAAAAAGAAAAGCATGCCGCGCTTTGCGCCGTACTGCGCGGGGCTTGCAGCGGCGCTCGCGGGGGCGCTGATAATGATGCTTGCCGGCGCCGACAGCGGAATTGCGTGGCTGCCCGCGGTGGCCGCGACGGCTCTCGGCAGCTTCCTCTGCGGCAGGACTGCGGGCAGGCTGCGGCGCCGGGACGGTCTGAAAACAGGCGCGCTGTGCGGGGTGCTGTTCATCGCGCCGCTGATACTGCTGGGCTTCATTTTCGGCAGGAACGAGGGGGTAATGCTCCCGGTGAAACTTCTGCTGAGCTTAGGATTTGCAGCTGCGGGGGGCGTTGCGGGGGTGAATTCCCCGGAGAAGTGACATGAGAAAGTACATAATTTCGGCGCTGGCGCTGTTCGCAGCGGCTGGCATTGTGCTCTGCCCGGGGGAGCTTTCCGCGTCGGTGAGGAGTTCCGTTTCGGGGTGCCTGGAGGTCGTAATTCCGGCGCTGTTTGCGTTCACTGTCCTGGCAGTTTACATGCAGAAGAGCGGGCTTTACCGCACCGCGCTGCGCCCCGTTACAAAGCCGCTTTCGCTCCTGCTGGGAATTCCCGAGGAGCTGTGCGCGGTGTTCCTGCTCGCGAATATCGGGGGGTACCCGGTGGGCGCGCGGCTGCTGACAGTCATGGTGAAAAACGGCAGACTCAGCCGCGGAAGCGCCGCGAAGCTGCTGTGCTGCTGCTACGGCAGCGGTCCGTCGTTCGTCATCGGCACTGCGGGGACCGTGGTTTTCGGCAGCGCGGCAGTGGGTGGGATTATTTACGCAGCGTGCTTCCTTTCGTCGCTGGTGATGGCTGTGGTGATCTGCAGGACCGGCGAAAGGATAACCCTGGCTGAGACATCATGCGGATGCGACCTTTCAGCGGAATGCTTCGTGCAGTCGGTGGACAGCGGCGCGCGGGTGATGTACACGGTGTGCGCGATGGCTGCGGCGTTCGCGGCAGTGACTGCCCTGCTGGAATGTTCCGGTGCGACCCGGCTCGTGGGGGAACTCCTGCGGCTGGCAGGGCTTGGGGGCAATGCGGAACGCGTGTTCCCGGCGTTCCTGGAAGTCACCCGCATACGGGACATGCTCCCGGGGAAGTTCGCGGCGCCGCTGTGCGCGGGGCTTCTCAGCTTCGGGGGAGTGTGCGTGCTGACGCAGGTAGCCGCGATAACCGGGGGCGCAGTCCCGATGAAGCGGCTGGTGGCTACGCGGATCCCGGCTGCGCTGCTGAGCGCGGTTTTCGCGCTCCCTGCCGGGCTTATCGACACAGCCCGGGAAGCGGGAACGTTCCCCCCTGCCGCTGAAGCGTTCTCGGTGAACGCGGGGCTGTCGGTGTGCGTTCTCATCATGGCAGGAATGCTGACGGCAGGGTGCGCGTTCCGACGGAGGTAGAGTTTAACGGGGGAGAAATTTCAATGGCAGCGTGGACTTATTTAATTCGGAATGCGGAATTCGTAATTCGTAATTTATGTGTCTGCTTCGCAGACATTATTTCAAAAACTTTGATATGAAACAACACAGGGCGAAAGTGGTTCTTTCGCCCTGTCGTGTTTCTGTAAAATTATTTGAAATATTATCGCCGCAGGCGATACCAAAATTCCGAATTCCGAATTACGAATTCCGAATTAGAAATTGAACCAACGTTCCTAATTAAAAAAAGTCCTCCCCCACCAGTCCAGTGGGGGAGGTCGAGGCGTACCCGATAAATCATGTTGTAAGGAGAAAGACTATTGCAATGTAAATGAATGATCAGTCGTAATCCGCGATGTCGATCCAGGTGAGGAGAAGCTCGCGCTCTTCAGGGCGCTTGAACTTCAGCTGAGCGGCAGCCACGATGGGGAGCCAGTCCTGAACGTACTTTATAGCGGTGCCCGTCTTCTTGCAGTACAGCTTGAGGTACTTCTCAGCGTACTCGGTGTGGTGGTGAAGGCAGAACCACAGATAGGTCTTTGCAACGTCAGCGGAAGCGTTGCCCTGCTTGGCCTTGAGCCAGTCAACTACGAAAACGCCATCGTCGTTGATGATGATGTTCTCGGGCGTGAACTCGCCGTGGCAGAGCTTAACGTGCTTGGGCATGGACTCCAGACGGGTCAGAAGCTCGTACTTCTTAACGTCGTCGATCATATCCAGGCTCTCTATGGAGCGCTTGAGGTAATCCTTCAGGCGGCTGATCTTCGGGGAGCGCTGGGAATTGATCTCGATCTGGAGATCGACCATCTGCTCAAGGTACTCGTCAGCCTTCTTGGGATCCTTCTTCATAAGGTCAGCCATCGTGTCGCCGGTTATGTATTTATAGGAGATAGCCCATTTGCCGTCTATCTTGGAAACCTCCTCGAGCGGGGGAACCAGCTTGCAGCCGGTCTCCTCAACGCGGGAGTGGGTCAGTGCTTCATAAAGAACAACGCTCTTGGGTTCATTCGGGTCCTTGAAAACCTTGACAGCTTTTCCGTCAACTTCGAATACCTGAACCTTTTCGCCGTCAGAAATCATATTTTTCAGTGTCATAATTCATCTATCCTTTCCCCGAATCATTTCCCCTGAGCGGTGGTCTGATCCGTTTGTGTATTCACAGTATAGCACTAATTCCAGCGCTTGTAAAGGGGTTTTTATCAAATTTGAATAGTTTGCAGCAATTTTTAGACGACTTTTTGTTTATTATCACAACAGAATGTTAATTCGTTCACATTTTTATGAAGTTTCGCGCCAGATCTGTTTCCAGCTGTGTAATAACTCCGGGGCTGCCGGACGCGGGGCTTTTTTTCCCTTTAATGATTGACAACCGCGCGGAATTATTGTATAATATAAAATTGAGACATTATATCAAAATCCCGCTGAAAGGACATCAAAAAAATGGGTTATGATTTTACCGCCATTGAAAGCAAGTGGCAGAAATACTGGGACGAACACAAGACGTTCCACGCTGAAAACGACTATTCCAGGCCGAAGTTCTACGCGCTGGTAGAGTTCCCCTACCCCTCCGGTCAGGGACTCCACATCGGACACCCCCGCCCCTACACCGCTATGGATATCGTATCCAGAAAGCGCAGACTGCAGGGCTACAACGTGCTGTTTCCGATGGGCTGGGACGCATTCGGTCTGCCCACTGAGAACTTCGCCATCAAGAACAAGATACACCCCGCTATCGTAACAAAGAACAACGTTGCGCGCTTCAAGGCACAGCTTAAGTCCCTGGGTCTTTCCTTTGACTGGGACAGGGAGATAAACACCACCGACCCCGATTACTTCAAGTGGACGCAGTGGATATTCCTCAAGCTGTTCAAGGCCGGCCTTGCATACAAGAAGGAAATGAACGTGAACTGGTGCACCTCCTGCAAGGTCGTACTGGCTAACGAGGAAGTCGTTAACGGCGTCTGCGAGCGCTGCGGCGGCGAGGTAGTCCACAAGGTGAAGAGCCAGTGGATGCTCAAGATAACCGAGTACGCTCAGAGGCTCATCGACGACCTGGACAGCGTTGATTACTTCGAGAAGATAAAGATCGCTCAGAAGAACTGGATAGGCCGCTCCACCGGCGCCGAGGTGGATTTCACCACCACAGCCGGCGACATGCTGACGGTATACACCACACGCCCTGACACGCTGTTCGGCGCGACTTATATGGTAATCTCCCCGGAGCACCCCATCATTGAGAAGTGGGCTGACAAGCTGCAGAATATGGACGCTATCCGCGAATACCAGGCAGCCGCAGCGCGCAAGTCCGACTTCGACCGCACCGAGATGAACAAGGACAAGACCGGCGTAAAGCTGGAGGGCGTCCGCGCGATAAATCCCGTTAACGGCAAGGAAATACCGATCTTCATTTCCGACTATGTTCTGATGACCTACGGCACCGGCGCCATCATGGCAGTACCCGCGCACGACACCCGCGACTGGGAGTTCGCAAAGGTATTTGACCTGCCGATAATAGAGGTAGTAAAGGGCGGCGAGGACGTCCAGAAGGAAGCGTTCACCGACTGCGCCACCGGCGTTATGGTGAATTCCGAGTTCCTGGACGGGCTTTCCGTCGAGGAAGCAAAGGTGAAGATAAAGGAGTGGCTCACCGCAAACGGCAAGGGTCGCGAAAAGGTGAACTACAAGCTGCGCGACTGGGTATTCTCCCGTCAGAGATACTGGGGCGAGCCTATCCCCGTTGTCAACTGCGAGAAGTGCGGCTGGGTAGCGCTCCCCGAGAGCGAACTCCCGCTGAAGCTGCCGGAAGTTGACAGCTACATGCCCACAGACACCGGTGAAAGCCCGCTTTCCACGCTGGAGAGCTTCATCAACACAACCTGCCCGTGCTGCGGTGGCCCCGCAAAGCGCGAGACTGATACAATGCCCCAGTGGGCTGGTTCCAGCTGGTACTTCCTGCGTTACTGCGACCCGCACAACGACAAGGAGCTTGCCTCCAAGGAAGCGCTCAAATACTGGATGCCCGTTGACTGGTACAACGGCGGCATGGAGCACACCACGCTCCACCTACTGTACAGCCGTTTCTGGCACAAGTTCCTGTACGACCAGGGCGTCGTTCCCTGCAAGGAGCCGTACATGAAGCGTACCTCCCACGGAATGATACTCGGCAAGGACCCCGAGCGCCCCGGTGAGTTCACAAAGATGTCGAAGTCCAAGGGCAACGTCGTTAACCCTGACGATGTTGTAAGGGAATTCGGCGCGGATACCCTGCGCCTGTACGAGATGTTCGTCGGCGACTTCGAGAAAGCCGCTCCCTGGCAGGAGAACGGCATAAAGGGCTGCAAGCGCTTCCTCGACAGAGTATGGGCGCTGCAGGATAAGGTAGTACCCGGCGACGAGTACAGCGACAAGCTGCGCGCTTCCATGCACAAGACCACCAAGAAGGTCAGCGAGGATATCGAAACGCTGAAGTTCAACACCGCCATCGCCACCATGATGGGACTGCTCAACGAGATAGACGCTGCAGGCTCCCTCACCCGCGCGGACTACAGAACCCTGCTGATACTGCTTAACCCGTTCGCACCGCACATCACCGAGGAACTCTACCAGGTAATGGGCTACGAGGGCGTGCTCAACGAGCAGAAGTGGGTAGAATACGACGAGAAGCTGTGCGTTGAGGACAGCGTTGAGATAGTCGTTCAGGTCAACGGCAAGGTAAAGGCGCGCTTCAACGCCCCCGTCAACTGCGACAAGGACGAGCTGGAGAAGCTTGCTCTCGACCTGCCGGAAGTGAAGTCCCTGACAGACGGCAGGACCATCGTCAAGAAGATAGCGGTTCCCAATAAGCTGGTGAACATCGTTGTCAAGTAACAAGTAATATGACGAACAGGATAAAACGCGCTGCGCTGGCTCTTGCAGCGACACTCATGCTGACTGCGTGCTCCGGTGGGAATTCTGCCGTGAGCGGCGCGGGGAGCAGCGCTTCTTCCGCCGAGGGCACGGAGAGCGCGCCGGTGGAAAGCGCCGGGCAGACTACCGGTGAAGCTTCCGGCACGGCTGACGCAGGCGCTGATATCACGGTGGAAGTCCCGCAGGACGAAACTGCAGCAGCCACCACGGAGGACGAGGAAATGAGCGAGGAAGTCAAGTACATCGCGCTGACATTCGACGACGGCCCGAATGCCACGACCACGAATGAAGTCATAGACAAGCTGGAGAAGTACGGCATAGTTGCGTCGTTCTTCCTGGTGGGAAACAACGTGAACGACGAAAGCGCAAAGGCAGTTAAACGCGCCTACGACCTGGGCTGCGAGATAGACAACCACAGCCGCACGCACAGCAACATGACGGAGCTTTCCGCGGAGGAGATAAAGGCCGAATTCGACTACACCGACGAAAAGGTGTACGAGATAACCGGGGAGCACACGAAATTCTTCCGGCCGCCGTACATCGCGGTGCACCAGATAATGTTCGACAACATCGACGTCCCGTTCATCGCCGGCATCGGCGCTAACGACTGGGAGGACAGAGTGACTGCTGAAATGCGCGCTCGAATGATACTCAAGCAGGCAAAGGACGGCGACATAATCCTGCTGCACGACGCCGAGGGCAATTCCATGACCGTAGAGGCGCTGGATACCATCATTCCGGAACTGCAGAAGCAGGGCTACAAATTCGTGACAGTCACCGAACTCTTCAGCGCCAAGGGCATAATCCCGGACATGGAGAAGGTCTACACGAATGTGACGCAGAAATACCAGTACAACTGATGTTTTGAGAAAATGCAAAGGGCTAATTCAGAACGTAGTTCAATTCGGAATTCGTAATTCGGAATTCGGAATTTCGGTTGTCCGCTTCGCGGACGAATTTACAAAAACTTTTACAGAAACACTACAGGGCGAAAGAACCACTTTCGCCCTGTGTATTTTA
>ERZ1106954.3161-NODE-3161-length-10858-cov-3.185411_pt1 | contig 10858 bp, 10 predicted proteins | sample MGYA00403678_ERZ1106954 | MGnify/ENA primary metagenome ERZ1106954 (study PRJEB35170, sample SAMEA104062445) | human gut metagenome | biome: human gut; feature: human-associated habitat; material: faeces | place: Denmark | collected 2012-08-20 ... | reverse complement strand
GCCGCAGCGGCAGAATAATAATACAAAATTCTATTTTGCAATTCTGGAATCAGCTTGGCGAAAAAGCCCAAAGGGACTTTTTTGACAAGCTGAAGAATTACAGGAGGGACGAAACCATGAAAATCGGTATGCTGACATCCGGCGGCGACTGTCAGGGCCTGAATGCAGCCCTGCGAGGTGTGGCAAAGGCGCTGTATCAGGAATTCGGGACCGCCGTGACCATCTATGGCATCCGCGACGGCTACCGCGGCCTCATCGAGGGCGACTATCACCCCATGGAGCCGCAGGATTTTTCCGATATCCTCACGCGCGGCGGCACGATCCTCGGCACGTCGCGCCAGCCGTTCAAGACCATGCAGCAGGCAGAGGAGAACGAGGCGACAAAGCTCGAGAAAATGCTCGATACCTGCCGCCGTGCCCGCTTTGACTGCCTGGTCATCCTTGGCGGCAACGGCACGCACAAAACGGCGAACCTGCTTTCGGAGCACGGCATCCCCGTTGTGACGCTGCCGAAGACCATCGACAATGACCTGTGGGGCACACAGGTGACGTTCGGCTTCCAGTCGGCCATGAACATCGCCGTGGAGGTCATCGATTCCATCCATTCCACGGCGTTCTCGCACAGCCGCGTGTTTATCGTGGAGATCATGGGACATAAGGCAGGCTGGCTGACACTGCATGCGGGCATTGCCTCCGGCGCGGACGTCATCGTTATCCCGGAGATCCCTTATGACGCGCGGGCCATTGCGGCTGCCATACAGCAGCGCGCCCGCGGGGGCAAGCGCTTCTCCATCGTCGCGGTGGCGGAGGGCGCCATCAGCCGCGAGGAGGCTGCCATGAGCAAGAAGGACTTCAAGGCCGCCCGGGCGGCCATGCCGTATCCGTCCATTTCCTACCGCCTGGCAGATGAGCTGCAGAAGATCACAAGTCAGGAAATCCGCGTGACGATCCCCGGCCACTTCCAGCGCGGCGGCGCGCCCTGTGCGGCAGACCGCCTGCTGTGCACGCGCCTCGGCGTGGCGGCGGCGGAGCTCATCCGCGAGGGAAAGTTCGGCAACATGGTTGCCGTGCAGAACGACCGCATCGTGCCGGTGCCGCTCAAGGAAGTTGCCGGACGGCTCAAGACCGTCCCGGTGGACGGCGAGCTCGTCCATGCGGCGCGGGAGCTTGGCCTCTGTATGGGAGATTAAAGAAATGGGTCAGCGGCAAAAAACGCCGCTGACCCATTTATTAATTATCTCGTGCCCGGAGCGTGCGCAGCAGGGCGGCGCAGCCCTCGTTGATCTCGGCCTCGGCCTTGCGGAAGTCGCGCGTGTACCACGGATCGGCGATCTCATGCGGATGATCCGTGTAGTCCAGCAGCAGATGGACCTTATTTTCGGGGTCGCCGCCGGTCATGCGCTTCAAGTTGCGGATGTTCGCGTCGTCCATGCCGAACACGAGGTCGCTTTCGCGGTAGTCCTCCGGCGACATGCGCATGGCGGCGTGCGGCCCCACGGGAATTTTCCGGCGGCGCAGTTCGCTGAGCGCTTCCGGATACAGGCCGTTGCCGGTTTCCTCCGTGCTCGTCGCCCGGGAGAACGCGCGCAGCTCGTTTTCCTTTCCCGCGCGGCGCACCAGCTCGCGGAAGATAAACATGGCCATCGGCGACCGGCAGATGTTGCCATGGCACACAAATAAAACGGTCTTCATCCGAACGCCGCCTTTCCTGTTTTCATATATTTTCATTTAAGACGCGCCGCGCTCCGGCAAAGTTCCGAAAACAGCCGGATAGGGCTTGCATTTTGCCGGGAAATGTGCTGTAATTAGCAGGAACCGGCACAATGGAAGGGGCGGGGCGCATGCGTTTGCGAAGCGAAGATTCGGGGTATCGAGCGCTGTATGTATACTTTTTCATTTCCTACATCGCAAGGTCGTTCCCTGCGCTCGCGCCGAAGCTGTACGCGGAAAAGGGCATGGCCGAGGGGCTGATCGGCGTGATGACGAGCGTGCCGAGCCTTGTGGCGATGGCGTTCATGCCGCTTCTCGGCTCGCTGGCCGACCGCGCGCCGCGAAAGCGCACGGTGCTGCTGTTCGAGCATCTGCTGATGGCGGCGGCGTGCTTCCTGTTTGGCGCCATGCGCACGTTCCCGGGCATGCTGGCGGCGGCGACGCTGTGCGTCATTTTCTCAAACGCCTCCATGCCGAACGCCGTATCCATCGCGCTTGAGCACTGCGGGCAGGTGAGAAAGCCCTACGGCCCTGTGCGGATGATCGGCACGGTGGGCTATCAGGCGGGGCTGCTTCTGAGCGCCGTGCTTCTGGCGCGCAATCTGGATGGGCTGTATCCCTGCATGGGCGCGGCCGCGCTGCTCGCCGGAGCGGCGGCGTGCCTGATGCCCGCGGTGAAGGGCCACCAGCACGGGCGGCAGAACGTGCGCCTGACGCAGCTGTTTTCGGATTCGCACCTGCGCTGGCTGTACGGCATCATCCTGTTCGGCACGGTCTCCACGCAGTTCTATTCGTCCTTCTTCGCCAAGTATCTGGGCGACATGGGCATGAGCAATTCCAGAATTTCCATCATCACGTTCCTCTCCGTGCTACTGGAGGTGCCGTTCCTCTGGTTCGGCGACCGGATCAAGCGGCTTACGAACGTGTGGAACTGGCTTCTGATCGGCCTTCTTTTAAACGGCGTGCGCTGGCTGGGGCTGGCGCTGTTTCGGCAGACGCTGCCCATCGTGCTGATTCAGACGCTCGCCGTCACCACGCTGGCGCTGTTTGAGTTCATTCCCGCGTTCTACCTGCGCAGCCGCGTGCGGCCGGAGCTTCTGGGGCGCGCGCAGAGCATGCTCACGTTCATCTCCTTCGGCGCGGGCAACGTGATCGGCGGCATGCTGGGCGGCCTTGTGGCGGAAAAAACGGGCATCGCGCCGGTGTTTGCGTTCAACGGCGCGATGCTGCTGCTCGGCACGGCGGCGCTGTATCGCCCCACGCGCAGGCTGATTCGGGAAGACGAGGAGAATCCTACTTGATCTGCCCGTTCAGCGCGGGACGGCGCAGGTAGTAGGGCGCGAAGATCACAAAGCACGCGAAGCACAGGATGGAGCAGGCGAGGAACACCACCTGCCGGGAGAAGCGGTCGGCTAAGAAGCCGCCGCCGAAGTAGCCGATTACGCGCGCCACGCCGAAGCCGAACACGCTGATCAGCAGCTGGCCGGACGCGCGCCGGTTCGCGGGCACGGTCGCCTGCACATATTTGGACACCGTCACCGTGATCACGATGAAGCCCCACGAGTGCAGAAGCTGACTGAACATGGCCACATACGCGCTCTTCGCAACCGAAACCAGCAGCCAGCGCAGCGCCAGCGTGATGGCGCTCACGCACATCAGCTTGCCCGCGCCGTACTTTTCAAACAGCCTGTCGGAATTGATGAGGAACGGCGTCTCGCTCACAGCGGAAATGAAATAGCACCAGCCCAGCAGACCGTCGCTCGCGCCGGGCAGCGTGCGGAACAGCGGCGAGAAGAACGCGTAGAAGTATCCCAGCGTGATCTGCAGCGGCACCATGAACAGGAACAGAATCAACAGCTCGCGGTTTTTAAACAGCATCAGCATGCCGCGCGCGTCGTCCTTCTGGCGTATAAAGCCGGTCTTCGGCAGGTTCAGCGCCGCGAGCGCGATCACAAGGCACAGCGCCGAAACCGTGTACACCACGTACCTCCGGTCGCCCAGCGCGTCCAGCACGTTGCCGAACAGCATCGCCCCCACGGCGAACGACAGCCCGCCCGCCATGCGCACGGGGCCGAAGCGCCGCCCGTTCTCCGCCAGCGAGGCTAAAACGATGGAGTCGCCCATCGGCTGAAGCGACGTATAGAACGCCGCGAACAGGCACGCGGTCACCAGAAGCGCCCAGAACATATCCGAAATCAGATACGCGCCCATAAACGCCGCGGCGGCCACGGCCATCAGCGCCAGCAGACGATTGCGGCTCTTCGCGCGGTCGCCCATCTCGCCCCAGAATTGCATGAAAAACACACTCACCAGCGCAATCATGGCATTGATCGTGCCGATTTGCGTGTTGTCCAGCCCGCGATCGGTGTAATACAGCGACATAAAGCTCTGAAATACGCTGTTGGTCACGTAATAGGCCATCATGAACAGCGCGCACTTCACGCTTACGTCCTTGAAGAATTTTTTCATTTGCAGTCTCTCCTTATATGCCTGAGGACGCGGCCTTTGTCCCGCCATAGCCAACGCTGCCGGAGCCCACGCGGGTTTCGGCAGCGTATGCGTGCGGGGAAACGAGAGAAACGCGAACGGATTCCCTCTCGGCTCCTTGAGGGGGTGCGGGGGAGCGACACTCCCCCGCCTTACCGGCGGCTGGCCACAGTGCGGTCGATCAGTGCTGAAAGCGCGGGCTTCAGGGCGGCTGCCCATGCGGCGCAGCCGGCGCCGTCCGGGGGGCCGCCGTAGCGCGCCATATACGGGCGTTCCGGAGATTCGGACAGCACGGACACCACGTCGAACAGCGCGTCAGCCTCGCCCGCCAGCGTGGAGCGAATCCAGTCGTTGACCGTCAGCCAGCGCTCGCGCAGTCCCTCGGGATAGTTAAACGGCGGAATCGTCTGAAGAAGCACCCGCACGCCCGCCTCGCGCAGCCTGCGCACGATCGTCTGCAGGCTTCGCATGATCGCCTCGGCGGAATGCAGCTGCATAAGATCGTTTACGCCCATGCACACGACCGCGAGGTCGTTTTCCCTGACCTTCCGAAGCCAGCCTCCGCCGGTCGCGGCGTCGCTGGCGCGGGCGCAGCCAAGGCCGAGGTTCCAGAATGCGTACCGCCTGCCCAGCGCTTCCGACAGCACCGCGTTCCAATGCTCATAGGCATTATTTCGCGTGCCGCTGCCCTGCGTGATGGAGTCGCCCAGATACGCCACGCGCAGCTTTACGGGTCGGTCGCAGCCCACCATTCCGGCAAAGAGCGTGTTCGCGGAGCGCGTCCAGCCGTCCTTCGTTTTCACAAACGACGGCAGCAGCGTTTCGGGATGACAGGGAACGCGCGCGCCGCGCACCGTCGTTTCCATGCACAGATACGCGTCCTTCTCCGCGCGCAGAACGACCGGATCCGTCGCAAAGATCTCTCCGGGCGCGACGGATTTGCGCGGCGCGCCGTCAAACGTCAGCGTCCTCCATTCGGACGGCTCGTCAAAGCCTTCCGTCTCCGCGCGCGCCGTAACGCCCACCCGCGCGGACAGTATTTCCCAGTCGCCGAGCGCCTGATTCACATAACTGCGCTGCCCGTCGGAAAACGTCGAGTCCATCGCGTCGGAAAACAAAAGCGAATAGCGGTATTCCCCGCCCGCGAACACGCGGTAAAACACGCGCCCGACCACCGCCGCGCCCTCCGTCTCAAACCAGCTCTGGTTGCCGCTCGCCGCCAGCGTGTTGGAATGAAAGTCCCTGAAAAACCCATCCAGTTTCATCGGCATGTCCGTCCTTTCATCGCGTCATAAAGCCGGAAATCCCGGCGGAAGACGCAGGCCTGCCGCCGGGATTCGGGCTTTGTGATCGCTTACGCGAGAATATCGATCCAGATGCGGTTATAGTAGTCGAGGTTTTCGGTGATGTCGTGGAAGAATTCGCACTTGGAGAGCGCTTCCTCGGAGGGGTTGAGCGCGGGGTTGGCGAGGTCTTCCTCGCTCATCATATCCTGCACGGCGGTGATGGGGGAGGCGTAGTAGATGCACTCGAAGTTGCGGTAGGCGATGTCGGGGCGGCAGAGGAAGTCGATGAACTTATGCGCCGCGTCGGGGTTCTGGGCGTTCTTGGGGATGCACATGCCGTCGACCCACACGTTGGAGCCCTCCTCCGGCACGACGTACTTGAGGGAATCGTTGCCCATGATCGCGTACATGGCGTCGCCCGACCACATGACGGCCATGGCGGCCTCGCCGCTGATCATCTTTTCCTTCACCTCGTCCACCATGTAGCCCTGCACGATGCCGTCCTGTTTCTGCTTGATCAGCACATCGCGCACCTCGTTGAGCGCCTTTTCGCTGTTTTCGTTCACGGAGTAGCCCAGCATCTTCAGCGTCACGCCGATGGTGTCACGCACGGACTTGAGCATGAACACGTCGTCCTGATACTTGGGATCGAACAGGCTCTTCCAGCTGGTGATGGGCTCGTCGACGTATTCCTCGTTATACAGGATGCCCACGGTGCCCCACATGTAGGGCACGGAGTGCCTGCTGCCCGCGTCGTAGTCGGTGTCCTTCAGCCAGTCCAGCATGCCGTTGGCGTTGGGAATCTTGCTGTAGTCCAGCTCCATCAGCGCGTCCTCGGCAATCAGGCGCTCGATCATGTAGTCCGACGGGAAAATCACGTCGTACACGCCGCCGCCCGAGGTCATCTTCATGTACATTTCCTCGTTGGTGGTGTAGTTGAGATACTTCACCTTGATGCCGGTTTCCTTTTCGAAGTCCTTGATCACGTCGCTGTCGATGTAATCGTAGCAGTTATAGACGATCAGGGTTTCCTCGGCCATCGCGGCCGGGAAAAGGGAAGCGAGAAGCGCCAGCGCCAGGAAGAGAGCCAGTTTTTTCATGTTCGTATCCCCCTTACATAATGGATTCAATGTTGGAGCGTTTATTGATAATGATCAGAAGGATCAATATCGTCAGAAACATCAGCGTGGACAGCGCGTAGATCGTCGGCTTCACGCCCAGCTTCGCGGCGGAATAGATTTTCATCGACAGGTTCATGTCGGTGTCCGACGTGAAGAACGAAATCACGAAGTCGTCCAGCGACATGGTGAGCGACAGAAGCCCGCCAGTCACGATGCCGGGCCGAATCTCCGGCAGAATCACCTTCGTAATCGCCTTCATCGGCTTGCAGCCGAGGTCGAGCGCGGCCTCATACGTGTTCGGGTTCATCTGCTTGAGCTTGGGCAGCACCGAGAACAGCACGTAGGGCGTGTCGAAGGTCACGTGCGCCATGATCATCGTCACGATGCCGCGCGGCATGTTGACCGCCACGAACATCAGCATCAGGCTCACGCCGGTCACGATGTCGGGCATGGTCATGGGCAGGTAGGAGAGGTTCAGAAGCGCCGATGCGTAGCCCTTTTTGCACGCGTGAATGCCAATCGCGCCCAGCGTGCCCAGAATCACGCTGATCACCGTCGCGATCACGGCCACCTCCACGGTGAGCCGCAGCGCCTGCAGAATGTCCGGGTTGTTCGTGAACAGCTCGATGTACCACTTAAACGAGAACCCTTCCCACTTGGCGCGCGACTTGCCCGCGTTGAACGACAGCGCGATCATCACCGCGATGGGCGAATACAGAAACAGCAGAATGAGCGCCAGATAGGTTCCCTTCAGCCACTTTACAAACCGTTTCACCACTTCGCGCTCCCTTCCTTCGCCGGCGTCCGGTCGATGCGGTTCAAAAGACCGATGGACAGGACGATCAGCGCCATCATAAACAGGCTCAGCGCCGAGCCGAAGCCCCACTCGTTCGCCACCATGAACTGCTGCTCGATCATGTCGCCCAGCAGCATGAACTTTCCGCTGCCTAAGAGGCTTGAAATGGCGAACGTGGTAACCGCGGGCATGAACACCATCGTGACGCCGCTCACGATGCCGGGCACCGACAGCGGCAGCGTGACCCTTGTAAACACGCGCGCCGGGTTCGCGCCCAGATCCTCCGCGGCCTCAATCACGCGCGTATCCATCTTCTTGAGCGCCGTGTGAATGGGCAGAACCATGAACGGCAGGTAGTTATACACCATGCCGAACAGCACCGCGCCCTCCGTGCCGATGAGCTTGAGCGGCTTGAAGCCCATGCTCTGCAGAATCGAATTGATGATGCCACGCTTTTCCAGCAGCGACATCGTGGCGTACGTGCGCAGAAGGAAGTTCATCCACATCGGCAGAAGGATCAAAACGAACAGCGTCTTGTACTTCGAAAAATCCCTGCTCGCCAGAAAGTACGCCGCCGGATAGCCCACGACCAGGCAGATCGCCGTGCATTCCAGCGCCAGACGCACGCTGCGCCACAATACGCGCAGGTTGGTTTCCTCAAAGCAGCGGGCGATGTTGGCGAGCGTCGCGCCGCCCTCCGCGCCGCGGAACGCGTAAATCACCACAAAAATCATCGGGCAGATGGTGAACAGCACCATCCACAGCGCGTAGGGGCCGGCAAAACGGCTGCGTTTCATGAGTTCTTCTCCGCCTCCATCCTGCGCATGATGTGAATGTTGCTCGGCACGATGGACAGGCCCACGCGGCTGCCGGTGGGATACATGGTGGTGGAATGCACCTTCCACGTGAAGTCCCCGGTGTCGACCTTCATTTCATAATGCACGCCCTTGAACAGAACGCTCTTGACCTCGCCCTCCAGCATGCCCACGTCCGTGCCCACCAGCATGATGTCCTCCGGGCGCACGACCATGTCCACGGGCAGGTTCTCCTCAAAGCCCTCGTCCACGCACTCGAACAGGTGCCCCGCCGCGGAGACCTCGAAATCGCGCAGCATCGTGGCGGGCAGGATGTTGGAATCCCCGATGAAGTTGGCGACGAACGCGTTTTTCGGCTCGTCGTAAATCTTCTTGCCGTCGCCGATCTGCTGAATGCGCCCGCCGTTCATCACCACGATGGTGTCCGACATGGTGAGCGCTTCCTCCTGATCGTGCGTTACGTAAATAAACGTGATGCCCAGCTGCTGCTGCATGCTCTTGAGCTCGAGCTGCATTTCCTTGCGCAGCTTGAGATCGAGCGCGCCCAGCGGCTCGTCTAAAAGCAGCACCTCCGGCTCGTTCACCAGCGCACGCGCGATGGCGATGCGCTGCTGCTGGCCGCCGGAAAGCGCGTCCACATTGCGGTTCTCGTAGCCCTCCATCTTCACCAGCCGAAGCATGCGCTGCACGCGGCGGCTGATTTCCTCCTTCACCTGCCTGCGCGAGGGCTTCGCCACGTTCGGCAGAAGCTCCTCCGGCTTTTTCAGGTTCAGGCCGAAGGCGATGTTGTCGAATACGTTCAGATGCGTGAACAGCGCGTATTTCTGAAACACGGTGTTGACGCGGCGGCGATACGGCGGCACGGAGGCGATGTCCTTGCCGTCAAAGATCACCTGCCCGGCGTCCGGCGTTTCAAAGCCGCCGATGATGCGCAGCATCGTGGTCTTTCCGCAGCCGGACGGCCCCAGCAGCGTGACAAACTCGCGGCGGCGAATGTACATATCGACATTGTGAAGCACCTGCGTCTCTCCGAACGCCTTGCTGATGCCCTTCAGCTCGATCAGTCTCGTATCCTCGTACATAGCACTCTCTCCTTGTCTGTCAGAAGCTGGGCGGCGTGGCCACCCAAAGTACCCGGCAGGGCGTTTTTCCCGCGTTCACAATGCGATGCGGCGCAACGGGTTTAAAGTAGAAGCTTTCGTCCTTGCGGGCGCGGATGCGGCGTTCGCCCAATTCGATGATCACGCTGCCCGAGAGCACGTAGCCGAATTCCTCGCCCTCGTGCGGATCCTGCATCTCCGTTTCGCCGCCCGCGGCCATTTCCACCAGAATCGGCTCCATGCTGTTTTTCTGCGCCGTGGGCACCAGCCAGCGGATGTGCCCCTTCAGACCTTCTACGTCTTCCTTCACGCAGATGTCGTCGTCCCCGAACACCACCCGCTCGTCGCCCGTGCGGGCGAAAAACGCGCTCAGGTCGCTGCCGAGCGAGGCCAGTATGTCCTCCAGCGTCGCGATCGACGGGCTGGTCAGGTTGCGCTCCACCAGCGAGATAAAGCCCTTGGACAGCTCGCACCGGTCGGCCAGCTCCTCCTGCGTAAGCCCGCGCTGCAGGCGCAGACGCTTGATCTTCTCTCCGATTTGCTCCATGCCGCTTTCGCCTCCCCGGAGTTTAGAATCACTAAACCGCAGCGCGGATAATATTAAACCACGCGGCGCGTTTTGTCAATGCCCGAAGGGTTCTCCGCGCGTTAAAATTCAGTATCATGCGACCAAAAGTTTAGTATGGCTGTCACGCGCCCCTCTTGCGCGCGGGGCGAAAATGTGGTATCCTGCTTCCATCCGAACAGGAGGCGACAGCATGAGCATTTTTTACGATGAAAACCAGAAAAGCTTTTATCTCGGCGCCGGCAAGGCCAGCTATGTCCTGCATGTGGACGAGGACGGCCGGCTGCTGAACCAGCACTGGGGCGCGCGCGTGCCGGACGGCGCGCTTTCACCCGATTTCAGCCATTATCCCACGCTCGCGTCCTTCGACCCGCGCACAAACGCGCTGCCGTGGGAGCTTCCCACCCGCGGAAGCGGCTGGTACGGCGAGCCCGCCGTGGCGGCGACGAACGCGAAGGGCGACGACATGGTGCAGCTGACCTACGTTTCCCACGCGATTTACATGGGCAAAAACCGCCTGCCCGGCCTGCCCGCGACGTTTGCGCGCAGGGAGGGCGACGCGGAAACGCTGGAAATCGAGCTCATGGACAGGCTGACCGGCCTGCGCGTGACCGCCGTGTACGGCGTGTTTGAACGCACCGGCGCCATCACCCGCAGCCTGCGCCTGAAAAACGAAAGCGGCGAGGACATGCAGATAAACGGCGTTCTGTCCGCCTCCGCGCCTGTGCACGGCAGCGGCTACGACGTGATTCACCTGAAGGGCGCGTGGGCGCGCGAGCGCGAAGTGATGCGCACCGGCATGCCGCAGGGAACGTTCGCCATCGAAAGCCGGCGCGGCGCGTCGGGGCACGAGAACAATCCCTTCCTGGCCGTTCTCTCCCGCAGCGCGAACGAGACGGCGGGCGAGGTATACGCGGCGACGTGGGTGTATTCGGGCAGTTTCCGCGCGGCCGTGGATGTGAACGTCGACGGCGCGCC
>ERZ1106954.3159-NODE-3159-length-10864-cov-13.669257_pt1 | contig 10864 bp, 7 predicted proteins | sample MGYA00403678_ERZ1106954 | MGnify/ENA primary metagenome ERZ1106954 (study PRJEB35170, sample SAMEA104062445) | human gut metagenome | biome: human gut; feature: human-associated habitat; material: faeces | place: Denmark | collected 2012-08-20 ... | reverse complement strand
GCGGTGATCCGGGGAAGTCGTGTCCTGCTCAAAGCATTTGACGAATGATGTGTGTACAATAGACCCATCCTACGCCGTTGTCAATACAATTTTGTCCGCGCAGGACGGATTTCGTCGAAGAAAATAGACGCCCCATCACTTCTCCGCCGCCGCTTTAGGCAAAATGCAAATGCGAAATACAAATAAAGCTATGCCGAAGCGAAATGGAACCTGGCCGGCAACGCAGTCATAACAACGGGATGCTTTCAAATTTTGACCCGTTTCGGCAGTTTTCGGTTTGCCGAATTTCCGCTTGAAATATTTTAACAAAATATTATTTTTTCTTTCTTGACAAAGGACCATTCTTATGTTAGCTTTAAAAAGTAAAGCGAATCAACCGATCGGATGATGAGTTCGGGAGAGACCGCGGAATATTCTGCCGCGGCGCCGAAGGGGAACGCAGAAGCTCTCAGGCAAAAGGGCCGAACTCGGACGACGCTCCGAAAAGTGCGTTTACGCACGCCGAAGGTGCAACCTGCCGCGATGGCTCGGGCGGGGAATCTCTCAGGTGATCAACGGAGGCACAAAGCTCAAAAGGGAGTTTTGTGCCTCTTTTTTGATGCTTAATTTTAATAATTTTTATAATATTCATTAAAATTATTGTTTTCGGAGGATGCGCACTATGGAAAAGAAGACCCCACTTTACCAAACGCATGTGGACATGGGCGGCAAGATCGTCGAATTCGGCGGCTTCCTGATGCCCGTGCAGTATCCCACCGGCGTGATTGCCGAGCACATGGCCGTTCGTGAAAAGGCCGGTCTGTTCGACGTTTCCCACATGGGCGAGCTTCGCCTCAAGGGCCCCGACGCCGTCGCCAACGTGCAGAAGATCATCACCGCCGACATTTCGAACATGAAAGACGGCGAGATCAAGTACTCGATGTTCTGCAACGACAATGGCGGCATCATCGACGACTTCATCGTCTACCGCTGCGCAGCGGACAATTACTGGCTCGTCGTCAACGCGGGCAACCGCGAAAAGGACGCCGCCTGGGTCGAGAGCCATCTCTCCGGTGACGTCGACTACCGCGACGAGGGCAACGACTGGGGCCAGATCGCCCTGCAGGGCCCCAAGTCCGGCGACATTCTCAAAAAGCTCTGCGACGAGCAGTACATCCCCGCCAAGTACTACACCTTCACCGAAGACGTGCCCCTGAACCTCGGCGAGCGCACGATCCGCGCCCTCGTCTCCCAGACGGGCTACACCGGTGAATACGGCTTTGAGATCTACTGCAAGGCCGAGGACACCGTCGACCTGTGGAAAGCGCTTCTGAAGGCGGGCGAGCCCGAGGGGTTGATCCCCTGCGGCCTCGGCGCGCGCGACACGCTGCGCTTAGAGGCTTCGATGCCGCTCTACGGCCACGAGATGAACGACGAGATCACGCCGAAGATGGCGGGACTTCCGTGCAAGCTCACGGGCAAGGACTTCATCGGCCGCGACGCGCTTGTCGCGCTCGGCGCGCCGAAAATGAAGCGCATCGGCATGAAGGTCGTCGGCCGCGGCATCGTGCGCGAGCACTGCGACCTCTACACGATGGATGGAGAAAAGATCGGCTGGGCGTCCTCCGGCACGTTCGCGCCCTATATCGGCTGCGGCGTCGCGATGGGCTATATCCCCGCCCAAGATATCGAGATCGGCAAGCACCTCAACGCCGACGTGCGCGGCCGCATGGTCGAGCTGGAGATCGTGCCGATGCCGTTCTACAAACTGGAGCGCTAAGTACATTGACATAAGAACAACTCTATCAAATTCAAGGAGGAACACATGATGAATTTTCCCGCTGAGCTGAAGTATTCCAAGTCCCACGAGTGGGTCAAGATGGACGGCGACGTCGCCGTGATCGGCATTTCTGATTTTGCCCAGGATGCGCTGGGCGATGTGGTCTTTATCAACCTGCCCGCCGAGGGCGACAGCGTCACCGCCGGTGAGAGCTTCGGCGATGTCGAGTCCGTCAAGGCGGTCTCCGACGTGATCTGTCCCGTCAGCGGCACGATCTGCGAGGTCAATGAAGCGCTGGTCGACGCGCCCGAGACGCTGAACTCCGACCCCTACGGCGCATGGATCATCAAGGTCTCCCCCGTGACCGACACTGAGGCGCTGCTTGACGCCGCCGCTTACGAAGCGCATTGCGCGCAGGAGGGCTGAGATGGGCTCTTACGTTCCCACCACGGCTGCGGAACGGGAAGAAATGCTCGCCGCCATCGGGGTCGACAGCCTGGAAGGGCTGTATAAGGCCGTCCCGCAGGAAATGCTCCTGCGGAGCGGCGGGCTGAACATCCCCGAGGGCCTGAGCGAGCTTGAGGTGCGCGAGGCCGTCACCGCCATGGCCGAAAAGAACAAGGTCTTCAAGACCGTTCTTCGCGGCGCGGGCGCCTACCGCCACTTCATCCCGTCGGTCGTCAAATCCGTCACCTCCCGCGAAGAACTCCTCACCTGCTACACCCCCTATCAGGCTGAGATCAGCCAGGGTGTGCTGCAGGGCACGTTTGAATTCCAGACGATGATCTGCGAGCTGACCGGCATGGACGTTTCCAACGCCTCGCACTACGACGGCGCGACCGCCGCGGCCGAGACGATCCCCATGTGCAAGGACCGCAAGCGCACGAAGGCCTATGTCTCCGCCTGCGCCCATCCGCAGGTCATCGAGGTCATGAAGACCTACTGCTTCGCCTCGAATACCGAGCTTTTTGTCGTCCCCGCAAAGGACGGCAGAACTGATCTCGACGCGCTCAAGGAAGCGCTCGGCGATGACGCCGCGTGCTTCTACCTCCAGCAGCCGAACTACTTCGGCCAGATCGAAGACGCGAAGGCGGCCGGTGAGATCGTCCACGCCGCGGGCGCAAAGTTCGTCATGGGCGTGAACCCCATCGCCTGCGCCATTCTGCCCACGCCGCGCGCGATGGGCGCGGATGTCGCCGTCGGCGACGGTCAGCCCCTCGGCCTCGACACGGCGTTCGGCGGCCCGTTCCTCGGCTTCATGGCCACGACATCCGCCATGACGAGAAAGCTCCCCGGCCGCATCGTCGGCCAGACGAAGGATGTGGACGGCGAGGTCGGCTACGTGCTGACGCTGTCCGCGCGCGAGCAGCACATCCGCCGCGAAAAGGCCAGCTCCAACATCTGCTCCAACCAGGCGCTATGCGCCTTCGCCGCCGGCGTCTACATGGCCGCGATGGGCGAAAAGGGCATGAAGCAGTGCGCGCGGCTCTGCACCTCGAAGGCGCACTATTTCGCTTCTGAACTTGAAAAGATCGGCTGCACCTTGAAGTACAAGGGTGAATTCTTCCACGAGTTCGTCACCGAGGTCGAATGCCCCAACTGCCGCAGGAAGATCCTCGACGCGCTCGAGGCCGAGGGCATCCTCGGCGGCGCGGAGGTCGAGGGCGGCATCCTCTGGTGCGTGACGGAGCTCGTCTCCAAGTCGCAGCTCGACAAGGCTATCGCCATCGTGAAGGAGGTGCTGTAAATGAAGCTCATTTTTGAACTTGGCGTCGAAGGCCGCGGCATGACCCTCATGCCGGAGTGTGACGTCCCCGAATATCAGCTCCCCGAAGAGCGCAGCGAGGCGCTGCACCTGCCCCATGTGAGCGAAAATGAGCTCACCCGCCATTACACCGCCCTCTGCAAGCGCATCCACGGCGTGAACGACGGCTTCTATCCCCTCGGCTCGTGCACGATGAAGTACAACCCCAAGATCGACGAGGACATGGCGGCGCTGCCGGGCTTCACCCAGCTCCACCCGCTCCAGCCCATCGAGACCGCGCAGGGCGCGCTCGAGGCGCTGCACACGTTAGGCTCTGAGCTTGGCGAGGTCTTCGGCATGGACGCTGTCACGTTCCAGCCCGCGGCGGGCGCGCACGGTGAGTTCACCGGCGTTCTGCTCATCAAGGCCTATCATACCGACCGCGGCGATTTTAACCGCACGAAGATCATCGTGCCCGACTCCGCCCACGGCACGAACCCCGCAACCGCCGCGATGTGCGGCTTCCAGGTCATCAACATCCCGTCCGGCGTGGACGGCTGCGTCGACCTCGACGCGCTGCGCGCCGCCGTCGGCCCCGACACCGCGGGATTGATGCTGACGAACCCGAACACCGTCGGTATTTTCGACAAGAACATCCTCGAGATCACGAAGATCATTCACGATGCGGGCGGCCTGTGCTATTACGACGGCGCGAACCTCAACGCCGTCATGGGCGTCGTCCGTCCCGGTGACATGGGCTTTGACTGCATCCACAGTAACCTGCATAAGACGTTCGCCACACCGCACGGCGGCGGCGGCCCCGGCGCAGGCGCGGTCGGCTGCAAGGAATTCCTCAAAAAGTACATGCCCGGCCCGCTGGTCGTCAAAAAGGGCGGCAAGTACGGCTTTGCATACCCCGAAAAGTCCATCGGCCGCGTGAAGATGTTCTACGGCAACTTCGACGTCGTCGTGCGCGCGCTGACCTACGTGCTCACGCTCGGCAAGTCCGGCATCCGCGAGGCGGCGATGAACGCCGTGCTGAACGCGAACTACATGCGCGTCAGGCTCAAGGATACCTTCACCATGGCCTATGACGAGATCTGCATGCACGAGTTCGTCATGTCGCTCGTCGATCTCCACAAGGAGACGGGCGTCTCCGCGCTCGACCTTGCCAAGGGCATGCTCGACTTTGGCCTGCACCCGCCCACGATGTACTTCCCGCTCATCGTCCATGAGGCGCTCATGATCGAGCCCTGCGAGACTGAGAGCAAGGAGACCATGGACGAGGTCTGCGGCATCTACTGCAAGCTCTTTGAACTCGCGCACTCCGATCCCGAGACGCTCCACACCGCTCCCCACTCCACGCCCGTCCGCCGTCTCGACGAGGTCGGCGCGGCGCGCAACATGGTTTTACGCTATCAGTTTGCCTGACGAAGGCAGCGCATATCTTAACATCACGCAATGCCGCCGAAAAGTCGGCGGCATTGCTCTCAAAAAGGAACGAACTATTATGGCTCATTATGAACTCATCGTCATCGGCGCGGGCCCCGGCGGCTACGAAGCCGCGCTCCATGCGGCCAAGCTCGGCAAGAAGGTCGCCGTCGTCGAGAAGCGCGAAGCGGGCGGCACCTGCTTAAACCGCGGCTGCATCCCGACGAAAACGCTGCTGCACTCTTCTCAGATCTTCCACGACGCCAAGCACGGCGCACACGCCGGCATCCACACCGACGATATCTGCGCCGACATGACGGAGATTTTTGCCTACAAGCGCGAAATTTCGCAAAAGCTGTCCTCCGGCATTGAATCGCTTTTCAAGACCGCAAAGATCGACTTTCTGCGCGGCACGGCGCTCATCACCGCACCCGGTGCTGTCCGCGTGACGGATGCCGAGGGCGGTGCCAACGACTACACCTGCGACGATATTCTCATCGCCACCGGCTCCGTCCCGTCCCGCCCGCCGATTCCCGGACTTGAGTTCGCGATGACCTCCGACGAGCTGCTTGAGGGGTGCGACCACCTGTACCGCTCCATCGTCATCATCGGCGGCGGCGTCATCGGCATCGAGTTTGCGACGTTTTACGCAGACCTCGGCTGTGAAGTGACCGTCATCGAAGGCATGGACCGCCTGCTGCCCAACATGGACAAGGAGCTCGGCCAGAGCCTCGCGCTCATCCTCAAAAAGCAGGGCGTGAAGGTCTTCACGAACGCGATGGTCCAGAGCGTCGAGAAGACGGGTGAGGATATCGCCGTCAACTTCACCTGCAAGGAAAAGAGCGAGACCGTCTCCGGCGAGGCCGTGCTCTGCGCCATCGGCCGCCGCCCGTACTGCGACGGCCTGTTCGCGGATGGCATTTCTGTCGAGATGAACCGCCGCAGCATCGCCGTGAACGAGCGCTACGAGACGAGCATCCCCCACATCTACGCCATCGGCGACGTCTCGGCCAAAATTCAGCTCGCCCATGTGGCGACCGCGCAGGGCATCGCCTGCGTCGACCTGCTCTACGGAAGGGAAAATCACACATCCATGTCCGTCGTGCCGAGCTGCATCTACTGCCGTCCGGAGATCGCGGTCGTCGGCCTCACCGAGGCCGAGGCCAAGGAGGCGGGCATCCCCGTCAAGGTCGGCAAACACGTCATGTTCGACAACGCCAAGACGCTCATCGCCGACCCGGGCCGCTGCTTTATGAAGTTCGTCGCCCACGCCGAAACACGCGAGCTTCTCGGCGCGCAGCTCATGTGCGAGCATGCGAGCGACATGATCGGCGGCGTCTCGCAGGCGCTCGCCAACCACATGACGGTCGATCAATTCCTGCTGGCCATGCGTCCGCACCCCTCGTTTGAAGAGGCGATGACCGCCGCGCTCGAGGACCTTGCGCAGAAGCTCGGCTGAAAGGCCGCGGATGAAGCTATCGGTCGCCTTTAGACGGGCGATACCGCTTTTATGCAAAATTTGCGTTGCAGCATACGATGGAGTATGCTACCCTTAAAGTGAAAAATTGCTCTGACGGGGGACGCTTCTTTGAAAGCGGCGCACCGAAAGCGTGATAAGGGAGAGGAGAATCATCCATGAAAAAGCTATTGCCCATCATTTTGACGCTGCTCCTGGTTTGCATTGCCGTGTCTTATGCCTCCGCCGCGAATGTGGTGGCTTCGCCGCAAAATCTGTCAGTCGACGGCGTCGATGCAGACTGTGACAAATACAACATCGACGGCAGCAACTATTTCAAGCTGCGCGATCTTGCGCAGCTTCTGAGCAAGACGGACAGCCGCTTTTCCGTTTCGTTCGATGAGCAAAGCAATGCGGTCACGGTCGTTTCCGGGAAGGAATATACCCCTGTCGGCGGCGAGCTTGCGCGCGGGCGGGATCAGTCCAAAACAGCCGTTGTCAGCAAGCAGTCCGTTTTGATCGACGGAAAGGCTGCGGACGGTCTTTCTGTCTACAACATCGGGGGAAACAACTATTTTAAGCTGCGCGACCTCGGCGATGCGCTCGGCTTTACTGTCGACTATGATGCCGACAGCAATACTGCCATCGTTTTGAGCAAGGGTTCCACAGCGGTCTACCAAAACGCATTTGAAAAACTGCTTAAGGACGTGAACGAGAAGCGCCGCGCCGATATGGCAAGGGAAGAGTCGTTCGACGGCTTTGAAGCATATTTACAGCATCACCGCGGCGAGGTCGAGATCACGCAGGCAGAGATCGACGGCCTGAAAAATCTGAACAATCCCGGCAAGGCGGTTCTTACGCGCGCGGAAGCGCTTGAGGATGTGGACCTGTTCTTCCGCGCGCTGCATTACTCCTACGGCGCTTACTACTATTTCGGTGAGGAGACGTTCCAAAAGGCGGAAGATGCCATCCGTGCAGAGCTTGCATCCTATCAGACGATCAAGTGGGACCAGCTCGTCTCGCTCATTTACTCGCACCTGCTTTTCGTTCGGGACGGACATTTCTCGATCGCCGGGCGGTATGAACCGGCCTTTGAAAAAAGCGTTCAGTATCTTTACTATTACAGCGGTCAAAGCTTTGGCAGGGATGAAAGTGGGTACTATCTGCTGGGGGAAAACGAGAAGTGGTACTATACCTCCTGCGGCAACGCGAATGTCGAAATGAAGCCGTATCTTGACGGCAGCGGCCGAGTGTGCTATTCCCTGCGTCAGTTCTGTCCCGCGACGGCTGCGCATACGGCAGACAGTATCACCCTGACCAAGGGCGCTGAGACCAAAACGGTTTCGGTCACATGGTCGCTGAGCCAGTCCTATCTGGAAGACGGTTCGCAGGTCCCGGATTATCATTATCTGAAATCAAACGGTATTGCCTTGATAACGATTCGCAGGTTTGACTGGAATTATGAGGAGACAATGGACGAGTTCGTCCGCACCGGTTCTGACCTTAAAAACGCGAAGCTCATCATCATTGATGCCCGCTCCAACAGCGGCGGCGATGAAGACTTTATCAAAAACTGGCTGAAAAGCTACACGGGAGAAGAACCCGAACAGAAAACGATTATCTCCAACTGGGGCACTGCCATGTTCGATAGGACCCAAGCCTACGCGGACCTGGGTGAAGAATTTGCCGCCTTCCGGACAGGCGATAAGGACTATGAGCTGTTTCAGGGAAAGCTGCTGGAAAACAGCACTCCGATTCTTCTTCTGACAGACAGCATGTCCGGCTCCGCCGGCGAGAGCATCGTGACCTATTGCAGGACACTTGACAACTGCCTTGTGATCGGCGGCCCGACGAGAGGCGCGCAGCTGGTCGGAAATGTGCGAGGCTGGACGCTTCCAAACTCCGGCATCGGCTTCCAGTTCGGTCAGTCGTTCCACTTCATCTACAATATGGAGAATGTAGACGGCAAAGGCTATGAGCCGGACCTCTGGTGCGATCCGAAGACCTCGTTGCAGGCGGTTTTGAGCATGGTGAGGCGCTATGACCTCGGCTCCGCCGAGGGCGTGGCCGCCCTGCGCGCGCAGCTGCCGAATATTCTGACCAAGTAGGCAGGCACTTCCCATTAAATGTCCCACAACGTAGGATGAGTAGAAAGAGAAGCATTCTACTGAACCTGTCTTATGGCCATATACCGCCGTCATCTGAACGAAAAACCGCTCCCGAGATCATCTTGATCTTGGGAGCGTTACTTTCTCTATTAAGGGCAACCCGACGGGCATCGTGCTCGACGGCGACGCGCTGAGCGAAGCGCAGATGCAGGCGATCGCAAAGCAGGCCGGTTTTTCGGAATGCGCGTTCGTCTGCCGTTCGGATAAGGCCGATCTGCGGCTGCGCTTTTTCATGCCGCTGCAGGAGACGGGACTGTGCGGTCACGCGACGGTCGCCTCGATCTGCGCGCTGATGGAGCAGGATGCGCGCTGGAGAGGGAAGAGTGAACTGCTGGTGGAAACGGCGTCCGGTGTGCTCCCCATCCGGTACCGCGCGGAGACGAATGAGGTCATGATGACGCAGGCCCCGGCGCAGTTCGCGCCGTTCGGCGGCGACCGCGAGGCGCTCATGGCGTCGATCGGCCTGCATGCGGAGGATCTGGACGAGAGTCTGCCGCTTGTCTACGGCAGCACCGGCGTGTGGACGCTGATCGTGCTCGTGCGGGACCTCGCGGCGTTCGAGCGGATGCAGCCGGACAACCAGCGCTTTCCCGCGGTGCTGACCGAGAACCCGTGCGCTTCGGTCCATCCGATCACGCGGGAGACGCGCCACAGCGAGGCGCAGATGCACGGGCGGCACTTTTCATCCGCGTTTGCCGGGACGGCGGAGGACCCCGTCACCGGCACGGCCAGCGGCGTGATGGGCGCTTACGCGCTCCGGTATCTCCAGCCCGACGCGGCGGCGGTCGATCTTGTTGTCGAGCAGGGGCAGGAGATCGGAAAGGACGGGATCGTCGGCGTGCACGCGGCGCGCGAGGGAGAGATCATCGCGGTGCAGATCTCCGGTACGGCGGTCAAAACAAAGGAAACCATGTGGAATTTGGAGGATTGAAGATGAAAAAAGTCATTGCCACGGCTGCGGCGCCGGCCGCGCTCGGCCCTTACAATCAGGCGATCGCCTACGGCGACCTGCTCTTCGTCAGCGGACAGACGGCCCGCTATCCCGCCGGCGTCACGGCGACGCGCCCGGAGAGCGCGGCGGAGCAGATGCGCGTCGCATTAAATAACGTGATGGAGATCCTGCACGCGGGCGGGAGCGACGCGGCGCACATCCTCAAAACGACGGTCTTTCTGACCGACATGGCGGACTTCGAGTCGGTCAACGCCGTGTACAAGGAGTTCATCTCCGAGCCGTTTCCGGCACGCACCTGCATCGCCGTCAAGGAGCTGCCCAAGGGCGCCAAGGCGGAGATCGAAGTGATCGCGGCCTGCAAAAAGGCGTAAACGTCCGCATGCAGGAAATGGATACAAAGAGAAAGGATCACCTGCCGAAGTTCGTCACGCTGGAGACCGCCGTGCAGGCGGTGCGGAGCGGCGACTGGGTGGACTACGGCTTCGGCGTGGGCTTTCCCGAGCTGCTCGACCACGCGCTCGCCGCGCGCAAGGGAGAGGTCAGGGACGTCAAGGTGCGCGGCGGGCTTGTCATCCGCCCGCGCATCGAGATCGTCGAGAGCGACCCCGAGCAGGAGAGCTTTACCTACTATAGCTGGCACATCGGCGACTATGAGCGCAAGCTGCAAACGCGCGGGCTGGTGAAGTTCCTGCCCGTCATGCTGCGCTCGCTGCCGTATCTCTACCGCGATAAGCACATCCGCTGCGGCGTGGCCTTTGTCCCCGTCTCGCGGCCGGATGAGGACGGTTACTGCGGCCTTGGCATTTCGAATTACGCCTGGCGCACGATTTTTGAGAGTGCCCGCACGGTCATCTTCGAGATCAATGAGCACTACCCGCGCTTGCAGGGCGTGGACGGTTCGCACCGTGTCCACCTCTCCGAGGCGGACTATGTGGTCGAGGGTGTGCATGAGCTGCTGCCGATGCGCTCCTACCGTGCGCCGAGTGAGACGGACGTTGCCATCGCCAAGCTCGTGGTCGAGCAGATCCCGGACGGCGCGGGCACCCGCCAGCTCTCCGGCATCGGCGGGCAGATGGACTTCCTCGAAGGGGCCTACCGCTCGCGGGGCCGCAAGGGCTTCATCTGCATCAACGCCTCCCGCGTGACCAAGGACGGCGAGCGCAAGAGCAACATCGTCGCCGCGATCCCCTCCGGCAGCACGGTCTCCGCGCCGCGCACGATGATCCAGCACGTCGCGACGGAGTGCGGCATCGCCGTGCTCTCCGGCAAGAGCCTGCGCGAGCGCGCGGAGGCGATGGCCGCCATCGCGCACCCCGACTTCCGCGAGGAGCTGATGAAATACGCAAGAGAAAAC
>ERZ1106954.3152-NODE-3152-length-10876-cov-4.768413_pt1 | contig 10876 bp, 15 predicted proteins | sample MGYA00403678_ERZ1106954 | MGnify/ENA primary metagenome ERZ1106954 (study PRJEB35170, sample SAMEA104062445) | human gut metagenome | biome: human gut; feature: human-associated habitat; material: faeces | place: Denmark | collected 2012-08-20 ... | reverse complement strand
CGGGGGGATCGTCAGGTGGGCCCAGGTCGGAGGCTCCAGCGTCAGCCAATGGCGGTAGGCCGCCACGCGCCGCTCGGTCATCCATGCGGGTTCGCCCTTCTTGGCGGAGATCAGCCGCACGACATCCTCGCTCAGTCCCTTGCCGATGGTTTCGGTCTCGATATCCGAGGTGAAGCCGTACTTATATTCCTGCTCTCCGATATTCTCCAGTATGTCTTTATCTTTCTCTGCCATTATGCGCGAAATATCGTACAAAGGTACAAAATCAATTCACATTTTCATAACGCAGCAGAGCAAATCTGGGTCCAGAGCGGGCAAAACGGCAAAAAAGCGGGATGAACGGGGAGCTAAAAAAAATAAAGACGGCCCTCTGGTCGTCTTTATTTCAGGCTGCCGGTACGACACCCTTTCCTTGGCGGAGAGTGGGGGATTCGAACCCCCGGTACAGTAATCCCGTACGTCAGTTTAGCAAACCAGTGTACGGAAAAAATTTCTGCAAAAATATTTTTACACTATACAGCGTCCAGTAAATCGTTGTAAGTAACGCTACAAAAGTATGTTATAATTTTTGCAAATGCAAATTTATTGAATGTATATTCAACCTTAAAAATGAAAATTATAGAGAGGAAAATGATTTTTATAAAACTATTATAAAACTTTTGGAAAATAAAAAACCGCCGAAAAAATCGGCGGTTTCAATTTTGCGGAGAGGACGGGATTCGAACCCGTGAAGCAGTTTACCCGCTTGCCGGTTTAGCAAACCGGTCGTTTCAGCCACTCACGCACCTCTCCGGGCAGCTAAAACTAAATATTGCTATTGTTAAGCGGGACAAAAGTAAATGAAAAAAGGTGAATAACCAAATAAACGTGCAGAAAAAAATTATCTACAAAAAAAGGTGGGGATAATCCCCACCTGTAAAAAGGGCGCAGACGACGCTGATCTTTCGTAAGTTCCCGAAGGCTCCTAATCTATGCTTACGCGAGTCGGCATCCCGACACAATTTATTTTATGCTCACCTGCTGCCCTAATTTATAGTATTCGTGCTTTTTTATCCATGTCTTTCAGAAAATAGCAGATTGTATTTTCTGCTTTGGCGCTGACGGCCATTGCCCGTTTTTGAGCAATAGGGCCAAAAATGTAATGCCGCAAATTGGGTGGATGTTCTATGTATTTTGCGAAACAGAACCCAAGATTTACAGAGGCGTAAAATTCACTTGGTTTAGTCCGCGCCTTTGAAAGTACGGTACGATTCCGCTGGCCGCTAATCTTTATATACCCCCGATTAACTAATGTAGTTCTTTGCATCGTGTGAATTGGGAGTATTAAGTATTGATGCGGGGTTATGGTATCGCGCACCTGATAGATATAGATAAATCTTCTGACTATTGTTTCCAGATCGTGCGGAAATCTTATCCATTCTCCACTATATTTACTTATCAGGTCTGCTACTCGCACCGGGACAACATCATCGTAAGTCCACCGTGGAGCTTCATTAAACGTCGGGTTTGTAAATGTCGATATTCTGGGATAACGTTCGGCAAGGGTGTTGTTGATCGACGGGGCCCCTACAAAATGCCATTGAGTGCCCATTATAGAGCGGTTCGGTATTTTGTCTCGCTTCTGCCGGTGCCGTGACGTGCATCGAGCAAGTCCTATGAATAGTTTAGGCATAATCCGGTTGAAATATTCCGTGCTACACATGGGCCGAAAATAGATGTCCGCATTAAGCAGCCCTCCGGTTTCATTGGTGAAATGCGTACTTTTGTCTTGTTGTTTATAGATCACGCGGATAACCAACCCCGGTAATTTACCGTCGTCCTCAACACTCCCGCCGCCGCTGGCTGCGGGGACGTAAAGTTTATGGGATGCCGGGTCTTTTTTTACCTCAACGGTGTAGCCGGTTGTTATCTGCGCTGCGGCCACTCCACCAATAACGGTTTCTGTGGCTGCGGGTAGTTCATACGGAGCCGGGGTGTTATCCAAATCGTTGTAGTCGCCGCTTGTGGCGACGGCGGCCAGCTCCGGCATAGTCGGATATGCCGGGATATACAGTCGATGCGTTTTGGGGTCTATCTGCACCTCAACGGTGTAGTTCTTTCCTTTGTCTGCGGCAATAATACCACCTAATTGGGTAGCTGAAGCCGGGAATAATTCCTGTGTGCTGTATTCGAGGTCGTTCCATGCCGTAACGCCGTCGCCAAATTTGATGCGCCGCGTATCGAGCTCCAGCCCGATCTCGCCCTCTTGTAATATCGGATTGACCGCGGCCCAGCGTGCCGCAGTTCCGCGCCGCTGCTGAAACCGCGTATGAATAGTGATAATTTGATTCATTGTTTCTATGCGTTACCGCCGTCCATGATGAAAGTATTGTTCGCATCCTGTAAATAGCTGGTGAGGCGTGCAGGCGTAAAGTACAGACGGCTGCCCTCTGCTATGTCGTCAGTCGTAAGAGTTATAACGCCGACTTTTCCGTTTACGGATAATACGGCGTTGGCCGGGACGGGTATGCGCTTCCAGTTCGCCAGTTCTTTGGGATCGTTACCTGCGAGGATAAACGCCCCTGCCGGCGCATCGCTTCGCAAGCAGATGTCACCTTTCTGTACGGTTTTGGCTAACATTTCCGCGTCGCTGGCGGCTTCTACGACATCTACAATCGCAAGCTGCGGCAATACAGACGTGTTTAGTTTGCCGGAAGCATCCAATATCGGTACCTGTCCGGCGGTGGTGCCGACATTGCGCGATGCCGCCGTACCTGCATCCCGGATTTTATAGAGGGGCAGCGATGGTACGTCGTTTTCGGTAATTGATAAAGTCGTTGCGATTGAAATATTACCGCTTCCGTCGAATGAGGCACTACCACCTACGCCGCCTGTAAGGGCGATTGTCCGGGCTGTTTTCAGTTTGTCGGCCATCAATGCCTTATCGACATATCCGGTGTCGGGCCCCGCTCCTGCTGATTTCGCATATTTATCTTGCTGCATCACCCCGAGGGCGTCGAAACTTTCGACGGTAACAATTTGCTGTAATACCCTTTCCAAATCGTCACTCCATGTCACCATATACAGCGTAGGTGGCGTTGTCATAATGTGCATGAAGATTGTTCCCGGTTCCCATTTTTTCGCGTCTTCATCAGTTGGGGGATCATCAAAAAGAATGACTTTCCCAAGAGTATTTTTAGGCAGCATTGTGAATACCTTTGTGCCATCGCCTATTTTTAGATACTGCTTGTCCGTGCAATATCCCATTTCTCCTTTTATCAGTACCGGATTGGCCTTTATCCAATTCGATTCGGTATCGTTGCGAAGAACGAGCTTTGCTTTTAATGTTACGTTTGCCATAATGATAGGTTTTTATGCGTTTCCTCCGTCGATAATGTCTATTTCGTCATAGTGTTTTCCAATGACGCAGTAAGTTAAGTGTTCATCATCCCACCGATATAGTTTGCTGGCTTGCATATCCAGATACAACATGTTCGGATTTCCGATGTTTGGAAAGTTGTGGTATGTTTGAAAGCTGCGCAGTCCCTCGGCTGGGATGTTGGTATTTTGTGTTCCTATCCACCAATTCCCGTCTGGGCCGACATGAGGGGTTATGCCATCTTTTCCGTCGATTCCAATACGGGTTACAAAATCGAAATACAGCCGATGCGAAAGCGCCGAGCCGTCCGCAACCGTTAGATTGCCCTGCTGGATTGTGCAAATCAATTTCATGGTCGTATTTCGCGTGCTTTTATTAGGGGGATTGTCCGACGCTCGGCCTTGAGTACTGCATCGGTCAGCGTGTCGCGGAGTTCAATCGTCAGTACGATTTCACCCTCGTCCATATCGACCGTGGCTGAAGCTGGGACATTTATAAAGTAGTGGGCGCTGTCGCGTCGCTCGATCTTCAAATCCGCCGATGTGTCCGAACGTGCTACGATGCACACGCCGCGTCGTGATGTCGAAAGCTGGGCCGTAATTCGGTATCGGTCGAGATTGTCAAACCATGCTGACGGGATGATCTCGGGCAACACGTCTGGTATGTCTATCTCGTCCTTTATGGCCGTGAATAGCATCCCGAAACTTGTGCCTGCAATTATCGCTTTTGTGCGCCAGCAATTCATTGTTATAGTCTTTTGCGGATGATTATGCCGATGATCGCCCCGGTCAGCAGTCCCCAGCCGATTTTTCCCGAGGTGAGCCAGAACCGCTGCCACCATGTCAGCGGCATAGGTACAGGGATTTCGATGCGTTCGCGCTCTTGCCGGTCGATTGTCTGGGTTGTCGTCGTGTCTGTAACCTCAACAGGGATGTTTATCGGCTTCTCCTGCGGCTTGTTCCGTAGGTCGTGGTATAACTTACCATCGGGACGGATAAAAGCGTCAGAAACGGCGTAATCCGTTTCGAGGTGCGACGTGTCGGACGGCTCGATGATCGCGCTTGCCCGCTGGTCGGGGATATGCACGATGATCGGCACGTATTCGATGCGTGTGCGGATGTCTACTTTCCGATCTATACCCACACTATCGGTGCGGCTGCTCTGGATGAGTGTCCGGGGTGCCGAGCAACTTGCAAGTCCGACGATGGCAAACGAGAGTATGAATGTCGCGGTGCGCATGGGGTCAGATTTTTCCGTAATATTTTACAAAGCCAAACCATCGGCGCTTATGTTGGTATTCGGGCTCGTTCTCGTGGGCGTAGGCTTCCATTTCGAATGCCGAAGCGTGGTAGGCTTCGTCGTTCCATCGGTCGCGGGCATCGCCTCGTATCATGTGATATGCGTAGGATATTGCCCACTCTCCGCCGTAAAGCAGGTAGTAGGTGAAAGGCACCAGCAGGAGCCATCCTGCCGAAAGGTGCCCGCAGAACAGGTGCGCGGCTCCATGCCCGAGGCACCAGAGGACGGCTCCTAATACGCAGCACTCCCAAAACTGGCGGATGTGGATGCCCTCGTGTCGCTTGGTGCGGGCCGAGAGTTGTGCGAGTTTGGTGATGACAGTCCCGAAAAACATGCAGGTTTTGAAATTGCCGAAAAGGAGGCGCTTTGCCAGCTTGGAGTTGTAATAGACTTTCATAGTTGTAGGTTATTTGTTGTTGTGATATTCGATACAGCGGACGATGGCCGCAACGTGCATGTCGGCCACACGCTGACGGCCCGACCCCGAAAAGATCAGTTTGCAATCATCCTTCGTGTCCATGAAGAAATTTTCGGTTAAGACCGTCGGACAGGACGTGTGCTTGAGAATGTAGAAATTTTCCTCTTTGTCCGGGTCGCCGTCGGTCATGTCTTTGCGCATCCGCTTCTCGGGAAATGCGCGGGCGGCTTCCTCGTAAAAGATCGTCGCATAGTTGTCGGCTTCGGTCTGTCCGATGGATGTCCACGCTTCCCAGCCGGTACCGCCGCCCGCGTTCGCATGTATTGATACCAACAGACAGTTGCTTGGGCCGACAACTCGCGCGATCTTGTTCACTCGCCGCACCCGCTCGGCCAATGATATGTCGCAGATCTCCGACACGATTAATTCGCAGTCCACGCCTCGGGCCGTCAGTACTGCATATACCCGCCGGGCAATATCCCGGTTAAATTCGTATTCGTAAAGCTGTGAGCCGTCGGGCCATACCGGAGAACGCTTGCCGGGCGTTTCTTTCCCGTGGCCGTTGTCAATCAATATTTTCATTTTGCGTAAGGTTTAGTAACGTGTTGAGTTGATCGCGCCGCGCTTTGCCTTTGTCGGCGCTGTCTTTGACCTCGTTGTATTTCAACAATAAGCCGGTTATTTCTTTCGGGTCGTGGGCATTGGCGAGTAGTTCGACAAGGGTTGTCATTTTCACCGCTGCCGACCGTATTGCCGTGAGATTCTCCCGCACGGATTTGTATTCCGTGTAAACCACACCGACCCCGGCCAGCCCGGAAGCATACGGGAGCGAATAGATGCCGAACAGTATGGCCAGCAGGTCAAATAGCATTAACATTCCGGTAACTTTTCCGTAGTCGCCGAATTTCTCGAACGACCGCCGGAACCCGTGGCTGTCCCTCGGGATTTTGAGAACACGCGCCTTGCGGATGCCGGTGGAAAAGTCGATGATAACTGCTGCTATCATTACGAACCATACGACGACCTCCAGCAAGATCGCCCGGTGGAAAGCGTGTCCCTCTATGCCGGTCAGTTCGGCGAGGTACTGTAATATTTCGGATTGTTCCATATTGTTAGATTGTTCCTGCGTCGATGTTTATTTCATAATCTTTAGGTGGGGCCTCGCCCGGGTCGGGAGCTACCATGAACGACTGTTTTAGGGCCGGACGGTAGAATCGGAATAAAAGCGTTGATAATTCAGCAGCAGCGATGGCGAGTTTTTGTAAATAAGTTTTCCATAAATCGCTGGCCTGTACGGATAAATACCACTCGGAAACAATCAAATAACATAATACATTGGTTGCACTATTGTCGCCCTCAACCGCCATCGGCTGACTATCCGGAACGATACGCCGAAAGTGATGCGATAAGGTGGTGAGGGCTTCGGCAATGTGTTGATCGAAAAAGGCCCGTTCGTCAGCAGTTATGGCGTACCTGTCGAATAGAGGCAACCCCTTATCGTCGGCCAGCGTCCGGGCATTGTAGGCCGTTTCCGTGCATATTGTTTGGAACAGGTCAGCTTTGGCCCATGACAACCGAATAATCTTGTTCTCCCGTGTAATCATAGCATCCGGTATGGTCGTTCGGTGTGGGAACCGATAAGTTTGCTTCGCAAATCATCGAGCGCATTTCCAAAAAGGATTTGGTAATACTGGAATAAGGGGGCATCCTTACCACCATACCACCACATGAGCATCCCGAATTTCAGCGCGTCTTTTATGCGGATGGCTGTTGCTTCCGGGGCCATGTCGAGAATATCGCGCATACGGAATAACAGCAGGTCGGGAATGAATAACAGCCGTTCTACGTTTTTACTGATACGAGCCCGGAGAGCTTCGGCGACACTCTGTAAATTGAACATGAACGCATCGAGCAGGGAGAGTTCGAGTGTATGTGTCGCAGTCATACTCTGCCCGGCTTCCGTCGTGCGGTTGCGGTAGTCCAGTAATGTCTGATCGACACACTCGTTAAAAAGTGCCCGGCAATCTATTTTCACGTCGAAATTCATAGCAGCGATAATATTTCCGATGCGCGTTTATCTGCGGCCTGTGCTCCGGCTGGTTCGTTGGAAACACCCAGTACCAGCGCGGCGAGCGTCCATGCGGTTACGTCGATCAGTTTTTCGGGATAGATGTCGTTGATCCCCTTGTAAGGGATGTACTCGCCCTCGGCTATGTGGTGATCGGTGCCCGTAATACTGGAATAGCGCAGCTTGGTGCCGCCATGCGTAAGTAAGACGACAGGCTTTGCCATACCGCCTCGTGTAACGGGGTGATACTGATAGGTCGCTGCCGGGTGATCTTCCGGCAGAGCAACTAATACGGGCCGTTGCCAGCCGTCCATACGCAACCGGGCGAGGCGTAAGAAATCAGCGGGCAGATCAATTTCGCCGCTCCCGTCGGGATTGGGCCTCAACGGACATTCCGCAAGACTTTCTACCGATGAAATCGTATGCAACGGGGCCGCGAGCAAAACACGCCTGCCCGCCTCGTCAATGAAATCAGCAAGCGGGAAATTCGGGCTGTTAGCTGCGTTATCTTCGGGATAAATCTCGTCGATACACCGAAGCGCCTGTGCTATGATCTGCTCGCGCTTCATCACCAGTTAATAAAAAGAATGTTGCGTTTGGCCGCTTCGATCTTGATGTCGTCTTTCTTCATACCTGCGGGCACCACATAGTCGAGGTTGGCCTGTAACCATGCCCGCGCTGCCGCTACTGACGTTACCGTTTCCTCGCGAGTGGCCGTGGCCGGGTCGGACAGCAGCGTTTCCAGATCGGTCGCCGGGTTGCCGGGTGTTGTTTCCTCGATAGGGGCGGTTGTGATGGTGGCCTTTTCCCAGAATGTCACCTGATAGGCAGGATGCTCATGCAGCGCGTCGATGATGGCCGGGTCGGATGTGGTGTAGGTGCTTTCTCCGACCCCGCCGAAATATACCTCGGGCTCGAAGCGTACCGCTTCCAATCGCCCGTCAGCGCAACGGACGGACGTGCGGTATTTCTTGTGGTTGAGAACGAAAAATGTTGCCATGTGTCGTGGGTTTTATGACGGGAGCAGTTGCCCGCTCCCGTCGTTGTGAGTAGCTTATTTCACCGTAAGCAGTGCGTGTGCGTCGGGATTCGTCACGGCGAGAGTGTGGCTCTCGTCGATACGAACATCACTTGAGCGGGACAGACCCGTTTTGTCGCGGTCGAGCTCCGTGGCTTCCAGCGGTTTCTGTATGGCCCGATAGACGTTTGCCGGGTCAATCACGATGGCGGCCTTCGAATAGCCGTATTCGTTCAGCAGGTCGTGCGGTTTCATCAACAACTCGCCGTCCGGAGTGCTGATACGGTGGAACGTGATACCGAATACGACCTCGGTACTGCCCGCCTCTAACTGTTTCTGAACAGTCGAGGCCCCGGCCATCTGCCTCCCGAAATCTTTTCCGTAGAACATAATGCGCCGCTCGCTGCCGTTATTGCCGCAGAATACGTCGCTACACCAGCCATACAGCAGGTCGTTACTGATCTTGCTCTCGGCTCCCATGTCGAGATGCTTTTCGATCTTACGCACGAGGCCGTCGCTCATGTACTTTACTTTCCGGGTCACGGGGTCTACGAACCGCTCTTTCACACCGAAAAGCGCATCGGCCTCGTTGGTCATGCGGAAATCCAGCAGAGCTTGTTCGCGCATATCGAGGATGCCGAAATTCACCTCCTTTTCCGAAAGGCGTTGGTAGAGGCCCTCGCTTACGGTCGTCATGTGAATTTGGCAGTAGTTACTGTCCGAATAGGGCATTTGGCTGGGGTCTTCCGACATACCCGCGTTCTCGTGCTTTGCCACCCCGAGCCGGTAAATCGGAGTGTCAGCGGGCAGCGCGGGGAGTACTGCTGCGTTGATCGGGTAGATCGTGATTTTGTCCTGTGCAATAGAATCGGTAGCGACGATGTGGCAGATCAGCGGATTGAGCGAGAACCCACCCGAGGCTACCGGCGTGGCGACCTTTGTGGTGTCGTCCACGTTCATCGTGGGGAACAAGACATTGCCGTCCTGCGAAAAGATGTGCGCGTTGATTACGTTGATTTGCTTTGCCCCGCTCTCGCTTCCAGCGGTCACGGTGTAGGCTGTTTTTACTTTGCTTTGCACGCCTCGGCCCCGGACGCTGTAATACTGATATTCGAACGAACTGCACGGGACGTTTTCGAGTTCCCGCAACAGCGTGTCCATCGGGAACAGCGAGGGATTGATCTTTGTGATCTTCTTTGAAATTGTCGGGCGGTTGATGTCTTGATCGTCCACCGTTCCGTCAGCTTTCGCCGGCTTAGTCGTGGTGACGGTGCCGCGCATGGTTTCACCGGCGGTCGCTGCTGCGCCGCTCACGGCCATCAGCGTCGTGCCGAGGTCGTCGGGAGAGAAGAACGCGAGCAATTCACGAAACAGGTAAACGGAAACGACGCATCCGCAGATCGCCAGAACGCCGTACAGGAATTTGTTAATTTTCATAATAGTTTGAATTTTGGTTAGAACTTACGTTTGTTACGGCGCTCGATTACCTCGTCGAACATATCTTTGGGGGTTTCCGCTTGTTCGGGTGTTTCGACGCTTCCGCCGTCGGCAGGCAGGCCGTCCGTCTTGCGGGCCTGCTTGCGCTTGGCCTCGATCTGCTCGTTGCGCCCCTCCACCTTGCCTGTTTCGAGCGCGTCGGCTACGGCTGCGTCATATATCCAACCTTGATAGAGTTTGGTAAGGATTCCCTTATTCACCTTGCCGTCGAGCAGGTTTGCAAGAATCTCGTTATCTACCCATTCGACGAACTGTTTTTGTTCGGCCTCGTCGAGCCCATGTTCGGCGAAGAACGCATCTACGTCGGTTTTGCTTTGGGCGATGTTCTTGTCGCGGGCTTCGGTGCGGGCTTTCATGTCCGCGAGGCGCTGGCTGCGCTCGGTTGCTGCCTTTTTGTATGCGTCATAATCGGGCTCACCTTCTGGAACGGCCAATTCCGACGGATCGAACTGTCGGGCAATAGCAACCTGCACCGGCACACCGTTCGCCACGTCCTCGATGATCTGCGCGAACTCGGGGTATGCCTGTACTACCTCCATGATCGTTTTGTTGGCCGCCTCGTGTCCGGCGATTTTCTTGTCGCTCTCTGCGAGGTAGTCGTAAAGGGTGTTTTCGTAGTCGTCCTCGTCGGCGAACTGCCGGTCGGGGAATTTTGCAGTCATATACTCCCGAACACGCGATACGCGGGGAGCTTCCGCCTGCTGCTGATTTGTGTTTTCCTCTCGCATTTTTTCACATTGATTTTGTGTGTGATAGATTTCGATGTAAAAGTATCTTATTTGTTAATTTTCAAGATGTTATAATTATTATTAAACTTGCGATAGTTGCACAAAATGTATCACTATGAGCAGGAAAACGAGGGTACGGGACGAGGTGCCCGAGAAGATTTTGAAGAGGCACAATGAGATACGCCGCCGCTATGAAGAAATGCTTGCGCGGGAACGCGCCGAGAATCCCGAACGGCTGAAATACTTATCAAAGACATATTTTGTCGAAATGCTCTGCAAAGACCCTGTAATCGGATTGAGCCCGAACTATGTACGGCGTATCATCAATGGGCGAATTTGATATACCGTCGCTGCTTACCCAGAACGAGGAGCATAAGTCCCGTTTGTTTGCGCCCTACAATCCGCTTACAGGTGAGGGATCGCCCATCGAACGTGTCCGGCTTTATTTCTCGTCGGAATCCTATGTACTGATACCGACATACATGGCCCA
>ERZ1106954.3151-NODE-3151-length-10878-cov-3.161877_pt1 | contig 10878 bp, 12 predicted proteins | sample MGYA00403678_ERZ1106954 | MGnify/ENA primary metagenome ERZ1106954 (study PRJEB35170, sample SAMEA104062445) | human gut metagenome | biome: human gut; feature: human-associated habitat; material: faeces | place: Denmark | collected 2012-08-20 ... | reverse complement strand
CGTTGAGTCATCTGCTCCACCGTAGCCATAGGCAAGCGCGAGGCGAACCCGCTGGATTTCAGCGATGCCGGGGCGACCACGCTGATTCTCGTTGGCAAGAATCATCTCACCGCGCGCGCACAGAATCCGGCTGTTTTTGCGCCGAAGGTGGAGAAAGACGATGATTTAGCCGTTCAACTGACCATTGGCGGAGAAGGAAGCCTTGTCGCAACGGGCGGTTATGCTTGGCCGGGCATCGGCAATACCGGCAGCGCAAAAATCCGCATCGAAGGGGAGATATTACGGCTCAAGGCGGATATGCTGCGGCTGGAATCGGCGGAAGCTGGGGCTTCTGGTTTGATTCCATTGTCATAACAGGCGGACGTGTCGTAGCAACAGGAGGGGCATGGGCGAACAATGATATCGGTTGCGGCTATGCCCCTAGCAAAAAACCGAACCATGGCACTAATCGCGAACATGTGATTTTGATTGACGGCGGCGTTGTTGAGGCAGGCCGCATTTATGGCCAAGGAAGTGAAGAAGATAGAACAAAGCTGACCCACAAGGGCGGCACGCTCATTCAAAGCGGAAATCGTACATACATGAGCGATGTGACGCTGGATGAAAAGGTGACGATTTCCAGCGGAAAAACCATGAAAATCGGGGAAAATGCAACGGTCACGATTGGAGAAAATGGCAAGTTGGAAATCGAAAAAGGCGCGAAGCTCTATGTGGATGGAACGGTTCAGGGAGACATAACCGGAGCCGGAAAAATCTATTACAAACTCAATTACGATCTGGACGGCGGCGAATGGAAAAACGGCTACAAGCCGGAGGACTATTATCAGTTTGGCACTGCGTTTGACCTTCCGACGGAAGAAAACCTGAATAAAGCGGGATATACGCTTTCGGGCTGGACGGAAAAAGGAAAAAAGGATGTGGTCTGGAAAATTCCAGCGACCGCAACCGGTATCAAAAGCGTTGTCGCGCAGTGGGAAAAGGTCGTTCCTACGGCTACGCCCGTGCCGGATGCGTCCGGCCTGCCGAAGACGGGTGACGCTTCCGCACCGATGGCGTGGTGCGCGCTGGGTCTGGTCTGCTTTGCGGGGCTGGCGGCGATGAAGCGCAGAAAATAAAATCAGCCATGACAGCGCAAAACTTCGGTTCTGCGCTGTTTTTACTGAAAAAAAGACTTGATTCGCGGGAAAAGACATGGTATAATTGTCCGGAAAACGCACCTGCGCCTGTTTTTGTGCGCCCTGCCGCGAAAACGCGGTCTGCACAAGCGAGAGGGCGCAGGGAGGGTTTAATAAAAGGAGGAAAACACACATGGCAGTTATCTCTATGAAGCAGCTTCTGGAGGCCGGCGTTCACTTCGGCCATCAGACCCGCCGCTGGAACCCCAAAATGGCGCCGTACATCTTCACCGAGCGCAACGGCATCTACATCATTGATCTGCAGAAGACCGTCCGCAAGATCGACGAGGCTTATGCTTTCGTTCGCTCCATCGCGATGGAAGGCAAGAGCGTGCTGTTCGTCGGCACCAAGAAGCAGGCGCAGGAGTCCATCGAGACCGAGGCCAAGCGCTGCAACATGTATTATGTCAATAACCGCTGGCTGGGCGGCATGATGACCAACTTCCGCACCATCAAGACCCGTATCGCGCGCCTGAACGCCATCGACGCGATGGAAGAGCGCGGCGAGTTCGAAGTGCTGCCGAAGAAGGAAGTCATCAAGCTGATGGCCGAGCGCGAGAAGCTCCTGGAGAACCTGGGCGGCATCCGCGAGATGAAGAACCTGCCGGGCTGCCTGTTCGTGGTCGATCCGCGCAAGGAGCACATCGCCGTGTCCGAGGCGCGCGCGCTGGGCATTCCGGTCGTCGCCATCGTCGATACCAACTGCGATCCCGACGAGATTGATTATGTCATCCCGGGCAACGACGACGCGATCCGCGCGGTGAAGCTCATCGCGGGCAAGATGGCGGACGCCGTGCTGGAAGGCAAGCAGGGCGAGCAGGCTGAGCCGGCCGCCGAAGCGAAGTAATCGACCGAAGCTGGAGGAAGATATTATGGCTAATATTACTGCTGCCCTGGTTAAGGAACTGCGCGAGCGCACCGGCGCCGGTATGATGGACTGCAAGAAGGCGCTCGTCGAGTGCGACGGCGACATGGACAAGGCCATCGACTTCCTGCGCGAGAAGGGTCTCGCCGCCGCCGCCAAGAAGGCCGGCCGTATCGCCGCCGAGGGCATGGTGGATACCTACGTGGACGAGAACGGCGTGGGCGTGATCGTCGAGGTCAACTGCGAGACCGACTTCGTCGCCAACACCGATCGCTTCAAGGATCTGTGCCGCGATTTCGCCAAGCACATCGCCGCTGCCGCTCCGGCCAGCGTTGAGGAGATGCTCGCTCAGCCGTTCTACACGGACGCGAGCAAGACCGTCAACGATCTGATCGGCGAGGCGACCGCCTCCATCGGCGAGAAGATCTCCGTGCGCCGCTTTGCCCGCTTCGTGGCCGAGCACGGCATGGTGGATACCTACAACCACATGGGCGGCCGCATCGGCGTTATGGTCGAGCTGTCCTGCCCGGAGGTCAACGACGAAGTGAAGGCGCTGAGCCACGACCTCGTCATGCACATCGCCGCCGCGAACCCGCAGTATGTGCGCCGCGACGAGGTGCCGACCGATAACCTCGAGAAGGAGCGCGAGGTGCTGACCCAGCAGGCGATCAACGAGGGCAAGCCGGCGAAGATCGTCGAGCGTATGGTCGAGGGCCGCATCGAGAAGTACTACAAGGAAGTCTGCCTCCTCGAACAGCCGTTCGTCAAGGATCCCGACATCAATGTGACCAAGATGCTCGGCGGCAAGGCCGACGTCGTTCGCTTCGTGCGCTTTGAGCGCGGCGAGGGTCTTGAGAAGCGTCAGGACAACCTCGCGGCGGACATCGCGGCTGAGCAGGCCAAGATGAAGAAGTAATTTCTTCCCACACAGGGGCATGCGCAAGCATCGCCCCTTTTTTTGAAGACACGGAGAGGAGAAACACCATGGCAAAGTATAAGCGCGTTCTCATCAAGCTCAGCGGCGAAGCGCTGGGCGACCACGGCCGCCTGTTTGATTTTGAGCAGATCGACCGTGTGGCCGACGTGATCCGCCAGCTTCACGAAACGGGCGCGGAAATCGCCATCGTGATCGGCGCGGGCAACATCTGGCGCGGCCGTCAGGGTCCGGCGGCGAAGATGACCGCCGTCAACGCGGATCACATGGGCATGCTCGGCACGGCGATCAACTCCATCGCGATGCAGGACGCCGTGGAACGTCAGGGCATTGCGAGCCGCGTGATGAGCGCGGTGGAGATGACGCGCTTCTGCGAGCCGTACACCTACCGCCGCGCTGTGCGCCATCTGGAAAAGGGGCGCGTGGTGATTTTCGCTTGCGGCACGGGCAACCCGTTCTTCTCCACCGATACGGCGGCGGCGCTGCGCGCGGTTGAAATCGGCGCGGACGCGATTCTGCTGGCCAAGAACGTGGACGGCGTATACGACAGCGACCCGCGCGTGAACCCGGAGGCGAAGCTGCTGCGCGACATCACCTATCAGGAAGTGCAGGAGCGTGACCTCAAGGTGATGGATGCTTCCGCGATCACGATCTGCCGCGAGAACAAGGTGCCGTGCATCCGTGTGTTCGGTCTGGACGATCCGCAGAACATCCTGCGCGTCATCGAGGGCGACATGATGGGCACGGTCGTGCATCCCTAAAGCGACGACAATGTGCATAAAAGCAGCCGGGGCAAAGCGCTCCGGCTGCTTTTGCGTCAGTTTTGAAGGGATTACACAAAAGGGCTTGCCAAAGACATGGGTTGTGGGTTAAAATATAGAAAAAGAAATTCGAGGAGGTATCTCCCATGACGATTACCGAAATCCAAAACAACGCAAAAACCAAGATGGAAAAGACCAAGGACGTGCTCCGTTCCGACCTGATGGCGATTCGCGCGGGCCGCGCAAACCCGCAGCTCCTTGACCGCATCACGGTGGATTACTACGGCACGCCGACCCCGCTCAAGAACGTGGCGAACATCTCCGCGCCGGAACCGCGTATCCTCCAGATCAACCCGTGGGACGCGAAGATGGTGAAGGATATCTCCCGCGCGATTCAGGCCAGCGATTTGGGGCTGACCCCGTCCAACGACGGCAAGGTGATCCGCCTGATGCTGCCGGAGCTGACCGAGGAGCGCCGCAAGGAGCTGACCAAGCTCGTGCGCAAGACCGCCGAGGAGAGCAAGGTGGCCATCCGCTCGATCCGCCGCGACGCGGTCGATCAGGTGAAGAAGCTCAAGAAGAACAACGAAATCACCGAGGATGACCAGAAGAAGGCTGAGGAAGATATCCAGAAGCTGACCGACGCGGCGATCAAGGACATCGACAAGATCGACGCGGAGAAGGAAAAGGAGATCATGGAGGTCAAATGAGAACGCTGCTGCTCGGGCTTCCTTTGAAGCAGGCTGAGGCGATTCTGGGCGAGGCGGGCATTTCTCCGCAGGTTCGCGTGACCGACGCGCCGCGCCGCGAAAAGAAGGATGGCGGAACATTGCGCGTCGTTTTCGCATCGGACGACGGAAAACAGCTCGTTGCCGCGAGATTTTTTGACCCGATTTCCGATCCGCAACCGTAAACAGACAGACACGGCGGGTTTCGTCGGAGCGGCGCTCTGCGATGCCCGCCTTTTAGATATCGAGAAAAACGGAGCGATGGCAGGCGGCGCTTGGATGGCCGCGGGAGGATAAGGATGGCAGCTCTTGGCCAAAATGAAGGAAAAGCGCCGGTGACGACGGCGAAGACGCTTGAAAAGGAATTTTTGCCGCGCCACGTGGCGATCATTATGGATGGCAACGGGCGCTGGGCGCAGAAGCGCGGCATGCCGCGCACGTTCGGCCACAAGGCGGGCGTGGAGGCGCTGCGCGAAATCATCAAATACTCCGACGAGCTGGGCGTGGAGGCGCTGACGGTCTATGCGTTTTCGGCCGAGAACTGGAAGCGCTCGACGGAGGAAGTCGGCGCGCTGATGCGGCTCTTGCTGCAATATTTCACCAGCGAAATCGACGAGCTGAACGAGAAGAACGTGCGCATCCGCATACTGGGCGACATTGAAGGCATGCCGAGGGGACTGGAAAAGCAGAAGGACGCGCTGCACGCCGCCATTCGCCGCACGCACGAAAACACCGGCTTGCAGCTCAATATCGCGCTGAATTACGGCGGTCAGCAGGAAATCGTCCGCGCCGCGCAGAAATTGGCTGAGCGTGTGGCGGCGGGCACCATGAAGCCGGAGGAAATCGACAGGGCGGCGTTTGAGGGCGAATTGTATACCGCCGGTCTGCCGGACGTCGATTTGCTGATTCGCACGAGCGGGGAGATGCGGCTGAGCAACTTCCTGCTCTATCAGCTCGCATATGCGGAATTTTATCAGACCGATACGCTCTGGCCGGATTTTGACCGCCATGCTTATGATGAAGCGCTGCTGGCGTTTGCGAAGAGAAATCGCCGGTTTGGCGGCGTTTAAGAAAGAAGGATTATATGAAAACTCGCCTGATTACGGCGGCTGTCGGCGTGCCGTTCCTCATCTTTACGCTGGTTGTGCGGGGCTGGTTCGCGGAGTTTGTCATTGTCGCGCTGACCTTTATCGCGATGTATGAAAACTATCGCGCGCTGAAAAAGGCGGGATATGTCGTCTGCGAATGGGGCGGATATGTCGCCACGGCGGCGATGTGGCCGCTCAGCCGCCTGATGGGCGTGCTTGATCCGCTGCTGCTGCTGGTGGCGGCGATGGGCGTTTCGATGACCGGCGTGATGCTGCACGAAAAGCCGGCGTTCCCGGACGCGGCGGCTTCGGTGTATCCGCTGCTGACCTGCTTTCTGCCGATGTCCATGTTTATGATGATGATGAACAGCACCTACGGCGTTGTGCCGGGCATTGCGCTCATCACGATGGCATTTGCCATCGCTTACGCGGGCGACGGCGCGGCGTATTTCGGCGGCCGGGCGCTGGGCAGGCACAAGCTCTGCCCGAACGTCAGCCCGAAAAAGACGGTGGAGGGCGCAGTTTTCGGCGTGATCGGCGGAACGCTCGCGGGGCTGGCCTGCCGCGCCGTGTTCGTGTATGTGTTCCACATGCAGATGCCGGGGATTCCGGCGACGATTGCGCTGGGGCTGATCGGCTCGGCGGCGGGCGAGATCGGCGATCTGTCCGCGTCGCTGCTCAAGCGCCACAGCGGCATCAAGGATTACGGCCATATCTTCCCCGGCCACGGCGGCGTGATGGACCGGTTTGACAGCGTGATTTTCACGCTGATTGTGATGTACTGCTATACGCTCGTGCTCTGACGCGGGCGCATGCGGCCGGATGACGCGATTTCCAAGTGAAAAACGGAGGCAAATATGCGAAAGTTGGCGATATTGGGTTCTACGGGTTCCATCGGCACACAGGCGCTGGATGTTGCGGCGCGCCACAGCGACCGATTTGCCGTCACCGCGCTGGTGGCGCACAGCTCGAGCGAAAAGCTCTTTGAGCAGGTGCGGCAGTTTCATCCGCAGATTGCGGCGCTTTCCGTCGAGCCGAAGGAGATCCCGGCGGATATCAGGGAGAGCTGCCAGTGGATGTTCGGCGAAAACGTGCTGCTGGACGTGGTGCGCGCGTGCGACGCGGACGACGTGCTCGTTTCGGTCGTGGGCGTCGTCGGTCTGGCGGCGGTGATGGAGGCGCTGGCCTGCGGCAAGCGCGTCCTGCTGGCCAACAAGGAGCCGCTCGTCGCGGGCGGCGAGCATGGACTGGTCGGAGGGAGTGAGGGGGGCGGAGGAATCGAGGACGAGGAGGACGCAGTCGGCGTCGCGCAGGGCGTCGCGGGCGCGGGTTACGCCAATTTTTTCGATGGCGTCGGCGGTTTCGCGGATGCCGGCGGTGTCGGAGAGCTGGTAGCGCACGCCGCCGATTTCGAAGCTCTCGGTGAGCACGTCGCGGGTGGTGCCGGGGATGTCGGTGACGATGGCGCGGTCGGCGGAGAGCAGGGCGTTCATCAGGCTGGACTTGCCCACGTTGGGGCGGCCGCAGAGCACGACGGACGCGCCGTCGCGGACGATGCGCGCGCGCCTGCCGTCAGCGGCGCGGGAGAGCTCGCCGCGGATGCGGGAAGCGCCCTCGCGCACGTCTTTTGCGGTCACGTCCTCGTCGATTTCGTCCGGGAAGTCGGTGGCGGCTTCGATTTTTGCGAGGAGACCCGTCAGCTCCTCGCGCATGCGGCCGATGGGCGCGGACACGCCGCCGCGAAGCTGACGGATCGACGCGCGGCGGGCGGCCTGCGAGCGCGCGCCGATGAGACCCATGACCGCCTCGGCCTCGCTTAAGTCGACGCGGCCGTTCATGAACGCGCGATAAGTGAACTCGCCCGGCTCCGCGGCGCGCGCGCCCAGCGAAAGCAGGCGCTCCATGGCGGCTCTGGCGCACATGGAGCCGCCGTGCAGGTGGATTTCCGCCACGTCCTCGCGCGTGTAGGAGCGGGGCGCGCGGAAAAGGACCGCCATCACCTCGTCAATCGGCGCGCCGGCCGGGTCGGTCAGGGCGCCATAGCGCATCTGGCCGTGCTTCATTTCGCCCCTGCGGGCGGGACGGAACGCGGCGCGCAGAAATTCCCCTGCGCGCGCGCCGCTGATCCGTACAATGGCGATGCCGCCCTCGCCGGGTGGTGTGGCGATGGCGGCAATCGTGTCGTTTTGTCTTTCGTTACGCATTGAGACGCACCGGGAGCACCAGATAGGTATAGTCGTCGCCGCTCACGGGCGCGATGACGCAGGGGCTGACAGGCGTTCCAAATTTTACGGTCATTTCGTCTCCGCTGACTACGCGGATCAATTCCATCATATACTTGACGTTGAAGGCAATGACAATGTCGCCGCCGCTGTTTTTGACGCTCATTTCCTCAAACACGTCGCCGATTTCGGAATTGGAGGTGATGAACAGCTTCTCGCCCTCGACGGTGAACTTGATGCGGTTGTTCTTGCCCTCGCGCGCCATGAGCGACGCGCGGTCCACGCAGCGGGCGAACTCCTCGCGCCCGACGGTCAGCTCCGTGTTGAAGGATTTGGGGATGACGCGGCGGTAGTCGATGTATTCGCCGTCGATGAGACTGGTGATCAGGCGGGTGCTGCCCAGCTTCACGAAGAGCTGGTTGTTTCCGAAGCGCATCTCGACGCGGCTTTCCTCGTCGTCCGCCATGAGCTTGGCGATTTCCTCCAGCGACTTGAGCGGGATGATCGCCTTGACCGTGTGCTCGGTGTCGGACACGCGCGCGGTGCGCATCGCCATGCGGAAGCCGTCCAGACCCACCATGTCGATCTGGCCGTTCTGCATGTTGAAGAAGCCGCCGGTGAGCACCTGCCGCTGATCCTCCATGGGCACGGCGAAGGAGGTGCGGGTGATCATGTCCTTCACAAGGCTCTGCGGAAGCTCGATGTGCGCGTCGTTCGCGGAGACCTCCACGCGCGGATACGCGTCGGCGTTCTGGCCGGAGATGTTCGTGCGGGAGCCGAGACAGCGCAGGGAGAGGACGTAGGAATGGGAAAGGTTCGCCGAAACCTCGCCCGAGGGCATCTTGCGGACGACCTCGTTGAACAGGCGGCCGGGCATGACGGCGTCGCCCTCGTCCTCGACGGCGGCGGGCAGGGTGGTGATGATGGTGAACGTGCCGTCCGAGGCGGTCAGGCGCACCTCGTCGTCCAGCGCTTCGATCAGCACGCCCTCAAGGATGGGCTGGGGCGAACGGACGGAAAGCGCGCGGATGGCAACCTGCAGCGCGGAAAGCAAATCGTTGGAAGAACATCTGAATTTCATGCGGACCCCCTCGATTCATCATATTCTATAGAATAAATTTCGTAGTAAACGTAGAGACGTGGATAATGTGGATAACTCCATTTTTGGCAGATTCCGCCTGCCAATTTTGGGGTGGATTGTTTTGGGGACAAGTCGGGATGAAGGCTGGATAAGTTTTGGACGGGCCAAAAGTCTCAGCCAGAATTCCGGGCGCGAAGGCCTTACTTTTCCATGATCGCGCGGGTCAGCTCGTCCACGATGCGCGCGAATTCCTTGTCGCCGGCGATGGAATCCGCCGTTTTGCGGCAGGCGTGCATGATGGTGGAGTGATCGCGCCCGAAGGCGTCGCCGATGCGCGTGGTGGAAAGCTGCGCCAGCTCGCGCGTGAGGTAAATTGCCAGCTGCCGGGGCACGGCCACGTCGCGGTTGCGGCGGGTGGACAGGATGTCGTCGCGCCGGATGCCGTAGCGCGCGGCCACCTCGTCCATGATCTTCTCGGGCGAAATGGCGGTCTTTTCCTTTTTTACAATGAGGGATTCCAGCGCCTTCTGCGCCAGCTGCTCGGTAATCGGCATGCCCTCCAGCTGCGCCAGCGCGGTTACGCGGATCAGGCTGCCCTCCAGTTCGCGGATGTTGGTGTCGATCTGCTCCGCGATGTAGGAAATCGCGCCCGCACCGATGGCGATATGGTTGGTCTCCGCAAGGCGCATCAGAATGGCCACGCGGGTCTCGTAGTCCGGCTTCTGCACGTCCACCACAAGGCCGCTCAGGAAGCGGGAGCGCATGCGGGCTTCCAGCATGGCGATTTCGTGCGGCGGGCGGTCGGAGGACAGCACGATCTGCTTGCCGTTTTCAAACAGCGCGTTGAACGTGTGGAAGAATTCTTCCTGCGTGGCCTGCTTATTGGAAAGAAACTGAACGTCGTCGATCAGAAGCACGTCCACCGAGCGCATGCGGTTGCGAAGCTCCATCGTCTTCTTGCGCGCGATGGCCTCGACCACCTCGTTGGTGAAGTTCTCGCTGGTGGTGAACAGGATCCTGCTTTTCGGGTTTTCCTTCACGATGAAGTGCGAGATGGCGTTCATCAGATGGGTTTTGCCGAGTCCCACGCCGCCGTAGATGAACAGCGGGTTGTACGCGTTGGCCGGCGCTTCGGCTACCGCCATGCTGGCGTTGAACGCCATGCGGTTGCCGTTGCCGACGACGAAGGTTTCAAAGGTATATTTCGGGTTCAGGGGAGAGGACGTCATTTCCTTCTCGAAGCGGGAAAGCTCGTCCGACGTGACCACTTCCAGATCATACGCCTCGCCGAACGCTTCTCCGATGACCATTGAAAGCTGGGTCTTGTAACGCTCACGGATGTTGCGCACGATGAACGCGTCGTCGCAATAGACTACGATGCGCCCGTTCTCCGCCGAATGCAGCTTCAGACCCTCGAACCACGTGCGGTATCGGGTTTCGTTCATGCTCTCGCGCAGGAGACCGAGCGCCTTTTGCCATAACAGGAGTGCGTCCGCGTAATTCATGAAATGGCTCCCTTCGAAATTTTTATCCACAATCGGCGGTGCAAAACAGACCGTCTTGTGGATAAGTGTCTATATCTTACCAGATTTTTCGCGATTATTCAAGGGTAAAACGGCAATTTTTCAGAATTTTCCACACGGGGGGTTGTGGATAAATGGTGGAAAACGTTGGATAAGGCGGGGGACGAACGTGGAACGCGCGGGGATAAGCGCGATTTGTGTCAGGATTGCTTGCGTCTTTTCCATACGGCTGGTATAATGAAGGGGAGGAATCGCTGGGGCGCTTTGCTGGGGATGCTCGTTTCTGATGGGGCGGGCGACGGGGTGCGAGAGGGTTCACACCCTCTCGCGCTCTCCCGGGGCTGTGCTGGCGGGGATTTGGATTTCTGACGGTGCAGGCATTCCGGTGAAGAATTTGGTTTCCGACGAAACGGGCGTGGGGCGCTCCGCTCCCCTACATCCCCTCGGGGGATGGGGTGCGAGAGGGCTGCGACCCTCTCGCGCTCTCCCATGGGGCTGTTT
>ERZ1106954.3148-NODE-3148-length-10889-cov-2.564888_pt1 | contig 10889 bp, 11 predicted proteins | sample MGYA00403678_ERZ1106954 | MGnify/ENA primary metagenome ERZ1106954 (study PRJEB35170, sample SAMEA104062445) | human gut metagenome | biome: human gut; feature: human-associated habitat; material: faeces | place: Denmark | collected 2012-08-20 ... | reverse complement strand
AAATGACCCCGACGCTGTTCGATACCATCACCGTCAACTCCAAAATGTACCCGGAGCTCACGGCGCTTATCAATGCGGCGTATACCGACGAGATCAATTTGTGGGTTGCCTCGGGCTATCGCAGCGTGGAGGAGCAGGAAAGCGTGCTGGATCGCGCCGTGCAGCGCCGCATGGCAGACGGCATGACCTATGAAAACGCGTATGAAGACGCGCGGATCACCATTCAGGCGCCGGGGTACAGCGAGCATCACACCGGCCTTGCGGTCGATTTCAACGATGTTGAAGACGATTTCCGCGAGACGGTAGCCTACACATGGCTGCAGGAGCACGCCGCAGAATACGGCTTTGTCGAGCGCTACCCCAAAGGTAAGGAGAGCATCACCGGCATTGATTACGAGCCGTGGCATTACCGCTACGTCGGCAAGGAGCACGCGCAGCGCATGAACGAGCTTAACATGTGCCTTGAAGAGTACGTGGCGTTCCTCAAGGGCAATTAAGAACAGAAAACGGGAAAAAGATGGCGCTTTTTCCCGTTTTTTTTATTGCAAAATTTTGCGCACAGATATATAATAGAACATTATATGATGGTGTAGTATTCTTTCATGCCGGCGGCATGGATAGCAACGCACCGAAAAACCAAGGAGGTTGTTTTAATGGTTCGCACACGCTTTGCGCCGAGCCCCACCGGTTTCATGCACGTCGGAAACCTCAGAACGGCGCTGTACGAGTATCTGGTGGCGAAGTCCCAAAACGGCACGTTTGTGCTCAGAATTGAAGACACAGATCAGGAGCGCTATGTAGAAGGCGCAACAGACGTTATATATAATACACTGCAGCAAGTCGGTCTGCAGCATGACGAAGGACCGGACATCGGCGGCGAATACGGCCCGTATATCCAGACCCAGCGCCGCGACCTCTACCCCAAGTTCGCTTGGGAGCTGGTCGAAAAGGGCGGCGCTTACTGCTGCTTCTGCACCAAGGAAGAGATTGAGGCCGACCGCAAGGCCGCCGAGGCCAAGGGCGAAACCTACAAATACAACAAAAAGTGCCTGCACAACGTCAGTCTTGAGGAGGCCAAGCGCCGCATCGCGGCGGGCGAGCCTTACGTCATCCGCCAGAACGTGCCGACCACGGGCAAAGCGTCCTTCGACGACATGCTCTACGGCCACGTCGAGGTGGATTGCGACACGCTGGATGACAACGTGCTCATCAAGGCTGACGGTCTGCCGACCTACAACTTCGCCAACGTCGTGGACGATCACCTGATGGCCATCAGCCACGTCATGCGCGGCACGGAATACCTCTCCTCCGCGCCGAAATACAACCTGCTCTACGAGGCCTTCGGCTGGAAGCCGCCGATCTATCTGCATCTGCCGCCCGTTATGATCGAATCCGTGCTCAAGGATAAGGAAACCAAGCAGCCGATTCTGGATGAAAACGGAAACGAGCAGCCGATCGTCCGCAAGCTCTCCAAGCGCTGGGGCGATCCCTCCTTCGAGGATCTGCTGCAAAAGGGCTACCTCAAGGAAGCGATCATCAACTACATCGCGCTGCTGGGCTGGGCGCCGAAGGACACCAATGAGGAATTCTTCTCGATGGATGACCTCATCCGCATCTTCGATGAAAACGGCATCAACAAGAGCCCGTCGATCTTCGACACCAACAAGCTGACGTGGTTCAACGCCGAGTATATCCGCCGCCTGACCCCGGAGGCCTACGCCGAAATGGCCAAGCCGTGGCTCTCTCAGGTGCTCGACCCGCAAAAGTTCGACCTCGACCGCCTCTGCCAGCTTTTGCAGGCGCGCACCGAGATTTTCAGCCAGCTTCCGGGCATGGTGGATTTCCTCGCCGAGATGCCGGCGCTGGATATGGCGCTGTTCACCAACAAAAAGAGCAAATCCACGCCGGAAACCAGCAAGGCGGCGCTCGAATTTATCCGCCCGATTCTCTCCGGCATGGCCGATTGGACGGAGGCCAACCTCCACGATACCGTGATGGCCGCCATTCCCGAATCCGGCATGAAGAACGCCACCGTGCTCTGGCCGCTGCGCATCGCCATCACCGGCCGCGCCGCTACCCCCGGCGGTGCGTTTGAAATGGCGTATCTGCTCGGCAAGGACGAAACGATGAAGCGCCTTGACGACGCAATGGCCAAGCTCTAATTTCATTCTTTATCCGTTAGGAAAACCCCGATACCGCGCGCGGTATCGGGGTTTTGTTATGCTTGTCAAAAGAGGGAGGCCGTGCGGCGTATCCGCATTACATTTTTTCGATGATCCTGTCAAGCAGATTTCTGAATTGTCCCTTCACGCGGTTGGCCGTTTCCGTCACCTCCGCGTGGTTGAGCGGCTGGTCGAGAATCCCCGCCGCCATGTTCGTGATGCAGCTTATGCCCAGCACGCGCATGCCGCCATGGCGCGCCACGATGACCTCCGGCACGGTGCTCATGCCCACCGCATCCGCGCCGAGCGTGCGCAGCATGCGGATTTCCGCCGGGGTTTCATACGTCGGGCCGGTCATCTGCGCATAAACGCCCTCGCGCAGCGCAAAGCCCTGCTCGTTTGCACATTCGTGCGCCAGCGCGCGCAGCTCCTTGTCAAACGCGCAGCTCATATCCGGGAAGCGCGGGCCGAACGCATCGAGGTTCGGGCCGATCAGCGGATTCTGCGCCGTCATGCTGAATATGTCGCCGATCACCATCAGCTCGCCCGGATGGTAGCCGAGGTTCACGCCGCCCGCCGCGTTGGTGACGATCAGCGTCTTCACGCCGATTTTCTGCATCACGCGAACCGGCAGGGTCACGTCCTTCATGCCGTATCCCTCGTAGTAATGGAAGCGCCCCTGCATCATCACCACGCGCTTGCCGTACAGCGTGCCGCAGCACCACATGCCCGCGTGCCCCGCGACCGTCGAGCGCGGGAAGCCGGGGATTTCGCTGTACGGCAGCTTGACCGCGTCTTCAAGCGCCTCGGCGTAATCGCCCAGACCGCTGCCCAGAATCACGCCGATATCGGCCTTGCCGCAGACGGCAAGCACCTTCGCCGCCGCCTCGTCGATTCTCTTCATTTCATCCATCATTTCAGTTCCTCCAGAAAAGAAGTTCCGCGCAGCGGGTTCGCCAGACCGAAATAATCCAGCACCGTCGCGCTGATGTCCGCATATGTCGCGCGCACGCCGAGGTTCACGCCGCCCTGCATCGTCCTGCTCCAAACCAGCAGCGGCGTGTGCTCGCGCGTGTGGTCGGTGCCGCTGTGGCACGGGTCGCACCCGTGGTCGGCGGTGATCATCAGCAGATCGTCCTCGCCCATCTTCGCCTGAATCTCCGGGAGCTGTGCGTCGAATGTCTCCAGCGCGGCGGCGTAGCCCTTCACATCGCGGCGATGGCCATATACCATATCGAAATCGACCAGATTGACGAACAGCAGGCCGTCAAAATCCTCGTCCATCGCCTCGAACGTCGCCTGCATGCAGGCCGGGTTGCCCGCCGCGTGGTTGCTCTTGGTAATGCCGTGGTGATCGAAGATATCCTCAATCTTGCCCACGCCGTAGACCGTCTTGCCGTTCTCTTTCAGAATGTCGCACATCGTCTGCGGCGGCTGCGCGCTGAAATCACGGCGCGCGCCGGTGCGCTTGAACGCGCCCGCGTGGTCGCCGACGAACGGACGCGCGATGACGCGGCCGACCTCCAGCTCGCCCGTCAGCAGCTCGCGCGCAATTTGGCAGTCGCGATACAGCTCCTCCAGCGGCACAACCGCTTCGTTCGCCGCGATCTGGAAGACGCTGTCCGCCGAGGTATAGACGATCAGCTTGCCGGTTCTGATGTGCTCCTCGCCCAGCTCGTCGAGGATCGCCGTGCCGGAGGCGGGCTTGTTTCCCAGCGTGCCGCGGCCGACAGCCTTTTCAAACCTCTCGATGAAATCCTGCGGGAAGCCGTTCGGGAACGTCGGGAACGCCTGTGCAAGCTGAACACCCGCGATTTCCCAATGGCCGGTCGTGGTGTCCTTGCCGGCGGAAACCTCGCGCAGCTTGCCGAAGCAGCCCTTCGGCGCGTCCACCCTGCCGGGGAAGCTCGCGCCGTCGATGTTCGCCAGCCCCAGCTCCATCAGATGCGGCAGTTTCGGATGGCAGGTGTTGATGATATGGCCGAGCGTGTCCGCGCCCTTGTCGCCGTAATTCGCAGCGTCCGGCAGTTCGCCGATGCCCACGCTGTCCAGAACGATGACGATTGCTTTTTTGTTCATGTGCTCCTCCTTTGCGTTTTCTTCCAAAAGAAAACGAGTCCGATACGGTCATTATACCGCATCAGGCTCGTTTTTTCAATCGCCATCGCGTCAATCCTCCGGGGTCACGCGCATATACTGCGCGAGCATCCCGATCATTTCCGCGTTGGTCGGCTTGCCCCGGATCGGGTCGATCGAGTTGCCGAAAAAGCCGTATACGCGCCGCACGCCGAACGCATCCATCACGCTTTCCACCGCATGGCGGATCAGCCGCTCGACGGCCTGCTCCGTCGTTCCGAAACGCAGCGCCACCGGCTTGTACAGCATGTCGCCAACCGCGTCCATCCGGCTTTCGTCCTCCCACGCGAGCGCCGCCGCGCTGGATAGGTATTCGTATCCACGCAGCGTCGATCTCATGCCCATTTTGCTGAGCAGCCCGGCGGCGCGTCGGCAGGCCGGCTCCATCCGCGTCCAATCCGCTTCGCCGCGCACCTTTTTGAGCATCTGCGTGAGCGCCTCCGTCAGCTCCTGCGCGTCCCACGGCACGCGCACCTGACAAGTCACGCCCCTGCGCAGAAAGCCGTCCCGCGCGAAGGGCATCATCACCCCGCCGATGACCTGCGGCATCCGCTCGCCGTAGATCTCCCTGAGCCGGTCAATCGTGCCCAGCCCGTCCATCAGCGGCAGCACCGCGTCGATCACCAGAATATCCGGCCTGCATTTTTTCGCCGCCGACAGCGCGCCCTCCCCGGATTGCACCATGCGGAAGGCGCAATCCTGCTCATCCTCCAACGTCCGAAGCGCCGGAATCACCGCGCTGCCGTCGCGCATCGCGCATAGAATTTGCGTTTTCATTCCGCAGTCACCTTCCCCTGTACATTTACGCTGCCTGCGCCTCCGCATCCAGCGCGTCGCTTTTTTCGAGCATCCACTCGATATACATGCCGTATCCCTGCGTCGCGTCGCTCAGATAGACGTGCGTTACCGCGCCGATGATCCGGCCGTCCTGCAGGATCGGGCTGCCGCTCATGCCCTGAACGATGCCGCCCGTTCGATGCAGCAGCCGCTCGTCCGTCACGCGCAGCACCATGCCCTTCTGGCTCGGTTCGCTCTGGGGGAAGCAGCGGACAATTTCCACGCCGTATTCCTGCGGTTCGTCGCCCTCCACCGTCGCGATGATGCTGGCCGCCCCGGTGTGGACGGCGCTCCGCGAGCCGACGCTCAGCCCCTCTGGGTAGAGCGCGCTCCGGGGCGCATCCCGCATCACGCCGTAAATGCCGTATTCGCAGTTTTCCAGCAGGCTGCCGATCTGCCGCCCCTCCTTGAGGAAGTTGCCCTTCAGCTCGCCCGCCCTGCCGCTCTGCCCTTTCGCAACGCCCACGATGTTCGCCCGCAGAATCGCGCCCTCGCGCGCATCCAGCAGCTTGCCCGTGTCCGCATCGACAATCGCGTGCCCCAGCGCGCCGGGGCTGATACGGTAAAGCGGCACCTGATGACTGGCACAGGCATCCTCCACCCGCTTGAGCGTGTTTTCGGACGCGCCCGCGTCCAGCAGCGCCAACGCGCATTCGCCGCCGCGAATGGCGGCAACGCAGGCTTCCTGACCGCTGACCACCTGACCGGCCCGCATACACAGGCCCAGAAAGGACAGTGCCCTTTCCTCCGCAGTTTCGTTCATGCCTTGCTTTCCTCCAGCAGACGATTCATGGTCTCTGTCAGGCTCTGATTGACCTCCGGGGTCAACTTCACCTCCAGCTGGCGATCCAGCTGGCCCTGTTTCAGCGCCCGCTTTAGACAGTCGGCGCTGTAGCAGCAGTACGCGCCCCGGCCGGGCTTTTTCCCGGTGGGATCCAGACTGACCTCTCCCTCCGGCGAACGCACTACGCGCAAAAGCTCTTTCTTGGGCTTCATCTGCCGGCAGCCCACGCACATGCGCATCGGAATTTTCTTCGGCTTTACGGGCATCCGAAGGCCCTCCTTCTTTGGAATGAAATAGGCGGCTTACAGCGTGTCGTCGTCCTCATCGTCGCCGCTCAGTTCCAGCGGCAGGTCGCGCAGCTCCGGCAGACCGGATTCGGCCATGGCTTCCGGAGTGGCAGGCTCATTGTACAACGCCTGATAGCCCATGGCAAGATTTTCTTCCATCGGCTGATCGTCGGCGGGCAGGTCGAACATTTCGGCGGCCTGACTCTGGCTCTTGATATCGATGCGCCAGCCGGTGAGCTTGGCAGCCAGGCGGGCGTTCTGTCCTTCCTTGCCGATGGCGAGGCTCAGCTGATTATCCGGCACCACCACGCGGCAGGCCTTCTCCGTATCGGAGATGAACACGCTGAGCACGTGGGCGGGGTTCAGGGCGTTGGCGATGAACTCGGCGGGATCGGCGGACCACTTGATGATGTCGATCTTCTCGTTCTTCAGTTCTTCCACCACTTTTTCCACGCGGTTGCCGCGGGGGCCGACGCAGGCGCCCACGGGGTCGATGGTGACCTCGGTGGAATGGACGGCCATTTTGGTGCGGCTGCCAGCTTCCCGGGCGATGGACTTGATCTGTACCACGCCCGCGGCGATCTCCGGCACTTCCATCTCGAACAGGCGCTTCACCAGTCCGGGATGAATGCGGCTGACGCGAACCTGCGGCCCGTGGAGCATTTCACGGCCGGTGCGGTTCACTTCCAGCACATATACTTTAATGTGGTCGTCGATGTGATATTCCTCGCCGGGCATATATTCGCTGGGCTCCATGATGCCCTCGGTGCGGCCCAGCTCCACATACACGCCCTTGGGCTCCACCCGCTGCACGATGGCGGTGAGGATCTCGTTCTCCTTGTCGGAGTATTCCTCATAGATGCGGCCCTGCTCCGCTTCGCGGATCCGCTGCATGATGACCTGCTTGGCGGTCTGGGCGGCGGTGCGCAGGAAGCCGTTCGGGGTCACGTCGATCTCGGCGATATCGCCCATCCGATAGTCGCGGCGGATCTTCAGCGCTTCCTCCAGCGTGATCTGATTGGCGGGATCCTCCACATCGTCGGTGATGGTCTTGCGGGCGAACACGTGCACGTCGCCGGTATTGCGATCCATGGTGACGGACAGGTTGCTGGGCGCGTCCTCGTCCCGGGAGACGTTCTTTTTGTAGGCGGCCTTCATGGCCTCCTCAATCGCGCTGAAGAGAACCTCCGGCTCGATATCCTTTTCGGAGCACAGCGCCTTGACTGCGTCCACGATCTCCCGGTGCCCGTTCTGCTGCTGATTCTTTTTCGTAACCCTCATTGTCTTTTACTCCTGTTTATTGATATTCTTATTCAAATTCCATCTCGGAAAAATCGCCGTCCAGCACTTCTCCGCCATCGTCGGGAAGGTCGTCCTCGTCAAAGTCGATCACAGGCTTGACGATGGCCACGGCCTTCCGGGGGAAGGAAAGCAGTTCGCCCTCCGCGGGCTGCAGCACGACTTCCTCGTCGGTAAAGTCCTTCAGAAGGCCCTGATACAGCTTGGAGCCGTTCTGCGCGGCAAACAGCCGGACTTCCACCAGCGCGTCCCGGTTTTTCTCAAAATCCCGCCGGGTCTTGATGGGGCGATCCATGCCCGCGCTGGAGACCTCCATGATGTCGTAATCCACATCCTCCACTAGTGGCTGTAGCGCCCGGTGATATTTCTCGCAGTCGTCCAGCCCGATGCCGCCCTCCCGGTCGATAAACACCAGCAGACATTTGCCCCGGCTTTCCTTCTGCAGGGAGACCTCCACCAGCTCCACGCCCTGTTCATCGGCTAGCCGCTGAGCCAGCCGTTCCACGTCCTGAACGGCGCTGCGGGACGCGGTCATTTTTTTCTTTGCCATCCGTCATTCATCCTCCGGTAGTGCTCTGTTTAGCGGAAACGGGAAGAATGCAACAAAAAAAGCGGCCGTTATCGCTTCTGTCCTTTTGCTTTTGCGGCTTGCAAACAGCGACCCGGGAAACCCACGGCCGCGATGCTGTCACTTGCCTTCAAGCAGAAAAGAAAAGCGATACCCACTCTTTTCGAAAACCCTTCTTTCTGTAATCCTTCGTCGAAATGGTACCAGAAACCTGCCTTCGAATGAAAGGCAGGGTCAGTATACCACATCACTGCAGGAAATACAAGGGTTTCCGGGGCGGGTTTTTGGCGTGAAAAGGGGAATTTTGTCCGTTCAGCCCTGTTTTGACAAAAATTCCTCCGCTTTGTCCAGAATCGTCCGATAGCCTTTGTGCAAAAGGGGCAGCGCTTCTTCGGCGCTCATCCAGCGGGCGGCGGCAATCTCTTCCTCCCGAAGGGACAATTCTCCCTCCAAACGGCCCAGCACCAGCGTGACCCGCTTCTGCCCCTTACGGTCCTCCATGGCGTAGGTGATCTCCTCCCGGAAGCCGTCCAGCAGCCGCGCCCGGCAGCCGGTTTCCTCCCACGCCTCCCGAAGCACCGTTTCCCGCTCGTTCTCCCCTCTTTCCTGATGGCCCTTGGGGAAGCTCCATGTATTCGACTCCCGTTGAAGCAGCAGCAGATATTCGAAGCCTTTTTCGCCTCGCCGAAAGGGGATCACGCCGCAGGAGTGATGATACAGCGGCTCTAACTCGCTGTGGTAGTATTTTTCCTGAAAATACACCTGCTGGGCGATCTGCGCCTGATCGAAGATCCTCCCGTCCGGTGCGGCGACCAGCTTGTCCTCGTTGTCGTCCTGCCTGTGCACGATCCCGATCACCCGCCCGTCAAAAGTCTGCACGGGTTCCGAAACGCCCAGCACATATACGTCCAGCTCCTCCCCGTCGCCGCCCAGCACGCCGGGAACATAGCCGTAATTGATGGGGTAATAAAGCCCCGGGTGCTTGGGATGCTCCGTCCCGATGGGACGATCCATCTCCACATGGACTTTCTCCCCCAGAAACGACCAGACCAGCGCCTTGCGCAGGGCATAGGCGATCCATTCCGCTTTGCCCTCGGTGTAGGCGCTGCGGTCGTTGGGATAGCGCCGCTGAAGCTCCTGCTTCAACGCTTCGTATTCCGCCGCTTTCTTAGGGTAGAAATTCAGATAATCCCGAAAATTGATATAATTGCGCCACTCCATGCTTCCCGCCCGTACCACGTGGATGTGGCAGGTTCGGGTATCCGCTTCCAGATCGCCGCAGACCAGCAGAAGCTGTCCCTCGTTATCGCAATGGGCCGCGTGATAAAAGCCCTGTGCCTCCAACGCCGGGAACAGCGGCTCCACATCTGAAAGCTGTCGGACGGCTACCGCCAGATCGACGATCGGCTTGGCCTGAATCGTCGGAACGGCGGTGCTGCCCACGTGCTGCATCTCCACGGCAGCGTCCCCCAAAATCGCCCGGAGCCGTTTCATGGTCTCCGCGGCATAGGTTTCCCAGCCCGTCTCATGGGGCGCAAGGAGCACCGTTCCCCGTTTCAGTCCCAGCATGATGGATCTCCCCCTTTGTTCTTTTGCAGTCAAACGTCCGCTATTATAGCATGAAAAAAGGCGTCCGGCAAAACCGGGCGCACAAAAGACGTTTTAATACTCCAACCGGGGCTTTTGCTCCCCGGAAGGAGCCTTTCCCTGCAAATTGCGGTGCATCCGTTCCAGCAGGCTGTGGAGCTGGGCGATGTCCTCTACCGTAAAATCCTGCAGAGCCAGCTTTTCCGTTTCCTCCATGGCGCGAACCGTGCGGGCCGCTTCCGCCTGTCCCGCATCCGTCAGATGCAGGGCTTCGCCCTCGAAGGTGAGGTATCCCTCCTGCACCAGTCGTTCCACAGCCAGTGCTACGGAGGTCTCGTTGCGCTGCAGACGTTCCGACACTTCTTCCTGCGTCAGCCCGTCCTGTGTGCGCAAAAGTCCCATGATCGGAGCCTGTCCCACCGGCGGCTTGTTCTTGCCAAGCATCGCGCCGATTTTTCGATGGCACTCCCGCATGACCCGGGAAAATTCCCATAACATCGGATTCCAGACTTCCATCACACTGCGCTCCCTTCGCCATTCCTTCGCGGTATGGCTTATTATAGGGAGAATGCCCGCCCAAGGTCAATGCGCCAGGGCAAGGATTTTCGGATTGTTCACAAATGCTATCACTCCGCCGCTGGTTCCTGTTTACACACATCTACCCAGCCCATTGCCCCCGCTGCCTTCTCCAATTCGGGAATGGTCAGGCGGACGGCGCTGTGATCGTTGCCTGCGGCGGGATAGACCGTGTCGTATTTCCGAAGGCTTTCGTCCAGGTAAACGTCCACGCCGTCCCGAATGCCGAAGGGGCACACGCCGCCCGGCGCGTGCCCAATTCGGGCCTCCACCTCGTCAAAGGGGATCATTTTGGACTTGACGTGAAAGGTTTCCTTGTATTTATGATTGTCGATCCGGGCCGTTCCCTCGGTCAGGATCAGCACCGCCATGTCCTCCTGCAGGAAGGACATAGTCTTGGCGATCCTGCCGGGTTCCACGCCCAGCGCCTCCGCGGCCTGAGCCGCCGTGGCCGTGGAGGCCTCCAGTTCCATCACGTGATCCAGAAATCCCTTGCGTTCCAAATCAGCCAAAGCTTTTTCCAGCGACATTGTTTTCCCTCTTTTGTTTGCAGCATTGCGTCCCAAAGGATGAAGCCATTATACGGCTCCCGCCCTCTTTTCGCAAGAAAAAGCGCGTGATTTCCGTCACAGGGATGATGGCGTCAACTCCAC
>ERZ1106954.3141-NODE-3141-length-10902-cov-3.108601_pt1 | contig 10902 bp, 11 predicted proteins | sample MGYA00403678_ERZ1106954 | MGnify/ENA primary metagenome ERZ1106954 (study PRJEB35170, sample SAMEA104062445) | human gut metagenome | biome: human gut; feature: human-associated habitat; material: faeces | place: Denmark | collected 2012-08-20 ... | reverse complement strand
TTCCTTGTGCGGACGAGGGTTCGAATCCCTCCAACTCCGCGCAGAACCCGGTTCACGAAACGGTGAACCGGGTTCTTTTTATTCTTGTACTGTTTTATCAGATCTCAAGGAAGGATATTCCAACCTTTCTTTATTTTATTTCTTTTCTTCACGAAGCCGTTTGATAAATGCCTCAATCTTTTCCATCGCAATCTGCAGATTTTCCAGGGAATATGCATAGGAAATCCGTAAGAAGCCTTCTCCACAGTCTCCGAATGCCGTACCCGGTACAACGGCAACCTTTTCTTCCCTTAAGAGCCGTTCTGCAAATTCATCACTTGTCATGCCGAATTCCTTAATGCAGGGGAATACATAGAAAGCTCCATAAGGCTCGAAGCACTGCAGCCCCATTTCCTTAAAGGCATGCATTAAATATCTTCTTCTCTGGTTATATGCCTCACGCATCATGGCGATATCTTCATCCCCGTTTTTCAACGCCTCCACTGCTGCATACTGACTTGTGGTCGGAGCACACATAATCGCAAACTGATGAATCTTCAACATCTGCTGTAAAATCGGCTCCGGAGCAACCGCATAACCAAGTCTCCATCCGGTCATCGCATAAGCCTTGGAAAATCCATTGATTAATACGGTTCTCTCCTGCATTCCCGGAAGGCTGACAATGGAAACATGCTTCTCTTTATAGGTAAGCTCTGCATAAATTTCATCAGAAATAATAAAGATATCCTTTTCGCGGATGACCTCTGCGATTTCTTCGAGATCCTTCTTCTCCATAATGGCTCCGGTCGGATTATTTGGAAAAGGAAGAATTAACACCTTTGTCTTATCGGTAATCGCATCACGCAGCTCCTGTGCAGTCAGCCGGAACTCATTTTCTTCCTTAAGCTCGATGATCACCGGCTTTGCATTGGCCAGAATTGCACACGGCTCGTAGGAGACGTAGCTGGGCTGCGGAATCAAAACTTCATCTCCCGGATTAATCATGGCACGGAGTGCAATATCAATTGCCTCCGATCCACCTACGGTCACAATGACCTCCTTCATCGGATCATAGGTAACCCCCTGTGTCCTCTGAAGATATGCAGCAATTTCCTGACGTAATTCCTTAAGACCGGTATTGGAGGTGTAAAAGGTACGTCCCTTTTCCAGAGAATAAATACCCTCATCCCGGATATGCCACGGGGTATCAAAATCGGGCTCACCCACACCTAACGAAATAGCATCATCCATCTCACTTACAATATCAAAAAATTTACGGATACCCGAAGGCTTAATCTCTACAATTCTGTCGGATAACGGATTTCTCATGGCGTAATCATCTCCCTTGTGTCTTCATATTTTTTGCCTAAAATCGTTCCATGATCCTTGTATTTCTTAAGAACAAAGTGAGTAGCGGTGCTCAATACGCCATCCAGTGTGGATAACTTATCGGATACAAAGCTCGATACCTGCTTTAAGGACTTACCCTCAAGAGATACCAGGAGATCATAGCCGCCGGAAATCAGATAAACACTGTTTACCTCCGGATACTTGTAAATGCGTTCTGCCAGTTTATCAAACCCCTGACCTCTCTGTGGTGTAATACGTACCTCGATCAATGCGGTTACCTTTTCAATGTCCGTCTTTTCCCAGTCAATCATGGTATGGTAGCCGCAGATAATACCCTCTTCTTCTAAAGCTTTCAATTCATTGGCGACATCAATTTCCTCTGCGCCAAGAATCACCGCCAGCTCCTTTACGGAAATGCGGCTGTTCTTTTCGATAATGGCTAAAATCTGTTCTCTCATCACTTCTCAAATCCTCCTGAATTCTTATTGTTTTCCTTATTCAAACACCCTGTAAATCTCATCCTGTCCCGGTTTATCCAAGAAACGGACTTCTTCCTCATTGCAGATGATCTTGTCATTGCCTGCATTGGTTGTTCCGATTAAGGCCGCCGGAATTCCCTGCTGCCAAAGCTCTTTAAGCAGCGCCTCACCATCTGCCGCGGCCATGAGAAGTGCTCCTCCCGATATAAGCTGGTACGGATTCACCCCGAGGCATTCACATATCTCAACCGTTTCCTGTAAAATGGGAATTTTCTTTAAATCTACATTCAGTCCAACGCCTATTTGCCGGGAAAGCTCCCACAATGCACCGAAGATTCCGCCCTGGTGCAGGTCGTGCATTGCATAAACGCCGGACTCCACCGCTATGGCAGCCTCTTTCCTCACTGACAAATGCTCTGCGCATTCCGCGGCTCCGGAAAGGAAGCTCTGCGTATAGGCCTTTTGCAGCTTTTCACTCTCCGTTTCGAGCAGAATTGCCGTACCCTCTACCGCAGCAAATTTACTCATAATAATATCATACTCTTTTGAAGGGCTTTCGTATACCCTCTTTTGTTTCAAATATCCAAAGGCGGTCACACTGATCACCGGGACAGTTACCCGGCTGCTGATTTCGGTGTGTCCACCGGAAATCTGGATGGAGAGCTCCCTGCAGGTGTCGTCGATTCCACGCATCAGCTCCTGCAATTCTTTTTCTTCCAGCGTTTCCGGAATAGTAAGTGCCAGTGAAATTCCAATGGTCTGTGCTCCTGCCGCCGCCAGATTATTGTCTGCGGCATAGACCGCCAGCCTTCCTGCATCCTTTACCGGTAAGGCAGCTGTCTGTGTCGTTGTTGCGAGTGTCTCTTCTTTCCATGAGAAAAAGGCGCAGTCCTGTCCCAGTGCTGCACCCTTTTGCATTTCCTTTCTATAAGTTCCGATCCTTCGTAACACGGAACGCTTTAAAACATTCTCTGTAAGTTTCCCCTGCTTCATCCTGATTGACCCTGTATATTGCTTATTCCATCTGCCTATAATCGTGTGCTCTTCTTAAAACATGTTGCAAAAACAATTATTCTGCAGGCTGCTCCGCGGCAGGCGCTGCTTCTCCTGCGGCCGGCTGGGCAGGCTGTTCTGCCGGAGCCGTGCCTGTGGCCAAAGCGGCAGCAACATTTTTTACATGGTCAATATTGTTGGTGGCAATAGCTGCCATAATTTCATTGTAGGCGTTCGGATCAGAAGTAGCAACTCCGACCGTAGCTGCTCTCGGTGCCATTTTATAAACACTGGAGTTCACCATTTCCCTGCTGACCTCTGTACCATTTTCCGTTACCACCTTCCAAAGGTTTGCCTTATATCCAATATGTGCAGACTGCACCGAAACAGAACCGATCGGTGCTCCTTCATTCACATAGATTACCTCTGTGTCAGGATAGGTTTTACTGATAACTTCACTTTCATAGCGTACTGCATGACCGGGGTCTCTCGTCTCCTCACCATAGATCGTGAATACAAGCTGCTTATCTTCTGTGGTATACCCTTCAATATAAATGGGGGCACCGGTATTGTTCACAAACCGGAAATCCTTGCCGGCAGATTCCGAAATTGCCGCATCTGCGGAAGGCTCCACATATGTCACAATCATGGAATGGTTATGACGCTCCGTCACCTCCAGTTCCGATAATAAAACCGCATTATATAAGGTCGTCGAAACCTGACAGATTCCACCTCCCAGACTATCTACCACCTGTCCGTTCAGATAGGAGCCTGCAAGGAAATAACCGTTCGCCTCTGAAAAGGGAGATACAGCATCATAGGTTGAAAATTCATCCCCCGGATAAAGGGTCGTTCCATTAATCAATGCACAGCCGTTCCGCACATTCGCACTTCTGCCGGATCCGGAGGTCTTAAAGCTGGTAGAGAACGTACCAAGTACATCCTTCACTTTGGAAAGCTCCTCGGTGGTTCCTCTGGCCTCTGCCACGGTAACGATTAACTCAATTCTGCCATTCTCTTTGTCCCATCCATTACACAGATAGTCCTCGACAAGCTGCAGGGATGCATCCTCATCCACCTTTTCTCCGTTCTGTCCGGGATTTACAATGAATGCATCGTTTTCACGGGTAAGGGTTGCATCGGAAGCCTCATGATTATAAACCGAACACTGGTCTGCAAGCACCAGACGTAATAATTCCTCATCACAGGAAAACTTAAGCGGAAGAACCCGGTTTTCATGCTGCAAATCCCTGGAAACCTTGTAACGCTGTACAATATTTCCATGCTGTCCGATGGAAGCCGCCTCATCTATCACCTCTGGATTATTCCAGTGAAATCCGACATCTGCCGGTGTAATCTGCACTTCATTACCGCCTACTGCTATCAGGGTGATCTGCCTTCCGGACCATTCGGCAATTTTCTGATCCATCATGTCCTTTGCTTCTTCGGCAGTCATTCCCCCAAGGGAGATGTCATCTGCATAAACACCTGCCAGAATGGTATCCCCTTCTGCGGCATGCACCGGCTGTGCCATCATAGTCAGGCAAAGAAATGAGACCACCAGCCCTAAACACATCGTCTTAAACTTTTTCATTTTTTCCCTCATTGCTTTATGGCATCAAATATGCTAAAGTTGGAATAATCATAGCAAGTACCAATAATAGAATAATCACGGATGATACCATTCTTTTACTTTTTTTATTATTAAAATTAAACATTTTTCACCTCTTCATTTGAAAGGATTATATATGAGATTCTATTTTTTTGCAAGTTTTATTGTATTCTGTATCTGGCTCGGATACGAAATCCACAAGCACCGGAATATGGAAGCAAAAGACTATGAGGCTTTCTGGGATCGTGAGCATGCCGCCAACAGCACCCGGCGTAAATCCCTTGACGGCCTTAACTATATTACCATCCCGGTCGAAACCTTTCCCTTTGGTCTGGTGCCTCAAAATGAACAGATTGCGGAATATGAGCAGACAATCCGTGACCTTGCAAAGGAACCGGTTGTGAATCTGACCGGATTTTCCAATACCGATCTGAAGCTCGAATATGGCGCTCCGAATATTGATCTGCTGTCTCTCTACGACCAGCGGTATACCACTCTTGTATGTACCCTGCAAAGCTGGGCAGCGCTTCTATATAAAGAAGGACAGCCGCAGGCGGCCCGTGTTCTGCTTGAATTTGCTATAGATACGCATACAGATATTTATGCCTCCTATGAGCTTTTAGTCCGTATCTATAAGGAGCACTCAGCAGAAGACCAAATCGCCGGACTTCTTCCCATGGCACAACAGCTTCATTCTTTAAGCAGGACCAGGATCCTTACTTTTCTTGAAGCTGCCTGTCCCAAGCCGATCTCTGACACGGATACCGGTGCCGGTTCGCAGTAGGACAGATTCCATGGATCCATCGGGAGCTATGTAGAATGCCCGTAAATAAAATAAATCCGGTCTATCAGACGGCTGGCCTCATTCCGGGTCAGCTTTTCCACATCATAGTCCGGTATTATTTTATGCTGTTCAAGCAAAGAATATAACTTTTGTTTTTGCTGTGGGCGGATCGGAGACTCTCTTTTTATCTTATAGATAAGCGGGAACGGAGCAAAGGTCTTCTCACGTTCTTCCCATGTCTGCTTCGAAGCCGCTTCACCCAAAGCATTTTCACAGAATTCCTCACACAATACCGAATAAAGCTGTACCGTGCTTTCTGCATCTCCCAATGCCCGGTGTGCCTGATGCCTGATCCCATAATGCAGGCACAGATCCGTTAATCTCCTGCTTGGAAGCTCCGGCAGATAAATACGTGAAAGCCTCAGGGTATCAAGTCCCAAATGGGACTGCTCCGGCCTCCACAGGTTCTGGTTCACCGCTGCCTTTTTCAGAAAGGAATAGTCAAACATCACACTGTGTCCCAGAATCACATCATCCTCCAGGAAATCAAGGAGCTGTGGAATCACCGTTTCACTCCCCTTCGCTTCCAGCAGCTCTTCCTGCGTAATTCCGGTAAGCCCGGTAATCTTTTCCGGAAGTGCGATGCCCGGGCAAACCAGCTGTTGAAAGCGGTCGATGATCTCGCCATTCCGTACCTTCACGGCACCCACTTCGATGATCTTATCATATTTTGGATTTAAGCCTGTGGTTTCTAAATCCAGGGCAGTGTAATTCCCAATCACTTCGTTTTATAAGCCTTTTGCAACTGTTTCATTCCTTCACAGTTGCATCCTTTCACTAGATACTCTGCTTTTTATTGCAGTGGTTTGACTTTTCGCTGCTTTCTCATACGCGCCTCGTAATCTGCGCACACATCACGTAAAAAGCACTCTTCGCATTTTGGTGCCGGTGCTTTACAGATCTCGCGTCCGAAGGTAATCAGATGAATGTTACAGAGAATCCAGTGATCCTTCGGCAGCTTCTTCATCAGATCAAATTCCACCTTCTCAGGTTCCGTTTCTTTTGTAATGCCAAGCTTCTTTACAATCCGCTTCACATGGGTATCCACAACGATACTGGGGTCATGGTAGATGTTTCCACGAATGACGTTGGCGGTCTTACGTCCAACACCGGCAAGTGACGTCAGATCCTCTAATGAGCGGGGCACCTGACCGTCATATTTATCACGAAGCGCCTGACAGCAGGCAATGATATTCTTCGCCTTATTATGGTAAAAGCCTGTTGAATGAATGTCCTGTTCCAGCTCCTTCAGATCTGCATCTGCAAATGCATTCACATTCGGATATTTCACAAACAGCTCCTTCGTTACGATATTAACTCTGGCGTCGGTGCACTGTGCACTCAGCATCGTTGCAATTAATAACTGCCATGCACTGTCATGATCAAGGGAACAGCGGTAATCTGTTCCATAGTGTTCGTCCAGACGCTCCAGTATTATTTTAACTCTATCTGCAATTCTCATTTTCGCACCTTTAAATTTCCCCGACATCCTGATAGCTTCCACAGTACGGACATCGTCATTCCAATGGGATATTCCCCGGAGCCCTTTGACCTCCCGGCGTCCCCCAAAAAGTAAACAAAAATACAATTGAAATTGCTCCACCTATCAGTACATAGAACGCTCCCATAATTGCAATAATTTTCTGTGCAACATTCATAATGATTCTCTCCCATTTCTGACACTATCGTAACCGTGAAGGTACTGAACAGTTACACACTATTGCATAATTATAGCAGAAAACTCCCTGCCATGCGAACATTTCTTCCGAAATTTCTGCACGGCAGAGAGTCTTATTTCTCTGAATGATTTCTATAATTTATTTCCAGAACTTCTTTTTCCTGGTTTCCTGCTTTTCACCGTCAATATTCTTAGCCGCATTTAAGCTGTCTCCGGTTAACGCATCGAACTGTTTTAATAATTCCTTCGCCTCTCCGGAAAGCTTCTCCGGTGTCTGAACAACCAGTGTTACATAGTGGTCACCACGAACCTCCTTGTTGCGAAGAGAGGGTACACCTTTGCCCTTTAAGCGGACCTTGGTATCGGTCTGTGTACCGGGCTTTACTTCATAAATCACTTTACCGTCTACGGTATCCACTACGACATCACCACCCAGTGCTGCAACTGCAAAAGAAATCGGCACGGTGGAGAAAATGTTGTAATCCTGTCTCTGGAAAATCGGGTGACGTGCCACAATCACTTCTACAAGCAGATCCCCTCTCGGTCCTCCGTTTGTTCCCGGTTCACCTTTGTCCCGGATACGGACGCTCTGTCCGTTATCAATACCGGCAGGAATCGATACCTGAATTTTCTTACGGTTTGCAATATAACCGGTACCGTGACAATCCGCACACTTTTCTTTGATTACTTTACCTGTTCCGTTACATTCCGGACAGCTCTGTACATTACGGACCGTTCCGAAGAAGGACTGCTGGGTAAATACCACCTGACCTTTACCACCGCATTTCGCACAGGTCTCCGGACTCGTCCCGGGCTTTGCACCGGTGCCGTGGCAGGTTGCACATTCATCCTTTAACGTAAGCTCAATCTCTTTGCTCACGCCAAAAACAGCTTCTTCAAAGGTAATTCTGACGCTGGTACGGATATTGGCACCCTTCATCGGTCCATTATTCGCTCCACGACGTCTTCCGCCTCCAAAGAAGTCTCCAAAAATATCTCCAAAGATATCTCCAAAATCTGCACTGTTAAAATCAAAGCCACCAAAGCCACCAGCTCCGCCGCCTTCAAATGCCGCATGACCAAACTGGTCATACTGACGTCTCTTCTCCGGATCACTTAAAACGGCATATGCTTCCGAAGCTTCCTTAAACTTCTTTTCTGCCTCCGCATCACCGGGATTCATATCCGGATGATATTTCTTTGCCAGTACGCGATATGCCTTTTTGATTTCCGCATCATCAGCCGTTTTGCTGATTCCGAGCACTTCATAATAATCTCTCTTCTGCTCTGCCATGATTTTATTGCCTTTCCATTAAACCAGATTAAGATGCTACTGCATGGACAGCATACCCCGTCCATGCAAGTAACATCTTTTTGTATTTCTTTATTTCTTTATGATTTCTGCGAAATCACACTGTGTTTCGTTTAAACCTCACGGTAGTCGCCGTCAACTACATCATCTGCAGGACCGCTCTGGGCACCCATATCAGGACCTGCCTGACCGCCCATACCACTCATGTCAGGACCAGCTGCCCCCTGTGCCTGCTGCATGTTCTCATACATCTTCGTGAACAGAGCCTGTGCACTGTTAGTAAGCTTCTCCTTGGCAGCCTTTAATTCATCAATGTCACTGTCGGACATTTCCTGATCCTTTGTTCTGTCAAGAACCGCCTTAACGGCTGCGATGTCAGCTTCTACCTCAGACTTCTGGGAAGCATCGATCTTATCTCCAACTTCATTTAAAGCCTTTTCAGTCTGGAATACAAAGGAGTCTGCATCATTTCTGGTGTCGATGGCTTCCTTTCTCTTCTTATCCTGTGCTTCATATTCAGCAGCTTCCTTTACTGCCTTATCAATTTCATCATCGGACATATTAGAACCTGCAGTAATGGTGATGTGCTGTTCCTTACCGGTTCCAAGATCCTTAGCAGATACATTAACAATACCGTTTGCATCGATATCGAAAGTAACTTCGATCTGCGGAACACCTCTCATTGCCGGAGGGATACCATCCAGACGGAACTGTCCAAGGGACTTGTTATCTCTTGCGAACTGTCTTTCACCCTGTACAACGTTGATGTCAACTGCTGTCTGGTTATCTGCTGCTGTTGAGAAGATCTGACTCTTCTTGGTAGGGATGGTTGTATTTCTCTCGATCAGTCTGGTTGCAATACCACCCATGGTCTCAATGGACAGGGAAAGAGGAGTTACATCCAGAAGAAGGATTTCACCTGCACCTGCATCACCTGCTAATTTACCACCCTGGATGGAAGCACCAAGTGCTACACATTCATCCGGGTTCAGGCTCTTGCTGGGTTCTTTGCCTGTTAACTGTTTTACCTTATCCTGTACAGCAGGAATACGTGTAGAACCACCAACCAGTAATACCTGGCCTAAGTCTGCGTTTGTTAAACCGGCATCTCTCATCGCATTCTGAACAGGGATTGCTGTTCTTTCTACAAGGTCACTTGTCAGTTCATCAAATTTTGCTCTGGTAAGAGTCATATCAAAATGCTTCGGTCCTTCTGCGGTAGCAGTAATGAACGGAAGGTTGATATTGGTTGTGGTTGCGGAGGAAAGCTCCTTCTTAGCCTTTTCAGCTGCTTCCTTTAATCTCTGAAGTGCCATCTTATCGTTAGATAAGTCAACACCTTCTGCTTTCTTAAATTCATCGATCATATACTGGGTCAGCTTATTATCAAAATCATCACCACCAAGGTGTGTATCACCGTTTGTAGCTAATACTTCGATTACGCCGTCACCGATTTCAATGATGGAAACATCGAATGTACCACCACCTAAGTCGTATACCATGATCTTCTGTTCTTTCTCATTATCAAGACCATATGCAAGTGCTGCTGCGGCTGGAGGCGGAGCTTGGCTACACGCTCTTTTCCCGCACACCGCGCGGCCTTACGCTCACACCCTCGGGAGAAAAATTCTGCCGCGAGGCGCGGGCGGTGGCGGACACATGGCGCAGCTTCTGCGGCAAGGTACACCCCGGAGGAGAGAGCCGCAAGCCCCTGCGCGTCGGGCTTGGCGCGCGGGTATACTCGAACAATCTTTTTCAGGACGTCGTGCGCTTCTTTGATGAGCACCCGGATATCGATGTGAACTTCGTCACGGAGTCGGGGCGCGATATGCTGGCGGGCCTGCGCGACGGGAGCATTGACTTCGCACTTGACAGGCTCCAAGCCGGGGACGAGACGGGGCAGGATATGTTCGTGTGCGATCTGGTGCATGAACGGCAGTGCCTCATCATGGCGCAGTCAGACCCGCTCGCTTCCCGTGAGCGCGTCGCCTTCCGCGACCTGCACGGGAAAACGGTGATCTCCGGCCCCAAGGACTCCGCCGAGGACAGGACCCTTAGCAGCATATGCCGCAAGTATTCCGTGGAGCCCGGGCGCATATACCGCTCGGACGGCATCGACACGACCATGCGCCTTGTGCGCGCGGGGAAGGGCTACGCCATAGGGCCCGAGTCCTTCGAGGAGTATTATCAGGTCAAGGCCGTACCGGTGGAGCCGGAGCGGATAATCTCGCTGAAATTCATATGCATGCAGCACAGCCTGCGCCGCGAGGAGATACAGATGTTCCGCAGCTATCTGTGCGGGATATGCCGCGAACGCGGCAGGGCGTGCGCGCAGTGCAGCAATGAGCCGTAATAAAAAGAGACACCGCTCCAATGGGAACGGTGTCTCTTTTTGAATCAATGATACTCAGACGATCCTTCTGTCGCGGACCTGAGAATCATAGTGCTTATTGAGCAGGGGACGGACGACGTAATAGATGAGCTTGTTTTCGCCGTTGGTCATGTACAGGCCGAAGGTGACGACGAAGAACACCAAAGCTATAACGACGAGCTTGCCCAGAAGCTTAAAGAGGAACTTAAAGAATTTCTTCATAAACGCTTTCCGCCTTTCTTAGTATGCCATGGAGTCGTCAAACTCTACGATGGTCGGGTCAA